>Ga0187894_10005696_pt1 | contig 12560 bp, 11 predicted proteins | sample GBC1701081metaG_FD_136650 | JGI IMG/M metagenome (GOLD analysis project Ga0187894, IMG submission 136650) | White microbial mat communities from a lava cave in the Kipuka Kanohina Cave System on the Island of Hawaii, USA - GBC170108-1 metaG ... | reverse complement strand
TAGTGTTCAGTCAAGTTTCAATTGACGGACGAGGTCAGAACCGCCTGCGCCTACGGGCGGTTTTCTTCTTTGCCGCGCTTAACCCGCCCGTAGGCGCAGGCGGTTCTGACCCGTCATCACAACTTTGACTGAACACTAGTGTGTTGGCTTGAAGTGTTGTAACTACATTGCTCATCAACTGTGTTCTGGCTTCGGTCATTCGCTTTTGAAAATCCGGCGATTGAGACAAACGCCAAACCGTTGCGCGACTCATTCGACAACTTTTTGCGGCGTCTTCGATTCGAGGACAGGCTAAGAGAGCAAACACGAGTTGCTCGATTTTCGCTTCGTTTGTTTCATCCTGTTTCATTTTGTTTCACACGCTCTGTTTTTCTTTATCAATTGTTGGAGGTGCTTCTCAAGTTGCTCATCGGACATCTGCTCTGCCATTGCTATAAATTCTGCGCTTTCTTTGGTCAATTCGCACAATTGGCGATATTCAAGAAGTTCTTTATCTGTGAATGCTTCAACGCCATACATCTGTGCTTTAACGTCTAACTTTTTCAGTCGAGCAATACCGCTATTACGTTCAGGTTTTGAAATGCGTCTTGCAAAGTTCATCAAGTTATAGTCCCTCAACTATCTCATAACTAAAATTTCTTTGTAATTTGTAGATGACCAATCTTGAAAAAGAAAAACCCGTTATTAAACCTATTCTTGAAGATGCAAAAGCTACAAGACAAAAAATCTTGGCGGCAACGGCAAACGGCACATTCAACGAAGAGCAAATAACCGCATTGGCAAATCATCAGGCGCAGAATATGGCAAAATTGATTGTCGAACGCGAGCGAGTTAAGACACAAATCTACCAGGTCTTAACGCCGGAACAACGTGCGAAACTTGAACAGATGAAAGAGCATTTTGAGAAGAGAATTAAAGAACGTGTCATGCAGGGGTTCTAAAATTTTCTAGTCAAGAAGGTTTGTTTGGTTTAATCTCTTGCGCCAAGTTCTGACATTTCTGCAAGTGGCAGAGGTCTTGATGCAAGAAGCACAACAACCTACCAGCATTAAAACAGAAGCAATCGCGGGGTTGACTACGTTTTTGACGATGGCTTACATCGTTGTAGTTAATCCCGCGATTCTTTCTACTGAAGGAACAGGCATTACATTTTCAGGTGCGTTGACGGCGACGGTTTTGGTCTGTTTTACGATGACCTTGTTTATGGGGCTATATGCAAAGCTTCCTTTTGCCGTCGCGCCCGGAATGGGCTTGAACGCTTTCTTTACGTTCACAATAATTTTAGGTCAAAAAGTCCCTTGGCAAACCGCTCTTGGAATTGTCTTTTGGGCGGGCGTTCTGTTTTTGATTGTTTCAATCACACCGATTCGCGTCACAATCGCACGCGCAATCCCGAAAAACATACGCATCGGAGCGGCAGCAGGCATAGGCGTTTTCTTAACATTCATAGGCTTGAAAAACTCTGGCTTTATAGTCAGCGACCCCATTACTTTCGTTAAGTTGGGAGATTTAACTTATCAGTCTCTATTGACGATTGGCGGAGTCTTAATAACCGTTTTGTTGTTGAAGAAAAAAAGTTCTCTGGCGTTTCTTGTCGGGATGGTTTTCGTAACGGTTGTTGCATTGCTTTTAGGCTGGGTAAAAAAGCCGGAACAGCTTTTCAGCAAACCCGATTTCAGCAGTGTCTTTTTCAAACCCGATATTTGGGGGGCGTTGAAATTGTCTTTATTGCCCGCGATAATTTCTATAATGTTCACAGACCTTTTTGATTCAATCTCGACATTTATGGGAGTCTCGCACGCGGCAGGTTTGGTTGACGAAAACGGAGAACCAAAAAACTTACAACGTGGTCTGATTGTTGATTCATTCGCAACATTGGGTGCGGGGCTTTTCGGTTCATCATCGGGGACTGCCTATATTGAAAGCATTGCAGGGATTGAAATGGGTGGGCGAACGGGGCTGACTTCTGTTTTTACGGCACTTTGTTTTTTACCGTGTTTATTTATCGCTCCGCTCGCAGGTTCTGTTCCATCATATGCGACAGCGGTTGTATTGTTGTTAGTTGGCGCGTTTATGTTTCGTAGTGTAAAAGAGATTTCTTTTGAAAATCTTGAAGATGCGATTCCAGCATTCTTGACGATAATTCTTATCCCTCTTACGTTCTCAATCACTCAGGGGATTCTCTGGGGTTTTGTTTCGCATGTCGCGCTTTATGTTTTAGCAGGTCGTTACAAAGAAATTCATCCTGTGATGTATGCGCTCGGGGTTGTTTCTATTGGTTTATTGTGGCTGGAACACGGAAAATTTTGAACTTTATCTTTGGCAGATTTGTATTGAAGTTAGAGACTTGAAGTTTTATAGTGCAGTCAGAGGAGAAAACAATGAGCGAAGATACAACACAAAACTTTCCTAAATTCACTCCTTTTGAAGAGCGTGTCTTGTCCGAACTCGCGGGGATGCGTTCAGATTTTCGCAGTGAAATAGAATCATTAAGAACAGAGTTTCGCAGTGAAATCTCTGCAATACACATCGAACTTAATTCGATAAATGCGCGATTAACTTTGCTTGAAGAACATATAACAAAACTTGAAGAAAAGGTTGACGCAAGATTGAAAGAGACACGACCGATTTGGGAAGCAATACAAATGGGTTTGGAAAAAGTGCAAGACGATATAAGACGAATGAACACCAAATTCGACATTGTAATCAAAGAACAATTCGAGATGAGGGCAGACATTAAATTTATTGAGAAACGAGTCACTCAACTTGAAGATAATCTAAGCCCTCAATCTTAAAATCAAATGACTACAAAGAACATTGGGCGACCGATTCCGCGAAAAGAAGGGCGCGACAAAGTAACAGGGAAAGCTCGTTACATTGATGACATAGTTTTTCCCGAAATGCTGCATGGTGTGACTGTGAGAAGCAGTGTCCCGCGCGGACGGCTTGTTGAAATTGTTTTTGAAGACGGCATTGCCTGGGATGAATTTATTATCGTCACGGCAAAAGACATCAAAGGCACAAACGCCGTCGCACTTCTTTTGTTAGACCAACCTTTTCTTGCAGAGGAAATTATCAATCACGCGGAAGAGCCTGTTTTACTACTCGCACATGAAGATAAATACTTGCTGGAAAAAGCGCGTCAGTCCGTGAAGTTAATTGTCAAACCACAGCCCGCAATTTTGTCTATTGAAGAATCTTTGAACAAGAAAGAAATAATCCGGGGCGAAGATAATGTCTTCAAAAAGTTTTTAATTGAAAAAGGAAATGTTGATGATGTTTGGACGCAAGCCGATTACATCATTGAAGGCGATTATTCCACGGGCGCACAGGAACAACTTTATATTGAACCGAACGGTGTTATAGCAATTTATTCTGAAGAAACCGGTGTGACGGTTTGGGGTTCTATGCAATGCCCTTACTATGTTCAAAAAGCATTGGTAAAGTTGTTTGAACTTCCCGAAGATAAAATCCGAATTGTTCAGGCAGAAACGGGCGGAGGCTTTGGCGGTAAAGAAGAATACCCTTCAATGATTGCGGGACACGCGGCATTGCTGGCGCAAAAATCCGGGCGTCCCGTGAAGATGATTTATGACCGTGCAGAAGACATGGTTGCTACAACGAAACGTCATCCATCACAAACACGGCACAAAACCGCAGTTACAAAAGACGGAAAACTTCTCGCAATGGATATTGATTTTGTTATTGACGGCGGTGCTTACTGCACACTATCGCCAGTTGTTCTATCACGCGGAACGATTCACGCCGCAGGACCATACAACTGTCCGAACGTGCGTGTGCGTTCAAAGGCAGTAGCGACAAACAATCCGCCACACGGTGCTTTCCGGGGTTTCGGTGCGCCACAAAGTATCTTTGCCCTTGAAAGACATTTGAATAAAGTCGCATCTGCCATTGGATTATCGCCCGAAGAATTTCGCCGGAAAAACTTTATTCAGGAAGGCGAAACAACCGCAACAAGCCAGATGATACGTGAAAAGGTAGATTTAGAAGGTTTGTTAAAGCTTGCTTTTGAAAAGAGCGATTACGAAGCAAAACAAAAGCGATTTGCAGAAGAAAACAAAACTTCAAAAATTAAAAGGGGAATGGGTTTTTGCTCATTCATGCACGGCGCGGGATTTACAGGTTCCGGCGAAGTTTATTTACAGTCTGTCGTTGGTGTCGAAGCAACTAAAGAAGGCGTCGTGAAAGTCCTCGCCGCAAGCACAGAAATCGGACAAGGCACGAACACAGTTTTCGCGCAGATTGCATCCGACGCTTTGAACATTAATTTTGAGTTGATTGAAATCGCACGCCCCGATACGAACAACGTACCAAATTCGGGACCAACCGTAGCATCAAGAACAACGATGATTGTCGGAAAGCTTGTCGAATCCGCTTGCGAAGGCTTAAAACAAACACTGATTCAAAATCAATTGCCGGAAGAAAATTATTCGCAAGAAGAATTTCAACACGCTTGTGCCAATTACATTGAACAACACGGTGAGTTAAAATTCGTCAGCAAATACGAACCGCCGCCGAATGTTTTTTGGGATGATGAAAAATATCAGGGCGAAGCTTACGGGGCGTATGCCTGGGCTGTTTATGTTGCCGAAATTTCTTACGATTCTGTTACCTACGAAGCCCGTGTTGAAGATTTCGTAGCCGTTCAGGAAATCGGAAAAGTTATTCATCCAATTTTAGCCGCCGGACAAATCGAGGGCGGCGTGGCACAGGCAATTGGCTGGACACTCTTTGAAAAAGTCGAATGGCGCGACGGGCGAATGGCTAATAATCAGATGACCAACTACATCATCCCTACATCTGTGGACATTCCGCCGATTCGGGTTTTCTTTGCAGAGAATCCATACAAATACGGTCCGGCGGGAGCGAAAGGAATCGGCGAACTTCCTATGGATGGCGGCGCACCCGCAATTCTTAACGCCATTGAAAATGCTATCGGCGTAAGCTTCAATCATGTTCCGTTAATGCCGGAAGATTTAATGTCAGGAACGCCGTCATCTTGACGGCATTAGGGAACGCCATCATCTTGACGGCATTAGGGAACGCCATCATCTTGACGGCATTAGGGAACGCCATCATCTTGACGGCATTAGGGAACGCCATCATCTTGACGGCATTAGGGAACGCCGTCATCTTGACGGCATTAGGGAACGCCATCATCTTGACGGCATTAGTTTCGCAAAACGAAATTGGCAATGAGTAAAATCGAAATCAACTTAAATATAAACGGCGAAACCTTTACAACACACGCTTATCAAATGGCGCGGCTTCTCGATGTTTTGCGCGAAGAATTACGTCTTACGGGAACGAAAGAGGGTTGCGGCGAAGGCGAATGTGGTGCTTGCAGTGTTTTAATTGATGGTGAAGTAGTGAACAGTTGTCTCGTACCTGTTGTACAGGCAGAAGGCTTAACAATAAAAACAATCGAAGGTATTGCAAGCGAAGAAACGCTTCACGAAATTCAAAGCTGTTTTATCGCACACGGCGGAGCGCAATGCGGAATTTGTACGCCCGGAATGGTTATCGCCGCCGTCAATCTTTTAGAGAAAAATCCGAACCCGACCATAGAAGATATTCGCAATGGTCTGGCAGGAAACCTGTGTCGTTGTACAGGGTATATGAAGATTTTTGAGTCTGTTGTTGAAGCAGTCCAAAATCCAAAATCCAAAATCTAAAATCATGCGTTCATATTTACCTGAATTTGAGATGATAACGCCGCGTTCGTTGACGGACGCTCTTGATTTATTGTCGCGTGATGCGGGCGTGTGGCGACCTTTTGCCGGCGGTACGGATTTGATGGTTTTGTTTGAATCGGGAAAGCTAAATCACAAACGCTTTATCAACATTCTTCCTTTTCATGAACTGAAACAGATTGAAGTCACAAACGAACATATCACAATCGGCAGCTTAACAACTTACACTCAGGTTCAATCAAACGAGACATTACAAAAAGAATTTTCAATGCTTTGCCGTGCCGCAAGCGAAACAGGTGGGCTGGCAATTCAGAATCGCGGGACAATAGGCGGCAACATTGCAAACGCTTCGCCAGCCGCAGATTCGCCGCCGCCTTTATTGGTTTACAATGCGGAAATAGAATTGATTTCTTCTAAGGGGTCGCGATGGGTTGAGTACAAAGATTTTCATCTGGATTATAAAAAATCTGTGATGCATGAAGACGAATTGATAAGCCGTGTTCGTTTGCCTAGAACGAACGAGGGTTGGAAAACATATTACCGAAAAGTCGGAACGCGAAAAGCACAGGCGATTTCAAAGGTCTGTTTTGCCGGAGCGGTTAAACTTGATGGAAATAAAATCGAAGATGTGCGTATCGCTTACGGAAGCGTTGCGCCCGTTCCTTTGCGTTGTATCGAAACAGAAAATTTCTTACGCGGACAGATGTTAGATAATGCTTTAATTCAAAGTGCCAAATTGCAAATTCAAAAAGAAATCACGCCGATTGATGACATCCGTTCAACTTCGCTCTATCGAAATAATGTATCTGCAAATTTGCTGGAAGATTTTCTAACTCAGGTGTGACAAGAAAATCAGCTTTCTTTCGGGACACGATAGCCGGGTTTTGCCCTCACAACCACATTCTTTCTGGTTGTTTTTACTTTTACTTTACGAAACTTTCCATCCCGTGTTTTGTTCGCAGGGTAGTAACCTATCGCATATTGTGTTCTGAGCTCCGAAGCGATTTTTTCAAAAGCAATTGGCAGATTTCCGAGCGTATCCGCCCGATGAAGTTTGCCGCCCGATACTTTTGCTATTTCGTTGAGATATGAGTCCGCCTGAGTATATGCACGGTCAAGCATTTCTCCGACGGTGTCGCGTGTTGGTCGTCCCGTTCGGTTATTCGGATTGTTCGGGTCGTTTGAAGGCGGATATGTAGTTGTTCTTTTGTTTATTGTAATTGGCGGAATTGGTCCTGTGGTTGAAGGCGGGCTCGTTGTTGTTCCTCCGCCTGTGCCACCCGGAAACGTCGTGGGCGTTTGTCCCATCGGAACGCCCGTTCCAAAAATTACATTCAGGTCAACAACTTGTCCGCCTGCTTGTTGCTGACGAGCGAGTTGTTCGACTTCTTCTCTTGTATCAAAACGTATCGGATAAACAATGATTCCTGCTTCTTCCAAACGCTTTAGATTTTGGTTTGCGTTTGCGTAGTCGCTGTACCAATCAACGCCATCGGTAAAAATAACAATGGCTTTACGACCCTGAATTTTTGCAAACGCACTGATAGCAGTATCCATAGCGTCGTAAAGTCTTGTGCCTCTGCCCGGTCGTGTCCGATAGATAGCGTTGCGAAGTTCTGTCCGATTGTTTGTAAATCCCGAAAGAGTCAAAATCTGTTCGTCAAAGGAAATAATTTTTACTCTGTCAGCTTCTTGGAGTTGTGTGACAAAAGAGAAAGCTGCCTGTCGAATCGAGGAGAGCTTTGCTTCTGTGCTTGCGCTTGTGTCGAGCATCAACACGACATGAAAAGGTTGTGTTGTAGTTCCGAAAAATGAAATAGTCTGTTTTTCGTTATCTTCGTAAATTTCAAATTCGTCTTGTTTCAAATTCGGAATGTAAATGTCGTTTCTGTCGCTTACTATAACGGGAACAAGAACAAGGCTCGCGTCAATCTTTACAACATCATCCGTATTTTCATTAACGGTTTGGTTGTCGGGTTGTGGTATTTGCGCTTCATTGTTTTGTTCGGGAATTGTCTTTTGTTGGGTTGTGTTTTGTTCCGCCGGCTTTTGAATTTTCTTTGTTTCGGATTGTATCTGCTTGTTTCTCCCTGATTGAGCCGTAGCGGAGAATGGAAGAATTACAATCAAAATCAGCAGGGTAATAAGTTTCGGTTTTGAAGAAAACATTGGGACAATCTCCTTTGATAGATATTGCGACAGAATCGCAAAATAAGCCTTCAAACATTTTGTTATCGGAAATAAAACGGATTGTGCGACCTTGCGATGCTTTGTGACAAATCAAGGTTTGCCGATTGCCGTGATACCAATTAAAGTTAGCCGCAAAAATGTTGTGACTGATTGAAATCTTTTTCAGTCTTTATTCAAAAGCAATCAAGTTCAGTAAAGTTTTCTTCTATTTCAAATTTCAAACGACTTTTCAACGGAGAATAAATGAAATCCAGCAGCACATTTGCGCTCAAATCTTTGTATGGTCTTTTTCTGATATTGGTTTTGATTACGGCAAGCCAAGCAGTCTTTGCACAACCGAATGCCGACAAATCTAAACCGGCAGCACCCGCAACGCAAAAAATGGACGAGGGCTATACGGCAAAAATTAAAGAGTACACAACCGAAAAGTTTTTTTTAACAGAACTCGTTGACCATCTGCCCGCGTCAGACAAAGTTCCTACGCCTGAAAAAATATTGGGTTATATTGCGGGCGCACCGAATAAACTCACCTATACAAAAGACCTTCATCGTTATTACCGTGAATTGGAAAAAGCATCACCGCGCGTGCGCGTTTTTGTATTGCCCGAAAAGTCTGAAGAAGGAAAAGAACAATTTCTTGTTTTGATAAGTGATGAAGCTAATTTGGCAAAACTAGACCATTATAAAGAAATTACTTCAAAACTTGCCGACCCGCGCAAAATAACAGATGCAGATGCAGAGGTATTAATAAACGAAGGCAAACCGTTTTACTGGGCTTCGGGTTCAATTCACTCAACGGAAACAGGTTCATGTGAAATGCTGATGGAACTTGCATATCGCCTTGTTGTTGAAGATTCGCCTTTTATTGAAACGATTCGTAAGAACTCGATTGTAATGATAACGCCCGTTTTGGAAGTTGACGGACGCGACCGCATGGTTGACCTGTACAACTGGCGAAAAGCGAATCCTGGTAAACCGTCACCTTCGCTCATTTTTTGGGGCAAGTATGTGGCGCACGACAACAACCGTGATAGCAACGGAATGTCGCTTGTGCTTTCACGAAATCAGATGCGTTCGTTTTTAGAATATCACCCGCAAGTCCTTCACGATTTACACGAATCAGTTCCGTATCTCTACACGTCAACGGGAACAGGACCTTATAACCCTGCGCTCGACCCGCTTGTGATTGATGAATGGCACGCGCTCGCTTACAAAGAAATCGAAGAGATGACAAAACGCGGATTACCGGGCGTCTGGACACACGGCTTTTACGACGGTTGGGCTACGAACTATATGCTTTTTATAGCCAACGGTCATAATTCAATCGGACGCTTTTATGAGACATTCGGCAACGGCGGAGCAGACACAACGGAACGAACGGTTGGTGACCAATCACGCCGTGATTGGTATAGACCAAACCCGCCTTTGCCACGTGCGAAATGGTCAATGCGTAACAACACCAATTATCAACAATCGGGAATTTTATTTGCTATGCACGAGGTAGCAACAGAGAAAAATCGTTTCCTGAAAAACTTTTACATAAAGAGCAAACGCGCAGTTGCCAAAGCTGCAAACGAAGGACCATATGCATACATAATTCCGGGCGACACGCCGCGACCTGTCGAAGCCGCAGACCTTGTTAATTTAATGAGGCTATCTGGTGTTGAAGTTCAAACATCAACAAAAGAATTTACTGCGGGCGGTCAAAAATATGCGACGGGTTCTTATGTCATACGAATGGATCAGCCATATTCGCGTTGGGCTGATGCATTGCTGGACACGCAGTATTACAACGTCAACGACCCGCGACCTTACGATGATTGCGGCTGGACTTTGGGAGCATTGAGAAATGTAAACACCGTTCGCGTTACAGACAAAGCGGTTTTGGATGCGCCCATGACTTTGATAACAAGCGACGTAAAAATTCGTGGCAAAGTCGAAGGCAGTGCAACCGTTGTTTACATCATAAATCACAACACGGACAATACATTGATGTCGCTCAGGTACAAACTGCAAGACGTGAAAATGCAGGCGGCAGAAGACTCGTTCAAAATCGGTGAGAAACAATTCAATGCAGGTTCTTTCATCATCAAATCCGAAGGCAATCCGTCGGATTTGAAACAAAGACTTGAGACAAACGCCGCAGACCTTGGGTTCACAGCCCTTGCGGTTGATAAAATCCCCGAAGTGAAAACTCACGAGTTAGCCGTTCCGCACATAGCAATTTTGCATACTTGGACTAACACGCAAAATGACGGGTGGTTCAGAATGGAATTTGACAAACTGCAAATTCCATACAAGTACATCTCGGTTCACGAATTACGTGATAACACAAATCTGAAAGACAAATACGATGTGATAATTTTTCCGCCTGTCGTGGGTGGCAACAATGCACAATCAATCGTAAACGGTTTGCCAATGCGCGGCGACCCGATTCCCTGGATTGCTTCGGATATAACGCCAAACTTTGGATTTTCACCCGACCAGACAAAAGATATACGTGGCGGCATAGAGTTAAGGGGAATGGTTAATCTGCAACGCTTTATAGAAGAGGGCGGACTGTTTGTTCCAATAACTACGACTGCGAGTCTTATGATTGATTACGGAATAACAACAGGGATTTCAATTCAAGCCGCCCGTGATTTAAGAGCGCAAGGTTCAATCTACAACGCTTCTTTTGTAGATAGAAAAAGCCCTATTGCATATGGTTACGGCGATTCGCTTCAGATTTATTTCAATACCGCACCGCTCTTTCAAGTTAATCTTTTAGGCGGCGGCGGATTTGGCGGCGGCGGTTTAGGTGGTAATCAAAACGAAAGAGTTTCAGGGCGGGGAAGTCTGACCGACCCAGATGTTGTTCAGGCAATGCCAAGGGCAACAAATCTTGGTAGCTCACCGACAGATACGCCATTTGGTTTTGGTGCACAGACTATGCCTGTAAATTTGCGCCCGCGTGTTGTATTGAGATTTGCAACCGATGAAAAGAGTTTGCTTGTTAGCGGATTGCTTGCAGGCGGAAGCGAACTTGCGGGCAAACCGGCAGTTGTTGACGTTCCTGTCGGCAAAGGTCACGTTGTCTTTTTCGCAACAAATCCGATGTGGAGACACCAGACACACGGCGAGTTCTTTTTACTCTTTAACGCTGCACTCAATTTCAATAATCTTGGTGCCGGAATCAGCGCACCACCACAACGTCAAACCACTACAACCAATGATGACGATGATCATTGATTTGTAGTTGTAATGCAGATAACCCGTGCGAAGTAAGAGTATTAAATAACGCTATTACTTCACGCGGGTTTTCACTTTTTTACGGACTTCTTTCAATACGGATTCGGCAGCGCGTTTTGATGAGCCACCGTCGCCAAGTTTTTCTGTTACTACTCTTAATCTCTCTCGCAATTCTTTGTTATTTTTAGGTACTAATAACCTTTTCAATTCATCTGCTAATGTTTGCGGAGTGAAATCGTGTTGAATCAGTTCTTCGACAATTTTTTCACCGGCGATGATGTTTACAAGGCTGAAAAATTTTACGTTTATGAGCGGTTTGAAAAGGCGATATGTTGATTCAAATTCTTTATAGACAACAACGAGCGGCGTTCCCAAAAGTGCTGTTTCCAATGTTGCCGTTCCGCTGACAACGGCGGCTACGTCTGAGGCTGAAACGGCTTCTTTTGTTTCGTTTTCGACAATAAACAATGGAGTCGTAATTTTGATTGAATGATTTTCAATTAGCTCTTTGACTTCTTCGCTTTTTCTTGTCGGGGCAAGCGCGACAACGAACTGTATTGTCGGATTTGATTCAAAAAGCAATCCGGCAGACTCAAGCAAAATCGGCAGATTGTTCTTCATTGCTTTCAGACGGCTTCCGGGCAGCAATGAAATAATCGGGCGAGATGAATCCAGATTATTCTTACGACAAAATTCCTCTTTGTCGTATCGTGCTATAACTTCACCCGCAAGCGGATGACCGACATATTCAACATAACTCACACCGCGTTCTTTGTACCAAACGACCTCAAATGGAAAAATCACCAAAATCAAATCAACATATTTTTTGATAAATCCGACGCGATGCGAACGCCAAGCCCAAAGCTGTGGCGAGATGTAATAAATAACTTTCAAACCTTTCTTTTTTAACGAACGCGCTAGACGCAAATTGAAATCGGGATAGTCAATTAAGACAACAGCATCAGGTTTTTGTTCAATCGCAGCTTTTTTTAATGTGCGAAACACCTTTATGAATTTCCGTAAACTCTTAACAAAAATTTCGTAAAGACCTTGAACAGCAAGTTCGTCGTTTTTGACGATACTTTTGACTTTGGCTTCGCGCATGGCGTGACCCGTCAGTCCGAAAAAATCAAATTCGGTTTGCGGCGAAATCTCTTTTAATGCTTTTACCAATTCAGCCGCGTGAACGTCGCCCGACACTTCGCCTGCAACAATCATCAACTTTATTTTCTCTTTTTGCTCATTCATAAAAGACAGGGCAGAATAGTAAAAGTAAAAAGTAAAAAGTAAAAAGTAAGTCTCTTTGTAACTGATAAGGTCAAGTGATAATAATTCAAAAACTTTAATCAGGAATCGGTTTTAGCTGTCGAAGACAGCGATATATTCTTAGCCCATAGTGCAGCTATGGGGAAATTAAACAGAGAT
>Ga0187894_10005695_pt1 | contig 12561 bp, 11 predicted proteins | sample GBC1701081metaG_FD_136650 | JGI IMG/M metagenome (GOLD analysis project Ga0187894, IMG submission 136650) | White microbial mat communities from a lava cave in the Kipuka Kanohina Cave System on the Island of Hawaii, USA - GBC170108-1 metaG ... | reverse complement strand
CGTCGCCGTCGCGCCGCGTCCGCCGCCGGCGGCGCAGTCCTGTGGGCGAATCGCGAAACACGGTGCGTACGGCGTGATTGAACTGACGCACGCTGCGAAAGCCGGCGGCATAGGCGATCTCGCTCACCGGAGCGTCGGTCTCGTCGAGCAGCACGCGCGCGAAGTGGAGTCGCTGGGCCCGCGCCACCGCGTGCGGCGAGGCGCCCAGGTGCTTCGCGAAGAGCCGGCGCAACTGGCGAGCGCCGACGCCGACTTTCTCGGCCAGCGCATCGACGTCGCACTCATCGAGGCCGCCCGAGCGGATCAGCCGCAGGGCGCGTGCGACCACGGCCGAGCTCCCCTGCCACGCCGGCGTACCCGGAGCAGTCTCCGGCCGGCAGCGCAGGCACGGACGATAGCCCGCCGCCTCCGCCCCGGCCGCGCAGTCGTAGAAACGCACGTTCTCCGCTTTCGGCGTCGGCGCCGGGCAGACCGGCCGGCAGTAGATTCCGGTCGTACGCACCGCGACGAAGAAGCGGCCGTCGAAACGGCGGTCGCGGCTCTTGAGTGCCTGGTACTTTCTTTCCGCGTCGGACTTCACGCCCCCGGTCATAGCATGCGGGAACCGCCCCAGCGCGCAATCGGCGGACGTGGTCGTTGGGGAGAGACAGTAGCCAGACGCCCGAAGTCGAGGGACGGGCCTTCCTTGGCCCGCCTAGACGGGGAGTGGGACCGCCCGTCTAAGAAAAGCGCGCGTCCCACGCGCGCTGCAGTCCCGGCGATCGAGCCGCCCTTCCTGCGGCGGCGATCCGACTCGACCTCTCCCCCCGGAGGGTCGAGCCGAATGCCTGCGACTGCGTCCTGCAGTTCTTTCCGCCGCGCCTTGGCGTTTCGCGTCCTCCGAGCTGCCGATGTGCTGAGCGACATCTCCATCCCCGGAGCCTCGCTGCATCATTGCGGACGTTCATTTTCGTTCGCTCACGAGCTCTACAGCCAGTCGTGTGCCAATCACACGAGCTCTCTCAGTCTTCGTCCGAGCCACCAACAGTCGTCGCTCGCCGCTCGAAAGTTCCATCCTCGAACACTTCAGAATGGCGATCCGTCACGAACTCGACACTCACCCGCTCGCCGCGCTCACCCCCCGATCTCTGGCAGCAATTGCGCCTTCCTTGTCATTGCGGCCATCCGGGGTGCGGCTACGATCCGGCGCATGCGAAGGGTGACACGCGGGCAGCGAAACGTGGCGCGGTTGGAGCGGCGCGGCGGTACGACGCGGCGGATCGCGGTGGTGACGTACGACCAGGCGCAGTCGCTCGACGTGACCGGACCAGCCGAGGTCTTCTCGATTGCGACGCGACTGATGTGTGATCGCGAGCCCGACCAACCCGCCCCCTACGCGGTCGAGCTTCTGGCGCGCCGCCCCGGCCCGGTACGCATGTCGTCGGGCATGAAGATCGTCGCCGACCGCGCCTACGCCTCGGTGCGCACTGGCATCGACACGCTGGTGTTCAGCGGCGGCGAGATCTTCGAGGCGGTCGTCGACCCGCATCTGCGCCAGTGGCTGCTCTTCATGTCGCGCCGGGTTCGCCGCCTGGCGACGGTGTGCAGCGGCTCGTTCATCCTCGCCGAGGCCGGCCTGCTCAACGGTCGCCGCGCTACGACGCACTGGAGCGCGATCGCGTTGATGCAGAATCGCTATCCCAAGATCCAGGTCGAAGCCGACGCGATCTTCGTGCAGGACGGCAACATCTACACCTCGGCCGGAATCACGGCGGGAATCGACCTCGCGCTCGCTCTGGTCGAGGAGGACATGGGGCACGACCTCGCGCTCGCTGTCGCCCGTCAACTCGTCGTCTTCCTGAAGCGACCCGGCGGACAGTCGCAATTCAGCAGTCACCTCGCCGCGCAAGCCGTGCCGGCTGGACCGCTGAAGAATCTGCCCGCTTGGGTGCTCGATCACCTCGGCGAGGATCTCTCGGTCGAGAGTCTTGCCGCGCGTGCTGCGATGAGCCCGCGCAACTTCGCGCGCGTCTTCCTTCGCGAGGCGGGTGTGACGCCGGCCAAGTTCGTCGAGCGCGCGCGCGTCGACGCCGCCCGCCGCCTACTCGAAGACGGCACCAAGGGCGTCGAGGAAGTCGCCGCCCGTTGCGGCTTCAGCTCGGGCGAACACATGCGGCGCACGTTCCTGCGCCATCTCAGCGTCGTTCCGGCGGACTACCGGCGGCGCTTCCGCATCGCGAGCTGAGCCGCTCGCCAACGAGAGAGGAGGAAGTAGCGATGTCTGAACCAAAGAAGCGCAAGCTGGGTGTCGTTCTCTTTCCCGACTTCGAGCTGCTCGACGTATTCGGCCCGCTCGAAATGTTCGGGATGCTGCAGGGCCTCGTTGAAATCTCCGTCATCGCCGAGAAGGCGGGGCCGGTGAAGAGCGCGCAGGGACCCGAGGTCGTGGCGCACCACGGCTTCGCCGACTGCCCCGCGCTCGACCTGGTGCTGGTGCCCGGCGGCATGGGAACGCGTGCCGAGGTCGACAATCCCGCCATCGTCAACTTCCTCCGCCGACGCCTGCCCGAAGCGGAGGTGGCGATGAGCGTCTGCAGCGGCAGCTCGCTATTTGCTGCTGCCGGCGTTCTTGACGGTAGACGCGCGACCACGAACAAGATGTTCTTCCAGTGGATCGCCGATCAGGGCCCCAAGGTGAACTGGGTCAAGGAGGCGCGCTGGGTCGAAGACGGAAGCTACGTCACCTCATCCGGCGTCTCCGCCGGCATGGACATGTCGCTCGCCGTGATCTCCAAGCTCTACGGCAGTCAGGTGAGCGAGAATCTCGCAGTGGCGGCGGAGTACGACTGGCACCGCGACGCCGGCTGGGATCCCTTCGCCAAGGTACATGGGCTGGTGTGACCGCCGGCGGAATTTTGAATGTTATTCAAAATTCACAGGCGAAGCCCGCGTCTTCGAGCCCGCGCTTGATCTCGGCGATGTGGTCGCGACCGCGGGTCTCGAGCTCGAGTGTCACCGAGGCCTGTGTGAGCGCCAGGCCGGGCTGTGCCCGTTCGTGCCGGATCTGGTGGATGTTGGCACGGCACGCGGCGATGCAACTCACCAGGCGCTGCAGCTCGCCGGGGCGATCCGCCAGCCGGATGCTGAAGCGGAAGAAGCGCCCTTCCTCGGCGAGGCCGAGGTTGATGATGCGGTCGAGCAGGTTCATGTCGATGTTCCCGCCCGAGATGATCACCGCGACCTTGTGCGCGTTGGCGGGCAGGCGTTGCGAGAAGCATGCCGCGAGCGCCACCGCGCCGGCACCCTCGACCACGGTCTTGGCGCGCTCGAGGAGCAACAGCACCGCCTCCGCGATCTCTGCGTCGGACACCTCGACCATCAGATCGACCTCGCGCGCGGCGATGGCGAAGGGCAGCTCGCCGACGACGCGGGTGGCGAGACCATCTGCGATCGTGTCGACGGCGTCGAGCTCGACGCGCCGTCCGGCGCGGATGCTCGGCCCGAGGGATGAAGCCCCTGCCGCTTGCACCGCCACCACCCGCGCGCGCGACCCGCTGCCGCGCAGAGCGCTGACGACGCCGGCGAGTAGTCCGCCGCCGCCGACCGGAACGACGACAGTGTCGAGGTCTGGCAGCTGCTCGAGCAACTCGAGTCCCACCGAGCCCTGGCCGGCGATGATCTCGGCGTCGTCGAAGGCGTGCACGAAAGTGAGGCCTTCGGCCGCAGCGAGCGCCGCCGCCTTCTCGTAGGCTGCGTCGTAGTTCATCCCGTGCAGGATGACGCGGGCGCCGTAGCTGCTCGTGGCGGCGACCTTCGAGAACGACGCCGCCTCGGGCATCACCACCGTCACCGGCACGTTCGCCTTGCGCGCGGCGTACGCGACACCCTGGGCGTGGTTGCCGGCAGACGCCGTGATCACGCCGCGGCGGCGCGCCGCGGGGTCGAGGCTCTGAATCTTGGCGAGCGCGCCCCGCACCTTGAACGAGCCCGTCTTCTGCAGGTTCTCGAGCTTGAGGTAGAGATCGCGGCCGCAGAGCGAACTGAACGTCTCGCTGCGTTCGAGCGGCGTGACCTTCACCACGCCGGCGCCGCACTCGCGCGCGGCGCGGAGCCGCTCCAACGTCACGGGGTTCGCCATAGCGCGAGGTAACACCATGTGCGCCGCGCCCGCAAAGCTCTCGCTTGCACGAACGTGGCGGGCTCTTCCGGCCGCCGATACGGCTATTTGTCGGGCCGGCCGCGCACGACCGAGCCGGGGTTGCGCTCGAGATACTCGGCGAGAAGCCTCACCGCGCGCGCCGCATCGGTGAACTCGGTCAATGCCACGTCGAGTTGGAACGCGAACGGCGAGTTCGGCTCGGTGAAGTTCTGCACCGTTTGCAGCGTCACCGTCGCCTGGCTCAATGCCGCCGTGGCCGCCAGCGCCGCTTCGCGCGTGCTCTCGAGAACCGGGCCCGAGCGCTCATCCAGCTTCGACGACAGCTGTCGGATGCTGGCGGCGGCTTTGTCGATGCTGGCGAGCGTCTGCGGCAGCGACTCGACTGCGGCTCGCAGGGACGGATCGCTGATGACGTGGTCGATGTGATCGATCGCCTCGATCGCCTGTGCCACAAGTTCGTCGATCTTGGTGCGGTCGAGCTTGGCGAGAAAGCGTTCCGCCGCCGTCTGCACCTGATCGAACGGCGCCGGGATGGTCGGGATCTCGCCATACTTGTAGTTCTCCTCGAGGACGAAGCGCGCCGGCGTGTCCGGGCGCAGATCGAGCTGCACGAAGAGGAGGCCGGTGAGGAGGCTGCGGGTGCGCAACTGCGCCCGCAAGCCGAGGTCGACCAGCTCGCGCACCGAGGCCGCATCGGTGCGGCCGGAGCCCCCCCCTTTGGCGCGCAGGCGCTTGTTGTCGATCTCGATGAAGACTGGCAACCGCGCTTCCGACTGCTGGAGATCGTCGAGGGCGAGACGGACATCTTTGACCGCACCGATGCTGACGCCGCGGAACTTGACCGGCGCGCCGATTTCGAGCCCGTCGACCGATCCCGGGAAGAAGAGCACAAAGGTGGTCACATCGCGGAAGAAGACGCCGGAGCCGATCAGCATGATCGCGCCGATCGACAATGCGATCGCGCCGACCACGAAGGCACCGATGAGAGTCGGATTGGCCCGCTTGTGCATTTGGCGCCGCCCCACTACCGCGCTCCGCCCGCGAAGGAAAGCAACGCCCCGTTCCGCGGCGTGCCTAGGCGTGATCAATTTGGTAGCTTCCGCCGCCATGCAAATGCTCGTATCCGTGTTGGCGGCCACTGCCCTGCTCGCTTCGCCGCCGGAGGTGCGCGTCTTCGCCGCGGCCTCGTTGACGACGGTCCTCGGCACGGCCCAGCAGCGTCTGGCCGAATCGCTGCATCTGAGGTTCAACTTCGCCGGCTCGCAACAGCTCGCGCTGCAATTGTCACAGGGCGCAGCTGCCGATGTCTTCGCCTCCGCCGACGAGCGCTGGATGCGCGACGTCGAGTCGCTCGCCCTCATCGTCCCACCGGCGCGCGTCTTCGCCCGCAACAGCCTGGCAGTGGTCACGCCTGCATCGAACCCGGCACACATCGAGAAGCTCGCGGATCTGACGAAACCGGACCTGAAGATCGTTCTCGCCGCCGAGGCGGTACCGGCGGGGCGCTACAGCCGCGAGATGCTCGCCAAGCTCGGCGAGAAGGGCGGCCTCGGCGCAGACTACCGCGAGCGCGTCCTCGCCAACGTCGTCTCACAGGAGGAGAACGTCGAGGCCGTGGTCGCCAAGGTGAGGCTCAGCGAAGCCGATGCGGGTATCGTCTACACCACCGACGTCGCCGGCGAGCGCGGCAAGGGTCTGCGCACGATCGACGTGCCCATCGACTCCAATATCACCGCCAGCTACTACGTTGCGGTGCTGAAGGGAGCGAAGGATCGCACCGCAGCGCAGAGGTTCGTCGACTGGCTCGGCTCGGCGGATGGCAGGAAGCTGCTCGCCGACTTCGGCTTCCAACCGGGCGGCTGACGTTGTCACGCGCGGCGCTCTCGCCACGGCTCGGCCTCGGCGCCGCGCTGCTTCTCTACCTTCTCTTCCTGCTGCTGCCGCTCGCGGCGCTGATCGCCCGCCTCGACCCCGCGGCGTTCTTCCAGCATCTGCGCACGCCGGCGGCCTACGACGCCCTGCGCTTGAGCCTGCTGACGTCGCTGCTGGCTACGGGGTGCGTCGTCGCCATCGGCCTTCCTGTCGCGTACGCGCTGGCGACACGTGACTTCGCCGGAAAACGCATCCTCGAGGTGCTCATCGATCTGCCGATCGTGCTGCCGCCGACGGTCGCCGGCACCGCACTCCTGCTGGCGTTCGGGCGGGCCGGCCTCGTCGGTGCCTGGCTCTCGCCGCTCGGCATCGCGCTGCCGTTCACCACCGCGGCCGTCGTCGTGGCGCAGGTCTTCGTCTCGGCGCCGTTCTTCGTGAACGCCGCGCGCGCCGGCTTCGAGGAAGTCGAGCCTCGCTACCTCCAGGCGGCCGCCACCTTGCGTTCGTCGCCGCTGCACACTTTCACCGCCGTCCTCTTGCCGCTGAGCTTGCCTTCGATCTTCGCCGGCGTCGCGATGAGCGCCGCGCGTGCCCTCGGCGAGTTCGGCGCCACGATCGTCTTCGCCGGCAATCTGCAGGGCCGCACGCAGACGATGCCGCTCGCGGTTTACGTGGCGCTGCAAGGAGATCTGCAGGAGGCGGTCGCCCTCTCCGTCCTGCTCCTCGCCGTTTCCTTCCTCCTGCTCGCCGCCCTGCGCCTGACGACCGAGAGACGCCGATGACCGCGATGCTGAGCGCGACCGTGCGCAAGCGACTCGGCGAGCTCGAGCTCGAAGCCGAGCTCGAGCTCGAAGCCGGCACAACTCTGGTCATCGTCGGCGAGAGCGGCGCCGGCAAGTCGACCTTGCTCAACCTGCTCGCCGGTTTGGCCGAACCCGACTCCGGGCGCATCGAGATCGGGGGCCGCGTCTACTTCGACAGCACCGCCGGCGTCGACATGCCGGCGCACGAGCGCAACATCGGCTACGTCTTTCAGGACTACGCCCTCTTCCCGCACCTGTCTGCGAAAGCGAACATCGGCTTCGGTTTGCGGGCTCAGGGCGTGGCCGGGCACGAGGTCGAGCGGCGTGTCGCCGAGACACTCGCGCGCCTCGACATCGGTGCCCTCGCCGAGCAGCGGTCGCGCCAGCTCTCCGGCGGTCAGCAGCAACGTGTGGCGCTAGCGCGCGCACTGATCCTGCAGCCCGGTCTGCTGCTGCTCGACGAGCCGCTTTCGGCGCTCGACTTGCAAACACGCCGCACCGTGCGCGCCGAGCTCGCGGCGCTGGTCGCGGAGTTGCCCGGAGTGACCATCTTCGTCACCCACAGCCCCTTCGAGGCAATGGCCTTCGGGGCGCGCATCGCCGTCGTCGAACGAGGCCGCATCGTGCAGCTCGGCGACCGCGATGATCTCCTGCGCCACCCGCGCTCGCGCTACGTCGCCGAGCTGATGGGCTTGAACTTCTTCCACGGCGTCGTGAGCTCGACCGCGGCCGACGGAATCGCCGAAGTGAAGACCGACTACGGCGTGCTGCACGTCGTCGACGTCCGCCTCGGCGAAGAAGTCTTCATCGCCGTCGACCCGCGCGCAATCACCCTGCATCTCGAGAGACCGAGGGCGACGGCGCAGAACGTCTTCGCCGGCGTCATCGCCGAAATGGTTCCGGAGCCGCCCTATGGAGAACGGGTGCGGGTGATTCTCGACAGCGAGCCACCATTGGTCGCGGAGATCACCGAGTACGCGGCGCAGACGATGTCGCTGCACGCCGGCATGCCGGTCTACGCCAGCTTCAAAGCGTTCGCCGGACGCGCCTACCGCTGAGCGCCGCCGTGCAGCTCCGCGGCGATGCGTTCGCCGGCCTCCCAACCCCAGCGGCCGAGCGAGTGGCCTCCGTTCACCGAGAGATCGAAGCCCGGAAAGAAGGCGGTCGGATGCACAGTCGAACGCGAACGTCCGTCGGTCACGGGGAAGTTCAGCCGCGGGCCGGGTGCGCTCGACAGCATTTCGGGATGGGCGAGGAACTGCCCCAGGCTCGGCGCGAACCCGGTGGCGAGAACGATTGCATCGAAGCGCTCCTCGCCGGTGCGGCCGAAGCGCACGCCGCCGGCGGTGAGCTCGATGATCGGCCGCACATTGCCGTCGATCACGCCGATCTCCATGCGGCGGATGCGTGGGATGGCGCCTTGATCGAACACCGGGATACGGCGCGTCGCATAGGTTTCTACCATCGGTCCGCGCTCGGGCTTGCGAATGCCGAAGCGGGAGAGGTCGGCGCTGAAGAAGCGCGGCAGGAAATCGCGCTGCCGCACCAGCTTGTCGAATTCCTCCGTGCCGCTGGTGATCTCGTGGGACTGGTCCATCTTTCCCGGCGTGAAGAGGCCGAGCCGGCGAAACAGGCGAAAGAGTCGCGTCATGCTCCGCAAGGGGATGAAATGACGCGCCCCGCGTACCCACATTTGCACCGACGCCGCACCGCCCTCGAGAAGATCGACCGAGATCTCTGCGGCGGAGTTACCGCTGCCGATCACGAGCACTTTCTGCCCGGCGAAGGCCTGCGCGTTGCGATAGTGAGCGCTGTGCAGGAGGCGGCCCTGGTAGCGTTCACGGCCGGCGATCTCGGGAATGATCGGTGTGCGATTCGCCGCCGTCGCAATGGCGACGTAGCGAGCGCCGAGAACGGTGTCGTCGGTCTCGATACTCCACTCGGCGGGACCGCTCCGGTCGCGGCTGATGCGCTTCACGTGTTGTCCGAAGCGAAGGTGCTCGCCGAGGTTGTAATGGGCGGCATACTCACGGAAGTAGCGCAGTAACTCGTCGCGCGACTTGTACATCGGATAGTGCGCAATGGCGCCACCGTCGCGCGGCAGGTCGTGCCACGGGGAGTGGAGATGGATGCGGTCGTAGGTGCGCGACCAGAAGTGACCGACGCCGTCGCCTTGCTCGAGGATGGCGAAGTTCTTGACGCCGGCGGTGACGAATGACGCGCCCGCGCCGAGCCCGCAGAAGCCGGCGCCGATGACGACGACGTCGAGGATCTCAGTTGGCTCCGCCATCAATCGCCATAGAAATCACATAGACGCGCTAAATTCACGCCAGGCTTTCGGCCAGGGTGCGCCATTCGGGCAGCTCCAGTTCGCCGGGCTTGCGTTTGCCGAACAGGAGGCCGACGACCTCGTCGGCGGCGTCGTAGAACTCGACCGCAGTTACAATGCCGTCGACGGTTGGCTTGCGCACCAGCCATGCCGCGGCCAGCCCCGGCTCGTGGACGTGCAGGTTGAAGTCGGCATCGAGCACGTTCATCCAGGCGCCCGTCGGCTTCACCGTCTTCACCGGGCCGGTGTGGATCTCGATCGCGCCGCGGTTGCCGATGAAGACCATGATTGGCAAGCCGCTGCTGGCTGCCGTATCGAGAATGGTCCGCAGGCTCGCGACCGGCACCGGCGCCGTCCACTGCGGGCCAGCCAAGCGCAGCGCCTGCGTGCGGCTCACGCCGAAACGGCGCAGCAGGAAGACGAAGTCGTGCGTGTCCTTCATCTCCGCCCACGCGGCGCGCAGACCGTCGACGTCGATTTCGGCGTCGGCGCGCTCCGCCGCCGGTGCGGGGTAGTCGCGGAATTCGTCCGCAGCGGTCTGATCGGCATCGGCGAAACGGTGGACGAAGCGCTCGAACTCCGCCGCGTCGCTGTCCTCGTTGATGAAGATCTTGTGGACCGCAGTGCCACTCGCATCGAAGAACTGCAGGCTGCGCCGCAAGCCGACTTCGGCGTCGTCCTTCACCGCGAAGCCGGCGCGCCAGTGGTCGAGGAAGAGACGGAGATCGATTGCCGTTCCCAGGACGAGACCCGCGTGGCCTTGCACTTCGATCTTCTCGAAGCGCCCGACCTTCTCGATGACGGCGTGCTCGTTTCGCGTCAAAGCCATGACTTCCCCGAGAGAAGGCATCGCTTCGAGCATCGCCGCCCACTCGCGCCGCAGCCGGATCGTCGGACCGCCGCGGAAACTGGAGATCAACTCGCCTTCGCTGGCGCCGAGTCGTCGCGCAGCGTCGCGCAGACGCAAGTGGCGATCCTCGGCACGCAATGCCGCGAGGCGGGGCCGGATGTCAGTGAGATTCGAATTCGTTTCCATGTTCGTTTCCTCCTCGGCTGTAGATCAATGGCCGGCCCAGATCCGGCGGCCGGACGATGCGCATCGGTAGTTCAAATGCGGCTGCGAGTGTTTCCTCGGTGAGCGCCTGCATCGCGGGTCCGCTGGCAACCAGCGATCCGCGCTTGAGCAAGACGACGTCGTCGGCATACTGCAGCGCCAGGTTCAGATCGTGCAGAATCACCAGCGCGCCTCCACCAGCAGCGGCGAAGCGGCGCACCTCCGCCAAGACGAGATGCTGGTGCCGCGGATCGAGATTGGCGGTGGGTTCGTCGAGGAGCAGATAGCGCGGCTCATCGCCGTCCGCTCCCCAAACCTGCGCCAGCGCCCGCGCCAGCTGCACGCGTTGCTTCTCGCCGCCGGACAACGTGGTGTAGCTGCGGCGCTCGAGCGCCGCAGCACCGACCGACGCCAGCGCCTCGCGCGCAATCTCGCGATCGCGCGGGCTCTCGCGCGACTCGAAGTGCGGCGCGCGTCCCATGAGGACGACGTCGAGCACCTCGAACGGCGCCGTCAACACCGACTCCTGCAGCATGACGGCGCGACTTCTCGCCTGCGCGATGCGTGTCCACGCCGCGAGCGTGCGCCCATTCATTCGTACCGTGCCGCCGGCCGGGCGAATGTCGCCGCAGGCGACACCGAGCAAGGTCGACTTTCCGGCGCCGTTCGGTCCGAGCAGGGCCGTGACGTGCCGCGGCTGCAGTGCGAAGTTCACGCTGCGCAAGAGGTCGCGCCCGGCGGCGCGGACGGTCACGTCTTCGACCTCGATCACTGCCAGCCTCGCTTCTCCTGCTGCCGTCGCACCAGCCAGAGCAGGAAGGGGGCGCCCAGGAGCGCCGTGACCACACCGATCGGAATCTCCGCCGGCGCCGCCACCGTGCGGGCAAAGATGTCGGCGAACAGCAAGATCGCCCCGCCGAGAAAGGCGGAACCCGGAATCAGCCCGCGATGATCCGGACCGCCGAGGAGACGAACGAGATGCGGCACGACGAGCCCGACGAAGCCGATCACACCCGTGACCGCGACGCCGGCACCGACGGCGAGGGCTGCGAGCGTGACGCCGTGCCGCTTGAGACTCTCGACGTCGAGACCGAGGTGTCCCGCTTCGGCCTCGCCGAGCGAAAGCAGGTTGAGATCGCGCGCGAGGCGCGGCGCGGCGCCGATGGAGATCAGCAGAAGCGGCCCTGCGACCGCGAGGGTCGACCAAGTCGCGCCGCCGAGGCTGCCGAGATTCCAGAAAGTCACCCGCCGCATCTGCGCGTCGCTAGCGATGAAGAGGAGCAAGCCGACCGCCGCACCGGCGAGCGCGTTCACCGCGACGCCGGCGAGCAAGAAGACCGAGACCGATGTCTGGCCGGCGACGCGGCCGAGTCGTTGCACCGCCGCGACCGCGGCAAGGCCGCCGAAGAACGCAGCCAGCGGCAAGACCAAGAGAGACGCCGAAGCGGGCATGGCGGCGAGCAGCGACTCGCCCAACACGAGGACGCTCGCCGCGGCCAGCGCCGCGCCGCTCGACACACCGATCAGACCGGGATCGACGAGAGGATTGCGGAACATTCCCTGCAGCAACGCACCGGAGATCCCGAGCCCGGCTCCGGCCAACGCGCCGAGGACGGTGCGAGGCAGGCGAATGGCGAGGAGTACGTTGGCCTGCGCGCTGTCGACGTCGCCGACGAGACCGACACGCGCCGCCAACACCGTGAGCGCTTCGAGCGGCCCGATCGGCACCGCACCGGCGCCAAGAGAGGCGAGAAAAGCGGCCGCAAACACGGCCGCGAGCGCGACGAGCAGCAACGCTCTGCTGGGCGGGGTCCCAGCGCGGCCGCCCGTCGCTATCGCGAGAACACTCATTGCTCCGCCTTCGCCTCCGGTGCCGGCGGCGGGCCGTGCAACGCTCGCGTCAGCTCGAGAACGGCGAGCCCGGTGCGCGGGCCAAATCCGAGCAGATAGAGATCGTCCATGGCGACGACGCGCTTGCTTTTCGCCGCCGGTGTCAGCGACAGCCCCGGCTGGCCGAACAATCCGCTCTCGCCGCCGAGGGAGTCCAATCCGCGCGACGGGACCAGCAGCACCTCCGGCGCGGCCGCGACCGCGGCCTCGGCCGTCAGCGGTTTGAAGCCGTCGAACTCCGTGACTGCGTTGACGCCGTTGGCCAGGCGGATCATCTCGTCGGCAGCGGTTCCCTTGCCAGAGACGAGCGCCATGCCGGTGCCGCGCGCGTAGATGAAGAGAACGCGCGGCTGCGTCGTCGTCGCCGCCGCGGCGCTGCGCGCTGCCTCGATATCGGCCTCGAGGCGCCGCACCAACTCTTCTCCCTTCTCCTTGCGATCGACGGCGGTGGCGACGGTGCGGATCGACGCACGCG
>Ga0187894_10005694_pt1 | contig 12563 bp, 8 predicted proteins | sample GBC1701081metaG_FD_136650 | JGI IMG/M metagenome (GOLD analysis project Ga0187894, IMG submission 136650) | White microbial mat communities from a lava cave in the Kipuka Kanohina Cave System on the Island of Hawaii, USA - GBC170108-1 metaG ... | reverse complement strand
CTGGACTGGGCCGGACGCAAACTGGTCCTCGAAACGGGCAAGATCGCCCGCCAGGCCGATGGCGCCGTGATGGCGCATCTGGGCGGCACCAGCGTGCTGGCTGCCGTCGTGGCCGCCAAGGAGCCGCGACCCGGCATCGATTTTTTCCCTCTCACGGTGAACTACCAGGAGAAGGCGTTTGCCGCCGGCAAGATCCCCGGTGGCTTCTTCAAGCGCGAAGGCCGCCCCAGCGAAAAGGAAGTCCTGGTCTCGCGTCTGATCGACCGGCCGATCCGGCCGCTGTTCCATGAGTCGTTCCGCAACGAGACCCTGGTCGTGGTCACCGTGCTGTCGCACGACATGGAGAACGATCCCGATATCGTGTCGCTGGTCGCCGCTTCGGCCGCGCTCACCATCAGCGGCATCCCGTTCCTCGGCCCGATCGCCGCCGCCCGCGTCGGCCGCATCGACGGTCAGTACGTGATCAACCCGACCCTGGCGCAGATCGAGCAGAGCGAGCTCGACCTCGTCGTCGCCGGCACCAAGGAAGGCGTGCTGATGGTCGAGTCGGAAGCGAAGGAGCTTTCCGAGGAGGTCATGCTCGGCGCCGTCATGGCCGGCCACAAGTCGATGCAGCCCGTGATCGACGCCATCATCCAGCTGGCCGAGCATTGCGCCAAGGAGCCGTGGCCGCTCGCCGAGCCGTCGGCCGACGCCAAGCGCGTGGCCGAGAAGCTGAAGAGCGACCTGCGCGCGGGCCTTGCCGACGCCTATCGCGAAGTGAAGAAGCAGGCGCGCCAGGACAAGGTCGCCGCCGTGAAGGCCCAGGCCAAAGGCTTGTTCGCCGACGACGCGACGGCGCTGGCCGTGCTGGGCGAGCAGTTCAGCAACCTCGAGGCCGACGTGGTGCGCAACGCCATCCTCGACACCGGCCATCGCATCGATGGGCGCGACACCAGGACCGTGCGCCCCATCGTCGCCGAGGTCGGCATCCTGCCGCGTGCCCACGGCTCGGCGCTGTTCACGCGCGGCGAGACCCAGGCGCTGGTCGTCGCCACGCTCGGCACCGGCCAGGACGAGCAGATCATCGACGCGCTCGAGGGCGAGTACCGCGAGCACTTCATGCTGCACTACAACTTCCCGCCCTACTCGGTGGGCGAGGTGCGCCGCATGGGCTCGCCCAGCCGCCGCGACATCGGCCACGGCAAGCTGGCGTGGCGCGCCGTCCGGCCGCTGCTGCCGCCCAAGGAGAAGTTCCCCTACACGGTGCGCGTCGTGTCGGAGATCACCGAGAGCAACGGCAGCTCGTCGATGGCTTCGGTGTGCGGCGCCTCGCTGTCGCTGATGGACGCCGGCGTGCCGCTGACCCGGCCGGTGGCGGGCATCGCGATGGGCCTGATCAAGGAAGGTGACCGCTTCGCGGTGCTGAGCGACATCCTGGGCGACGAGGATCATCTCGGCGACATGGACTTCAAGGTCGCGGGCACCGAGAAGGGCGTCACCGCGCTGCAGATGGACATCAAGATCACCTCGATCACCGAGGAGATCATGAAAGTGGCGCTGGCCCAGGCCGCCGAGGGCCGCAGCCATATCCTGGGCGAAATGTCCAAGGGCTTGGGCGGGGCGCGCGAGAGCGTGAGCCAGAACGCGCCGCGCATCACCGTGATCAACATTCCCAAGGACAAGATCCGTGAAGTGATCGGCACCGGCGGCAAGGTGATCCGCGAGATCGTCGAGCAGACCGGCGCCAAGATCGACATCGAGGACGACGGCACGGTGAAGGTGGCGGCGGTCGACGCCAAGGCCGGCCAGGCCGCCATCGACTGGATCAAGGGCATCGTCGCTGAACCCGAGATCGGCACCGTCTACAACGGCAAGGTCGTGAAGATCGTCGAGTTCGGCGCCTTCGTGAACTTCCTCGGCACCCGCGACGGGCTGGTGCACATCAGCGAAATCGCACCGCGACGTATCGCCAAGGTCAGCGACGTGCTGAAGGAAGGCGACCAGGTCAAGGTCAAGGTGCTGGGCGTCGATGACCGCGGCAAGGTCAAGCTGTCGATGAAGGTCGTCGACCAGCAGACCGGCGCCGACCTCCCGCGCGAGCCCCGCGAACCCAGGCCGCCGCGCGAGGGTGTCGACCCCGCCAGCGCCCCGCAGCCGGTGTGACGGCAGCACGATAAGAGAGCGAACGGCGGCCCATCGGCCGCCGTTTTCTTTTCCCTCCTCCAACGAAGTTGGGGGAGGTGGCCGAAGGCCGGAGGGGGAGCCCACGTGGTGCTGATAACACAGACCGCGTCGCCTCCCCTCCGCCCTTCGGGCACCTCCCCACTATCGTGGGGAGGATTGAAAGCGCTTAAGCGAATCTAATCCGCCAACTGCTTGAACCGCCGGCTGTTGTGTCTTACGTCATCGTCATGTGAAATGGCCTGAACGTGAGGGGAACCGCCATGGCCGCTGTCCAGAATGCCGCGCCCGCCATCGAGTCCAAGCCGGAGTTTCGCGGCAAGATCTACGACAGCATTGTCGACACCATCGGTGCCACGCCGCTGGTGCGCCTCAGCAAGTTCGCGGCCAAGCACAACGTTACCGCCGAGATCCTGGTCAAGCTCGAATTCTTCAATCCGCTGGCATCGGTGAAGGACCGCATCGGCTTGGCGATGATCGAGGCGGCGGAGAAGGCCGGTCGCATCACGCCGGGCAAGTCGACCCTGGTGGAACCGACATCGGGTAACACCGGCATCGGCCTTGCCTTCGTCGCCGCCGCCAAGGGCTACCGGCTGATCCTCACGATGCCGGAGTCGATGTCGATCGAGCGGCGCAAGATGCTGCGTTTCCTCGGCGCCGAGCTGGAACTGACGCCGCGCGAGAAGGGCATGCGCGGCTCGATCGCGCGCGCCGAGGAATTGCTGGCCACCATTCCCGACAGCTTCATGCCCCAGCAGTTTCGCAACACCGCCAACCCCGAGATCCATCGCCGCACCACGGCGGAGGAGATCTGGCAGGACACCGGCGGCAAGCTCGACATCTTCGTCTCCGGCGTCGGCACCGGCGGTACCATCACCGGTGTCGGCGAGGTGCTGAAGCCGCGCCTGCCACACTTGAAGGTCTACGCCGTCGAGCCGGAAGACAGCGCGGTGCTGTCGGGTGGCAATCCCGGGCCGCATCCGATCCAGGGCATCGGCGCCGGCTTCGTGCCCGATATCCTCAACCGCGGCGTGATCGACGGCATCCTGCGTGTGGCCAACAGCTCGGCCTTCGCCATCTCGCGCGAGGTGGCGGCGCTGGAAGGCCTGCCAGTCGGCATCTCCTCGGGTGCTGCGTTGGCCGCGGCGCTGGAACTGGCGCAGAACCCGGAGAACACCGGCAAGCGCATCGTGGTGATCATCCCGTCGTTCGCCGAGCGCTACCTCTCGACCACGCTGTTCGACGGGTTTTGATTTCTTTCCTTCCCCACGCGCAGCGTGGGGAAGGTGGCCGAAGGCCGGATGGGGAGCCCTCGTGGTGCTGATTGCGAAGACCTCGTCGGCTCCCCACCGCCCCTTCGGGGCACCTCCCCACGCCAAGGCATGGGGAGGATGAGGACGATCATGAACCTCGATTTCACCGAAGCCGAGCTGCACCGCTACGCGCGGCACATCATCCTGCCAGAGATCGGTGGCACCGGGCAGGCGAAGCTGCGCGCGGCGCGCGTGCTGGTGGTGGGTGCCGGCGGGCTGGGCGCGCCGCTGCTGCAGTATCTCGCGGCCGCCGGCGTGGGCACCGTCGGCGTCATCGATCACGACACGGTGTCGCTCTCCAACCTGCAGCGCCAGGTGATCCATCGCACCTCGGATATCGGCGTCGCCAAGGTCGCGAGCGCGCAGCGGGCGCTGGCCGAGATCAACCCCGAGGTGCGCGTGGAGGCGCACCAGATGCGCCTGTCGCCGGACAATGCGCTGGCGCTGGTGGCCGACTATGACGTGATTGCCGACGGCTCGGACAACTTCGCCACGCGCTATCTGCTGACCGACGCCTGCTTCCTGGCCGGGCGCACGTTGGTTGCCGCCGCCATCCTGCGTTTCGAGGGCCAGCTTTCGACCTACAAGCCGTATCTGGGCGCACCCTATCCATGCTACCGCTGCGTCTTCCCCGAACCGCCGCCACCGGATGCCGTGCCCAGTTGCGCCGCGGCGGGCGTGCTGGGGGCCATGGCCGGCACCATCGGCACCTGGCAGGCGACCGAGGTCGTGAAGGAGATCCTGGGCATCGGTGAATCGTTGGCCGGCAAGCTGCTGCTCTACGAGGCGCTCGATGCGCGCGTCGAGCGCCTCACCGTGGCGCGGCGCGCCGACTGCCCGCTGTGCGGGCCGGCACCCGCCATCACGTCGCTGCAGTCCCCGCTGGCCCAGGCCAGCTACGCGGAGGCCTATTGTGGCGACTGAGGCGCCGGCGTTGTCGGTCATCGCCTTGTCGGGCGACTACGAGCGCGTGCACTACGCGCTCGCCACGGCCGGTGCCGCGCGCGCGATCGGCCGCAACGTCACCTTGTTCTTCACGCAAGGCGCGCTGCACGCACTGACCCGCGATGGCAGCGGCCGTCCGGGCTGGGAACGGTTGCAGGCCGATCTTGTTGCGCGCGATGAGCGTGGCGCGGCGCGCGACACGATGTTCAAGCAGCACCATGTCGGTGACTTCGAGACGCTGCTGGCCGCCTGCGTCGAGCTCGGCGTGCGCTTCATCGTCTGCGAGATGGGCTTGCGCGCCCAGGGTATCGATCCGGCAATGCTGCGCAGCGACGTGCCTTACGAAACAGCCGGAATTGTAACCTTGCTCGATGCGACGCCCCCGGGCGCACAGATCGTGACGTTGTAGACTGCTGCCCGCGGCCTCGTCCAAACGGACGATGCGGCATGATTTGCGGGCACCTAGGCTTTTCCGCGAGCAAGCGACGGAGGCGCCTATGAGGGAGATCGTCTACACCAGCTCGGCGCTAAAGCGCCGCGGATCCGTGGAACGATACTATGACTCGTTCAAGAACCTGAGCGGTTCCGCGAAGGACCCCAGCGGGGCTACGCTCTCGTATAAGGCGGTTACGTGCAACCGGTACCTGAACACACGCATGGCTTTCTATGGAGAGGCCGCGCCACGGATCGACGCGACGCTCGGCCGGATCAGGGCGCGTGGGATCGCGATAGCGGACTATCTGCCGAATCAACTGAAGAATGGCAAAGCGCAACCCGACGACATGGAAGCCTTCCTGAACATGGCCATCGAGGCTGGTGTGTTCAGCGTCGCATCGGGTGCCTCGGGCGGTGACCGTGATGTTTCTGCGGCCGTTCAGACGTTCTCCAGTGGTGCGCTCGGCGTGGATTGTACGGGCCTCGTTTACGGCTACATCTTCCGCCATCAGGATACGCAGCTCGAGGAGGTCAAGACGAAGGACAAGGTCACCGGCCAGTGGAAGACCACGAACTACAACGTTCTCGCCAACGGCGGCTCGTGTCCGTTCTTCTTCAGCAACTACGTCGACAAAACGGTGGGGGACCGCGGTATCCTGTGGGACCCGGCAACGTGGGCCGAAGGCGATGTCCTGCTGTGGATGTATTCCAACGGCAGCACGGAGACGCGGGCGCCTGGCCATTGCGCACTGGTGGTCAAGGCCGACACAGCGGCCGACAGTCTGGACTTCGTGCAGTCCGGGTCGGATGCCGGCGGTGGCCCCGAGCGAGTCAGCAAGCAGATGGTTGGCGCTGCCGCGACGGCCTGGAAGATCAGGCAGACCGACAAGGCGAACGGCCTGAGTTATCTCAGCATGGATGCCGCGACATCGGCCCGCTTCATTTGTGTGAGACCGAAGGACTACTAGTACCGATTATCGGTGGAAGGGGAGTCGGAACTGTCGTCCCGAGCGTAGCGAGGGATCTTCCGCGAATGGCGCACCGTGCGTCGCTCACAGGAGATCCCTCGCTACGCTCGGGATGACCCTAGATTAAAACGTTTCGCGCCGTTCGCGGTCTGGATGGATGGCGGGAGCGCCGCGATCAGTTCCGCCGTCTCCGGGATTGCCCGTCAGCAGGGCGTTGCCAAAGCGCTCGGGTCGTCGCGATGGATCGATCCTTTGAGTCTGGACCAGGATATCGCGGGCGATCGGTGCTGCGGTGACGGAGCCGCCTATGCCGTGCTCCACTACGACCGCGCAGGCATAGCGCGGATCACCAATGGGCGCATAGGCGACGAACAGGGCGTGATGGCGCAGGTTCCACGGCAGCTGCTCCTGGGGCAGGCGCCGGCTGCGCTCGTTTTCGGTGATGCGCTTGACTTGCGCGGTGCCGGTCTTGCCGGCCATGGCCATGTCCTTGTCGCTGATGCGCGAGCCGTAGGCGGTGCCGCTGCGGCTGTTGACCACCATCTCCATTCCGGTCCGGATCGCATCGAGGTTGTGCGGCGCAAGACCCAGGCTCTCCCCCTGCGGTGTCGTCTGCACGGGCTGCGCCTGCAAACGGTCGCGAGGTCCTGCGGTGGCGGCAATCAGGCGGGGCTGCACGGCGTACCCGCCATTGGCCAGGCGGGCGGCCATCACCGCCAGCTGCAGCGGTGTCGCCAGCATCGCACCCTGTCCGATGCTCAGGTTGTAGGTATCGCCGATACCCCAGGGCGCGGTACCGTGCTGCCGCTTCCATGACCGCGTTGGTTGCAGCCCGTCCGCCTCCTCGGGCAGGCCAAGCCCCGTGGTCCTGCCGAAGCCAAGTTTTTCGGCCACCGCTGCGATCGCCTCGACGCGGGCATGCCTGCCGGCCTGATAGAAGAAGCAGTCGCAGGATTGCTCCAGGGCCTCGACCACGTTGACCCAGCCGTGGCCGCTAGGATGGATCCAGCAGTATTTCTTCTGGCCTTTTCCCGGCAGGTCGATGAAACCGCCGCAGAACAGGCGGTTCGACAGACTCAAGGCCTTGCTTTCCAAGGCGGCGAGCGCGGTGACCATCTTGTAGGTCGACCCCGGCGGATACTGCCCTTGCACGGCCTTGTTGATCAGCGGTTTCTTCGGGTTGTCCAGCAGCGCTTGCCATTCGGACTGCGTGATGCCGCGGGCAAAGGCACTGTTATCGAAACCTGGCATCGACACCATGGCGAGGATGTCGCCGCTGATCACGTCCATCACCACGGCGGAGGCACTCTGGTCCTGCAAGCGTTCGGCGACGTATTGCTGAAGCTCCAGATCCAGGGTCAGCAGAAGATTGGTTCCGGCCTCGCTTTCGACACGGCTCAGCTCGCGCACCACCCGACCGGCGGCGTTGACCTCGACCTGCACACCGCCAGGCTTGCCGCGCAATGCCTCATCCGCGGCTTTCTCGACGCCTTTCTTGCCGATGCGCATGCCCGGCAATCCGAGGATGGCGTCGTCGCTGTCGCGCAGATCGTCGGGTGAAACGCGACCGACATAGCCCAGCACGTGGCCCGTCACTTCGGGGAACGGGTAGTCCCGCGTCTGGCCAAGATCGATGGAAACGCCGGGCAGATCCGGCGTGTTGAATTCGATCTGCGCCACCTGGTCCCAGGTCAGGTTCTCGCGCACCGTCACGAAAGGCGGGTTGCGCCGCATCTGCATCAGGATGCGCTCCCGTTCGCGCGCGTCGATGACGAGGATGCGGTCGAGACGCTCCAGCACTGTCTCGGCCCGTTTCATCATTCCCAGCACGCGACGTTCGCTGGCTGTCATCACGAGCCGATAGGTGTTGCGATTGGCCGCCAGCGGCTCGCCGGTGCGATCGAAGATCAACCCGCGCGCGGGCGTTAGGGGCTTGACGTTGATACGGTTTTCGTTGGCGAGGACCTTGTACTTTTCGCCGTCCACGGCATACAGCCAGTAGAGCCGTGCACCGAGAAGCGCCAGCAAGCCGGCCTTCAGGCCGCCCAGCACCAACGTCCGGCGCGTGAACAGCGTATATCGGTCGGCATCACGTCTCACGGCTGGGTCGTCGGCAATGCGTCGGCGCTCTCGCGCGCCCGATCGATACGGGCAACGGCGGCCTTGAACTGGGCGAGGTCATGGCCCGTCAAACGGGTGCGCTGCGACGTGCGTGCGACGTTCAGCGGATTCACTGCTGCGCCATTGCGATACAGTTCGAAATGCAGGTGCGGGCCCGTCGACAGGCCGGTGCTGCCGACGAAGCCGATGACCTGGCCCTGGCGCACGCGGTGGCCGGGCCGCACGCCGCGGGCGATTCGGGACATATGCGCATAGCCGGTGGCCAGCCCGCGGCCATGGCGCAGCTTCACCCAGTTGCCGTAGCCACCACGGCGGCCGGCCTGCATGACCTGGCCGGCGCCGGCGGCCAGGATCGGTGTGCCGGTCGGCGCGGCGAAATCGATGCCCCTGTGCATGCGGCTGAAGCCGAGGACGGGATGGCGGCGCATGCCGAAGTGCGACGAGATGCGGCTGAGATTGAGCGGCGTGCGCAGCAGGGCTCTCACCACGCTCTGGCCATCGCCGTAGAAGAACGAGTCGGCGCCGCCGCGCGGCTTGAAACGATAGACGCTGTAGGTCTGCTGGCCGGCGTCGGTGGTTACTTCGGCCCACAGCACGCGGCCGGAGTCGACCAGCTTGCCGTCGGTGGTCCATGACTGCTCGATCAGGACGGCAAAGCGGTCGCCGGCTTTCATGTCGTGCTGGAAATTCACATCCCATGAGAAGGCACGCACCATCTCGGCCAAAGCTGGCCGCGGTACACCTGCGGCATCGGCACTGGCGATGAGGGAGCCGTCCACTGTGCCAGCGGCGCGCACGAGCTTGGCGATCACCTCGAAGACCTTCTCCGCGGCGCTGTAGGCGCCGTTGTCATCGCGCCGCAGCGTAATCTCTCGGCGAGCGTCGGGCCGAATAGTGAGGGCTTCCAGGACCGGCTTCGCATCGGCGTCCGGCGGCGTGCGCACTTGCAGCGTCACGGCCTGGCCGATCTGTAGCCGCGTCAGCTTGAGACGGGATGACAGCGCGCGGACCGCCCTGCCGACCTCCTCTGGTGCGAAGTCGAGATCCTCGAGTACGCTATTGATGGTGTCGCCTTTCTCCAGGCGCACGATCGTCACGTAGGACTCGGCTGGCTGCGGCGCATCGACTGTCCACTCCTGCGGCGATGCTGCGGCGGGGTCGGATGGCGGCGCAGCCTCCACAGGCACTGGTGCCGGCGTCGCCGGCGATGGGCTGTCGGTGGGCGGCACGGCATCGGCACTCGGTGGGACCGCGGCGCCATCTGTCGTTTCGGCGATTGCCGTCGGCGCCGATGAATCCTGCGGATTGGTGTCGGCGGTGGACATCGGCAGGTCGGCCGACGTCACATCGCTTGCTGTACGAGACGGTCCGGCGGGGCGTTGCTCGAGGATCGAACTGCCAATGATCGCCAGCAATGCCAGGCCGCTCAGGCCGGCGATGCGCTTCATCCAGCGGCGGTTCGGGGATTCACGGTGATGGATTGCCACCAGTGTCGGCTGCGGCAGCGCACCGGCGCCATTCGAGGAACGTTCCGGAAGAATCGGCCGACAGGACATCAACGGATCTCGGAGGACAAGAGAGGAGGGTGGCGCTCCTCTTTCTCGTTCTCGCGGGGCCGGTATTCTTATCGACCCGTCGATACCCGGCAGGCGGGCGCGAGCGGTGAGCAGTCGCCATGCGTCGACGACCCGAAGACCGTTGTGCAAGCCTGCGCCTGCCGTCGAACGAACGCATTGTTGCGAAGCCTGTAGGACTTCGCAACGTCTTGTTCTCGCGCGTCGCCTGCAAAGCGTTGCGGTCGGCACATGCGGTCGGTCAATGACGCGGGCGAATCACTCCGCTGCCGGAACGTGTACGCCGACGCCGATCGGGCAGCTCACGCCGGTGCCGCCCAGGCCGCAATAGCCGTTGGGCACCTTGGCCAGGTACTGCTGGTGATAGTCCTCGGCGTAGTAGAACGGCGGCGCCTCGAGGATCTCGGTGGTGATCTCGCCGAAGCCGCGCGTCTTCAGGGCCGTCTGGTACATGCGCAGCGACGCTTCCGCCGCCGCCTTTTGTGCCGGCGAGAACGTATAGATGCCGGAACGATACTGCGTGCCGATGTCGTTGCCCTGGCGCATGCCCTGGGTCGGGTCGTGGCTCTCCCAGAACAGCTTGAGCAGCGCCTCGTAGGACGTCTTCGTCGGGTCGAACCAGACCTTCACCACCTCGTTGTGGCCGGTGAGGCCGGAACAGACCTCTTCGTAGGTCGCATGCGGGGTGTAGCCGCCGGCGTAGCCGACCGCGGTGCTGTAGACATCAGGTGCCTGCCAGAACTTGCGCTCGGCGCCCCAGAAGCAGCCCAGCCCGAACATGGCTTCCTCGAGCCCGGCGGGAAACGGCGGCTGGATGCGGTTGCCGTTGACGAAATGGGTGTCGGGCACCGCGAACGCCGGCGTCTTGCGGCCGGGCAATGAACGCTCCGGCTCCGGCATCTTGACCTTCTTGCCGAACAGCGACGTCAGCATGGCGATCTCCTGCAATCCTGCCACCCCAACTTGTGCCCGACCGGGCGTCGGGTCAATGGCGCTGGGCGGGATTTGATGGGTCGTGAGCGGTCGGATCGACAACCCGCGGCAGATGGGCAATGGCATTGGCGTAGTAGCGCAGCAGCGGCGTCTCGGCCTCGGCCGGGCTGTACAGGCCATCGTCGCTCACGGTGACGAGCCGGCGCAGGCGCAGCATGCGCAGCCCGACATGGATCGCGTAGTCGCGGTCGTCGCGCGGCACATAGATCCGCGCGCCGCCGTCGCGCAGCGTGTCGGCCAGCGCCTGGCAGCGCGCCTTCAGCTCCAGCTCGTCCAGCGGCCGCTCGGCCTCCAGCAGCACGGTCGACACCAGTGACACCGGCAGCACCGGCACGACCTTGCCGATGGCCGTCATCAGGTCCTGCGCCAGCAGCCCGATGGCTTCGAAGCGCCGCTCCTTGCTCAGCGTTCGCAGGTCACCGCCGAACCGGTCGGCGTGCTGCGCCAGCCAGGCGCGGGCCGACACCGGCACGCCGAAATTCACACAGGCGTAGCCGAAGCGATACCAGTTGCCGCTCAGCATCTGGCGCAGGTTGCGGCCGACGAAGCGCAGAGTGGTACGGATGGCATAGCCGCCGCTGCGGCGTTCGGCGGCCGGATCGCCGGCGCGCAGCTGGGTGCGGTCCTCCAGCACGCGGTCGTAGTTGATGCCCACCGGGACGAACACGATGTCGCGCGGGCCGTGCGGGTCGAACGATTTCAGCGCGTAGTCGAGCAGGCCCAGCCGCGGCGACCGCAGCTTGCCGTCGCGCGTCAGGCCGGCCTCGGGGTACATCGCCTGCGCCACGCCGGCGTCGGTCGCCATGTGGACGTAGCGTTCCAGCACGCGGCGATAGAGCGGGTCATTGGAGTCGCGGCGCACGAAATAGGCGCCCATCGCCTTGATCAGGGTCTGCAGCGGCCACACGCGCGCCCACTCGCCGACCGCGTAGGAGAGCGCCGTACGCTCGGCGGCGAGAAAGGCCACCAGCACGTAATCCATGTTGCTGCGGTGGTTCATGACGAACACCACCGTGGCGTCGTTGCCGACGGCGGCCAGTGCCTTATCGTCGGCGATGCCCAGCCGCACGCGATACAGCGCCCGGGCGAGGGCGCGCGCCAGCAAATAGCCGATGCGGAAATAGAAGTAGGCGTTGAACGCCGGCACGATCTCGGTGGCGTAGCGGCGCACGTCGTTCATGACCACTTCGCGCGGCACCTTGGCGGCCTGCGCATGGTCGTTGGCGGCGGCGACGATCTGCGGGTCGTAGATCAGCCGATCGATCAGCACCTGCCGCTTGGTGAGCTGGAACGGGCGGATCTCGACCTGAAGCCGCCGGTTGACCCGCTCGATCAGCCGATTGACGCGCCGGCGTAATACCCAGCGGGCAGAGGGGATCAGCAGGCGATCAAGCAGCGACCACAGCGCGAAAGCGGCGATCGGCAGGAACAACCAAAGCGGTACTGCGACCGGCTCATGCATGAGCCACTGTACGCCATGTCTCCTCTCCCGCAAGCGGGAGAGCAAGGGGCCCATGTCCAGCCGGATAGGCGAGGGGCTACGAACACGCTGCCTCGTCCTGAAGCCCTCACCCGCTCGCGGGAGAGGTGAACACTGGAGTGGCGCGCGCCCGGCAGGCTATGGTCGGGCCAGGAGGCGAAGCGATGGCGTTCATTTCCGGCGTGGGCAACACGCGCTACGGCAAGATCGAGGGCAGCACGACCATGGGCCTGGCGGCCACGGCGGCTCAGGCCGCCCTGGCCGATGCCGGTCTGGAGCCGAGGGATATCGACGGTCTGCTGACCGGCTACGCGACCACCATGCCGCACATCATGCTGGCCACGGTGATCGCCGAACGGCTCGGCATCCGGCCGGCCTATGCGCATGCCCTGCAGGCGGGCGGCGCCACCGGCGTCGCCATGGCCATGCTGGCCAAGATCCTGGTCGACAGCGGGCGCTGCCGCGCGGTGCTGATCGTGGCGGCCGAGAACCGCGCCAGCGGCCAGAGCCGCGACCAGTCGATCCAGACCCTGGCCCAGGCCGGCCACCCCGATTACGAGGTGCCCTACGG
>Ga0187894_10005693_pt1 | contig 12565 bp, 11 predicted proteins | sample GBC1701081metaG_FD_136650 | JGI IMG/M metagenome (GOLD analysis project Ga0187894, IMG submission 136650) | White microbial mat communities from a lava cave in the Kipuka Kanohina Cave System on the Island of Hawaii, USA - GBC170108-1 metaG ... | reverse complement strand
GAGCCCCTGCAGCAGCTCGCGCGCCTGCGCGAGTGCCGCCTCGGGCGGTGGATCCAGCCACGCGAGGCTCGTCGCGTCACGGACGTTCCAGCCCGCCAGCTCCAGCGCCAGAGCCGCGAGATCCGCCTCCAGAACTTCCGCCGGCGCATGCGGCTCGAGACTGCGTTGCGTCGATTCGTTCCACAGCCGCAGGCACACGCCGGGCGCCAGGCGTCCCGCGCGCCCGGCACGCTGCTCCGCGGAAGCACGCGAGATCCGGCGCGTTTCCAGGCGGTTCATGCCGCTCACCGGATCGAAGCGCGAGCGCCGCTCCAGGCCGGAATCGACAACGATGCGCACGCCTTCGATGGTGAGGCTCGTCTCCGCGATGTTCGTGGCGAGCACGACCTTGCGCGCCCCGCCCGGTGCCGGCTCGAGCGCGCGGTCCTGTTCGCTCTGCGCCAGGTCGCCGAACAGCGGCGCGATGAGCACGCCGGGTGCCGGCGATTCCTCGAGCGCCGCCTGCACGCGACGGATCTCGGCCGCGCCCGGCAGAAACACCAGCACGTCGCCCTCGTGCTCGAGGGCGCGGCGAATGGCGCTCACGACACCGCGCGTCAGCGCGGCGGCAGTTCCCGCATCGCGCGCCGGAGGCGAGGCGACGTACTCGACGTCGACCGGATGGCTGCGACCCGCACTGTGAACGCTGGCCGCACCGCCCATCAATCGGGCAACCGGCTCCGTCGCGAGCGTCGCGGACATCACCGCGAGGCGCAGTTCCTCGTTGAGATTGGCCTGCACGTCCAGGCACAGCGCGAGGCCGAGATCGGCCTGCAGGCTGCGCTCGTGAAACTCGTCGAAGATGACGCAGGCCACGCCTTCGAGCGCCGGGTCGTGCTGCAGGATCGTGCCGAGCACCCCTTCGGTGATCACCTCGATACGGGTCGCCGGGCCGACACGCGTATCGAGCCGCATCCGATAGCCGACCGTGCGCCCCACCGCCTCCCCGAGCGTCGCGGCCATGCGCTGCGCCACCGCGCGGGTCGCGAGCCGGCGCGGCTCCAGCATGAGGATCCGGCGTCCCTCGGCCCAGGGCTCCGCCAGCAGTTCCAGGGGCACCCGCGTGCTCTTTCCGGCGCCGGGCGGTGCCTGCAGCACCAGGTTGCGGTGCCGCCCCAGGGCCGCCCGGATCTCGGGCAGGACCTCGACTATGGGCAGATCGCCGGAACGGGCAGCGGAAACGGCGGCGGGCGGCATCCCGCCAAGTATGCCAATGCGGGGCCTCCGGTTTATCCTGCGCGTCCCCGGAGCCGGGCCCGGGCTGCCGGAACCGGGGTTCAAACCCAAAGCCCTGCCCGGCGCATCGAACCCTGGATGTGTCGCATCCCGAGGAGACGACGATGAAAGCTTTCTGGCTGTGCGTCCTGTTCTGTGCGATGCCCGCGTACGCGCACCCGCACAACGAGGACATCGACAAGGTCAACGGCTCGATCCGCGTCGATGCCGGCGAGACGGCGGGCGACCTGTCCACCGTCAACGGCTCGATCCGCGTGGGCGACAAGGCCACGGTCGACGACGTCGACACGGTCAACGGCAGCATCTCGCTGGGCGACGACGTCACCGTGGGCGAGATCGACAACGTCAACGGCTCGATCACGCTCGGCGAGCGCACGCGCGTCGCGGGCGGCATCGATTCGGTGAACGGCTCGATCACGCTCGAGAAGGGCGCGGACGTGAAGGGCGAGGTTTCCAACGTCAACGGCCGCATCCGCCTGGTCGAGGCGCACGTCGGCGGCGGCATCGTCACTTCGACCGGCGACATCGAGGTCGGCCCGAACTCGCGCGTCCAGAACGGCATCCGCGTGGAGAAGTCGAGCAACTGGTCGCTGTTCCGCTTCGGCAAGGAGGACACGCCGCGCATCGTGATCAGTGCGGGCGCTATCGTCGAGGGCACGCTGAAGTTCGAGCGCGAAGTCGAACTGTTCGTCAGCGACAAGGCGAAGATCGGCCCCGTGCAGGGCGCGACCGCCGTGAAGTTCTCAGGCGACGCGCCGCCGTAAGCATCGCGCCGCCGTAAACATCGCGCCGCCGTAAGCGCAAGGCGCCGCAGCGGCGCGGTGCTACCAGCCCCCGCCGCCGCCGCCGCCGCCTCCACCTCCACCGCCAGACGAACCACCGCCACCGCCGCCCGAGCTCGAGCCGGGCGCGGTGGCGGAGGACGAGATCGCGCTGCTCAGCGACGAGCCCAGGCGTGACGAGAATCCGCTCACGTTGCGCGGGGTCCAGCGATCGCCGTGATACCAGACCGGTGTCTGGTTCGGATCGCTGGTCGCGAAAACCTCGGCGAACCGCTCCGCCCAGTGTTGCTCGACACCGAGCGCCAGGGCCGCCGGCAGATAACTCTCGAACAGGCGCGCGGTGAGTGCAGGCGCTCCCTGCAGCTTGAGCTCGTCCCCTTCGGCGACGTCGAGATAGAGCTTGAATCCCTCGATGCGGTCCATCGCATCGCGCCCTGCGACCGTGGGTGCCTTGAGCAGGCGCGCGTAGATCCCGTTCGCCAGCATCGCGAGCAGCAGAAGTATTCCGCCGGCCGGAACGCGAACATGCGCGCCACGATCAGGTCGGGGAAGCTTTCGATGCGCGTGTTGAGGTTGTTGACGGCGCCGTTGTAGTAGCGGCGCGCGTACTGGATCTGGTTCTCGGTGTCCGCGAGCTTGCCCTGCAGGTCGAGAAAATTCCCGCTCGCCTTGAGCTCCGGATACGCTTCCGCGACCGCGATCAGCCGATGCATGCCGGTGCCGAGCGAGCCTTCCAGCGGCCCGCGGGCGCCGGGCGAGACCTCGGCCGCACCGCGTGTGCGCAGGGTCGACACGTTTTCCAGCAATGCGCGTTCGTACTTTGCGTACTGCTGCACCAGCTCCACCAGCCGCGGCACCAGGTCGTGGCGGCGCGTGAGCTGCACGTCGACGTCGCTCCAGGACTGGGCGACGCGATTGCGGTCGCGCACCAGGAGGTTGTAGCTGACGATGCCCCAGCCGACGAGGATGGCAGCGAGAACGACCGTCACGATCTCGGGCATGTCAGCTCAGACTAACGATAGTGGTCGACCCACTGCACTTCCAGTTGCTCGGAGTCCTTCGCCACCACGCCGTACGGCAGGTCGATCGACGCAGGCTCGGTCAGCGGATCGCTTCCGAGGCTGATGCGCATGTTCTGCGCGGCGCGCGCCTCGAAACCTTCGAGCGCCGAAACGTGCATGCGAAACGTGAGCCGCAGCGGCCAGCCCCGATCGCGCGGCCGCAGGATTGCCTTGCCGATACCTGAGGGACTGTGCACGTCGATCACCAGTCGCGCGCCGTCCCAGCTCTGCTCGAAGCGCTCGCCTGTCGGGCTGCCGCTCTGCGATTCGATCGACAACACCTCGACCAGCAGCGGGCCGGCCAGCGCCGGCCGCTGAAACCACTTCACGGGATTCCACGACCACTGCCCGCAACCCGCCAGCAACAGCGTGAGTGCGCCGATCGTGGCGGCCGCAGCAAGTCGCGCGATCGTCCGGCCGGAGCCGACGGACCGTGTCGACGACGCACTGGCGGAGGATGGAATGCGGGTCATGCCGTCACCTCGAGTTGCGAGCCGCGACTGTCGCCATCCGAAGACAACGAAACGCGCAGCCGGAGCCGCGCGTCGGCTCGCAACTTACCGTGAGCGTCGCGGGAGCGCAAAACGAACGCGTCGCGCTCTCGGGATCGCGCCTGTGGATAACGCAGCCGGCTCGGGTACCGGTTTTCCGCGATCTTGGCTAAGGTACGGGCAGGATGCCCGCACGCCACTACGCCACCGACAACCGCCAGGTTCGCCGCATCGCGCGCTGGCTCGCCCTCGCCACCGTCCTCCTGATCCTGTACGGCTCGCTCTACCCTTTCCAGTTCTCCTCCCTGCGCGGCGTGAACGCGTGGGCGCTGCTCACCGGCCTCGATTTCCAGCGCGCTTCGCGCGGCGACGTCGTCGCGAACCTGCTGCTCTACGTGCCGCTCGGCCTGTGCCTGATGCTCGCCTGGCCCGCCCGCTGGTCCCGCCTGCGCGGCTTCGTGTGGGCCGTCGTCTGCGGTTCGCTGCTCTCGCTGTTCGTGGAGCTGCTGCAGGTGCACGCGACGCTGCGAGTCCCGAGCCTGACCGACCTCGCGCTCAACGCCGCCGGCAGCGCCATCGGCGCGCTGGCCGCGATCTTCTATCTGGCGATGGGCAGCACCATTCGCATTCCCGGCGCCGCGGCCGGCCGGCCCGAACCCATCTCGCTCGGTCTGATCGCACTCTGGCTGGCATTCCGCCTTGCACCGTTCGTCCCGACGATCGACTGGCAGAAGTACAAGGACGCGCTCAAGCCGCTGCTGCTCGAACCGGATCTCGCCTGGTTCGACGTCCTGCGCTACGCCGTCGGCTGGCTGGTGGTGGGCTTCGCAGTGCGGCAGGTGTGGCGGCGCGAGTACGCCATCTACGCGCTGGCCGCGATCGCCGCGATCGTGCTGGCCGGACGCGTGGTGGTGGTCGGCAAGACGCTGAGCGCGTCGGAGGTCGCCGCGCTGATCGCGTGCATTCCCGCGGCCGCGGTACTCATCGTCCTGCCGGAACGCCGGCGCGCGCTGGTGATCGCGACGCTGCTGTTCGTCGTCATCGCCGTCGCAGGCCTCAAGCCGTTCGCATTCTCGGCCGAAGTCCAGAACTTCAGCTGGGTGCCGTTCAAGAACTCGCTCAACGACAACCTGGAAGTGAACTACTCCGTGCTGCTGGAGAAGTGCTTCTGGTACTTCTCGCTGATCTGGCTGCTCACGCGTCGCGGCACCGGCATCGCGGCGGCAACGCTGATCACCGCGGGCCTGCTCGCGCTGATCGAGCTTGCACAGCTGTGGATAGCAGGCCGTTCGGCCGAGATCACCGATCCGCTGCTGGCGCTCGCGGGCGGCGTGCTGCTCGCGATCCTCGGCCTGCACAACGCGACGCGCATCCGCACGGCGCCCGGCACGTTCATCGCGCGCCACTGAAGGGTCGTGGTTCGACGTTCAGCGGCGGCGGCTGTGCGTCAGTTCCTCGATCTCGCGGTGCGTATAGCGCGTGATGCCGCGACGCTGGCTGCGCGCCAGAGCCGCCATTGCGGCTGCCACCGTAGCTGCGCTGACCGCGCGATAGCGCTGTGCCTTGCCCAACAGCAGCGGGTTCACGATCGGCAGCACCAGCATGCCGGCGAGCTCGAGCGGCCTGATTTCCTTGCGCCAGCCGAGCAGGAGCGACGGCTGCACGATGTCGACGGACGTGAAGCCGAGCTGCGAGATGGTCGCTTCCGCTTCGCCCTTGGTCCGCAGGTAGAAATTCGGCGAGCGCGGATCGGCGCCCACCGAAGAGTTCAGCACGAAACGGCGCACGCCGGCGCGGTGCGCGGCGCGGGCAAAAGCGACGACATGATCGTGGTCGACGGTGCGAAACGCCTCGCGCGAGCCGGCGGTGCGCAAGGTGGTGCCCAGACAGCAGAAGGCTATGTCCGCCTGCGTGCCGTCGAGCGACTGCTCGAGCGCGTCGAAGCGCACGATGCGGTTGGCGATCTTGGGATGGTCGTAGATCAGTGGCCGGCGCGACACCGCGACCACGCGGGTCAGGTCCGGTTGCGCGACCAGCAGGGGCAGCAGCTCGCCGCCGACCAGACCGCTGCCACCGGCGACCAGGGCGACCGTTCGTTGCGGAGCCGTTACAGCGGGAGCGGCCATGCGTTGTCGATTCTAGCGAACCTCGTACAATGCGCGCGCGCCGCAGTTGGGTGAATCCGGCCAAGGCCGCCGTCCGAAGGGACAGTCGAGGTGTACATGGCAATCGACAGCCGGCTCGGCCTGCGCATCCTGTTCGGCTTCATCCTGGTATCCCTGACTGCATACAACCTCTGGGCGTGCCTGCAGCAGCCGCTCTGGGAATGGACCGGCCTGACCCGTGCGCCCGACCGCTATTGGACGATCGCAACGCTCATCGATGCGTACTATGGCTTCATCACCTTCTATGTCTGGGTGGCCTGGAAGGAACGGACCTGGGCGGCACGCGTCGGCTGGTTCCTCGCGATCATGCTTCTCGGCAACGTCGCCATGTCGGCGTACGTCCTCCTGCAGCTGCAACGTCTGCCGCGCGACGCGCCGCTGGAGCAGATGCTGACGCCGCGCCCGGCCTGAGCCGCGCACCCCGGTACCCATAGCCCGTCCCATGGAAATCGATTCTTCCTGGTTGTTGCTCGCCATCGGCACGCTCGCCTGCGCGGGCGTCATGCTGGTGCTGTGGTTGCTGAGCGTCGGCGATCGCAATTTCAGCTACGTCGACGTCGGCTGGGCCGGGAATTTCGCGTTGCTGGCTCTGCTGTACGCCTTCCTCGCGCCCGGCTGGGTGCCCCGCAAGCTCCTCATCGCCACCCTCTTCGCCGTGCACGGCGTGCGGCTGGCGTCGCACCTGGCGAAGCGCATCATCGGCCAGCCCGAGGAAGGCCGCTACGTGCAGCTGCGCAAGGAATGGGGCGCCAGCGGCAACCTCAACCTCAAGTTCTTCGCGTTCTTCCAGTTCCAGGCCGTGCTCAACGGATTCCTCTCCTTGCCGCTGCTGCTCGCGTGCATGAACCGCTATGAGCACTGGCTCGACCTCGAATGGCTCGGGGCGGCGATCTGCGTGGCCGGACTGATCGGCGAGAGCGTGGCGGACGCACAGCTCGCAGCGTTCAAGCGCAATCCGGCCAACCGCGGCGCGGTGTGCGACGTGGGACTGTGGCGCTACTCGCGCCACCCGAACTACTTCTTCGAATGGCTGATCTGGGTCGGCTACGCGGTGATCGCAGGCGCTTCGCAGTTCGGCTGGATCGCGATCGGGGCGCCGCTGCTGATGCTGTATTTCCTGGTGCGCGTCACCGGCATCCGCGCCACAGAGGAACAGGCACTGCGCAGTAAGGGCGAGCGTTACCGCGACTACCAGCGACGCACCAGTGCGTTCGTTCCATGGTTTCCGAGGAGACCTTCGCACCGATGAGCACCGCAATCACCGGCACGCCGCAGGAGCGCGCGCGTTCGAGGGAGGTGCCGCCGAATGAGGCGCCGCGGAGCGAATCAGCCACTCCCCTGACAATGCGTTTGATGGAACGCGGACTGCTCCCGGACTGGCTGATCCGCCTCGGCATCCGCCGGCTCCTGCGCGCGCGCCTTGCCGGGGAAGATCGCGGCGGACCGGAGCTCAACCAGCGACACAAGCTCGACCTCATCGCACGCCTGAAACTGAGCCCGGTGGCCATCAACACCGCCGACGCCAACGCTCAGCACTACGAGGTGCCGGACGAATTTTTCGCAGCCGTGCTGGGGCCGCACCTCAAGTATTCCTGCTGCTACTTCCGGCAGGAGCTGCGGAAACCCGGCGTACGGGAACAGCTGGGCGAGGCTGAGGCCGAGATGCTCGAGCTCACGGCCGCCCGCGCCCGCCTCGCGGACGGCGATCGGATTCTCGAACTGGGCTGCGGATGGGGGTCCCTCACGCTCTGGATGGCGGCGCACTTCCCGAACTCCACTATCACCGCGGTGTCGAACTCGCGCACGCAGCGGCAGTTCATCGAGGCGCGCGCCGCGCAAGCGCGGCTTACCAACGTCCAGGTCCTGACCGCAGACATGAACGCGCTCGAGTTCCCCGCCGGCACCCGGTTCGACCGGGTGGTGTCGGTGGAGATGTTCGAGCACATGCGCAACTACGAAGAGCTGCTGCGCCGGATTGCAGTGTGGATGGCGCCGCGGGCGACGCTGTTCGTGCACATTTTCACGCACTCGCGGTTCGCCTATCCGTTCGAGGTGCGCGACGCGGACGACTGGATGGCCCGGTATTTCTTCACGGGCGGCATCATGCCCAGCGACGACCTGTTGCTGTACTTCCAGCGGGACGTGCGCTTGATCGACCACTGGCGGGTCAGCGGCTGGCACTACCAGCAGACCAGCGAAGCCTGGCTGGCCAACATGGATTCACGCAGGCATGACATCATGCCCGTGTTGGAGGGCACTTACGGCAAAGGCGCTGCCGCCAGATGGTGGGTATATTGGCGCGTGTTCTTCATGGCCTGCGCCGAGTTGTGGGGTTTCCGAGGCGGGCAAGAATGGTTGGTATCGCACTATCTCTTCGAAAAGGGCGATCGCAGGGACGCCTGAGCGTGCAGGGCCGCCTGAGCGTGCTCACGGCCGCCATCGCGAGTGGCCTGATCCTCGCCGGCGCCGGTCAGGCGACAGCCCAGGAACCCTCGAAGCCAGCCACTCAGGGACCGACGGCAGGAGCCGGGGAACAGAAGCCGGCCACACCCGCACCCACGCCTTCAGGGACGACGGGATCGGCCACGAAGAGTCCTCCGGCGTCGCCCTCGGGCAGTGCGCGCTCGACTCCGGCCAAGACGGGAGCGACCGCGGCAAGAGTGGCTACTCCCGTTGCGGCGGTCCCCCCGAAACCGGATCGGGGAACTGCCTACCAGCAGTTTCGCGTTCACTTCACCGCGCGCCGATTCACCGAAGCGCTGCCCGCCGCCGAGCAGGTGGTCACGCTCACCGAACAGAACTACGGCGCCGACCACGCCGAGCTGATCAAGCCACTGGTCAACCTCGGCACGACGCAGATGCGCCTCAACAACCTGTACGGTGCGGAGACGGCCTATCGGCGTGCCCTGCGCATCGCCGAAGCGCGCGAGGGCGGCTATTCGCGTGAAGTGATCGAGCCGCTGCACGGCCTGGGCCTCGCGTACTACCAGGGCGGCCAGTACCAGAATGCCGCTTCCTCGCTGCGGCGTGCCGTGGACGTCAGCCGCAAGCTCGACGGCCTTTTCAACGTGCACCAGCTGCCGCTGGTCGAATCGCTGGTCGACAGCTACATCGCGCTCAACCAGACCAGCGACGTCGATCGCGAACAGCAGTACGCCCTGCGCCTCGCCGAGAACGCCTTCGGTCGCGACGATCCGCGCATGCTTCCGGTACTGGAGCGCAACGCACAGTGGTGCGATTCGACCGGGCGCTATCGCCTGTCGCGCGCCAACCATGCGCGCTACCTGGAGATCGTCGGCAAGACCGCCGGCAAGCGCGATCCCGCGGTGGTAAAGCCCCTGCGCGGCATCGCGCGCACCTATCTCAACGAATACCTGTACGGCAGCGCCGACGCGGACGAGCGCGGCGAGTTCAGCGGCGGCATGGGTGGCACGCTCGGCACGATGCCCTCGGTGACCGACAACCGTCCGACGCGGCTCGACGGGGATGGCGAAGAAGCGCTAAGGCTCGCGCTCACGGTGCTGGCCGACAAACCCGAGCACGCCGCGTTGCGCGGCGACACGCTCCTCGACCTCGGCGACTGGTATTCGCTCGGCGGCAAGCCGGTCGAAGCGCGGCGCGCTTACACCGAGGCCTGGACCGCATTCTCGGCGCCGAACGGCCCCGGCACTGCTGCCATGAGCCAGCCGGTGCAGCTCTACTATCGCCCGCCGTCGAGTGCGAACAAGCGCTCGGACAAAGACGACGACGAGATGACGGAGCATGCGATCGAAGTGGAATTCACGGTGAGCGCCGAGGGTCGCGTGGTGGACCCGCGCACCGTGGCTTCGGACGGCAGCGACGCGCAGGAGAAGTCGGTGCAGATCGCGATCCGGCGCGCGCGCTATCGCCCACGCTTCGTCGACGGCAAGCCGGCGGCGACCACCGGCGTGCGCCATCGCCAGGTGCTCTACGCCGTCACTCCGACGAATCGGCCTTCGTGACGCTGCCCGCGGTCTGCGCTTTCATCAGCGGCTGAGCGTCCGTCGGCGGTGGCGGCGGCGGCGTCCGCTTCTCGGGTGGGGGCCCGCCCGACGGTGTCGTGGTTGCGGGCGGCGCTGCAGTTCCAGGCGCTGAAGTTCCAGGCGGTGTCGGCGTTCCGGACGGCACTGGCGTCGTAGAAGGCGTCGATCCCGGTGGTTGCGAATCGGTCGGCGGTGCCGGGGGCGGCGGCGGCGGCGTCGTTCCGCCCGCACCCTCCGTTTTGCCCGCTGCGGGCGCCGAACCACCGGTCGTGCCGGGTTGCGTATCTACGATCGGCACGGACTCGATGGCGACGTCGTCGCCCGCCACCGGTGCCGCGGGCACGTTCGCGCCGGCGACCGCCGCCGCAGGCTCTTCGATCAGCGGCAGCTCCGCGATCATCTTCTTGGCGACGGGCTGCTCGGGGAACTGCACCAGGAATTTCGCCGCCGCGTCGCGCATCGCGGCCTTGGTCGCGAGCACCATCGGATTGGTGCTGGTCATGCCGCTCGAAGGCGAGCTGCCGTAACCGGTGAAAGTCAGCGAATCGGCGAGCCGGCCGTCGGGCGCGAACACGTTGAGGCGGTAACGGATCGTCACCGCGTAGTACTTGGCGCCGGTGTCGCGCGGCGTGATGAAGGAATACTGCTCGATGCGCGGCTCGATGACTGCGCGCAGCGCCTTCGCGCCGGGCAGGTCGCTCAGGCTCTTGACGGGCACCGTGTCGCGGAACGCCGAATCGAACAGACGATCGCCCATGCGCACGTGGAACTTGCCGAGCTCGATCTTCCACTCGGTACCCCAGCGCTGCTCGGCATGCTGGTACTTGATGAAATCCTCGCTGTAGTACACGCCGACCGTCATCGGCAACTCGTCGACGAGCGGCTTGGGGAACTCCACGTCGGTGCCGACCTGCACGGCGCCGCAGGCGGCGAGCGCGAGCGCGAGCGCAGTCAGGAGGAACGATCGCGACGCCACGGGCGCGCGCCTGGCTGGTGCGTTCATCCGCTCTTCCCCTTCTTGTCCTGTTTCTTCTTGTCGTCTTCGCCCTGCAGGCCGACGAACGTGCCGCCGTTGCGGTCGCACAGCACGCGCATCAGCGCCGAGAAGCGGTAGTTGCCGTATTGCGGGACGCGGTCCGGCATCGGGAAGCCGATGCCGTGGATGCGCACGCGCCGCTGGCCGTTTTCCTCGCGGTTGATGCGATCGGTGGTGTCGAGCACCGCCTGGATCGATTCGCCGGTGAAGTCGTCGCCGAATACGTAGATGCTGATCTTCTTGTCGGACGACCAGAAGGTGCGGATGGCCGCGGTGATGCCTTCCACCGGGCTCGAATTGCTGAACGACTCCCAGCTCTTCATGCGGTCGATGATAGCCTTGCGCCGCGCGGGGGTGTCGGGAATCCACTGGCCGCGATAACCGCTGAACATGTAGGCGCCCTCGTCGTCCATGACCTGGATGCCCTTGACGCGCGGATAGATGTCGAGGATCTCGTTGAGCGTCTGATACGCGCGCGGCCAGTGGTTCTCCTGCATGCTCCCGGACGTATCGATCACGAAGATGATGTATTCGCTGTCGACCGGGATGCCGCCGACGGCCTCCGTGGTCTTGCGCCGGTAGCCCGCCGCCAGCAGGCGCTGCATCTCCGCCGTCAGCCGCTGATACGCGGAGACCAGCTGGTTTTCCATGATGTTCTGCACCGCGGCGTCCTTCTTGCTCGCGGCGAATTCGCCCTTGATGTTCGTCAGGTCGCCCTGCAGCCGCACCAGCTGCGCGCGATCGACCGTCAATTCTTCGATCCTGCCCTTGAGCTCGCGGTTCAACATGTCGGTCTCGCCGCGGATCTCGTAGAGCTCCTTCTGCAGCCGAGCCACCTGACCGTCGAGGTCGGTGCTCTGGCGCTCGAGCACGATCGGCCGGCCCGCCTCGGTGATGACCAGCAGCAGGATGATCGCGCCGAAGCCGCAGCAGATGCAGTCGAGGAACGACATGCTGAAGACTTCGGTCTCGTGGCGCCGGAGCTTCATGGCCAGTCCCTCGAAGGCATCATGAACACGCCCCCGGTATCGCGCGCCAGGCGCCAGAAGCGGCTGGGCGCGGGCAGGTCGCCTTCCATCGGCAGCAGGATGACGCTGACGGGAACGCCGCCGGGCAGGCCGGACAAGGACTGATCGAACAGCTTCGCGCGCTGATCGGCGTCGACGGCCTTGCGGATCGCGGGCGCAGTGGGTCCCTGCGTCGGCAAGCCGTCGGTTACGATGACGATCTGGTCCGGCTGCGGATTCAGGCGCTTCGATACGTTGAAGGCGTTGATGAGACTCGTGCCCTCGCGCGGCACCGTGCGCCGCAGGGCCTCGATAGCGCCGTTGAGCTGCTTCACGTCGCTCCCCGCCAGCCATTGGCCGTCTGTACCCTCGAGCAGTACGGCAGGTTGCGTGTTGAAAGAGTAGATCTGGAAGTTCGCGTCGGGCGGGATCTGGGTGGACAGCCAGTCCGCGGTGCGCACGGCGCGTTGCCACTTGGGCGCGAGCATCTTCTGCACGTCGGGCAGGTTGCGCATGCGCAGGACGTTCACCAGCGTCTCGTCGAGCATGCTCGCCGAAGCGTCGACGAGGATCAGGATGCGCTTGCCGCCGAGCTTGATGCCGGTGAGGTACTTGCGGTCGCCGCTGCCGCGAAAGCCGCGCAGCTGGTCGCCCTCCGGTCCCTTGACGTCCGTGCCGCCCTCGAGCCGTTTCGTGCCCTCCTCGAGCGACAGCACGTCGGCCTTGAGCTTGTTGACGTGGGCG
>Ga0187894_10005692_pt1 | contig 12566 bp, 15 predicted proteins | sample GBC1701081metaG_FD_136650 | JGI IMG/M metagenome (GOLD analysis project Ga0187894, IMG submission 136650) | White microbial mat communities from a lava cave in the Kipuka Kanohina Cave System on the Island of Hawaii, USA - GBC170108-1 metaG ... | reverse complement strand
CGCACAGGCGGTGGATGAAGAGTCGCAGCCAGATCATGTGTTTTCCTCCGACGGTTCAAGAAAGCGGATCATGATTTCCGACGCCCGCCGCCAGCTCTCTTCTTCGGCGGCAAGCTGCTTCTTACCGGCGCGTGTGATCGAGTAATACTTGGCGCGCCGGTTGTTTTCCGACACGCCCCATTTGGAGCTGATCCAGCCCATCTGCTCGAGGTGCAAGAGCGCGGGATAAATCGTCCCCTGGTTGAGCTGGAGCAGGTTGCCACTGATCTGCTCGATCCGCCTGGCAATGCCGTACCCATGCATTGGCCCGAGTGTGCTGAGGGTCTTAAGAACCATCAGGTTAAGCGTGCCGGGCAGGATTTCGTTCTTCTGTTGTTCCATATGACTTCTGTTGATAAGCAACAGAAGTCTAGGCCAATTCCTGTAGATAGTCAACATAGGAATGTGGGAAATCCATCAACCGATGTGAAAGTGGAGTCAGTGTGCAGAGAGAGTTGAAAGATCAGGGTTCGGGACCGAGCGCATGATCTCATGAGTAAGGGGACTTAACAGGGCAGAAGCCAACGACATAATTGTGGAGGGCCGTTAAAACGAAACCCGACACAGTTGTTCAGCAGGACAATTCCCAGCGCATTGCAGACGTATGGAAGAGAATCAGCGGCAGGCGATTTGCGGGCAGCAGCGCATTTTGTACTTACTGCCACCGGATGCTTCCATTTTTGTACTTACTGCCACTGGATGTTTCCGGTGAATCGCGATAGTCTCGCCGTAAGTCATTGATTTTCCGTAAGGGTTACTGCCATCGGATGCTTCCATTTACTGCCAATCGATGCTTCAAGTCACAATTGGAGGCTTCCAGCGAGTGGGACGAAGAATCTGAAAGCTATTGATTCTTCGTCAGCGCTACTGCCGTTGTAAAAGGCCCGACGACCATCACCGAAGCATTGCCAGCAAAAAAACAGCGGCCAGCAAGACCGGCAATGAGGAAGGCGCCTGCTATGAAGCCCAACGTCTCGGGTGTCGCCGGCCCATCCAACATCAAATGCTGGGATCAGCCGGAGTCGGGAGGTCGCTCGTTGATCCATTCAATCTCAAATGTGTCCTGCCCGGCCGCACACACGTCGCGCTTGATTCTGGCGCTTACCACGCATTCAAACACAAGCTCAGCCTCGAATACCGTCTCGCCATTGTGCGCGATCATAGCCCCTTCGATTTCGCCGTTGCTTTGGACATCATCGGCAATGCCATTTGTTATTTCAACTGATGTCACCAATGACTTATTGCGGAGATGTTGAATATGGTCAGGTATGAAATCCTATCCGGAAACGGAGACTTGAGTGTTCGTATTTATGATGCGCCGGCCTATGGATGGCGCATTCTGTTTGTGGAGAGAGAGGGCTCGATTACCAAATATGCGAGTGAGGATCACGCCTTGGTCGGCCTTGAAATTTATGAACGCTCGGACAAAGCCATCCTCTTCGAAGCAGAAATTGGGGTTTATCTCGATGCTGCTCGAACTGGAAAGGCGTTAGGTGAATGCGGCCTACCATCGCTGGTCCGTTTTGAAGACAGGGGCCATCACACTTATGCCACTTTTACTCTACCAGAAGCTTTCTAAGCAATCCAAGCTAAAGATTATCGGTTACAAGGGAGAAGAGCCGATACACAGCGCGGGCTGGGAATCAAACCAACCACCGCGTTTTTGACTCGCAGACTCAACCCATGAAGCGCACCGGACGAAAGCACCGGCGGTTAGCGAGGCTGGCGATGCGTTCACTTAACGCGGTAAGCAACGAGGGGCTTATGCCTGAAGAATTCGAGTTGGAAGAAGAGCTTTGTCGCGGCTTCGAGACTGAACAGGAGCGGCTCGATCGACAAGGTATTTACGGCGAGATCAAACGCGAGCTGATCAAACGCGGCATTCCGGCCGAGGAGATCGCCTTTATTCATGACTTCAACACACCTGCCAAAAAAGCCAGGGCGTTCGCTGATGCCAACGCCGGAAAAATTCGCGTAATGATCGCCAGCACGGAGAAAGCGGGCACTGGCGTAAATATGCAGGAACGCTTGTGCGCGTTATATAGCGTCGATCCTCCGTGGCGCCCAGCGGATTTGGAGCAACGAGAGGGCAGGATCTTGCGCCAGGGAAATCGCTTCTCCGAGGTCAGAATTTTCAACTGCGTGACTGAAAATTCCTTCGATTCGTACATGTGGCAGACGCTGGAGAACAAGGCCCGTTTCATCAGCCAGATCATGTCGGGTGACGTGACTGCGCGCACATCAGAGGATGTAGATGATATGGTAATGACTGCGGCTCAGGTCAAAGCCATCGCCAGCGGCAATCCGCGCATCCTTGAAAGAGTCTCCCTCGAAATCGAACTCTCGCGTCTCTCGCGTCTCTATGCGGTCTGGCGCAACGGCCGGCGCCATCTGAAGTGGGAGATGGAATCGCTACCGCAACGCGTCCGCGAGGCCAACCTGCGCGTGGCAAGTCACGAGCAGGCCGTCTCGGTTCGCGATCGGCACAATACCGCCAGCGGAAGTTTCGTGATCGAACTCAGACGATCGCTCGACAGCCATCAAAGGCTTGCCTTCGATCAGCGCGCACAAGCGGGTGAACACCTCGAACGGCTCCGCCAGGAAGTCAGATCGAGTGATGGATCGGCGGTCTTCTGTCTCGGTTCGTATCGCGGTTTTCAGATCCTCGCGCAAAGAGAGCGCAATCTCGAAGAATCGATCTTCACGCCGGTTGAGGGATATCTTTGTTTGCCTGATGGGAAGATTCATTACTCCTTCAGTTTCGGCGACTCGGCCCAGGGAGCGATCCAATCGATTGAGGCCCAGCTACGGAATCTCGATTCGCATCTCGAACGCGCCAGGAGGACGCAGGCCGAACTCCATCACAAACAGGAGCAGGTCGAGCGGGAGTTGGCGCGCGGTTGGGAATATGCGTCCCGGTACACAGAGATTCAAGCCGAATTCGAGCGCGTTAACCGCCTGCTCAAAGAGGACGGCTCCGAGATCGACGAGAAGCAGGAGTTTGCCGTTCTTGATCAAGAGGCGCTTCAATGCTGCGAGAGGGACGAGCCTGGCAACGAGGAGGCCCGGGAAGTTTCTGTGGTCGATGGTTCCGCTGCGGCCATTCCCGAAATTCCCGCAGTCATAGATACGGCGCAGCCTTCTGTTATTGCTGAGGATGAAACACCGCCGGCTCCCATCATCGTTGAAGAGCTGCCTGCCCATCCACCCATCACACTTGATGATCTACGGCGTCAGTTGGCGCAGACATCGAAGCGGCGCTCTTCAGCCGCTCCTTCGGCGACTCCCCAGTCAGAGCAGATGAGCCTTTGGTAGGGCGCAGAAATAGAGCGGGCGGCAGATCGCGCATTGGCGGCCGAGCGCCACGCAATGCGCTGCCAGCCCGGCTCCATTCTGACATCAAACCAAGGAGGAGAGATGAGTTCCTTCATCATTACATTAAACCGCACGATGTTCTTTCGTCTTCTCGCGCACGCGCCGGAAGAACTGCAACGAGAGGCGAAAGAGAATTCCCGGAGAGCGATCCCGGCGCTCTGCTTCACGGAAGATGATATCCGGGAAAAGTTTGCGCAAGAAGAGCTATGGGACGAGCTATCCGAAGACGAACAGCGAGAGGCGATCCAGTCGCTGATGGACGCGGGCGAGTACGACCACGCAGGCACAGTTGCCAACGAAGCCATCGCCGAAGCCGTCGGGCGCTATCTTCACGATGCCTTGATCGAAAAGGAAGAACAGCAGGCAGAAAGCGAACCCACGTGATAGACGAGTTCTCCGCGTTCCGGCTCCGACCATTGAGACGAGCTGATTCCGTCATACGTATCAACCGGAGCTTCACAAACCGAGATTGCCCTACGACTCTCACCTGCTCCCACAATTCGTCGAACAATCCTAATCATTGTTCCGCTCACAAGGAGAGTGCCATGTCATCTGCTCAAATCACCGATCTCATCAACCCGATGCGCCTGCGGCTCGGCATCAAGCGGGCTTTCACCGGCGATATCGGCGAAATCCTCGGCGAACTCTTCCAGAATTCGCAGCGCGCCGGAGCGCGAAACGTGCGGATCCTCACCGATGACAAGGGGTTCATCTATCAGGATGACGGGCGCGGTTTGCGCGGTGAAGCCGACTTTGAAGCATTGATCAAACTGGGAGAATCGGGCTGGGATCAACGGGTCGAAGAAGAGCAGCAGCCGATGGGGCTTGGCATCCACTGTCTGCTGGCGCACGAAGAAGTCGAGTCGGTAAGCTTCTCTTCAAACTTGCTCGCGCTGACACTCGATTCTAAGCGATGGTGGGCGGACGAACAATATATTGTCCACTGGCGGGACAACCTGAGACGGACCAGGTTTCCACTTCCCGGCCTGAACGTCTGCGTCACCTGTTCAAAGGGGCTGACCGAAAGCCTCATAAGAGCTCTGACCGACGCCCCGCAAATCACATGGTCTCCCGCACAAGGTTATCACGATCTGCTCAATATCACGCTGAACGATACGGTCGTCAATACGAAGGTTCCACACGCCGCGCTGCCACAGGTTCCGCTGATTGAGACCGAGTATCAAAATAACCGACTCGTCATCGGATTGCACGACAAGAACAGTTACCCCACGACCACTGGTCTTACGATCAACTGGTTCGGGCAATTGATCAAGGTACCCCGGCATAGCCATTTCAATGCCTATCTCGAAGTCAGGCGTGGACGGCCTGTCAATCCGATGGCTCCCTCGCGTCGTGGCGTCATCAAGGATCAAGCGCTGCAAAGTCTGCTCGATTTCATCCGCGATGCGCTGGTAGGGTATTTCACCAAAACCCCTGCGAGCGAAATCGATACGGTTGCGCTTCAGGGATTCTATTGTGACTATCCTGAGCCGGCGCGAACGCTTCCAATCTTTGTGGCCGCTCAGCGCATGCCCTATGAATCGGGAGATGATGTCACTGAAATAGCGCAGCTATCTCCTCCGGCGATCTTCAGTTATGAGCATCCGCCATTGCTGCTCGCAGACGATGTGCAGTTCGTTCAGGAAGACGGCAAGGTTTTCTCGGAAAACTATGGCCTCCACACCTTCCTCGAACTGACTGGCGCTGCATACAAAGTGTTGTCGGTTGATGAATCACGACTCCGGATCGAGCATCTCTGGTGGAAACCGGGAGCGCAAATCCCGCTTCCCGAAGGCTGTCCTCTGATCTTTTACGAAGCCGGGCAGTGGGGCCTCGGCGCTGATGATAGGCCGCCGACCGAATGGCGCGATGTCGGCGATCACGTCGTCTTCACCTTCAACGATCCGAGCAACTGGGAGGTTGACAGCGTTGACTTCACAGTGGGCGGCGCTGCTCCACAGGACTTCTATAAGATGGATGCCTGGGCGGGATTCGATCCGGAAAACGACGACGGGCGCAGCCATAAGGAGATGTCTGAAAGCTATGGCCAGTCGTGCGAGCGCGAAATCCGCAAAATCATCGGCAACGCCGTTCCGATGAATTTCTCGTGGGACGATCTGATGAAGTTCGTGCCCGGAGGACAGCAGATCGCCAGCATTACGCCGGAATACAAGGGCCACCGTAGTCAAATACCTGCAGCCGTGACGCTCGCCCTGAACAATGGTGAAGAGATCAGCCTCAAACTCTTTTGAACAAGAAAAGATCAATAGCGGGCGGCAGCGGCGCGCATAAGCAGCAATCTCTCTTTCCGTTCTCCCATCATAGAAAGGATCAACAATGGCGGCCGAAAGAACCGAATTCGGGATCGCGCGAACGGAGTGTGCTTGTAGTGGCTGCATTGCCAACTGCAGGTTCATCCCGGGAAGCCTGATTCCGACAGACCTCCATCGAATTTCTGAACACTTGAATGAACCGGACCTGGTTCAGTTCGCGTTCAACAATCTCCTTGCAAGTCCAGGCGCGATTATTCACGCCAGGGGCAAGCTGATCCGCATTCGTACGCTTGTCCCGGCGAGAAGAGCGGATGGCGCCTGCCGTTTCTTGACAGCTGGCGATCGTTGCTCAATTCATGCTGTATCGCCATTTTCGTGCGCAATGTTCGGATGCGGACAAAGCAGAGAGGAAGCCGATGCCTTAAGTCTGCGCGGGTTGATAGAAGTCGCCAAGGCCTGGCAGCGCGGCGATCTCTATGCGCGGCTTTGGGTGATGCTCTATCACGCCGGCCGCATCGCGCCGGCGCCACTGGAAGCCCGCGCAAGGATGCGAGCCGCGCTCAATCCCACTCCGTAAAAATTGGGCGGTAAGCAGGGATGCGCACGGACCGGCCAGCGGCACGCTCGCGCCGGCAGCCTGTGCATAATCCATTCTGAAGAAGGAGACTCCTATGGACCTCAGTGATCTGACTCCGATTTACGACCTGTTCTATGCGATAGGTGAAATCCTTACCACTACCTGGCCTGGTCGCCTTGTCCTCGGCATGGTGGTCGGTTCGGTACTTGCTCGGCTCGCACGCGCATGAATGAGCGGAACTGCTGTTTCGCGAAGGCAGCGGGTTATACAGGGCCCGCTGCTTTCAACTACGCGATGATTCATTACCGGGAAGAGAAGAAGGGATATGTCAGAAGCGCTTCAAGCCACATCGCCGATGGATGTTGGTCGCATCGAGAAACTTGTTATCACTCTCGGGCAACGCACGAACACTCAGAACGAACTGCTTCAAATCATTGCGGAGAGCCTGCAGGGAATCGACGCATCTCTGCGCCAGATGGCTCTCGCATCCAATCCGGCGCCGAACTATCAGCGGTCGTTGAATGAGTATCGAAGCTTCGATTGGGGATCAATCGGCGCTGCGGTTTTGAAAGAGGACAAAGACGGCGTCAGCGTAGTTGAGTGGAACAACCAAGTCTTTACGCGCCGCTCCCCTAACAACAAATTTGACGCCGCTGTCTGGTTTTCACGCTGTGTCGGGAAGGACGCAGAGAACAACAACCGGTATGTGCGTTTGATTACCTTCAAAGCCGCGAGCGATGCGGAGCCGATCTCCTCGAAGGCAAAGAAGGCGGTCCGCGTATAAGGAGCGGGTGATGACAATTCTCAGGCCCGCGACGGCGCGAGAGAACGTTGAGCCGGTTTGTAATTGCGATGGAGCGGGCTGGCTTCCAGTCGAGAACAAGGGCGTCCGAGAGTGTCTCTGCCGGATTCAGACTCGGCTCGCGCAAAAGCTCAATCGCATTCCTCCAGAGTACGAGCATCTGCGCCTTGAGAGTATTTCACCCGATTTGAAGCGCCATCCCAAACAGGCTTTCATCTGGCGAACGGTCAAGGCGCATCCGGACCGTTGTTATCTGATCTGCGGCCGGACCGGCGCAGGGAAGTCGGCTGTGATGTGGGCGCTCTATGCCCGCGCGGTTGAGCAGAATCGCCCGGCCGTGGCGATGTCGCTCTCCGAATTGATCGAGGATTACAAGCGTTCCGAGACCGCACGCTATGAAGATGAATATGCGCCGGAGCTACATCCCTCCAGACTTCAAACCAGATCAGATCGCTGGTTTGTCGGGATCGATGATTTTCATATCGGTCGTCCTACGCGCTTTGCTGGTGAAATGATCTACCGGCTGGTGGATGCGGCATATTCTTATCGCCACCAGTTGGTGATTACCTCGCATCTCGATCAGCGCAAACTTGAGCGCCATTGGGCGGAAGCCGGAGACGGCTACGGCTGGGCGATTATGCGGCGTGTACTGGAGATCGAAGGGGCGACGTATATGACTCTCCTCGAAGGGCGGTGAATAACAAAAATTGACGCTTTTTGTTATTACTGGTAGATTGATTTTATGAATGTATCTCTGACACCGGAACTGGATGAATATGTCGCCGAGAAGGTTCGAAGCGGGCTCTATTCTTCTGCAAGCGAGGTTATCCGCGAAGGATTGCGATTGCTCAAAGAGCAGGAGGATCTGAGGCGCATCCGCCTTCAGGAGTTGAAACGAGAGATCTCCATCGGTATTGAACAATTGGAGAACGGCCAAGGCAAAACCTACACGTCGGCGTCGGCGCTCATTGATCACGTGAAAGCCGAGGGCCGGAAACGCCGAGCCGTAGCAGCGCGTGGCAAGAAACGCAAATGAGCAACTACTACAGCGTCTCCCCACAGGCCGACAAAGACCTGATCGAGATCTGGCAGTTCATCTCACAGGAAAGCGTCGAGGCGGCTGACAATCTGCTGGATAGTTTTGTAGAAAAATTTGAACTCATTGCTGATCATCCCCAGGCTGGACGCGCACGGCCAGAACTTGCCCGCAATCTACGGAGCTTCCCCGTGGGCCGTTACGTTATCTTTTACCGGTTGGGTCGCGATGTTGTGGAGATTGTTCGTGTGCTTCACGGCGCTCGTGATATCTACGCTATCTTTCCCGGCTCACAATAGCCGCTGAACGAGGCTTCTGCGCGCCGCTCAATTTCGAACTTCTTCGTTCCAATCCCAACCTCCGCCCCGCCGCATCGTCAAAACTATTCCATCAGCGTCTCCCAAATACGCCCGTCCACTCGCGCCGGCCGACATAGATTTAAGCCGTCAATAAGGAATTGAATCGCGCGTGCCGGTCTCCCCGCACTCTTCCTACAATCGCTCTCCGTCGAAAGCTTCCGTCCAGAAAGCGTCTCTCTGATCTTTGGCCCAGATCATACTGAATCCCGTCTCCTTCCCAAGGCCGATCACTACTCCCAGCCGCCTCTCTGCGGGAGTCAAAGATTTTAGCGGTGGATAAAGAAGTGGTCAGCGCCAGACGAGCGATTGGCGCACCCATTACTTTCAATTCACAAACAAAAGGAGATAAACACATGTTATCCACGACCACATCGAATCGTTCCAACCGCGATATCTTCATTCTTTTCGATTCCGGATCGCCGCACGACAGCTTAGTTACTCACATTTCAGGTCTCGGTCGGATCGCCCGTCTCGACTTCGAGCGTTGCGCCTTGGCCGGCGAAGTAATCTATGCGATTGAAGGCGACACATCGCCCGTGAGCCAGCAGGATGAAGAGGCCCGCATCGGAACGCTCGCCTATGCGCTCAACAAGCTCGGCAATGCGGTAGACGCCGCCGAGTTCACGCGCTGTCTTAACGCGATCTGCGAGGACGGCGACGCGCTTAGCCGGCAGACCGTAGCGCGGCACTACTACAACGAGATCACGGCGCGCGGGGCGGCGGAAGTTCTCAAGGAGATGGGCATCCTCGCGATGCGGCTAGCGCGCCTCAATTCGCAGGCGGAGGTCGTGGAGATCGAACTCGATCTGGCGATGAGTGACCGCTTCGATTCTTGGCAGGACGAATCTCAATCCGAAAGCATTCAAAAGTTTTTTGCGCAGGAGGTCGAAGCGATCACAAGAATGATTCGCGGACGGCGCAAGAGCACGTGTTTCGTCCATGATGAATACACGGAATGGTTGGGCAATCTGGAAGCTGGCGGCGCGAGCGTTGAAGCGTTGGATGCGGCTTTCACGCACGTGGATGGGCTGGATCAGTATGATGAGGGTGGCGCAGTGATCGTGATGTCGAGCCACGAACGCACGATCGCCTGTGGCCGTCTCGATCCGGAAATCTCGGCGGAAGATCTACCCGATCGCGCACGCTATCTCGCCGCTGAGTTGCGCCGCGCATACACGAGCGGGGTTGAGATCGAGGCAACCTGGGAAGAGGTCAATGCGCAGATTGAGGTTCTCTTTCCGGTCAGCGGCAAGACCGCGAACGGAGAGCGTTTCTATTCACACGCGAACCGCGAGTTACAGAACTTTACCCGGCAATGCCTCGAAGCCATCCTCGACGAATGCCGGCATGATTTCCATCTAACCGCGATGCGCACGAGCCACCTCTATCGCCGCTTCTACAAGAGTATTCGCGAGGCGGGCGATACGAAGACGATCGGCGAGACGATGAAGCAGGCGTACGAGGCCCGCCAGTCGGGGGCGCTCTCGGTTAAACATCTTGTTGCGCTCAAGACAGCATCGGCGCTACAGCGCGAGCGGCTCGAACGAGCGCCGATCTCCAAAACAGCGCATCAGCTCATCGAAGAGGTGCGTACCGCATCCCACGCTAAGCTGAAGTACCTGTCATGGGCATTCTACCGAAACAACCAACCCGCCAATCTCATTAACACGATTCCATCCCAGGAGCGCGCGCTGGTGTGGGGCGCTCTCAATGTCCGCAAGCAAAAAGTCTGCGCCTCCAGGAAGTCTGCGTGAATCCAGGCAGCCGCCAAACCGGGTGAAAAAAAGAGTTGTCGGTAATCTGCGCAAGGAAAGCCCGGTCAGTAGGTCGGGCTTTTGTCATTAACTTGTTCGACATGATGAAGGGAGCAGCAATATGTCATTCAACAAAATCACAATCGTCGGCTATTTGGGGCGCAATCCTGAATTGCGCTACACGCCGCAAGGGACGGCCGTTTGCAACATGTCGGTAGCGACGACAGAGAAACGCAGGAGCGCGTCGGGCCAAGCCGAAGAGCATACGATCTGGTTCCGCGTGGCGGTTTGGGGACGCCAGGCTGAGGCGGCTGCCGAATACCTGGCAAAGGGCAGGCAGGTTTATGTAGAGGGCCGGTTGCGTCTTGAAGAGTATACCGACCGTGACGGCGCCCCGCGCACCAGCCCCGTAGTCAATGCCAATGACATTCAGTTCTTGGGGCAGCGCGTTGATACCACGGAAGGGGCCGTGGAGAAGATCGAGGGAAACAATCAGCTTGGTGAAGAGATAGAGGAGGAAGAGGCGTCAAAGCCTGCTACGTCCAGGAATGGTAAAAGGCCGACCTCGAAGCGCGCTACGACGAAAGAGGCTGTCGGCATTGAGGAAGACGATGTCCCGTTCTAAGTCGGGCAGGGCGCGCAAGTGTTCACATTCCTTCTTGATTCCACGGTGAGGGGAGATCGCGCATACGGTCTCCCTTTCCGCGTTTCCATTCCCTTTTATACGATCCGTGACGCTGAAGATCTGTCCACCCTTTTAGCCAAGTGTAGCCAGCAAGCTTTAGCAATCTCTGCTGTCCCGGCCTACCCTTCCAGACCATTCACATTCATAGCACACGAACAGATTTTAGCCGCTTGTAGCGATCCGACATTTGACTGAAAGGAGAATTGAAATGATTCGGATCGAGAATAAGAAGACCTATCACGGCGACGGCGTTTACATCGGCAGACCATCCTTATTGGGCAATCCATTCAAAGTCGGCGAAGACGGCGAAAGAGAAGAAGTGATTGCAAAATATCGTCGTTGGCTGTGGGAACAGATAAAGCTCAAAAACGAGGTCTATCTTGAGTTGAAACGGATAGCGGCACTGGCAAAGCAAGGCGATATTACGCTGATTTGCTGGTGTGCCCCGAAACCATGCCACGCAGATATTTTAAGGTCAGCAGTGATGTGGATGATTCAACGGAACGAGCCTTCGAGAGATATTGTCGAAAACTCCGGCTCACGAACATCACAGTAGTAAATGATGATGTGGAAGGAACGGATTCAGGAACTGGCACTGGCGGCGGCTCCCACAACTCCGGCGTGGTGAACTGGTTTGTAGACACGTGAATCTTGTAAACATTTGAGGCGACAGGATAGAGATTGTCATGCTCTGTCACTGTTCGTTTATCTTGTTGATATCTCAGCGCTTCGAGCATGACAGGAAGATGCGGCGAGAAATGGGGCTGTTTTAGTTATTGGATCGGGAGAGGTTATAGCATGACAGCAAATGGCGTTTGTTTTAGTGATTGATCGAGAATGATTTACGGTATGGTCAAAATGGAAGATCGAAGGCGAACCTGCTTGGAGTCTGAAGCATTTTGTTTTACTTGTTGATACAACGGCGCTTCTGGCATGACGAAGAGTCCAGGGAATCGCTATATGAATGAATGGCCACGATTTATGGTGATGCAAGAATGATGGACTACCAAACGAGCATGACGGGAAGGCATCCGGCATGACAAGATACCTCGAATTTTGTGTTACTGATTGACTGGTAATGGTTTATAGCATGACAAAAGCAGCTTCCCAGGCAGTTTTTTTCCAGCGTTGGTGATTTAATATTCGTCAAGATTGATCCCCAGTTTCTGGGCAACGATCAGGGCTTTGTCGCGCTTGGCCGGATCGAGCGAGAGGTTATGAAGGCGGAAGGCGATTTGTTCCCTGATCCTATTTTTAGCATCCTCGTAATCGTCCTGCTTCAGAGTTTCAATTTGCTCACTCGTGACACGCAGCGGAGTTATCACTTGCAGGTCAGGATCGCGCCAGCGAAACTTGACCGTCATTCCAGCGCCTTTATCGCGTACGTCCCACCATCCATTCGATGCTTCTGGCAAGATGCTTTTCAGCCATTGCGAAGTGTGCAAGGGGGGCTCACCCCCGGCTTCATCGTCTTTTATGTCCTGCGCTCCCTTCTGCTCACCCCTTTGCGCGGGAGCGCCTGATTTGCTCACTCCATTTGAAGCTGTCGCCTGCTCACCCCCATTTTGCTCACCCCCGCTGGTAACTTCAGAGTGTCGCTCCTCCCGATCCGCGCCTTCTTGCTCACCCCATCCGAATTGATTGTTTTGCGCCGGCGAACTCGCTT
>Ga0187894_10005691_pt1 | contig 12569 bp, 14 predicted proteins | sample GBC1701081metaG_FD_136650 | JGI IMG/M metagenome (GOLD analysis project Ga0187894, IMG submission 136650) | White microbial mat communities from a lava cave in the Kipuka Kanohina Cave System on the Island of Hawaii, USA - GBC170108-1 metaG ... | reverse complement strand
TAATGCTTAATCCGGGTTTAACGCAGAGATCACAAAGACCGCAGAGGAATTTAATTTAATTTCTCTGCGTGCTCGGCGATCTCTGCGTTTAATTCCTATTGCGTAATCCGGGTTTAACCCGGATTACGCAATAGGAATTTTCATCCTATTTTTCTTCCTTTGCGTCCTTTGCGGCTTTGCGTGAAAAAAATTCTTTTATCTCACGCAAAGACGCAAAGAACGCTAAGAAATTACAAAGAAGAAAGCAAAAGAAAAAAGCAAAAGAAAAATCATTACTCTTTCTAATGCTTAATCTGGGATTACCGTGCTCTCGGCATTGAAAAGCCCGAAGGAATCGTCTGGTTCTGGATCGGAAGTCACACCGAGTACGACGAGATCCTTTCACGAAAGAGCAGCTAATCTAGGCCGTGCTTTTTGGGACGGGTTTTGGGTAGCCTTTGCGGGCGTTGAGGATGATTGATTTGAGTCGGATGCGGCGGCGCAATCCGGGTTTTGATGCACCGACGTAAACGTAATCGAAGGAATATGTGTATTGCCCCGACGAGAGTCGCTTACAAAAATCGTCGCCGATATGAAACGAGAATGCGTCGGCAAACGGGCCGAGCGATTCGTCGGCATGACCGACGAGTTCGGGCTTTTTGTCAATGACGGCGAGATAGACCGGCACGGTCTCGATCGCATCGCACTGAGCGTAAATGTCGCCGAGCACGTGACGACGTGTCATTGTAAGCGGGCTGTGTGCCATAAATAAAAAGGGAGCCGTCTCACAAGCTGCGGCTCCCGTCTTTGAATTACCAGCTTCGTCCGCCGAAGCCGCTGTCGCCGCGATGGCCGCCGCGTCCGCCGCCGCCGTAACCACCGCGTCCGCCGCCGCCGCCACGATTGTCACGTGGTTTAGCTTCGTTGACCTTGATCTCACGACCGCCGATTTCCTTACCGTTGAGACCGGCGATCGCCGCCTCGCCTTCTTCTTTCGAAGACATTTCGACAAAGCCAAAGCCGCGTGCGCGACCGGTCTCACGATCTTCGATGACGTTCGAAGACTTGACCGTGCCAAATTCGGCAAATGCATCGTTAAGATCCTGATTGGTCGTATCGAAGGATAGATTTCCTACGTATAATTTCATTTTTTAATTTCCTCGTCCCGCTCCTTACGGGCTTGCTATAGACGTGTTTCGAATTCGGGCTTGTTCTTTTAAGGAAAGGCCGGTTTCGGATACTCAAAAATCTCTGAGAGCAACTTCTCGTCTGTTCTACTAAAGGCCTGCTCTCAAACTTATCCAAAAAACCGTTAAAGGCGAAGCGCGTGTCTTTTTCAGCACGCGAGAGAAGGGTTAACGTATTTAGCCTGACACGTTACGCCCGTAATAGCAAGTGTATTGCGCAGTGAACATCTGAACTTAACGCATCTTTGAGCTTGTCGGATTCGGGATGTGATGCGAGCAAGTCGTTGAATTCGCGGCGGGCTTGGGTGAGTTGGGATTCGAGTATGCGGCGGTCGCGGCGGGCGATGCAGGCGGAGCGGATCAATGGTGAATGCTGAATGCTGAATGGTGAATTAAAGCCATTCGATTGTGAATTTTGCACTGTGCGTTGTGCATTGACCGCGGCGGCGAGGCCGGTGTAGCGGTAGAAGACTTCGCGGAAGTTGTAGAGGTCGTTTGAATTGCCGTCTGCGAACAGAGCTTGTTCGAGTTCGGTGCGGATGGCGTCTAGGTCGTGTCGCTCCCGGCGTTCGCTTGCGTTGTGCGTTGTCGAGGCGTTAGGTGTAGATGCCCTTACTGACGTGCGGGCTTCTGCAAGGAACCGGGCGACGTTGCGGATCGCGACGAGCGGCCATAGAAGATAACCCGATGTCATTCTAAGATAGGCGAACGGCGTGAACTCGCGCTTTGCGGTGATCCGCAGAACGCCGAACGGCGCGCCGAGTGCAAAGTAAATGATCGCGACATCGAACCAATACATCTCGATTAAATTATCCGAAATCTACACGTTAATGACAAAGCCGGAGTTTGCCAGAGTTTGAGGTTGGTTGGTATTCTTGACAGCAATCAAGCGGGAGTTTGGGTGCGGAACTTTGCGATCTTTGCGTCTTTGCGTGGGAAAAGACATGTTTCTCGCAAAGTCGCCAAGGACGCAAAGAAAAGCTGAAATTACAACAGCGGGTAGTGTCCTAAACTTGTGGTGTCCGATGACTTTTCCTTTGTGCTCTTTGTGTCCTCGCTCGGTGCACTCTGTGATTACGTTCTTGTTTTAATCACAGAGTTCACAAAGGCAGGACACAAAGGGCACAAAGGCTGAACACCACAGGATTAGGACATTACTCAACAGCGAATATGCAGGATAAGGTTGTCATTGTTACAGGTGCGTCGAGCGGTATCGGTCGCGCGGCGGCGCTGCTGTTTGCGCAAAATAAGGCGACGGTCGTCGCCGTCGGTCGTAACGAAGGCGAACTCATTTCGCTCAGCAACGAACTTAAAAAGGGCAGCAAGGGAATTATCAAACCGCAGCTCGCCGACCTCACCGAACAGTCGCAGCTCGACCGCATCGTCAACGACACAAAAGATAAATTCGGCCAAATAGATTGTTTGGTCAACTCGGCGGGCGTGATTATGATGGGCTCGATCGAGACGACGACGCTCGACGATTGGGACAAGCTGATGCAGATAAATTTGCGCAGCGTGTTTCAGCTCACGCAGAAGTGCGTCCCGCATTTGGCTGAGACGAAAGGCAACATCGTTAATGTTTCGAGCATCGCGGGAATGCGTGCGTTTCCAAATGTGCTGGCGTATTGCGTTTCGAAGGCGGCGATGGATCAGTTCACGCGCTGCACGGCGCTCGAACTCGCTTCGCAATCCATTCGCGTCAACGCCATCAGTCCGGGCGTCGTCGTCACGAACCTGCACAAACGCAGCGGCATGGAAGACGATGCTTACGTGAATTTTCTCGAACACTCAAAGACGACACACCCGATCGGTCGCGTCGGCACACCGGACGAAGTCGCGGAGCTGATATATTTTCTTGCATCGGACAAAGCCGGCTGGATTACCGGTGCGAACTACGAGATAGACGGCGGACGAGGCCAAACTTGTGCGAGATAATTTCGTTGCAGAAGCCCGCACGAAGTAAGGGCACCGGTGGGCATTGAGTATGAAGATCGTGACTTGAAATCTTTTTGACGTATGCTCTTACTACGTGCGGGCTTGCGGCAACTAGCGCATTTATTCGAAAATGAAAGTCCAACTGCTACCTAGTACGATCGACGCTGATGGCAAGGCCTCAGTCAGGCAGCATCTGCTGACGATGGTCATCGACGACACCGTCGCCATCGACGCCGGTTGTCTCGCGATGTCGTGCACGGACACGCAACGACGGCAAATTCGCGACATCATTCTCACGCACACGCATCTCGATCACATCGCCGGGCTGCCGCTTTTTATCGACGATCTTTTTTCAACGCTCGAGGAGCCAGTGAATATTCACGCGACACAGGAAATGATCGACACGCTCGAGCGCGATATTTTTAATTGGGCGATCTATCCGCGGTTCTCGGAGCTGACGAACGATCACGGTCCGGTGATCGCTTACAACGAATTCGTGCGCGGCAGCCGCTTTCAGGTCAAGCATCTCGCGGTGCAAAGCATCGCCGTCAATCACAAAGTTTCGGCAACGGGCTTTGTCATCTCAGACGGTAAATCGTCGATCGCGATCACCGGCGACACCGCGCAGACCGAAGACATCTGGCGTGCCTGCAACGCCGCACCGAACTTGAAAGCCGTCTTTGTCGAGTGCGCTTTTCCCAACGATTTGTCCGAGTTGGCGAATGCGTCGTTTCACCTCACACCCGCGACTCTGGCCGAAGAACTCGCAAAACTTCACGGTCGCGACTTTCCGGTTTACATAATTAATTTAAAGCCGATGTTTCGGGAGAAGATCGTCGAGCAGATCGACGGACTCGCGATCGACGGCGTCGAGATACTCGAGCTGCGAAAGATTTACGAGTTCTGATCGCGGGCAACTTTTTCACGTAGAAAATTCAAACCTTCAAACGCAGTCTCGCGATACTCGCCTGGAAAGCCGTGCAGCACGACGCGGGCATTCGTCAAAACTTTTTCTATGCGAAAGGTTCGCTCTTCGCGCGTGCGATCGGGCATGATCTCGGCGCGAAACGTGACGTGCATCTCGGGCCGCGCCCAGACGTGCAGCAACAGCCCGCGATCGTCGTCCTGATCGTTTATGCGTTTGAACATTTTTATTCGTCCTCGCTCACGAGATTTTTTTTGTGTTTAGCTTTTCGCAGCGATGGCAGATGCTTTTCGTCCTGCGTCTTGTCGCCGAATTTACGCGACGGCGGCGCCGTCGGTTTACGTATCGAATCGAAAACCGGACGCTCATCGCGTTTCTGTTTCTTCTTTCGCGGCACAGCAAGATTATACCTTTCGTCGTCGAAAAACGATTGACAATAATCGCGAGTTCTTTCAAGATTTATTGGAAATGAGCGGTCTTCGACGGCCATTCTGGATGCCGACATCAAATTATTACGTGCTTGCGTTCGCTGTTGCGGCGGCTTTTTTCTTTGTCGTCTGGGGAATTCTGGGTGACGAGAGCGTAAAGTCGGCCGGTGTCGGTGCATGTATTCTGCTGGTCGGAGCCGTCGTCATGCGCGAAGTTTTTATTCGCCGTGCACACGATCGCTATCTTCGACAGCCGACTCGTAAAAGCGCGTCGTCGCGTGACAAAGACGTTAACAAACTCACCGTGGAAAAGGTGGCGACGATTCTTAAAGAGATAACCCGAAAGTCCGACGCCGCGAATGTTTTGGATAAAATCTCGTCAGGGCATCGCGAAGTTTTCGAGACGTGCAACGCATTCATCCAACGAGTCGATGCGGAACTGCCGAGTGTGAATGCGGGCTCGCCGCGACTCGCGGCTTTGATAAAAGGACGAAAGACTGTCGCCGAATTGCACAAGTTACACACGATGCGCTGGGCCGAGATCGAGTCGCGTGCGTTGACAGCCGAGGCCGGTTCTCACGCGGAACCGACGCAGCGAATTCGCGCGACGCAGAATGCTCTCGAAGTGATCGATCAGGCGCTCGACGCGTATCCGGCCGACAGGAGTTTGCTGCAGTCGCGGTATGTTCTCAGCGAATTGGAGGTTTCGATCAAAGTTTCGCATGCGGTCGAGGAGGCGGAAAAGGCTGCGTTTCGCGGCGATTATTCACAGGCACGTGCGTCTTATCGCGACGCGCTTTTTTATCTCGGACGCGAAAATGCTTACAGCGTCGAACGCGAACGCGCCGCCGCGCGCATCCTGGAAGATATGGAAAAACTGCCTGGTTGATCGCTATCGATTTGAAAATTAGTAACTTTGGCGTAATATAATCCCAGATTAAGCATTAAAAAGAGTAATGATTTTTCTTTTACTTTCTTCTTTGTGATTTTTTTGCGTTCTTTGCGTCTTTGCGTGAGATAAAAGAATTTTTTTCACGCAAAGCCGCAAAGGACGCAAAGGAAGAAAAATAGGATAATAGCTCCTATCGCGTAATCCGGGATAATATTAAATTTTTAGCCGATGATTTCCCAGCGATGTCCAAAATGCAAGAGTTCCCGCATCAGACGCGGCTATCGGCACACGTCTATTTTCTCGAAGATTTTGTTTCGCTATTATCTTCTTTGCGACGGCTGCAATTGGGAATTCAAAGGTTTTGCAGTACCGGGCACCGTCGAATATGCCTCAAAAGCACGAAAGAAAAAAAGAAAGGCCGCTGCGGCACGTGACTAGGATTTTAGTCGGAGCCTTCTCGTTCGTTCTCCTCTTTCTAGGTCAGTCACAAGCACAGGAATCTCGCATTCATCACGGCGACATCATCGATGTGGATTTTGTCGGCGGTTTTGAATTCGATTGGCGTGGCGGCTTGACGCCGGAAGGCTATCTGCAAGGTCTCGACGCGATCGACGGTTCGATCTACGGCCTTTGCCTTACGGAAAACGAACTGGCCGCCGCGATAAAAAAAGTTTACGGCAAGATCTTGCGCAGTCCCGATGTCGTCGTAAAGATCATCGACAAATCCGGTCGCGCGGTCGTCCGGCTCAACGGTGCGATAAAGAATCCGGCGAGATTTAAGCTGATGCGCGCCGTAACGCTGCGAGAATTGATCGTTAATTCGGGCGGTTTGACGGACACGGCCAGCGGTCAGATCACGATCTTTCGTCCGAAAAATGCAAGCTGTGTAGAACCCTCGCGAGACGAAATTTCAGGAGCAAGCAACCCGCTGCAAACGATGACCGTCAAAATCAGCGAGCTTTTAAAAGGTTTGCCGTCTGCTAATCCTCAGATTTTGAGCGGCGATATTGTAGAGGTCGAAAGGGCGCCGGTAATTTACATAATCGGTGCCGTCAATAATCCGCAACCGATATTTTCGCGAGAACAGATGACCGTCTCGCGGGCGATCGCGACTGCGGGCGGTTTTGCAAAAGATGCCGACGGCAAACGAGCGACGATCATTCGTCGTGATGGAACCGAGATAAAAAACATAGATGTCGATCTTGCCAAAATTAAGAGCGGAACAATTGAGGATGTGATTCTCAAACCGTTTGATATAATAGATGTCGCCTCGAAAGGTGGCGGAAAACGCAAGTTTCCGCCGGTCGAGGCCAATGTTTACGGCACAAATGACCAAACCGAGCCGCCGCTGCGTGTTATCGATTGACGACGTGTCGAATTTAGGAATTTAAAAAATTTTAGATGGCAAATAATAAAAAAGGACTTAGCCGACGCACGACGACGTTGCTGATTTTATTTTTGGTTTCAGTGACTATCGGTGCGCTGATCGCCTACGAACAGATTTCTGTCTTATACGTGCTTTGCACGGTGGCACTTGTTGTGCTGCTGCTCGTCGTCGCGTTTTCTAACCTCGAATCCGTCGGTCGCAAAGATGCCGAATCCGAAATTAACCGATGAAGGTTTTCCGTCTCGCATTATTTTTTTTGGCCGCACTATCTGTCGGCGCGCTTGCGCTCAACGCAAGTACGCTCACATTGCCGACGCGCGCCGAAACACAGCCGTTGAGATGGAAAAGGCAAGTAATTCAAATCGCAGTTTCGACCTCGCTTAGCCAGCCGGGCAATAATGTCAAGACAAACAGCGACGTGATCGGTGCACTCACGCGCAGTCTGGACGCGTGGAGCAAGGCTGCGGGTATCGAGTTTCAACTCATAACATCGGAAAAACAAAGCGTCAGTGCGCACGGGCGAGTCGGCGACGGTGTCAGCCTGATCACGATCGCACCATCGGCAGAAAACCTTCTGATATTTGCTCGCGATCCGTATGTCGAAGCGGCGCGAACAAGAACATTTTTCAATCGCAAAGGGTTTATCACCGAGGCCGACATAGTTCTGAATCCGTTTCAGCAATTTTCGAGCGACGGCACGTATGGAACATTCGATCTCGAAACAACCTTCGCCCACGAGATCGGCCATCTGCTCGGACTAAAGCACTCCGCCGTTATCGGCTCGCTGATGTCGGACAAAGTTGCTCGAAATACAGCCGTGAGGTCGCTTGATTACGAAACTGCACTTTTGTCAGAAAGCGATGTGTCAGCGATCCGAAACCTCTATGGCATCGATGATGATGATTGTTGTGGCGCGATAACGGGCAAATTGCTTTTGCAATCCGGCAAAGCCGCGAGACAAGTAGTCGTTTGGGCCGAAGACAGCGAGACGGGTTTGATCGTCGGCCAATCTGAGACCTCAACCGACGGCAGTTATCGCATCGGCGGCCTGAAAAGTGGCGAATATTCGTTGTTCTGGCAGCGAAGAGAAAAAGGATTTGAGTCTTTGTCTGGTGAAGTTGGTAAAACAACTGTTGACAGCGGCAATATCGTTCTTCCAACCCAAAAGGTACCCTCCGTTCGATCTACCGTCTTGCTCACGCACATCGGCACGGGTATGCAGCTCGGCGACTCGGCCGTCGAGGTGAAGGCCGGCGGTGAATACACGATCGTCATCGGCGGCACAAACATCGAGTCTAATTTTGTGAATTTGGAATTTAACTCGCCCTATTTACAGACCCAAAACAGCTCGCTACGCGTCGAGGACTTCGGCAGCGACGTCGAAGCGCTAAGTTTCATTCTAAAGATCGACAGGGAAACGCCCACGGGCACATACTCGATCTTTGCCCGCGACCGCGAAGACCGACGCAGTGTAATGATCGGTGCCATTTCGGTCAAAAACGCCTTTAAATAAAAAAAGTTAAATCGGTCATTTCTGCGCTTGCATTTCATTTCAGCTTGTGGATAATTGTGTTTGTTCACCTCCCGGTGAACATTGGTCACTTCGGTGGCCGGGAGGCGGCGGTGTGGGAGACGTCGCCTCTTTTATTTTAAACTGTTCAGGCTTGACCTTAAGTATAATCAGCGTAAAATCAATTTTGTTTGAGCGGGTCACGTGAAATCCTGTTCGTAACGGGCTTTGAAATTTAGTTCCGGAATAGTAAAAAGCCGCGGGTTTTAGACGCCGGCGGTCTTTTTATTTTTTATATGAAAACTGGCGAGACGAGCTGGTTCAAAAAATGGCTTTACAACGGCGTCGATGAGATCGAGGGGCCGAATGAGCCAGAGGGCAGACACAAGAGCCACTCGTGGTGGAAGGTGATGTGCCTTACCGGGGTCGATTATTTCTCGACGCTTGGTTATCAGCCCGGCATTGCGTTTCTCGCCGCCGGAGCTCTTTCTCCTGTCGCAACATTCATTCTCGTCCTTCTCACGCTTTTTGGAGCGTTGCCGATCTACAGCCGCGTTGCAAAAGAAAGTCCGCATGGCGAAGGTTCGATCGCGATGCTCGAAGCTTTGCTCTCGCGATGGAAGGGCAAGTTGTTCGTTCTCGTGCTTCTCGGATTCGTCGCGACCGACTTTGTGATCACGATCACGCTTTCCGCAGCTGACGCGACGGCGCACATTCTCGAAAATCCATTCGTCCACGACCATCTGCCTTTTCTCGAACATCCGGTGATCGTGACGTTTGCGCTCATCACGCTTCTCGGCCTCGTTTTTCTCAAAGGTTTTAAAGAGGCGATCGGAATTGCCGTCTTTCTTGTCGCGATCTACATTGTGCTGAATTTAGTCGTCATCGGCGTCGGGCTTTACGAGGTCGCGACTCACCCGGAGCTATTCACGAATTGGCGCGAAGCGTTGTTTATGACGAAGGTGTCGTTCGGCAGTTACAACATTGCGGGCTTTGCGGGGATCGTTTTGCTTGCGATCGTCAGTTTTCCAAAGCTCGCTCTCGGTCTCTCAGGTTTCGAGACCGGCGTTGCAGTAATGCCGCTCGTTAAAAGTCCAAACCGCATCGGCAACACGCGTAAACTGCTGATGTCAGCGGCGCTGATAATGAGTTTCCTGCTGATCGCGAGCAGCGTCGTCACGAGCATGCTCATTCAGAAAGAAGAGTTTTGCCCACGAATCGATTGCAGTCTTACGGCACAGGCGCATTCGGTTCCGGCGTATTGTCCGGTTTGCACCGAAGAACAAACCGCAGGCGGCACCTCGACCGAGCCGGGCAAGGCAAATGGCCGTGCGCTTGCGTTCATTGCTCACACGTATCTCGGAGATGTCTTTGGAACGATCTACGATCTCAGCACGATATTTATCTTGTGGTTCGCGGGTGCGTCGGCGATGGCCGGATTGTTGAATATCGTGCCGCGATATTTGCCGCGTTACGGAATGGCGCCGGAATGGGCTCGTGCGACGCGGCCGCTAGTGCTTGTCTTCACCGCGATCTGCTTTGCCGTCACGTGGTTGTTTGAAGCGAACGTGGATGCGCAGGGCGGAGCATATGCGACAGGCGTTTTGGTTCTGATGTCATCGGCAGCAATCGCCGTGACATTGTCGGCGCGCAGACGGCGAAGCAAGTGGACGTGGGCGTTTTGGCTAATATCGGCGGTATTTGTTTACACGACGGTGACGAATGTGATCGAGCGTCCCGATGGCATAAAGATCGCGTCGTTGTTTGTGTTGGCGATCATCGTTGCGTCGTTTATTTCGCGTGCGTTGCGTTCGACCGAGATCCGAATCGACAACATTGAGTTTGACGAAGCGGCGCGTGAGTTTTTAAACGAGCTTAACGACGAAGGCGAGATCCGCATCGTCACCAACCGCCGTGAGACCGGCGACATGACCGAGTATCGTTTTAAGGAGCACGAGAAGCGCGTCGATAATCACATTCCGTCGTCCGACCCCGTTTTGTTCTACGAGATCGAGCCGGGCGACTCGTCGGAATTCAAAGGCAAGTTATTTATTCGCGGCGTCGATGTCGAAGGTTACAGAATACTTCGCACGCAGGCGCCCGCTGTGCCGAACGCGATCGCGGCGTTGCTGCTTTATCTGCGCGACCAGACGGGCAAGATTCCGCATGTATATTTTGGTTGGAGCGAGGGAAATCCGATCATGTATCTGGCGCGTTATATTTTATTCGGCGAGGGCGATACGGCGCCGGTGACGCGTGAAATTCTCAGACAGGCCGAGTCCGACCCCGAACTGCGGCCAAATGTTCACGTCGGCGGCTAAGCGGAACTCGCGTCGGCCTGGCCTTGCGAATTCATTTCTTGGTAACACGATTTGCAGTAAACCGGTCTGTTTTGCGAAGGGTAAAATGGCACGGTCGTTTGCTTGCCGCAGGTCGCACACTCGGCGGGCATAACGACGTGAGCACGACGGCCTTCGATGCGTGCTTTTGCAATTGCCGACAGGCGATGGTTCTTAGCTTTTTTGCATGGCTTGCAGCGTTTCGGGGAATTTGTGAGCTGTTTTTGGTGAAAAAACTTCTGTTCGCCGGCTGCCCAGACAAACGACAGCCTGCAATCTATACAGGTAAGCGAGATGTCTTGCCACTGCATCGTCCCGTCATCCGAAGGGTTGTCGGGTTCAATTTCCTTTACAAAATCATCGCTGCCGGACATGACGATTTCTCCATAGACACTTCGGCAAACAGCCGCAGTGTAGTAGATTTTACAGTTGAGGTTCACCGTAAAATCGTAAGTTACCAGGGACGGTTGTGAATGACTTCGACCTTACAACTACCTGTTTTTCGTGTCAAGTTTATCGCGCGTTATGAATATACTCGTAGTCGGTTCAGGTGGTCGTGAACACGCGATCTGTTGGTCGTTTCGTAAATCTAGTCGCGTCGAAAAACTTTATTGTGCAAACGGCAATGCCGGAATCGCACAGATCGCCGAGTGCGTCGCGATCAAGCCCGACGAAGTTGAAAAGCTCGCCGACTTTGCGGCTGAGAAGAATGTCGATCTGACATTTGTCGGAGGTGAAACTTCGCTCGCTCTCGGTATTGTCGATGAGTTCGAGTCTCGCGGTCTCAAGATAATAGGGCCGAATAAACAAGCCGCGCAGCTTGAATCGAGTAAAGCCTTTGCAAAAGATTTTATGGCGCGTCACGGCGTGCCGACGGCGAAATACGCAACGGCGCATTCGCTTGCGTCAGCCGTTGATATCCTCAAAAACGGCGACTTCGGCGACGAATCGACGCCCGTAGTCGTCAAGGCCGACGGTCTCGCGGCGGGCAAAGGCGTCGTCGTTGCGGCAAACCGCGCCAAAGCCATCGCCGCGATCAACGAGATGGCCGCGCTTGTCGGCGCCGACGCTGCGAGCAAGATCGTTCTCGAAGAATGTCTCGTCGGTCGCGAAGTTTCGCTGCTGATGTTCGTCGATGGTGAAGACTTTGTTCTGATGCCGCCCGTGCGCGACCACAAACGCATCGGCGACGGCGACACCGGCCCGAACACCGGCGGAATGGGCACCGTCACGGATTCGTCGCTGCTCTACGGCGACGAGATCGAAGACATCATTCACACAATGATCGAGCCGACTCTCGCGGGTTGCGTGCAAGACGGCTTTCCGTTTCGCGGGATTCTGTTTCTCGGATTGATGATGACGAGTGACGGCGCGAAGCTGCTCGAATACAACGTCCGTTTCGGCGACCCCGAAACGCAGGCGATCCTCGTCCGCCTCGAAACCGATCTTGTCGATATCTGCGAAACAATGTGCACAAGCCCGCGCGTAAGCAAGGGCGGAACATCCAACGTTGAAAGTACCGCCCTTGCTGACGCGCAGGCTTGTGCATCCAGTCTCAGTACTATCGACATTAAATGGAAACAGGGAAGCTCCGCCTGCATCGTCCTCGCATCCGAAGGCTATCCCGCTAAGCCGCGTATCGGCGACGCGATCAACGGCCTCGACAAAGTCACCGACGCCCAAGTCTTTCACGCCGGAACAAAGTCAGAACCACCTGCGGTAGCGGGTGGTTTAACGATGCGCATTGGCGAGCTTCAACCGCCCGCTACCGCAGGCGGTTCCGACTTCATCACGTCCGGTGGCCGTGTTCTCGGCGTGATCGCGACCGGCGACGACCTCGAAACCGCCCTAAACACCGCATATTCCGCCGTCGAGCACATAAATTGGCCCGGAATGCAGTACCGACGCGACATCGGCCGGTAAATAAAGGCCTTCGGATGAGTCGCGCACTGGTGAAATCGCGTCGCGCAGGCGTGCAATCGCGTCG
>Ga0187894_10005690_pt1 | contig 12569 bp, 11 predicted proteins | sample GBC1701081metaG_FD_136650 | JGI IMG/M metagenome (GOLD analysis project Ga0187894, IMG submission 136650) | White microbial mat communities from a lava cave in the Kipuka Kanohina Cave System on the Island of Hawaii, USA - GBC170108-1 metaG ... | reverse complement strand
GACACCGCCTCGCTGCCGCGCGCGGCGGAGAAGCCGAGATCGCCGCAGAACGCCACCATGTGCACCAGCGGCATCGCCATCGGCGTGCAGCAGCACAGGCCGGCGATGCCCAGCAGCGCCATGGCGATGGGCGAGCGGAACGGCAGGCGGCCGCTGGCCGGTGCGCCGGTGCCGCCGCCGTCGCGGCGCACGGGCGCGGCCCGCACGTAGAAGCTGAGCGGCACCAGGGTGGCGAAGGCGAAGGCGCCATAGGCCAGCAGGCTGTCACGCCAGCCCCAGGCCGGCACGGCGAGGCGGAACACCTGCGGCCAGGCGAAGCCGCCGATGGCGTTGCCGATAGCGACCACGGCGATGGCGGTGCCGCGGCGGCGGTCGAACCAGCCGGTGATGTTGTTGACCAGCGGCGTGAAGGTGCCGGACTGGCCCAGCAGCCCGACCAGCACGCCGTAGCCGGCCAGCAGGGTGATCTCGCCGCCGCGCGCCACCGTCCAGCAACCCAGCGCGATCATGATGCCGGCGATCATCACCGGCCAGCGCGGCCCCACGCGGTCGGCCAGCCAGCCCATGGCGATGCCGCCGACGCCGGTGCCGATATAGGCCAGCATGTAGGCCAGCGACGGCACCTGGCGGCGGTTGCCGAACTCGGCCGCGATGTCGGTCATCGCCACCACGGTCAGGTAGAGGCCGCCGACGCCGATGGCGATGCACAGACTGGACGCGACGGCGAGCCGCCACGCATAGGGGCTTTCGAGCGACGGCGCGGACATGGTGGCGACGCGGGCAGGGGTAACGGGCCGGCACCTTGCCCGATACCCCGTTGCGATGCATCAAAGACCGGCGCGCTGAGAGGCAGGTATGCACGCCTTCATGGTGAGCTTGTCGAACCATGAAGGCTTCGCACGAGCCGCGGTGCGTCGCTTCATGGTTCGACAAGCTCACCATGAAGCTGTTGCGGCGGACTCGACGTCAGACACCCAGCCGATTGTCGATCGAGAACACGTCCTCGCCGAGATAGACGAAGTCGCGGTCGAGCGCACTGACGCAGCGCAGGAAGGGCAGCGCCGTGCCTTCGCCGGGCAGCAGCCAGTCGTGCAGCTCGGTGATGATCACCGGCGTGCGCGGTACCCAGTCGGTATTGCGGCTGAAGACGTCTTGCTCGGCGCCCTCGATGTCGATCTTCACCAGGAAGGGAAAGACGTCGATGTCGAGGTGCTCGGCGAGCAGGTCGTTGACGGTCAGGCACGGGATGCCGCCGGGCGCCGCGCTGGTTTCCGTGCGGAACGACCACGGGCCTTCGCCGCCGTCGCGCACCGTGACATGGCCCGGCTGCGAGGCCAGCGCCGCGCGCACGCAGTGCACGCCGAGCCCCTTGGTGTTGCGCACCAGCAGCGCGAAGTTCGCGGCCTCGGGTTCGATCGCCACCACGCGCGCGGTGGGGAAGGTGAGCGCGAAGAAGACGGCGCTCATGCCGATGTTGGCACCGGCATCGATGATCAGCGGCCGTTGGCCCATGGCATGGCGCGCATCGACGAAGCGCCGGATGTCGTTGAAGCGGCGCAGGCGCGTGAGGTCATAGTCGCCGCCGCCGAAGATCTGCCAGATCACATCCTCGTCGGAGGTCCCGAAGCGGTAGTACACGGTCTGCGTCCGCGTCGGCGTGCGCACGGTCATCTGACCCAGACCATCGGCCGTGGCGTGGCGATAGCGGCGCAGGCGCTTGACCATGGTGCAGTCGGTGTTGCGCTGGCCCAGCAGGCGGCGCGCGAGCTTCTCCACCTTGGCAGGCACGGTGCCGCCGAGCGCGAAGCCGTCGAGCGCCAGGGACTGGGGTGGAACGATGGATGTGGCGGTCATGCGCGGGCCTTGCGGGCGCCCAGCGCGAGGCGGGGCAGGTGGAGGAGGCCGAGCAGCGCCTGGCGGCTGCGCGGGATGACGCTGAAGCAGACGAGCGTGACGGCGATCGCGGCGACACCTGTGATCAACAGGCCCATCAACGGTCCGACGGCCTGCAGCGGCGCCAGCGTGCGCAGGCCCGATGTCACCGCGAAGACGGCGATGGCCGCGGCGGCCGAGGGGAGCAGGGACAGGTAGAGGTCTGCTGTCGTTACCGGACCGCGGCGGCCGGCGAGCCAGAAGCAGAGCGGGATGCGCAGCGCCGTCATGCCGATGGCGAAGCCCGCCGCAACGCCCACGGTGCCGAACGGCAGGCCGGCCAGGATGGCGGCGATGCTGATGGCGGCGCCCAGCACGCCGACCTTGAACAGTTCGGGTGCGCGGTCCTGGGTGACGAACAGCAGCCCGGTGATGGTGGCCACCGGCAGCAGCGAGGCGGCGAGTCCCAGCCAGGCGAGGATCGGCGCCGCCTCGGTCCATTGCGGGCCCAGCATCAGCGCCACGACCCAGTCGGCGGTGACGATCAACACGGCCGCCGCCGGCACCGTCACCATCGCCAGCCGTTCGGAGAGTGCGATGTAGGTGCGCCGGTAGCGCTCGGGATCCACGACCATGCGGCTGAGTGCCGGCATGCCGACGCTGTAGAGCGGAATGGTGACCTGGTTGATGGGACCCATCAGCAGCTTGTAGGCGCGCTCGTAGAGACCCAGCGCCTGCGGCCCCCAGAACCAGCCGATCAGCACCTGATCGAGCGTGCGCGCGACGACGTTGACGATGCCGTTGCCGGTTACCGAGCCGCCGAAGAGCAGCAGCGCGCGAACGCCGCTGCAGCGCCGCGGCCGGCCGGGCCACCAGCCCGCCGTGCTCCACGATGCCAGCATCACCAGCACGCCGTAGGTGAGACGCTGCGCCACCAGCGCCCACAGGCCGGCACCGTTGGCGGCGGCGATCACGGCCGTCGCCATCGCCAGCAGCTCGCAGCCCAGGTCGATGGCGGCGATGGTGTTGAAGCGCATCTGCCGGCGCAGCAGGGCCCAGTGCTGGGTCGCCAGCCCGCTGATCACGAAGCCCAGCGCCAGCCAGCGCGTGATGTCGACTAGCTCGGGATGGCCGTAGAACTGCGCGATCAAGGGGGCCGCGGCCCACAGCGCGACGGCGGCGGTGGCGCCGATGCCGGTATTGATCCAGAACAGCGCCGTCACCTGCTCGTGGGTGACATCGGGCTTCTGGATGGTGGCCGCCGACAGGCCGAAATCCTTGATCTGCTCGAGGATCTCGGTGATGGCCGCCACCATCGCAAGCAGGCCGAAGGCGTACGGCGGCAGCAGGCGGCTGAGGACCAGGATGGTGCCGAACTGGATGACGACCTTCAGCGCCTGCGCGCCGAACGTCACGGCGCCGCCGCGCACCGAGCGTCCCACCAGGTCCGATTGCAGGTGATCCACGCGCAGGGGATGATCGTTGTCGCGTCGCGCCACGGCGCCGATCCTCATGCCTGCTGCGGTGTGGCCGGCATGATCGGTCCGATGGCGTTGCGCTCTCCAGTGACCAACATGTGGCGTCTCGCAGCGGCGATGCAGCGATGATCAGTCGTCGCCGGCGAGATGGCTCATCGGCGTCCGCCGGATGTCGGGCCCGCGGCGTTGGGGCCACACCTTGACCGATTCGTGCAGGCGCGGCGGCGACGCCAGCATGTAGCGCACGCCCATGATGCAGCCCAGCGCCAGCGGCCCCAGCGCCGGCAGGACGCCGCCGGCACCGAGCCGGTTGGACAAGGTCAGGTACGTGCTGCGCGCCAGGTCGTTGGAGGCGGTCTTGTCGAGCTTCAGCGTGAAGGCCGTCAGCACCGCGCTGCCGCCCAGGATGTAGGCGCGCGCCAGCGACGGGTAGTCGGACTCCGACAGCCAGTTATCATGATAGACCAGCGGCTCGGGCGCGTAGGCGAACCGCAGGCGCTGGCGCAGCGCGCGGTACACGAACTCGGTATCTTCACCCGAACGCATCCAGGTGCCGGCGCCCAGGGTCTCGATGAACAGCCCGACGCGGCGGAACACTTCCTTGCGGAACGACATGTTGTTGCCGGCGCCCAGCACATGCTGCGGTGTGACCGGGCTGTCGACGATGCGCTGCTCGGGCCGGTCGATCAGGCACGGACAGAACATGCCGTCGCGGCCCTTGCCATAGGCCAGCACCTTGCCGAAGACGCCCATCAGCGCCGGATCGGCGTCATAGGCGCGCACCATGGCGGCGATCCAGTCCGGGTCGCAGATGCAATCATCGTCAGTGAAGAGAATCGTTTCGGTGCGGCTGGCGCGGATGGCGATGTTGCGCGAGCGTGACAAGCCGACAGTGCTGGTGCGGATATAGACAAGGCGGCTGTCGTCCAGGCGTTCGACGGCCGACTGCGTGCGATCGTCGGTGCTCTGATCGACAACGATCAGCTCGAAGTCAGCATAGGTGTTGGCGAGAACGGACTCGATGCAACGCTTGGCCTTGTCCGGTCTATGACGAGTGCAAAGCAGAACGGACACGCGCCCCAGCATCAACCAGCCTCGTTTTCCAGTGGGTCGGGCGTGATGCCCGCGACGACCCACACCCTGGCCTGTAGATGTGACCAGCATTGAGGCGACTCAACAGAACCACGATTTGGTCACACGTCGCCGATGGAATGCAGACAGCGAGCGCTCAAATGAAAACGGCGCGGCCCGAAGGCCGCGCCGTCCCCCGTTCTCCCCCTGCCAATCAGCGGCGGAAAATGCGGATCGTGTCGGTGATGGTGCCGATGCCCTGGATCACGTCGCGCGCCGTCGTGCCCTGCTGCTGTTGCGGTTGTGGCGCCGGCGTGTTGGATGCCGTCGGCTGCTGTTGCGGCTGCGGCGCCGCCTGCTGCTGCTGACGGATGCGCTGCTGCTGCGCCACCCAGTTGGCATAGACGGTCTCGGTCTTCTCGATCAAGGTGCGGTACTGCGTGGCGTTGAGGAAGCCCGAGGCCGGCGTGAAGCTGTTCGCCGTCTGCCACTTCGAGATCGCGTTGCGCGTGCCGGGGCCGAAGGCGCCGTCGACGCCGCGGGTGTCGAAGCCGATCAGGGTCAGCCGGCGCTGGATGCCGCTGCGATCGCTCAGCGTGAGGCCGATCTGCAGTTCGGCGGCTTCCTCGGGGAGCCGGTTCTGGTTCCCGTCGACCGAGCGGCCGGGATCGGCGGTGGCGGTGTTGACCGACGCGCCGGGCGGCTTGTTCTTCAGCGCCTCGAGCCGGTTGCGCGCCAGGCCGGCGAACTGGCCGGTGGGGTACTTCTTCAGGTACTCCTGATAGTCACCCGCCTGGCCGCTCTTGTCGGCCGCCTGCCACATCGCGAGCTCGAGCTGGCGGTCGTCGAAGCCGCCGGGCTGCGGCGGATTGGCGGCCGAAGCCGGCGGCGCCGTCTGCACGCCGGCCGTGTCGCCGGGCTTGAGATAGAGCTCACCGGTCAGCGAGGCGTTGGTCCACGGCCGCTGACGCTCGCCGGTGGACTCGAACACGTCCTTGGTCACGCGGCGCATCATCAGGCCGATCTCGACGCCGGGCGTTTCGATATGCTTCAGCAGCGCCATCGTGAACGGACTGTGGCTGGTCTCGCCGTCGAGCGCCACGGAGCCGGGATCGGTGGCGAAGGCGATCAGCGTGCCGCCGGTGGTGCCGATCTCGGCCAGGCCCTGCTTCACGGTCGCCGAGCGCGTCTTGCCCATGCTGCGCGACAGCTCCTTTTCGAACGGATTGTCGCGGCAGGCGTCGAGCATGATGATCTTCACCTTGGTCTCGCGGTCCATCTGGCGCGAGATCAGGTCCATCTTCACGGCATTGAAATCGAGGTCGGCCTCGCTGCGGATCGCGGCGTCGACCGGGATCAGGTAATTCTCGCCGCCCACCTGCAGGCCGTGGCCGGCGTAGAAGAACATCGCCACGTCGGCGCCGACCAGCTTGTCGGCGAAGGCGCGCACGGTCTTGCGCAGATCGGCGTTGCCAAGGTCATAGCCGGACACGACCTCGAAACCGAGGCGTTCCAGCGCGGCGGCGACGGCGCGGGCATCGTTGGCCGGGTTGGCCAGCGGCGCCGCCTGGGCATACTTGCCGTTGCCGATCACCAGCGCGACGCGACGGTCGGCATGGGCGGATGACGCGATGAACGAGCCGAGCAGGGCCGCGACCAGCGCGACGATGCGAAACATGGGATGGCCTCCTGTGGCGGGCAATGCTCTTTTAAGAAGTGAGTGAGCGCTCGTCAACTAAATTTTGACCTAATCTCGTTTTGTTCGCGACAATACCGGGTCGGCACGCGCAACTATGTCCGCATACTACAGCAAACAGCTGGAATTTGCAGTTCAAGAGTTGGCTTCCGGACCAGACTGACCGAGATCCCGCTGGACGCTCTGCGGGCCTCACAGAGTGAACACCTACGGGCTAGGGTGTCATCCCTCGCGATCCTCTGTTTTCCCCGATTTCCACGCCACCATCCCCAAGGACCCATGCCCCAATTTCTTCTGGCTCCCAACGCTGCGCCGATCACGCTGCTGCTGCTGTCGAACGTCTTTATGACGTTTGCCTGGTACGGGCATCTCAAGTTCAAGACGGCGCCGCTGTGGGCCGCGGTCATGGTCAGCTGGGCCATTGCCCTGGTCGAATACTGGTTCGCGGTGCCGGCCAACCGGATCGGCTCGGCGGTCTATTCGGCCGCCGAACTGAAGACGATCCAGGAAGTGATCACCCTGATCGTCTTTGCCGTCTTCTCGGTCCTCTACCTGAAGCAGCCGTTCACGTGGAACCACGGCATCGGCTTCTGCCTGATCGGGGCCGGCGCCTTTTTCATCTTCCGCGGTCCGCTGAACTGATCACGTAATCGTTAGCGGCGGACGTCCCGTATGAAGGCGCGCAGCGCTGTGCCGATCTCGTCGGGCGAGTCCTCCTGGATGTAGTGGATGCCCTTGACGGTCACCTCGCGCTGGTTGGGCCAGGTGCGGCAGAAGTCGCGTGCCCGACCGACCAGCAGCGCACCGGGCTCGGCCGCGATGAAGAGCTTCGGTATCGAGCTCTGCGCCATGAATGCACCGTAGCGCGCGACGATGGCGGCGACATCCTCGGGCGTGCCGTCGATCGGCAACTCGCGCGGCCAGACCAGGGTCGGCAACCGCGCGTCGCGCTCGCGGAACGGCGCGCGATAGGCGTCCATCTCCGCATCGCTCAAGGTGCGGATGATGCTCTTGGGCAGCACCGTCTCGATGAAGAAGTTGTCATCGAGCACCATGGATTCGCCCTTGTCCGAGCGCAGGGCGCGGAACATGCCGTCGCGCCCGGCGGGAAAATCGTCCCACCGGCGCGGCTGCACCAGCGCCTCCATATAGGCGATCGCCTGGATCTGCGCGGCGTGGCGGCTGGCCCGGTGGAAGCCCAGGGCCGAGCCCCAGTCGTGGAGCACCAGCGCGACGTTCCGGGTCAGTCCCAGCGCTTCGAACCAGGCGTCGAGGTAACGCGCATGGTCGGCGAAGCGGTAGGCGTTGCCCGGTGACGGATCGGACTGGCCCATGCCGACGAGGTCGGGCGCCAGGCAGCGGCCGAGGTCGGCGACGTGAGGGATGATGTTGCGCCACAGATAGGACGATGTCGGATTGCCGTGCAGCAGCACGATGGGATCGCCCTGGCCGACATCGACGTAGCTCATGGCGCTGTCGAGCACGGCGATGCGCTTGCGGATCGTCGGCAGGTGGATATCGGGCATGGCAGCCTCCGCGATGATGTGGACCGCGGCGCTTGCCGCGAATGCGTGCAGGATGCGAGTCACCATGGTACTTTTGAAGCACCACGAACTGCGAAGGTCATGGATCCAATTCTTCCCTTCGACATCCGCCTGCCGTCGGCGGGCTCGCGTGACCTGCTGCGTGCGTTGCACCGGCAGTTGCGCGCCGCGATCCTCGATGGCCGCCTGCAGCCGGGCCTGCGGTTGCCGGCGACACGGGCGCTCGCTGAGGGGCTCGGCGTGTCGCGCAATACGGCCGTGGCGGCCTACGATCTGCTGCTGAGCGAGGGCTATCTCGCCGCCCGTCCCGGCGCCGGAACCTATGTCGCCGATGTCCTGCGCCGCCCGAAGCGATCAGAGCCTGTTGCTGCGCCGGGCGTGGATCGGCGCCTGAACGTGCTGTGGCGCACGCCGCCTTCGGTGCCGCCGCCAACGGCGCCGCCCTATCGCTTCGATCTGCGTGTCGGGTTGCCCGACACGTCAGGCTTTCCGTTCCATGTCTGGCGCCGGCTGTCGGCGCGTGCGCTGCGCACTGTGTCGAAGGCGCCCGCCGCCTACGCCGATCCACAGGGACGCCGCGCCTTGCGCGCGGCGATCGCGCAGCACGTGTCGTTCGCGCGCGCCGTCGCCTGCCAGCCGGATGACATCGTGGTGACGTCGGGCGCCCAGCAGGCGTTCGATCTGTTGGCCCGCATCCTGGTGACGCCGGGACGCACCGCGGTGGCGATCGAGGAACCGGGCTATCCGCCGATACGCGCCGCCTTCGTGGCTGCCGGTGCCCGCATCGCTCCCGTTGCGGTCGACGGCGAGGGGCTGATGGTCGACCGCCTGCCGGCCGATGCGCGCGTCATCTGCGTGACGCCCTCGCATCAATATCCCACCGGCGTCGCGATGTCGCCGCGCCGCCGCGCGGCCTTGCTGGATGTGGCACAGGCGCGTGGCGCGGTGGTGATCGAGGACGACTACGACAGCGAATTCCGCTTCGCCGGCCGGCCGCTCGATGCGCTGCAGACGCTCGACCGCACCGGCTGCGTCTTCTATGTCGGCACGTTTTCCAAAAGCCTGTTCCCGGCGCTGCGCCTGGGCTTCGTGGCGGTGCCGCCTTGGGCGCGGCCGGCGCTGGTCACCGCCAAGCAGATCGCCGACTGGCACGCGCCTGTACTGGCCCAGGATACGCTGGCCGCCTTCATCATCGACGGTCACCTCGCGCGCCACGTCCGCAAGATGCGCAAGATCTACCACGAACGCCGCGCTGTCCTGCTGCGCGCGCTGGCGCGTCATTGGGGCGGGCGCCTGCAGCCCATCCCCTCCGACGCCGGCCTGCACCTGTCGGCGCACCTCGTCGCGGCCATCCCGGCCGATCTCCTGGTGGCCAAGGCGGCGCAGGCCGGTATCGGGCTCTATGCCCTGGGCAGTCGCGCGACAGCCCGGCCCCGGCCCAACGGCCTGGTCTTCGGTTACGGCATGATCGCGGCCAGCCGCATCGACGAAGCGATCCGCCAGCTCGCGCGGCTCGCAGCCTAGGTCAGGGCCATCCAGATCAGGAACACGCCAGAGAACAGCATCACGCCGTCCATCAGGATGCGGAAGTGTTGCGGGTCCAGCCGCGTGACGATCCGCTTGGCGATGAGCGAACCGAGCATCAGGCTCGTACCGACGATGAGTCCTTTCAGCACGGCGTCCAGCGGCAGCGCGCCGAACTGCTGGAACGCCACCGTCTTGCTGGCGAAGATGGCGAGCGAGCCGGCGGCCTCGGTGGCGAGGAACGCACCTTTGACCAGGCCGTAGCCGAGAAAGACGGGAACGCTCAGCGGCCCGGTCGAGGCAACGATGCCGGTCAGATAGCCGATCAGCGCGCCGGCGATGGCGAGATGCCAGCGGTTGAGCTGCAGCGCCTTGCGGTCCGCCCATCGCCGCGCCGGGATCATGAACAGGAAGAACACGCCGAGCACGCCGTCGACGATGCGCGGCGGCAAAACCAGCAGCGTGCGCGCGCCCAGCACGGCGGCCGGCACGCCCGTCACCGCATAGGCGGCGCAGGCCCTCCAGTCGATCTCGCGCCACCACACCAGCACGCGGGAGATGTTCGCCATCAGCGCGGCGACGGCCATGATGGGAATCGCCTGCTGCGGCCCGTATTGCAGAACCAGCGCCGGGATCAGGATGATGGAGGAGCCGGTGCCGACGACACCGGCGATGGTGCCTGCCAGAAGTCCGAGGACAAGAACCAGCACCAGCTCCACACAGACTCTCCCTTGGTGCTCAGGCGAGATGATCGAGAGGTAGGGGCCCGGCGGTCTTCAGCGTCTGGATGGCGAAGTTGCTGCGGACTTCCTTGATGATCGCCTGATTGAGCAGCTTGCCGAGCAGGAAGCGCTGATAGTGTTCAAGGTCCGAGACCACCACCTCCAGGAGATAGTCGGACTCACCTGAGACCAGGTGACAAGCAACGACCTCCGGCATGGCGATGATCTCATCCTGGAAGACATCACAGCGTTCGTCGGCGTGGCTCTCGATGCGCACGCCGACAAAGACCGTCAACCCCAGTCCAATACGGTTGCGCCGCAGGGTGGCGCGATAGGCTTCGATGTAGCCATCGCGCTCCAGCCGCTTGACGCGGCGCAGGCACGGCGACGGCGACAGGCCGATACGCTCGGCCAGCTCCACATTGGTCAGCCGGCCATCGGCCTGCAAGGCGGCGATGATGCGGCAGTCAATCGGATCGAGGTCAGATTTTGGCATATATGCAAGCTTTAGCGGGCTGATAGAGCTATAGACTGCCTAAATGATTGTCTGAATTGGCGTACTTCGCAAGGACATGCCGGTGCCCTTCAGGCGATAGTTGCGCTCCCATTCAGCCGGAGCCCCCCATGTCCGATACATCAAGCCTGACCCAGGCCGTTCAACGCTATTTCGATCTCGTCTATGACGGCGATGTCGCGCGCTTTGATCAGGTCTTCCGCCCGACAGCCCAGTTGCACGGCTACTGGAACGGGGAAATGACCCTGCTGTCGGCGCAAGCGTTCAAGGAGTCGCTCGTCAATCGGCCGACGCCCAAGTCACTCAATGCGCGGCGAGAGGATGCGATCCTGCTGGTGGACTTTGCGTCCGATGATCAGGCGCTGACCAAGGTGCGCGTCAGGACCGCCGCCGCCGTGTTCATTGACTATCTCACCTGGCACCACATCGACGGCGACTGGCGGGTCACATCCAAAGGCTTCCACGTCGAACGCCTCGATCCGCTCGCGGCGTCGCCGGCCTGACGACATTGCTTCGTGGTGAGCTTGTCGAACCACGAAGCGTCCGCGCCGACGGTCGTGCGAGAGCCTTCATGGTTCGCTCCGGTGAATGCGGAGCATTCACCTGTGCTCACCATGAAGGCCCCCTTTTGCTACTTGAAATCGGCGCTGAAGCGGATGTTGTTCTTCTCCAGGCCCTTCAGCACGATGTCGAGCCCACCTGATTTGACCATCCATTCCAGGCGGTGATCGCGATATTCGCGGCGGAACTTGCCGGACTCGATGAGCTGCGCGACCTGCGAGAGGCTGGTCACCGACGCCTTGGCCTCGCGCGCCGTCTCAGCCACCGATGGCCGTGCGTTCACACGCTCGAGCCAGCCCGACAGCGCCGATCCCGGCGCCGGCCCGTTGCCGTAGCCCGCCGCGTTGTTGAGGTAAGGCACCACCGACAGATCGCCGCGCCCGAACGCCTCGCCGCCGAACCACGGCCGGTCGCCCAGCATACGCTCCAGCCAGGCGAGGAAGCCCGCGGTCTGTTTCGCCGCCGTGCCGATCAGGGTGTCGGCGAACGCGCCCTCGGCGCGCCGGAAGCGGCGGATCTCGCCCAGGGCCCAGTTGATCGCCTCGAACTGGGTGTCCATGACGTCTTCGATCATGCGCACGCGGGCGCGCTCGGCCGGCGTCGCCGGCAGCAAGGTGGGCGACGGCCATTTGTCCTCGATATATTCGAGGATCACCGTCGAATCGAAGATGCGCACGTCGCCGTCGATCACGGCCGGCACCTCGGCCCGCGGGTTGGCGTCCGTGAAGTCGCCGCCAGCGGCGCCTGAGCCGATCCCCGTCGGCGTCATCACCTGGAACGGGATGCTCTTTTCGCGCAGCGCGATCTTTACCTTCTGGACGTAAGGCGACAGCGGATGTTCAAAGAGCGTCAGCATGTTTCCTCCCGCGACCATGTTGATGCCTTTCATTATCGTCGCGGGGGCCGGAAAGGCCATGGCGGCCTTCCGGACAGCGACGCGGCAGATCTATTGCCTATATTTCAGGCAGTTCCATTTTGCGGCACGGACATTGGCTCATCTGCGGTCATGTCAACGCCCAAGACTTGGGCGTTTGAACTCAGAGGGGGCCGCCATGGCCCGGCATCCTGCCTCCATGCCTATTTTGTCATCGCCCCGGCGGATCAGGGTGCTGCGCGCTCTTTGATCACCTTGGCCGACCGCTTGGCCCACCTCTTGCTTCACAGCACTGCGCGTACGGCCCATGCGCGGGCCGGCGCCTACGCCGAAGGGGGGCATGCATGGGAAGCTGGAAGAAGTGGGCGTCAGCGTCGGCCGTACTGGCAGCGGTGACGGGGTGGACCTTGGGCGCCGAAGCCCAGCAACCGCCGATCAAGGTCGGCGTGCTGCATTCGCTGTCGGGCACGATGGCGATCTCGGAGACCACGTTGAAGGACACCGTCCTGATGATGGTCGACGACATCAACAAGAAGGGCGGGCTGCTGGGGCGCAAGGTCGAAGCGGTCGTGGTCGACCCGGCCTCGAACTGGCCGCTGTTCGCCGAGAAGGCGCGCGAGCTGATCCAGAAGGAGAAGGTCGACGTGGTCTTCGGCTGCTGGACCTCGGTCAGCCGCAAGTCGGTGCTGCCGGTGTTCGAGGAGCTGAACGGG
>Ga0187894_10005689_pt1 | contig 12570 bp, 6 predicted proteins | sample GBC1701081metaG_FD_136650 | JGI IMG/M metagenome (GOLD analysis project Ga0187894, IMG submission 136650) | White microbial mat communities from a lava cave in the Kipuka Kanohina Cave System on the Island of Hawaii, USA - GBC170108-1 metaG ... | reverse complement strand
GGTGGCACGCAGACGGCGGTGCCGTGGTGACAGTTGGTGGATGGAAGCGGCGTGCGGAACAAGAGGCGCAGAAGCGTGCGGATCGGGCTGCTCAACAACCCGCGTTTACGGAGTCGGTTGATGGAGCACTGGACGCCAACGCCGACGAAACAACCGCCGGAACACTTAGAGTGGCGGGCGGGCGCGTGGGTGGATCGTTCGTCACAGTGCCTGCGATGCCACTGATTGTGCCTCTCGAGATCGTCTGGCTTCCATTCACGATCAACGTTTTCCTCTACGCGGTGGCGATCATGGGCCTGAGTCGCGTTGGTTCAATCTGGCGCCACTGCATCGCCCGCTGGGGCATCGTTGCCAACCGGCGAAGAAAAGGGCTCTGCGTGTTCTGCAAGTACCCGCGGCCTGCCGGCGCATCCGTGTGCCCCGAGTGCGGCCGAGCATGAGCCCGAACTGAACGGCATCAGCGCGACGTACAGTTACCAGGGCGGTTCCGGGGGCGGTTCCGGGGGGAGGGTGATCGGCATCACGTACGACGAGGCGAACGTGAAGCACAACGATCCTTCGTTCCATCGGGTTGGCCGTCCTGTGCGGACTCCCCGAGGGGTTTCAGGGGAACCATTCCCTGAACTGCGATCGACATCGAGCCCGGCGTCCCCGGTCTTCGTCAACCACATGGCGGGGTCGAGCGGCTTCGGGTCCTCATCGAAACTGGACGATGTGATCCTGCGCGACAGGAACTCCGACCGCGTCTACCTCTGCCAGAATTGGAGAGGGGATGTCGTCGCGGTGCTCGGCGGGACGGGGTACCGCAAACTCCAGTCGGTGCGGTACAGCGCGTATGGAGTGCCGTTCGCGCTGCCGCAGTGCGACGTGAACGGGGACGGCGCGGTCAGCGGCGACAACTTCGAATACCCGTACTCGGGCCCGTACGATGCGCGCTACGACATCGATCTGGATGACGACATCGATATCAACGACTGGAACCTGATCGACTCGGCCGACGGGCAGAGCCTGGGGTACGGCGTGCTGAGCGACGCGGCGATCGCGCTGCGCAAGGGCTACGCCGGCTACGAGCACGACGGCGTCTTCCAGACCACCGCCCACGTCCGCCACCGCGTCCTGCTCACCGAACTCGGACGCTGGACCCGGCGCGATCCCCTCGGCTATGTCGATGGCATGGGGTTGTATGCGTATGTGGCAAATAGGGCGACGAATTCGACTGATCCTTTGGGGACCGATCCTTGGGAGCTCGTCGCGCCGAACGCAGCGCCAATATTGGTCGACGAAACAGGCGGTGGCGGGCCTTGCGGATGTATTCACTTACCATGCTTTGTGCTTCCGTGCTTTTATCAATCGACCGGGGCAGGGAATATCTGCGACAACTCATCGCAGCGCAATGGTCGGTACCTTGCGGACGTAGACCAGTGCTATATATGCGACGAGAACATTCGCGACAAATGGCCAACCATTGCTGAGCACGTGATCGATTGCACGTGGCAGCACGAACAACGTCACCGGGGAATGCGCGGATGCAATATGACACCAGCTTGCGAGCATTGCCACACCATCCTACCCATGGAAATGGAATGCGCGGAAGCCATCAATTGTCCGCCCGATAACAATCCGATCAACCAGTGTGAGACAGACAAAAATAATTATATAGTGTTCTTGGAACTCCGGCGGCTGAAAGACTGTGTAACTTGCGCCTCGGGTCAGCAGCGACAACTTGTGGACCGATTGAGAATGTCATGCTTGTTGAGCAATGCGATCGCGTCACATGTTATCATTGTGCTATTGCGCCTACCGGCCGACACCGGCAGAAGCGAAGATATCGCGTGGAGCACCGCCGCTTTGCAAACGAATCGGGCTTCAAAGCCCATTGCAGTCGCTGAACGCCTTGATCGACTCGTGAGGCAGCAGGAGGTGTTTCGCACGGAGTTGTTCGCGCCGGATGGGTTTACTCTACGGGTTGATGAGGAGGTCGGTGCACTTCCAGGGAGTCTGCGGCTTCAAGTCATCGCGCCGAATGGGCGCGCCACATTCCGAGAAACAATTCCGAATGCTCCAATACCACGCAGACAAGAGATTGACCTCGAATTGCACGCGCTGGTCTATGATGAGCGAGCGGGAATCGGGATTGTTGTAACGAATGATTGGGATCAGTCCGACATCGGCTGGTGGAGCCGGTGGCGCACAATCCACTTGGCTTCGGCGCAGTTACTGGTCAACCGCCCCATGAAAGCGGCTTGTGATTCGCACGCTCGCTTTTGCCAGCAGCATGCGTGGCTAACGCTCGGAAGTGGGGGTCGCTACCTCGTAGTCTCCCGTGTGTGGGACCCCGATCGACTGGCGGCCACGGAGGTGGAACTTGAGTTCGCCGTGATCGACCCTTGGGGGACGATTTGCTGGTGGCACTCAGAGTTGGCTCCGGCAGCGACTCCGGGCGGGATCAACGCATTGTACGAACGATTGCGCTCGAGCATTCGCGTCGCCGATGAATCCCTTGCCATCCGGACCGCCGATGACGGCTGGCACGTGGTCACGTTCTGTGACAGCGTCGACGGGCTTCTAGTCGAGACTTTCGTGCGTGAATCCGACTTTGACGAGAGTCACTGGTCTGAACCTTGCGCCATGCCGCAGGTTCTCTTTAGGTAGTCCGAGGCTGTATTGCACGGCAAACATCATCTTGCTCGACAGATGGTGTCGGACGGCCTGGACCTTTGGTGCTGCGTGAGCAGATCGGGAAGCGCCGGCTTCGGTTCACGGATGAGCAGCGGCGGCGGCTCGCGGCCAAGGGCAAGCGGATCGGACGGAGACTGCTGGACGAGGTTTGCTCGATCGTGACCCCCCACACCATCCTCCGCCGGCAACGGATGCTCATCGCTCGGAAATACGACGGGAACGGCTGGTGGCATTGACTCTCGTGCCACTGACTCGTCCGCGAGTCAGTGCGGATCGGGTCATGCCTTCTTAACGACGAGCGCAGGCTTGAATCGCCCGCCGAGCACCTTGTCGGCATCGGCTTGGAGCCAGCCGCCGACGATCCCCGCGTAGACGTGGCGGAAGTCCACGCCGTAGATGAGGTCCCCGTTATCGAGGCGCGAGAGCGAGGGGTGGTCGCCGAGCACGCCGGCGCGGACCATCGGGCCGAAGAGGAACATCGGGGCGGCCGTGCCGTGATCGGTGCCGCCCGAGCCGTTCTGGCCGACGCGCCGCCCGAACTCGCTGAAGGACATCGTGAGCACGCGCCCGTCGTTGCCCTGCGCCGCAAGGTCTTTGTAGAACGCGCCGACGGCCGAGGAGAACTGGTCGAGCAGGTTGGCGTGGGCGCCGTTCTGCCCGCCCTGGCCCGCGTGCGTGTCGAAGCCGCCGAGCGAGACGTAATACACGCGGGTTTCGAGGCCGGCGCGGATCATCGCGGCGACCATGGCCAGTTGGCGCGCCAGGTTGCTGCCGGGATAGGCCACGAGCGGGCGCTGACCCACGGCTTTGCGGATGCGATCGCTGGCGATCTGAGCATCGAGTTCCGTGCGCAGCAGGAACGCCTCGGTGGGCGAGGCGCCGCCCATCGCCTGCGCGGGCTCTTTCGAGAGCGCTTCGTAGGCCCGAGCGAGCGCATCTCCCTGATCCAGACCCGTCCAGCGGAACAGGTCGGGAGTCTCGAATGAGACCGGCTTGAACCGCCGCCCCTGCATGGCGAGCGGCGCGGTGCGACCCAGCGCGATGCCCGCGTGACCCGAGCACTCGTGCCCGCCGGGCCGGCCCGAGCACTGGTTGTCGAAGTACCGCCCGAGCCAGCCGTCGCCGGTTCCGCTGGTGTCGGCGGTGTGCCAGATGTCCATGCTCTTGAAGTGCGAGCGGTTGGGGTTTGGGTAGCCGACGCCTTGAACGACCGTCACGAGCCCGCGGTCGTACATCTCCTTGATGGCGGTCATGCGCGGGTGCAGGCCCACGCCGTCGCCCATGCCGTCACGGCTGAGGCGCAGCGCCGAGCTTTCGGGGATCGCGATCGCGGGGCGAGCGCGGTAGTACGCGGGGTCGCCGTAGGGGACGACGGTATTCAAACCGTCGTTGCCGCCGGCCAGCTGAACGACGACGAGAATTCGGTCCTGCGGCACGCCGGGGACAGAGCCAGCGCCCGCGGTCTGGCGAGCGAGAGCCGTGGCGGAAGCGTGCAGGAAGGCGGGCACGGTCCACGCCGTCGAAGCCAGGGTCAGGCCGCGCGAGAGAAAGGCCCGCCGAGTGAATGCCCGCGAGCTGTGGAGGTCCATCATCGCGCTCTCCTAGACCTGCTGATACTCGGGCAGAGACGTGATCAGGGCAAGCGCGCCCGTCACGCCCGCGGGCGTGACGCCGCCATCGCCGGTCTGGGCGATGTAGTCGGCGATGACCGCGGCTTGTCCGGCTCGCCCGGGGCGCCCGAACGCGAACCCGAGGAGGAACGCCGCGACCCTTGCCGGATCGCGATCGGCCCCCGGCTCGCGCTCGGTGAGTTCGGCCAGGAGCGGGGTCGGGTCGTATGGCTCGGAACGAGCGAGCGGGTCGTAGCCGTGGGGCGTCTTGCCGGTGAGCAGGAAGTTGAGGATGTTCTCGCGCACGAACATCGTGGACGTGTTGATCCACGAGCGTCCGCCGTCCCAACCCTTCACGCTGGGCGGGAACATGATCGCCTGACCCATCAGGTCCATCGCGTCCAGCAGTATGCCCAGGTCGCGGACCGGCGTCTTCAATGATCTGACGGCTCCGACCACGAGCTCGACAGGCGACTTGATGCGCGCGAGCCGGTTCACGGGATCGTAGAAATGCTCCGATAGGAAGAGCCGCCGGAGCATTGGGCGCATGTCGTAGCGTGATGCGAGCAGAGTTCCGGCCAGTTGCCGCACGACGCCCGCGACGGCCGCGTGCGCCTTGGAGCCGGGGTCGGGTATCTCCGCGACGAAGTAGCGGTAGACCTTGGCGGCGATGAACTCGGCGCACGCCCGCTGGCCGAGGATGGCCTTCACGAACCCATCGCCGTCGAGCGATCCGAGCGTGCCGAGGATGCGCTTTGTGCCGGTGTCGTGGCGTTCGCGCCGGAAAACGAACGTGTTGTAATCGAAGGTGTAGCCGGTGAGCGCCCGAGCGCCCTCTTTGATGTCGCGCTCGGTGTAAGCGCCCTCTCCGAGGCTGAACAGCTCCATGAGTTCGCGCGAGAGGTTCTCGTTGGGCGCGGCCTTGGTGCTGTCGTTGTTGTCGAGGTAGGCCAGCATCGCCGGGTCGCGGATGATGGCGAAGAGCAGTTCCCCGAAGTTCCCGGCGGCGTTCGCGCGGAACAACTGGTTCTGAAGGTACATGTGGTAGGAGTTCTCGATCGTGCGGTAGGAGGTTGCGAAGTGCCCGTGCCAGAAGAGCGTGAGCTTCTCCTCGAGGGGCCGCGGCGTCTCGATCATTCGTTTGAGCCACCAGCGTTGCAGTTTCTGAACCTGCGCTCGGTCCTCCTGCTCGCGCCGCTGGCGGTCGAGGCGCACTTTCGCGAGGAAGTCCTCGTCCTGAGCACGCCGGGCGCGCTGGTAGGCGGCGCGATCTTCGGCGCTCGGCGGGCGCATGATCGATTCATCAAACTCGTCCGCGGCGGGCTCCGGGTAACCCTTCACTTTCTCGAAGTCGAGCAACTGATCCACGGCCTTCTCGGGGCTGAGCCGCGCGAGAAACTCCACCTGCGCCGGCGTGCCGCCAAGGCCCGCTCGCCACAGCAGATGCCGGGCCTGCGTTTCGGACCACGCATCCGGACCGATGGCCTTGAGGCTGGGTGTCGGGGTTTGCGTGTCCTGAGACATACGGATTCCGGACAGCGGGCGGGGCGCCCCCAGCAAGGCCTAACGCCGCAAAGTCGCCGGGCTTGCCCTGGCACGATAGCCGTCAAGTACTTACGCACGGCGACCGCGGCTGATGCGATCGGTCCGCCAGGGCGGGCCCTTGGCCGCTTGCAACGGCGTGATCCTGCGATGGCTGTTCGCGCCCTGAGCGAGCCGACACCACTCCCTCAATAACCTTCGCCGCCCATCCCACCCCATCTTCGCGCGCGATCGAACCGCCGACCTCCGAAGCTCGCCGCAACATGTCCGGGCTCCCCAGCACCGCGCTGACCGCCGAAGCCAATCGCCGCGCGGACCTGCGGCCCGGCGGCAGAGTCAGCGAAACGCCGAGCCGTTCGGCGCGTGCCGCGTTATCGAACTGGTCATGGGCAAAGGGCATGATGACGGTGGGTTTGGCGGCGCGAAGCGCCTGGGCGGTCGTGCCCACACCCCCATGGTGAACCGTGACCGCCCCGCGGTGGAGCAATTCACCGTAGGGCGCGTAGTCCACGCACATCACTCCTGGAGGAAGAGACGCCGCGGGCGGCGCGGTGTCGGGGCGCCCGGTGACAAGCAGGCCGCGCACGCCGAGGATCCGGCACGCTTCGGAGGCGGCGGCGAACTCGCGAGCGCGAACGTGCGAAAGCACGCTCCCGAGCGTGAAGACGACCGGCGGCGCGCCGTCATCGAGAAAACGGGCGATCGCGGGATCGAGGCGCCGGCCGTGTTCGCCGTACTGAGCTTTGCGATCGAACCAAGGGAAGCCGCAGACGCTCAGGGTCGGAGGATCATCGCCCGCGCGGGGGCGAAGCAACGGCGACCACAGGCCGATCACAGCATCGCCCGAGAGCATCTCGCCCCAGAAGATGTCGCGGCACGGCGGAAGCCCTCGAGCGCGGCGCTGCTTTCGCAGCGGGCGCTCGAACATGACTCGCGCGGTGGTGCGCTGGAGCGCGTGCGCGAACCGGCGGTACCACATGGGCATGCGGTGCAGATCCAGGCCGACCGGCATGCGGCTCGGATCCTCGAGCGAGATCAGCGTGGCCGGCGACAGGACGCACGTGGCCCACGGCAGCCCGAGTTCGTGCGCGACCCAAGGCAAGCCGAGCGAGACGTGATGCCCGATGAGCACTTCGCTCTTGTGGCGCACGGCCGCGCTGCGGATCGTCTCCACCATCTCCGGCACCACGGGCACGAAGAGCCGACGGAAGACAACCAGCGGGCCCCAGAATCGCCCGAAGGCGGCGGGCATGTCGATCGCGAAATCGGCCGCGGACACGTACTCGCCCAGCGGTTCGAAGGCGAGCCCCGCCGCTTCGACGGTCTCCTTGAAATAGGGATTGACGACAAGGAGCGGATCGTGCCCGCGGCGCTTGAGTTCCAACCCGAGCGCGATGAAGGGATTGATATCGCCCGTCGATCCGATGCTCGTGAGCAGGGCGCGCATCGCTAGAGGGTCTCCGCGCCCGGCGGCGCGATGAAACGGCGGCCGTTGACGAGCAGCACGGGATCGCCGCGATCGGAGAGGCCCTGGAGCACGCCGCGGACTGCCTGCCCATCGGGCAACGAGAGCGAGATTTCGCGGTCAAGCGCTGCGAGCCGCGCGGCGGCAGCTTTGAGTATGGCCCGCCACGGCTGGGCGCGAGAGACGGCGCTCAACAAGTGGCCCGCGAGTTGTGTTTCGATCAACGCTCGATCGATCGGTCGGCCCAGGGCGGCGGCGAGCGAAATCGCGGGGCGACGAAGGTTCGATGCGAGCGACGCTGGATCGATGTCCACGTTGATGCCGACGCCGATGAGGAGCCAGGAACAGGCTTGAGGTCCGCCTCGGCGGATCTTCGACTTGGGGATTGAGGCTGGAGGCTCGGAGAAGACTTCGCAGAGTGAGCCGCAGACCTTTCGATCATCGATCAGGATGTCGTTGGGCCACTTCAGGCGGACACGGTTAAGCAGATCGCTCCCAGCGCCCGCGCGGGCGAGCGCATCGATGATCGTTTGCAGGCAAGCGACGCCGATGCGCAGGCCCATGTCGGCGTAGCCGGGCAATCCAGAATCGCTGGGACCGCTCGGCGCGGGAACGAGGAGCGTGCACCACAGGCCGCCGGGCGGGCTGTGCCACGCGCGGCCGTGACGCCCGTAGCCGGCGGTCTGAATCCGCGCGACGATGAACCTGGCGCCGTCCGCCCGGCCCTGCTCGACCAGACGCCGGGCGTAAGCGTTGGTCGAATCGACCTCGTCCAGCCGCTCGACGACGATGCCCGCCGTGGCGATTGGACCGACATCGGAGTCAGCAAGCGGTGCGATCGACGGTTCCGGGCGCATCGGGGCCGGACATTATGGACTCGACGGCTGCTGTCGTTTTGGCAGCCGGGATCCGACGCGGAAGCCGGCCCTCGAAACGCGGAATAACGCCTTTCGGCGGGCTTGGCTTGCTTGGGGCTTGCCGCCCGTCGATACTTCGTTGGCTCCATGAACCGCGATCTGCAAATGGCGAGCGAACAGCGGCCCATCGGCCTCCGCCAGAACCTCGGCGGCGGGACGATGGTGCTGCTGCTGTGCCTGCTGGCCCTCGGCTCAGGGATGACCCTGGCTCAGGGGCGCGAACTCGCGACGGCGATCGAGGTGACGCTGCGTGAGTCCGGGCGCGGCGAGCCGGGCAGCCCGTCGTCGCGCACCGTGCGATCACTGGGACAGACCGTTTCGAAAATCGTCCGCCGCGTGACCAAGCCCGCTCCCGCGCTGCCGGGTACGGCGCCCGCCTTTGAACCGGCCGATTGGACGCTGGTCGTCCGGACGGTGCGCACGGGCTCAAGCCCCGCGCCGGCGATCCCGGTCCGGGTTGCGCTGCTCGACCTGCCGCCGCCGGTCTGCTGAACCCGTCGCGTCCCGATTCAAACTCGACCGTGTTCAGCATCAGCCTTCATTGACCCCGAAACAACACGAGGCCCCGCGCTCCCGGCGCAACGCGCCGGCACAGCGCCGGGGACCCAAGGACCCGCGCGGCGTGCGCCGCCCGCGAACCGGCTTCGCCGGCCGCAGCGCCCAGCGCGGGGAGAAGAACCATGCCCCAGGACATCCCCCTCATCGGACCCATCGTCAACCGGATCTTCGGCACGCGCAACGAGCGATTCGTGCGTCGGTATCTCGCGCGCGTCGAAGAGATCAACGCGCTGGAACCCAGGGTCCGCGCGATGACCGATGCGCAGATCAAGGACAAGACCTCGGAGTTCCGCCAGCGCATGGCCAAGGGCGCCGGCGCGATGGACCTGCTGGTCGAGACGTTCGCCGTCGCCCGTGAGGCGATGGATCGCGCGGTCGGAATCCGCAACATCTTCAACCCCAAGTACCGCGACCAGTTCCCGGCTGACAAGCTCACGCCGGAACTGCGCGCGCTCTACCAGCAGACCATGGCCGCCATGGACGCGGCCGAGCCGAGACCGCCCGAGGGCGAACTGCTCGGTTGCCCGGAGCCGCAGGCCGGCTGGCAATGGATGGACATACCGGTCGAGCTCTACGAGGCGGTGCGCGAGATGTTCCCGGAGAGCCGCCCGCCGTTCCGTGCGCGCCCGTTCGACGTGCAGCTCATCGGCGGCATGGTGCTCTACGGCGGCAAGATCTCCGAGATGAAGACGGGCGAGGGCAAGACGATCGTGGCGCCGCTCGCCTGCTATCTCGCGGTGCTCGAGGGGCGACGCGTTCACGTGGTCACCGTCAACGACTACCTCGTGCAGCGCGACCGCGACTGGACGTATCCCTACTTCCGCGCGCTGGGCCTGACCGTCGGCGCCATCCACCCCATGCACATGCAGGACGAGGACGAGAAGCGCCGCATGTACCAGTGCGACGTGGTCTATGGGACGACGTCGGAATTCGGCTTTGACTACCTGCGCGACAACATGAAGCGCACGGTCGATGCGCAGGTGCAGCGAGCCCGAGAGTTCGCGATTGTGGACGAGGTGGACTCGATCCTGATCGACGAGGCGCGCACGCCGCTGATCATCAGCGGGCCCGCGCACGAGGATGCGCCCCGCTACGAACTGGCCGACCAGTTGGCTCGCCATCTCGTGAAGATGCAGGAGCCATGGGGCGCGGCCAACGAGAAGGTCGACGCGTGCAAACGGCTGATCAAGGGCACCGAGGGCGATATCCGCAATGCGCGCGACAAGAGCACCATCCCCGCGCTGAACGAGAAGTTGCGCAAAACCAAGGCGGAACTGCCGGCATTGGAGGTTGAACGCGGCAAGTTCACGCAGTACTACGAGGTGGAGATGGAGCGCAAGGCGGCGCATCTCACTCACCACGGCGTGATGGAGGCGCAGAAGAAGGCGAACATCGGCTCCTTCTACGTGGGCGACAACATCGACATGCCCCACCTCGTGCAGCAGGCGCTGCGGGCCCACGTGGTCTACGAGCGCGACCGCGACTACATCGTGGCCCCGGTCCAGGACCCGCAGACGGGGCGCACCGAGCCCGGCGTCGTGATCGTGGACGTCAACACCGGACGCCCCATGATCGGGCGCCAGTGGTCCGACGGCCTGCACCAGGCGGTCGAGGCCAAGGAAGCGGTCAAGATCAAGCAGGAGACCCAGACGGTCGCGACGATCACCATCCAGAACTTCTTCAAGATGTACAAGCGACTGGCGGGCATGACCGGCACCGCCGACACCGAGGCGCAGGAGTTCAACGACATCTACAAGCTCGATGTCGTGACGATCCCGACAAACCTGCCCGTCATCCGCAGCGACTTTGACGATGTCGTCTACCTCACCGGCAAGGACAAGTGGGGCGCGATCGTCGACGAGATCAAAGCGTTCCACGACATGGGCCGCCCGGTGCTCGTCGGCACCACGAGTGTCGAGAAGAGCGAGATGCTGGCCAAGATGCTCACGAGCAAGCACGGCATCAAGCACGAGGTGCTCAACGCCAAGCAGCACGAGCGCGAGGCCCACATCATCGAGAACGCGGGGCAACTGGGCGCGGTGATGATCGCGACGAACATGGCCGGCCGGGGCACGGACATCAAGCTCGGCAAGGTGATGCGGCAGACGCTGCTCGATCACTGGCTGCGCCGGAGCCTGGCGCCGCGCGAATTGACGACCGAGGCGAGCGACGAGCAGGTTCGCGAACTCATCTTCCGAAAGGTCGCGCCGAAGGAACTGGAGATTCCCAAGCACGAAGCCGAGAAGATGCCCTTCGCCGACCTCGAGCTCGCGCTCCTGCGCAAGTGGGCCGAGAGCTACACGTGGCTCGACCCGCGCAAGATCCCGGCGATGGATGCGCAGGCTCTTCGCCAGGCGCTCGATGAGCAGGGTCGCTTCCGGCTGCACCGCATCGGCTGGGTCGAGAGCGTCGAGCAGCTCGGCGGCCTGCACGTGATCGGCACGGAGCGGCACGAGTCGCGGCGCATCGACAACCAGCTGCGCGGGCGCTCGGGCCGGCAGGGCGACCGCGGCTCCTCGCGCTTCTTCGTTGCGCTCGACGACGAGCTGATGAAACTCTTCGCGGGCAACACCACGATGAAGGTGCTGTCGCGCCTGGGCATGAAGGAGGGCGACGCGATCGAGCACCCCATGCTCAGCCGCTCCATCGTGCGGGCCCAGCGCAAGGTTGAAGAACGCAATTTCCAGGTCCGCAAGAACATCCTCGAATACGACGAGGTGATGGAGCACCAGCGCCGCGGCTTCTACGGCATGCGCCAGCGCGTGCTCGAAGGGCGCGACGTCAAGGGGTTGATCTTCGAGTTCATCGAGGAAGCGAGCACCGAGGCCGTGGGCCGCTATCTCGACAAAGACTACTTCGCCGAATGCGTCGGCGAGTACGCGCGCGAGCGGCTCGGCTGCTCGATCGCGCCCGAGCGCCTGCGCGGCCTGGACCTGGAAGACGCGCAGAAGCTCCTGCGTCGCGAGGCCAAGGACGATGCCCGGCACGAGATCGGGATCACGCTGGGCGAGTACGTGGCCGAGAGCGCCGATGAGGACACGACGCTGGCCCAACTCACTTCTTCGGGCTTTGACGTGGATTCCAAGGGGCTGATCTCGTGGGCCCAGGGTCGCTTCAAGATCGAGGTCTCGGAGGGCGACCTGCTCCACCTGACTCGCCGGCAGGTGCGCGAGCGGCTGCAGGATGCCGCGTTCGAACTGATCGACAACGCGGACTTGAACGACCTCGACAAGTACCTGGCGCGCGACTACGGGCCCAGCGAATTGAGCAAGTGGGTGCGCTCGACGTTTGGCCTCGAGGTCACTTCGCAGGAGATCCTCGAGAAGGAGAATCCTGAGGACGTCGTCGCGATCATCGTGGAGCGCGTGCTCGCGGAGTACACAAAGCGAGAGCACGAGTACCCGGTCGATTTCGTCATGGAACTGACCGTGGCGATGGTGTGCCAGAGCGGGCCACAGGCGATCTCGGGGCTTGTGCAGTGGGCCAACACCCGCTTCGGCCTGGGCTGGACCGATTCGACGGTGCGAACGCGCATGCCGCAGCAGATCCGCGAGGAACTGCTCAAAGCGGCCAAGGCGTTTTACCAGGGCGATGCGCTGCAGCGCGCCATCGACGAGGCCCTGGCCTGCGCGGACAACGAGGCGCTCAAGTCGCTCATGCAGAACAAGTACGGCGTGCATCTTCCGCCGTGGCTCCTGCGGTTGCAGGGCGAGGACCGTGCGCAGGCGATCCGGGCCCGCGTTGAGAGCATCCTGCGCGCGGAGATGCTCCAGTTCGAGCGCTATGTGCTGCTGGAAGT
>Ga0187894_10005688_pt1 | contig 12571 bp, 11 predicted proteins | sample GBC1701081metaG_FD_136650 | JGI IMG/M metagenome (GOLD analysis project Ga0187894, IMG submission 136650) | White microbial mat communities from a lava cave in the Kipuka Kanohina Cave System on the Island of Hawaii, USA - GBC170108-1 metaG ... | reverse complement strand
CAGATGAGATTTGGGGTCTTCCCTTAAAGGCGTTCCTTCAGACTCGCTGCCAGCTAGGAGTAAAATAGTCGCGGCGGAGGGAACATTGTCCACACTGATCCGGCGGAGCCAGTTCTCGGCGCGTTGGGTGGCAGACGCGGTTTCAGGCAGATTGGCGCGCCTCAACGTGCGCAAGGCTATATACGTAGCCAGCGTGGTTCCGTAAGTGGCAGGCGATCCCACCGGGTTCTGCGGTTCTATAGGCCAAGAACCATCCTCATCCTGGTCAGTGGCAATCTTCCTCGCCGCCTCGGCCAGCGCACGAGAATCACGAACGAAACCAGACTCGTTCGCCGCAACCAGCGAAGCTGCGAACTGGAGATTGGCCAACCGCTGATCGCTGAAACCCGGATCGCCCTTATTGTGCTCCCATTGTTTGGGCTGCGAAACCCACCACGTCGTATCGCGCAAAACGCGGGCTGGAATTCGATAACCCTGGCGTGCCGCCGCATACAATGCCCGCGCGGCATCACCGTTGTTGTGACAGGAGAAACAGCCGTTTTCTTTCGACCACGCCGGAACTTCGCGTTTGAGGAACTCAACGGCTTTGGCCTCCGCAACCAGGGCCGGATCGGGTGATGTTCTTTTCGCCGCGCAGCCGCTCAGGAAAACAGCGGCGATCAATAGGAAACCTGCTGGATATTCCTTCAGCGAATTATCCGCTCTGTCTTGAAGATTCCTCTCGTTCAAACGGAGCCTAATTTCACAACTCTTTGACCCGAACGTTTCGGAAACGTACTTCTAGCGTCTTTTCCCTCTTGCCCACGCCATGCACTTGCAAACCAATGAAGCCCGATGTCACACGATCATCTTTCAAATCGGCGGCAGGCACATCGTTGATCCACGTTTTGATCGAGTCTCCTTTGCACTCGATGTGATACTTGTTCCACTCTCCGCCTTTGAAAGCCTGGCGAGCGGGCTCGTTGTTCTTCAAGTCATTCAACCAGCCCCGCGCGCCTTCCTCATAAACGCCGCCCGACCACGCGCGCGCAGTCGTATCGACCTCGACCTGCAAGCCATGCACGCGCCCGGCCGGCACGCGAACCCGCCGGCCTTTCCACTCGAACTCGGTGGGTTGATCGAAACAATGGCTGCGCACCTGGACGCCTGAATTGAGGCCATCATCGACTTTGAATTCCAACTCCAACACGAAGTTCGTGAATTGACGCTGTGTGCAGAGAAAGGAATTCGGCGTGTTCGGCACGCAACGACCCACGATCTGCCCAGCTTCAACGCGGTACTCAGCTTTGCCGCCACGCTGCACCCAGCCATTCAACGTTTGGCCATCGAAGACCGAAACCCAGCTAGAGTCATCTTTACTATCGGCCACCCATCGGATGCTTTGGGCAAGGAGCTTCCGATAATTAGCATCACCGAACGCTTCCGGTCCGTGTCCAAGCTGGATAAAGACGACGCGAGATTTTCCTTCCGCTCGAAACCAACCGAGCGGCTTGCCACTCTTCGGATGCGCCGTCGTGATCAAGGGGGTCACGCCCGAGCCGACGCGAAAGCCCCAGTAGATTTCGTCGTGAATGGTGAAGTCATTCAACCCCGCCGTGATCGGATGATTTTTGGCGGCGATAACCACAGGAATGTCCTCATCATGCTTCCAGCCCGTCTGCTCGGTCACCGTGCCCGGTTTGCTGGCGTCCGGCTCCTGGTAACGGCCGCCAATAATGCGCTCGTAATCCGGCCATTGTTGATACGACACCAGCGCATGGTGCAGCACTACCAGCCCAACGCCCTTCTCAAAGAGCGAAAGAAACCTTGCTTGCTGCGCCGCCGTGATTCGCTGCGGCATGTCGTAAAGCACGACGGCATCGTAGCTAAACAAGTCGTCGCGCTCGTAAGCCGTGGCGCTCGTTTTCGCGTGCTCGGCGTGGGTGAAGGTAATCTCGGCATTGTCCTTGAACATCCGAAAGAACGGTTCCTGTTTGAAGCCGTGCCCACCGGTCACGATCAGCACATTACGTTTTGCGTCGGCACCAGCAGCAGACCCGGCGGCTCCGGTGAGCAGCAAAGCGAGGAAGCACAGTGCGGACATGGGCATAAAAAACGGATGAGTCGGGCGGCAGAAGTGCATGGCCGAATTGTGGTCAAGGCGCAATCCAAGGCAAACGCAAAGATGTCGGCTCTATGTCGTACACCACACAGCCATTTCGATTCGAGCTATTATCCGGTAGTAACCGAAGCTGGCGTTTCCTAGTCATTTAGTCTTGAATCACCGTCGTTAACGCAGACTCAATCAACCAAGACTCCTATGAAGAGAAACGTTCTGTTCGGTAGCATGGCCTTGTTGGCGGCATCACTCATTGCGGCAGATTCCCCTAAGGATGACGTCCAAAGCGCGGCTAAAAAGCTCTCCGAGAAAGGCAATTATAGCTGGAAGAGCACGCCGGTTTCCGCGGGCGGCGGGGGAGGCGGTGGCGGCCGTTTTCGCCCTGGGCCGACAGAAGGCAAAACAGAAAAAGATGGCTACACGTTCTTGGCTATGACCCGAGGTGAAAACACCACGGAAGCCGTCCTCAAAGGCGACAAAGGCGCGGCCAAGACCCAGGATGGCTGGAAATCGCTGGCCGAACTGGGTGAGGGCGGGGGCGATGGCCAATTCAATCCAGGTCGGTTCCTGGCCCGGACTTTGCAAAACTTCAAAGCGCCCGCGACCGAGGCCGCAGACTTGGCCGGCAAGGCGAAGGAACTCAAGAAGGACGGAGAAGCCTACTCCGGCGATCTCACCGAGGAAGGCGCGAAAGGGCTGCTCAGTTTCGGCGGGCGTGGCGGTGGGGACGGCCCGTCCATCAGCGGCGCCAAAGGTTCGGCGAAATTCTGGCTCAAAGATGGAGTGCTCTCGAAGTACGAATACAAGGTTCAAGGCACAGTCAGCTTTGGCGGCAACGACCGCGAGGTGGACCGCACGACCACCGTTGAGATCAAAGACGTGGGCACAACCGAGATCGAAGTGCCGGAGGACGCGAAGAAGAAACTTTCTTGAGTCGAGCATTCATGGGGGCGAGCCACCTCGTTCCGCGAGACGTGACTACCGCAGAGTTTAGCCTTGGCGAAATTGGCCAGATATCCGTGACCGCGCGCGATCTGGAGCGCGCGGTTGCTTTCTACCGGGATACGCTGGGAGTAAAACCCCTCTTCAGCGTGCCGAAGATGGCATTCTTCGATTGTGATGGTCTCCGTTTAATGCTCGCCGTTCCGGAAAAGCCGGAACACAACCATCCTAGTTCGATTCTCTACTTTAGGGTGCCGGATATTCAGCGGCGCACTCGACGCTGCTCTCGCGTGGAGTCCATTTCGAGAGCAAGCCTAGTCTTGGTGGCTCCGATGGCGGCGTATGATTTGTGGATGGCCTTCTTTCGTGATTCAGAACAAAACCTTCTGGCGTTGATGTCAGAAGTTCCCAAGAAAACTGACGTATGCGCAAACTCATCCTGACAATTTGTTGGCTCATCGGGACCAGCGGGTTGCTGGCGCAGCAAGACCCGGCGTTCACGCGCGTGCAACGCCTGACCAATCGGGAAGTTGCCCTAAGCCTGCGGGTGCCGGCGGGGACCAATTACCGCGTCGATTTTTCCACGAACTTGCCGCAATGGGAGTCGCTGCTCAGTAGCCGCAGCGTGGGCATGAACCAGCATACGGATGCCGCGGCGCCTTATGTCATTTCCCGCTTCTATCGAGCCGAGCAACTGACAACGGGCACCAACGTCCTTACGGGCGACCATTTAGCGACCACCAATGGCGACGTAATTATTCGCCCGCTATTTCACGCCACGTTTGTGATGAGTTGGAACGGAAAGATCATTTACAACGATCCGACGGTCCGCTCGGGATACGAAGCCAGATACCAAGGCTTGCCCAAGGCGGATTTGATCCTCATCAGCCATCGGCACGGTGATCATTACAACGCCAGCCAGATCGCGGCGGTGCGGACAACGAACTCGGTGATTATCGTGCCGCGGGACGTTTACGATCAGGCGTCGTTCGCTCCGTTCCGAACCAATGCCATTGTTCTCAATTATGGTGTTTCCACCAATGTCCTGGGCCTCACGGTCGAAGCCGTCGCCGGCTATAACGGCAATCACCCCTCCGGCATCAACAACTGCTACGTGGTCACTATTGGTGGCGGGCGGATATTTACTAGCGGCGACACCGGCAACACGGCAGAGATCCGCGCGCTCCAGGACATCGATGTGGCTTTCCTCTGCATGAACATGCCGTTCACCATGAACGCCAGGGACGCTACTAATTGCGTCCGGGCCTTCCGCCCAAAAGTGGTGTACCCCTACCACTACGACGAAAACGGGGTGCGGACCAACGCCGCCACCTTTAAGCAATGGCTGGGCACTGACCTCGGCATTGAAGTACGCCTGCGCAATTGGTACTGAAAAACTGATTCCCCCTTCCTCAAGCGCGCCATCGCAGGATTGGCCGACCGAAGATGGCGAACACAACTAAACAAACCACCACACACCAAACAAGCATGAACAAGGGAACATTGATCACTTCAATCATCGGACTTGCTTTCCTAGCCAGCGCGCCGATCCAACTCGCCCGCGCGGCGGAGACCAAACCCAAGTATTCGGTCGAAGAGATCATGAAGGCGCTCAACAAAGGGCAGCAAAACATTGGCAAACGCGCCGCGAGCGGCCAGGCCAGCAAAGAGGATCTGACCGCGCTCGTGGACTACTACGACGCGCTGCCGCTCAACCCGCCGCCCAAAGGCGACAAAGCAAGCTGGACCGAAAAGACCGCTGCTGTCGCCAAGGCCGCTCGCGCTCTGAAAGCCGGCGAATCCGGCGCCGCCGAAGCCTTCAAGGCGGCCTCCAACTGCAAAGCTTGTCACAGCATTCACAAGCCGGACTAAGCCGAGATAACACGAGACCGAATCGGGTTGATCGGGCCGAAGGCGATTCGCTGAGGAAACCGGACTTTCTCCCAATGCCGCCCGGATAATACGTATAGGTATTATTTATTTGCCAAAGAGGTAATGCCGACGATACGGTGACAGCGTTTGTTTCGAGCAAACTTGGTTTGTCGAATCTATGCGCTCGAGTAGTAATCGTTTGAGTTTCTGGCTCGTCTCAATGGTGGCGGCAATGACTTCGGCATTATTGGCCGATAACCGCGACTGGCCAATGTTTCGAGGCGGCCCTTCCTTGGTGGGTGTCGCACCGGGCGAACTCACCACGAACCTTTCATTGATTTGGTCCTTCAAAACGCAGGGGCCCGTCAAATCCTCCGCTGCCATCGTAAGCAACCGCGTGTTCATCGGCTCCAGCGATCAGCAGCTTTACGCGCTGGATTTCACGAGCGGTCAGAAACAGTGGTCCTTCAAAGCCGAAGACACAATCGAGTCGTCACCCCTGGTTCTCAATGGCCGCGTTTTCGTTGGAGCTAATGATGGAGCACTTTATGCCCTGGCCGCCGACACGGGCAAACTGCTCTGGAAATTCCCGACCGGGGACAAGATTCTTGGGTCGCCAAATTGGGTGAAGTCTCCTTCGGGTGATGCGACGTGGATTCTGGTGGGCAGCTACGATTACAAGCTCTATTGCCTCGACGCCGCCACGGGCAAAAGCAATTGGGTGTATGAGAGCAGCAACTACATCAACGGCTCGCCCGCGGTGGCCGAAGGCCAAACCATCTTTGGTGGCTGCGATGCCTTGCTGCACGTGATCTCGCTGGCGGACGGCAAACAAGCAAAAGAAATCGAAGCGGGCGCTTACATCGCCGCGTCGGTCGCGCTGGTGGATCAAAGGGCTTACTTCGGCCATTACGAAAACGAGTTCCTTTGCATCGATTTGGCGAAAGGGACCAACCTATGGACTTATCGGGATCGCGCCTTTGCTTATTTCTCTTCCCCCGCTGTGACCAAAGACCGGGTCGTGTTCGGCGGACGCGACAAAAGGCTGCATTGCGTTGAGCGTGAAACCGGGAAACCCATCTGGACCTTCTCGACGCGTGGCAAAGTGGACAGTTCTCCTGTTGTAGTGAGCGATAAAGTCGTCGTTGGCTCCGACGATGGCCGGTTTTATCTCGTGTCGCTCAAGGACGGGGCGGAACTGTGGAGCTATGAGATCGGCCAGCCAGTAAGCAGTTCACCTGCGGTGGCGGGCAGCAGGATCGTGATCGGGAGTGACGATGGAAGCGTTTACTGCTTCGGGAAAAAATAACCAGCCATGAATAAAATCTATGTTGTGAGTTTGGCGGTTGCTTTCGCGTGGTCGGCAACAACCATTTTCGGAGCCGAGGGATCAGCAGAAAATACATCCGCTGCAACTTCCAAAAAAGACGACGGCAAGAAAGAGGACACCAAGACCGCAACGGCTCTTCCCGATGCCACCCGCAAACCCGTCTTGGTCACCAATACTGTGGCGATAGCGGGCCAAAACATCACTTACACCGTCGAAACCGGAATGCTGCCGCTGCTCAAGACCGATGGCAGCACACGCGCGTCGGTTTTTTACATTGCCTATGCGAAGGCTGGCGAAACGAATCCCTCTACGCGGCCTCTGACGTTTTGCTTCAATGGCGGACCCGGCTCCTCGTCCGTGTGGCTGCATCTCGGCGGACTTGGCCCGCGCCGGGTAAAGTTGAACGACGACGGAACGATGCCACAGCCGCCATTCGGGTTGGTGGATAACGATTACTCGATTCTGCATGCCACGGACCTCGTGTTCATTGATCCCGTGGCCACTGGCTACAGTCGTCCGGCCAAGGACGAAAAGGCCGATCAATTCTTCGGTCAGTCAGGTGATGTCGAATCCGTCGGCGAGTTTATACGGCTTTGGACTACGCGCAATCTCCGCTGGCGCTCGCCGAAGTTTTTGTGTGGCGAGAGCTATGGCGTCTTCCGCGCGGCGGGCCTGGTTGAGCACCTGCACGCTCGTTACGGCATGTATCTCAACGGCCTCATGCTTGTCTCCGGTTTGCTCGACTTCGCCACGCTGCGTGAGTCGCGGGACAACGATTTGCCCGCGCTGGTCTTTCTGCCCACGCTCACGGCCACAGCGCAGTTCCACAAGAAACTGCCGGCGGATTTGCAGAGAGATTTGCCGAAAGCCCTGGCCGAGGCGCGCGAGTTCATCAAGAGCGAGTATCCCTCGGCGCTATTGCAGGGCGCCGCATTGCCCCTTGCTCAACGGCAGGCGATTGCCGCCAAGCTCGCCCGCCTCACGGGCCTGCCCGCAAAAGTCATCGAGGACCACGATTTGCGCGTAAGCACATCGACCTTTCGCGAACTGCTGCTGCGCGATGAAGGGCTGATCGTGGGCCGCTTTGATTCGCGCATCACCGGCCGCGACGCGGACAAGACGTCATTCTCTCCGCGTTTCGATCCCTCGTACGCGGTGACTTACGGTCCATTTTCGGCGGCCATGAACGCTTATGTGCGGGAAGAGCTAAAATTCGAGAGCGATTTGCCTTACGAAATCCTGACTGATGGCGGGCCGTGGAATTATGACGCGCGCAACAGTTATCCCAGCGTGGCTGATCGGCTGGGGGCGGCGATGAGCCAGAATCCCTATCTGCGCGTCCTCGTGCTGGCCGGTTTGCGCGATTTAGCGTGTCCGCTCGATGGCATCCGCCACAGCATTGACCACCTGCAACTCGACCCGATGCTCCGCAAGAATATCACCTACGCTGAATACGAGTCGGGTCACATGATGTATGTGAACCTGCCAGACCTGAAGAAATTGCAGAAGGATTTGGTGGGTTTTGTCCGGCCATAAGCTGACTGTCGTATGCCTGCAACCGAACCCGCTATCGCACCGGCCAGACCACAGGCCCCGCCGCTTCAAAAGGAAACCACAGCGGGCAACTATTTCGTCTCGAACTATCCGCCGTTCGCGTTTTGGAAGCAGGATCGGGTGCCTGAATTCTTGGGTGCGCTGGAGCAACCACCCAAGCCAGGCACTGATCTGGGGCTTTATGTCCACATTCCGTTTTGCCGCAAGCGTTGCCACTTCTGCTACTTCAAGGTTTACACGGACAAGGACTCAGCGGCGATTCGCGGCTATATCGACGCGGTAATCAAGGAGCTCTCGATCTACGCGGGCAAGCCCTTCATTGGCGGCCGCAAGCCGAGCTTTATCTACTTTGGCGGCGGCACGCCAAGTTATTTGAGCGTTGAACAACTGAAGCATTTCACGGATGAGATGAAGCGGCTCTTGCCCTGGGATGCAGTCGAGGAAGTCACCTTCGAGTGCGAACCGGGCACGCTCACCGATCACAAGCTAGCGGCCATTCACAAGCTGGGTGTCACCCGCCTGAGTCTCGGCGTGGAAAACTTCGATGAGCACATTCTTGAAATCAATGGCCGCGCCCACCGGGCCAGGGAGATTGACCGCGCCTACGCTTATGCCCGCCAAGTCGGTTTTCCGCAAATCAACATCGATTTGATCGCAGGCATGGTTGAGGAAACCGAAGAGAACTGGCGCGAGTGCGTGCGGAAGACGGTCGCGATGTCACCGGACAGCGTAACCATCTACGAGATGGAAATCCCATTCAATACGACCATTTACAAGCAGATGAAGGTGGAGGGCAAATTGGTCGCGCCCGTGGCGGATTGGGAGACGAAGCGGCGCTGGGTCAATTACGCGTTCACCGAGTTGGAGAAAGCGGGCTATACGGTAGCCAGCGCCTACACGGCCGTGAAGGACAAGGAACGCACCAAATTCATCTACCGCGATCGCCTCTGGGCTGGGGCGGACCTATTGGCGACTGGTGTGGCCAGCTTCGGTCACATTGCAGGTGTTCACTATCAGAACCATCACGATTTCGATCCCTACGTCGACCGATTGAACCGAGGCGATCTGCCCATTTATCGCGCGCTCACGCCCACCCACGACGAGCGTTTCATTCGCGAATTCATTCTCCAACTCAAGCTCGGCCAAGTGAGCCGCCGGTATTTCACGCAAAAGTTCGGCGCTGACCCAAACGCGCGCTTCGCCGAACCGATCCAGCGCTTGAAAGACTGGGGGGTTATGACCGTTGAAGCTGATACCATTCGCATTAACCGCGAAGGGCTCCTGCAAGTGGACAAACTTTTGCACGAATTCTTTCTGCCGGAACATCGCGGGGACCGATACGCATGAACGCGGTGCCCGCAAAATCGAATCGGTCGGTCGCTTATCCGCTCGACCAGTTTTACGCGCGTAGCGGACTGGCCCTACCACCACTCGATCAAGTGGAAGCTCAGGCCGTTCCGGAGCCTTACAAATCACTGCTCGTCCACGAGCGCGACATGACTTCGACGCTGGAAAGTTTCCATCAGGTGCGAGTTCACCTGCGGCTCGTCAGCCGACAGCAGGCTGGAAATGATTACTTCCGAGAAGTGGTATTGGTTTCGGACGGCAGTGAAACACCAGTCGAATTTGGGGCGATCAAGATTTATCTCGATCAGTTTACTGACACGGCGCAGCGCGAGATTCTCCAGGAGCGTTTTCCGTTGGGCCACATTCTGAACGAGCACGCCATTCCTTTTTTCAGCCGCCCACAGGCATTCTTGCGCATCGCCTCCGACCAATTGATCAATGAACTGCTCCAATTGAGCGGCGCGCATATTCTTTATGGCAGGCGAAATATCCTGTTTAATCCGGTGGGTGAACCGCTGGCGGAGATCGTAGAAATCCTGCCACCGGCTTCAGCAAAACGAGAGTCCTGGTGCGAGGATAAGAACGAGAATCGCCACGCTGCACCGCCTCCCACCTGAACCATCGAAAAGCATCTATGAAGAGCAAAACTGACTTTGACGCCGTAATCATTGGCGCTGGGCCGTCCGGTTCCGCTTCCGCCGCGCTGCTCGCAGAACAAGGCCATCGAGTGGTGGTATTGGAGCGCGAAAAGTTCCCACGGTACCATATTGGCGAATCCCTGATCCCCTTTACATACCAGCCCCTGCAACGTCTGGGCTTGGTCGAGCGGATGCAGAACAGCCATTTCGTGAAAAAGTACAGCGTCGTTTTCGTGCAGCCCAACGGCCGAGCAAGCCAGCCGTTTTACTTCTTCACGCGTTACGACCGCGAAAGCGTGGCGCAGACTTGGCAGGTTCTCCGCAGCGAATTTGATTTAATGCTCATGCAACACGCGAGGGAGAAAGGGGCGACAGTTTTGGAGGAAACCAGCGTGCTCTCGCTGCTTAAGGAAGAGGGCGGAGCCGTCGGCGTCCGTGCGCAAACCAAGGCCGGCGAGGTGCTCGAATTCCGCGCCCCCATCACCCTGGATTGCTCCGGTAAGGAAAGCTTCACCGCCGTGCGTGAGGGTTGGCGGCTGCGTGATCCGTTCCTGAACAAAGTCGCTGTGTGGACTTACTATCAAGGCTCCAAACGCGAGCCTGGCATCGACGAAGGCCAGACTACCGTGGCGATGATTCCGGCGAAAGGCTGGTTCTGGCACATCCCGCAACACAATGACATGGTGAGCGTGGGCGTCGTTGCCGATGGCAAATATCTCACTCGTAACGGCGTCAAAGAACCCAAAGCTATTTTCCATCGCGAAGTTGAGGAAAATCTTTGGATCAAAGACCATTTGAGCATCGGCCAGCAAACCGGCCCTTACTTCATCACCAGCGAATACACCCACCATGCCCGTTACTGCTATGCTGATGGCCTCTTGCTCGTCGGCGATGCCTATTGTTTTCTCGATCCGTTATTCAGCAGTGGCCTGATGTTCGCGCTTAAGAGTGGTGTTCTCGCGGCGGACTGCACCCACGATGCGCTGATTGCGCGTGACTTTTCTCCCACGCGGTTTGCCGAATACGGCCGCACGTTGCGCGAAGGCGTCGAGAATATGCGCAAGCTGGTCTATGCCTTTTACGATCCGAACTTCTCTTTCAGAAAAGTCATCGATAAATACCCTGCCATGGTCGGTGAAATCACGGATTGTCTGAGTGGCGACGTGAACAAAGATTTCAGCGCGCTATGGAAAGCAATTTCGGAATTCGCCCCACTCCCGGCTGAGTTGTCTTGCGGACAGCCAATGTTTTCCGGCGAAATGGCGAGTGTTAAAAGCTCCGAAGCGGCTGGGTAGGGCCGCAATCTGGACAAACTGACAGCCTGACTGTCGCTTCGCCGTGCCGCAGCAAAAAGCGTTCGAGCGGTTCCCACGCTCCTTGCTGATTTTGCACTCGCTTGCAGGTGGAGCAAATCACGACTTGAGCGAGAGGTACCGCCTCCGCTTCATGCGCAGTGGATAACGGTGCCGGTTCTCGCACCAATTCCTGCTCTGGTGGTGGCGGTTGTCTCACGGCTGGGTCCAACGCCTCCTCAATCGCCGGAACCAATTCGGAGAGGCGATTCTTGTAAACGCAACCAGCCGCACCCCGCTCGATCATATCGACGACCATTCTCAGGTCGAACCGTCCCGTGACAAAAATAAACGGGATGTTTGGATGCTGCTTTTGAGTGATCTCCAGGGCCGTTAGCCCGTCAAAGCTCGGTAGGCCGTGATCGGAAAGAATGATGTCGGGTGTTTCCTTTCGCAGCGCTTCGAGAAACTTGGCTTCCGTTTCAACTCGCTTGAGGCCGACGCTCAAACCTGCGCGGCATAACTCATGGTGAATCCTAACGACATCATTGTCGTCGTCCTCGATCAGTACGATTTTTAGTGCCCTTTTCACAAACCCTGCCTGGACGGTTCAAGCTAGGTGAGGGCGTCTTCCACTTCAACAGATTTTTCGGAAAACTTGTTTGAGCTTTATTGACTCTTTATTGACAGGCCAAAGGGCATCCGCCGAAGAATCGAGAGACTACAGAGAGCGATAGAGTTCCCGAATGGGATCCAGGTCAACACCCGCAGGCCCATTGTCCAACAACCACTTCAGGTCTCGTTTTGCGGAAATGACATCGCCCCGCCGCAAGTGCAGCCGAGCGCGCAGAAACCGCTCCCGTGCATGATCGAAATCCAGCTCGATCAACACATCGAGATAGCGCAGGAGGTCTTCGACGGCATCCGCTCTTTCCGCCACGCTGTAAAGGTTTCGCAACATGCGCACGATGATCTCCCGCTTTGTAGCCGCCCGAAGATCCCGGATAGAAAAACCTTCCCCGGTGGCCTCGACTACCCGTTCTTGGGCTTCTGTGCGCGTGACCACCTTGCCGCCATCGAATACATCGATGATCTGCTCGTTCCCGTCCGTCCCTGCATAGCGCACCATAAAATGGCCGGGCAGCGGAAGCCCCGACACTCCTTCGAGACCAATCCTCCGCGCCAGTTCGATGAAAAGAACGGACAAGGTAATGGGGAGGCCCTCCCGATCATCGAGCAACTGACTGATATAGCTGTTGGCGCGGTGGTAGTATTCGGTGCGGCTGCCATGAAAACCGTTTTCCTCGAACAAGTATTTCCTGAGTGCGTGCAGTTTAGCCGTGCTCCCGGCATCGGACGGTAAGCCAGCTTTGATTTCGCGCGCCATGTCCTCGAACTGGCGACGATATGGCTCGAAGTCCAATTCAGGATCGTCCAGTCGTGCTACGAGCAAGGCGGCGTGAAAGAGGTCTGCCTTATCCTCTGGTTCGCTGAAGAT
>Ga0187894_10005687_pt1 | contig 12571 bp, 13 predicted proteins | sample GBC1701081metaG_FD_136650 | JGI IMG/M metagenome (GOLD analysis project Ga0187894, IMG submission 136650) | White microbial mat communities from a lava cave in the Kipuka Kanohina Cave System on the Island of Hawaii, USA - GBC170108-1 metaG ... | reverse complement strand
GCGCGCGACCTCGACAAGGTGTTCGAGATCCAGGACCGCCTGATGCCGCTGCACAAGGCGCTGTTCGTCGAGACCAGCCCGTCGCCGGTCAAGTACGGCGCCGAGCTGCTGGGCAAGTCCGACAGCAAGGTACGCCTGCCGCTGGTGGCACCGTTCGACGCCACCAAGAAGCAGGTGCGCGATGCCATGGTGCACGCCGGCCTGCTGAACTAGGTATACGAGGAGATTTGGCACGGGCCGCGCCGGCGCTGTCGGCGCGGCCCGTGCCGTCAGGAATGTTGATATCATGGCACGGCCGGTACTGATCGAAGGGCACATCGCGGCCCAAAACCGCAAGGCGCTGCACAACTATTTCATCGAGGAACGGCTCGAGGCCGGCATCGCGCTCACCGGCACCGAGGTGAAGTCGTTGCGCGGCGGCAAGAGCAACATCATCGATGCGCACGCCGCCGTCGTCCGCGACGAGCTGTGGCTGGTGAACGCCTATATCCCTGAGTACACCCAGGGCAACCGCTTCAACCACGAGCCGCGTCGCAAGCGCCGCCTGCTGCTGCATCGCCGCCAGATCAGCCGCCTCACCGGCGCCATCCAGCGCGAGGGCTACACGGTGGTGCCGCTGTCGATTTTCTTCAACAACCGCGGTATGGCCAAGGTGGAGCTGGGCCTGGCCCGCGGCAAGAAGCAGCACGACAAGCGCGAGAGCGAAAAGGCCCGCGACTGGCAACGCGCCCGCCAGCGGCTCTTGAAGCGCGGGGAGTGACTGTCGGCAAAGTAATGGCCTTGCCTGTACCACCCAATCGTCTGGACCGGCCCAACTACTAGGGCTGGTACTTTAATAATGCCATTGCATTGCCTAAATAAAGCTGGGTGGGGGAGTGGATTGATGGAGGTCGCGATGCGTCCTTACCTCACCGACTGGTTTCCCTAGCAAAGGCCTGATCGGGTCATTAGCGGTGGCTTTGGCGGCCGTACTCGCGGCATTGACCCTCGGCTCAGCGGCAGCCCAACCCTCGCCTCCTTGCCTGCCGCGCGACATCCTGGTCCAGAGACTGCTCGATCTCTATCAGGAGACGACTGTTGCCTATGGCGTCTCCGCCGATGGCACGCTGCTGGAGGTTTTTGCCGGCGTGGACGGCAGTTTCACTGTCGCTAAAACCAGTTTACAGGGCTATGCCTGCATCGTCGACGTTGGGGTCGGCTGGCGGATGGGAAATGGGAGTCCGGTCCGCGACACGAGCACGGTTCTTGGACGGTGAAGCCGGATCTCTAGGCCGCAGCACGGTCCGTCGAGACGCTATCACGCCTTCAGGAGGAGAGTTGCGTGTTCGTGTGATGATCGTTAGAAATTAACTGAGAATCACTCTCAATTGATCCTGAGTCGTTGGCGTGAAAGCCTGTTGCCCTGACTTCCCGAGATCGTGCCAGAGCGTAGCGATCCTCAGCCTCTTCGCGGCCAACCGGGTGAGCCTTGTCGACTATGCCAGCGGCATCGTCGGCGATCGCGCACAGGCCGAGGACCTGGTCCAGGAAGCCTGGCTGCGCCTCGATGAGGCGGCACGCCGCCGCCGGCTCGATGAGCCCTTGCGCTACCTGTTTCGCATCGTGCGGAACCTCGCCTTGGACGGCCGTCGCCGGATAGCGCGCGAGCGCCGCGTCATGTCCGCCGACGATGTCGATGCTGCTGCCGTCGCGACGGCGGCCGATCCGACACCGGAGACCGTGACACTCTACAAGGACGAACTGCAGCGTGTCACGGAGGCGATGGCGGAGCTGCCCGAACGCACGCGCATCGCACTGGAGATGCATCGTCTGGGCGGCTGCAAGCTCAGGGAGATTGCAGCGTTCCTCGACATATCCGTCGCTCTCGCTCACGTGCTGGTCGCCGACGGCGTCGAGCACTGCAAGCGTCGAGTCGGGTGGCTCTAGAAAATACCGCGTCGGCAGCGTTAAGTAGTGAGAACGCTCGTGTCGTCGGCGCGGGTTGCAGGAGAGGCATGGTCATCAAACCGGATCGGTCCCAGGAGCAGGCCTCGAAGGAAGCGACGGATTGGCTCATCCTGTTGCAGGAAGAATCCGACGATCCCGATCTTCGTCAGCGGTTCGAGACATGGCGGCGTGAAAGCCCGCAGAATGCGGCAGCGTGGAACGCGACCAAGCGTGTCTCACACATGATTGAAGCCGCCGCACCGATCGCCACGGAGCGCTGGCGTCCGTTCGTTGCCGGAAAGAGGCGGCGCGCCCTTCGGATCGCCGCGTTGGCCGTCGCCGCCGGTCTCGCACTCCTGTTCGTGCCGGATGCCCTGCTGCAGATTCGATCGGACTATGTAACCGGCACGGCGCAGACACGCACCGTGAGGTTGGATGACGGCAGTAGCGTCGTGCTGGCGCCCAACAGCGCCATCGCGGTCGCTTACAGTGAAAAGGAACGCCACGTCGATCTCCTTGCCGGTGAAGCGTTCTTCGAGGTCGCCGAGAATTCGGCCCGTCCATTCCGTGTCATGGCGCGGGAGATCCGGGCGACTGTTGTCGGCACGATGTTCGATATGAGCCGTAACGGCGATGGCGCGACAATCGCCGTCGAGCATGGGGCGGTGCGGGTTGACTATCCGGCGGTGTCGCCACCGGTGACAGAGAGGCTGGATCCGGGCCAGTCCGTTCGTGTCAGCTGGACGGGTGAGGTCGCCCGCCGCATCGGTCCGCCGTCCCAGGTGGCGGCTTGGCGCCGCCGCCAGCTCATCGCTCAGGATCAGCCCATGCGGGACGTGATCGACCAGCTCCGTCGCTACTATCGCGGAACCATCATCGTGGCGGATAGGGCACTGGGAGACCGCCCGGTGACCGGAATCTACAACCTGACCGACCCGGTCGATGCCCTGCGCGGTATTGCCCACGCCCACGGTGCGACAGTGCGCCAAATCACGCCCTGGGTCCTCATGGTAAGCCGCCCGTAGACGAAAAGACATTCCTTAACAGCAGGTTAGCTTGGCCTGAAATTTTTTCTGGAAAATTTGGGTCTGCCGTCGTCACCCCAGTAAGGGACAAGAATGAGACGCATTCGCACAAGCGATGAAGGCGTCTGGAGCCTTGCCCCGGCCAGTGACCAGACGGAGCAGTAAAAGTGGGGGCAACAAAGGGGGGCCGGGGAGGTCGACGCCGGGAGACTGCGTCCGGCGTGTTGATCGTAGTGATGGCCTTGGCTGCGGCTGCGGCGGTGCCATCCTCCTCCGTCGCCCAGAGCTCCAGGACGGAAATCCGTCTGGTGCAGCTCGATGCGCGGCGGAACTTCGAGATCCCGGCGCAGCCGCTATCGAGTGCATTGGTTCTCTTCGGCCAGCAATCCGGCCTTCAGGTCACCGTCGACGGCAGTGTCGTGCGCAGCCTCACCGCCCAGACTGTGAGCGGCATGATGACAGCGCAACAAGCGCTGCAGCGTCTTCTGGCCGGAACGGGTCTCTCATACGCTGTCTCTGGCGGCACGACGATTGCCATACACCGGCCCCCGCAGGAGTCGGAGGGACGGATCGAGCTGGGGCCGATCACGGTCGAGGGCAACAAGGAGTCGGGCTACGGACCGGTCAGCGGATATAAGGCGTCGCGATCAGCCACGGCCACCAAGACCGACACACCAATCATCGACATTCCGTCCGCGGTGCAGGTCGTTCCCCGGGAGGTCATCCGGGACCAGAACGCCACGAGATTGCTGGATGCCGTGAGAAACGTCAGCGGTGTGCAGGGCGGCGGCACATCCGGCAATCGATCTGATGGCTTTCTGTTGCGCGGTTTCTCGACTACGCGCGTGGCCAAGGACGGATTTCTGGCTGCATCGTCGTTCGGCGACGTCGGCTTCATCGATCTGGTGAACATCGAGCGCGTCGAAGTTCTCAAGGGCCCGGCATCCGTACTGTACGGGCAGAACAACCCAGGCGGACTGATCAACCTCGTCTCCAGGAAGCCGCAACCCAAGGCGTTCTACGGCTTCGACGGAATCTATGGCAGCAATGACTTCTACCGCGGCGAGATTGATCTCAACCAACCCCTGACCAGCAACGGCGTGCTGCTGTTCCGCTTGAACGCCGCCTACCAGAACACCGACAGCTTTCGCGATTTCTTCGTCAATGCGAAACGCACGGTGATCGCACCTTCGTTGCGCCTGGCCCTGCCGGACACCACCGTCGACCTGCAACTCGAATACTACCACCAGAGCCAGCAGTTCGATCGCGGCCTGGTCGCCGTTGGCCAACGCGCCGACCTGCTGCCGCGGGACCGCTACCTGGGCGAGCGGTTCTCGCGTGGCCCCGCGCGCGAGCTGCGTCTCAACGCCGTCGTGGATCACCGCTTCAACGAAGCGTGGTCGTGGCGATCGTCGTTTCGTACTGCCTGGAGCGACCAGGATCGCTTCAGCGCTGACCCTCAGGGCCTGCGCCCCGATAATCGCACCCTGAACCGGCGTGTCAGCGACCTGCGGCAGGATATCGGCAACTACGCGGCGCAGACCGAAGTCACCGGCAAATTCGATACCGGTTTCCTGCGCCATCAGCTGCTGGTCGGCTTCGATACCAACTTCACACGCTTTCGGTCTAGTCAGCGTACCGCGCCGCTCGCCCCGATCGACATCTTCAATCCTGTGTACGGCGCTCAGCCGGGCGCGTTCGGTCCGGCGACCACCCAGAAGCGGCAGATCGACCTCTACGGCCTCTACCTGCAAGACTTGGTGTCGATCGGCACGCAATGGAAGCTGCTGCTGGGCGGGCGCTTCGACTACGCGAAAACGACGTTCAAGCGGGACAGCCAGCTCATTACCGATGCGACGGACAAGGTTTTCTCTCCTCGGGTGGGCCTGGTATTCCAGCCGGTGGAGAACTTGAGCGTGTACGCCAGCTACACGGAATCGTTCCTTCCGTTCGTACTCTCGGTCAGCGCCAACGGCACGCCGTTCAAGCCGGAGTTCGGTCGGCAGATCGAGGTCGGCGTCAAGCGTGACTGGCTGGACGGACGTCTGTCGACCACACTTGCCGCGTTTCAATTGACGCGCCGGAACGTGCTGACGGCCGATCCCGCGAACCCCGGCTTTTCCATTCAGACCGGTGAGCAACGCAGCCGCGGCGTGGAGCTGGACGTGAGCGGCGAGGTGGTGCCGGGCTGGAAGATGTTCGGTTCGCTCACCTATCTGGATGCCAAGATCACCGCCGACAGGACATTCGCCGTCGGCAATCAGCTGGCGAGCGTACCGCGATGGAGCGGCAGCATCTGGACCACCTATGCCATCAAGGGCGGCACGTTCGATGGCCTGGAGTTTGGTGGCGGTGTCTTCGCGGCTGGTCGACGCAAGGGTGACTTGAACAACAGTTTTACGGTGGCGGGTTATGCGACGGTCGACTTGCTCGTCCGCTATCGGGTCAACGAGCGCCTGGAAGCATCGCTTAACGTGAGCAACCTGTTCAATGCCAACTTTGTCGAAGCGGCGGCCAGCCGCACGGAGATCTACCCGGGTGCGCCGCGATCATTTTTTGGCCGGCTCAGCCTGAAGCTGTGACGGGCGATCGTCACTGACAGCAATGTCCCAGCGCTCCGAGCGGCCGATCCAGAAAGCCCGCACGAGGACACGAACCTGGTTCCGTGTTCACAGCTTCACCGGTGTGATTACCGGCCTGCTGTTGTTCGTCATCTGCTGGAGCGGCACGTTCGCCGTGATCGCCAACGAGATCGACTGGCTGATCACACCGGCCCTGCGCGTTGAGCCACATGACCACCGTGCCAGCTGGGCCGAGATCAATGCCGCCGCCGAGGCGGCCTATCCCGGGGCAACGGTCAACAGCATCAGCGCGCCCCTGTATCACCGTTCCGCTGTCGTTGTCCGAATGAGTCGGGCGGGTGGTGGGGATGGCGCATGGGTGTTCGTGGATCCCTATACGGCCGAGATCACAGGCATCGCCAACGGGATGACCGTACAGCGCTTCTTTCGCGATTTTCACCGACGGCTGTTCTTCCCCAATCCGTGGGGAATCTACGTAGTGTCTCTGTTCAGCGTGAGCATGCTGACGTCGCTCGTTGCCGCGCTCTGTTTCTACAAGCGGTGGTGGCGGCGCTTTTTCCATTTCAAGGCCGGCGGAGGCCGCAGTCTGTGGAGTCAGCTACACAAGATCGTGGGTCTGTGGAGCGTCTGGTTCGTGATCGTCATTGGCCTGACAGGTATCTGGTATCTGTTCGAGAACGCTCGAACCCATCTCGGCGATGGCAAGGATGCCTATGCTGGCGAGCCCAGTTACGCGATCCACGCCGTGCCGCGGCCGGTATCCGCGCGCAACCTGCCGACGCTGCCGCTGAGTACACTGTTGGAGCAGGTCCGGCAGCGTCGAGGCGACATCGATATCCAAACGATTCGCCAAGGCAGGGACGGCAGATTGTACGTGGACGGTCAGGCGGGCCATCTGCTCGTCAGAGACCGCGCCAACCAGCTGTACCTCGATGCCCGTTCCGGTGATGTCCTCTACGATCAGCGCGCCTCTGACTTGCCGCTCTACTGGCGCTGGTCGGACACGGCTGATCCGTTGCACTTCGGCGACTTCGGTGGATTGGTCAGCAAGCTGGTCTGGTTCGTGTTCGGCCTGGCCTTGAGCGGCCTCATCCTGACGGGGACCTACCTGCATGTCCGGCGGCTGGCGCGCGACGGTGGCTGTCATCGCACGCGCATGCCCGGCGTTCTGGCTGCTTGTTTTGTGTCCATCGTGGTGCTCGGCGGGTCGGTGCCGTTCGGTCTCGACTTGGCCCGCTCTTACGGGCCTGTCGTCGACAACATCAAACGACTTCCGGCTGTGACACCGGGTATTCAGCTGGTGATCTTTGTGTGGGTGATCACAACGCTTGCCATCATTGCAGCCTGGGTTTTCATGCTGTGGCGGCCGCAGGTCGTGGTGCCCTCAAGGGTTCCACCCGGAGTAGGGCAAACGAAGTGATCGCATTCTACGAGCGTGTGCTCTAGATTTCGTTCCCGACGGACATCAGGCGACCATCGGGAGGATATCATCATGGCCGCGACATCACGTTCTGTCGTCGATTCGACCAAGCGCGCCAAGTACAGCGAAGCCGAATGGCAGATGCGACTGGATCTCGCGGCTGCCTATCGGTTGATCCGCCATTTCGGGTGGGACGACCTGATCTACAACCACGTTACCGCGCGGGTCCCCGATCAGGATGACCGCTATCTGATCAACCCTTATGGTCATAACTACCACGAGATCTCCGCCTCCAACCTGGTGCGCATCGACATCAAGGGCAGCCTTTGCGAGGAGACGCCCTACGAGATCAATCCGGCAGGCTATGTAATCCATTCGGCCGTGCACGAAGCGCGCGAGGACGTCGTGTGCGTGTTGCACGTCCACAGCCACTACGCCACCCTGGTCTCGACCCTGGAAAGCGGTTTCATGGCGCTCACCCAGGCCGGCTTTCAGTTCTACAACCGTGTCGCCTACCATGACTACGAAGGCTTCGCGCTCGATCTCGAGGAGCGCCGTCGGCTGGTAGCGGACCTCGGCGATCGCAATGTCATGGTGCTGCGCAACCACGGCGTGCTGACGACTGGACGCAGCGTCGCCGAAGCGTTTCGCCGTCTGTACTATTTCGAGCAAGCCTGCCGCACGCAGGTCGATGCCATGGCTGCCGGCAAGGTGAGCCAGCCGCCCGGACAGGTCATGGAACACACCGCACGGCAATGGGAAGGCGGCGCCGCCGGCATCGGTGGCGGCATGACCACCCGCGAATGGCCGGCATTGTTGCGGCTGCTCGACGAGAAAGATCCCAGCTGGCGGACGTGACTCGTCCGAGGAGATCAAGATGCCGACCTTGCTGATCACGGGCGCCAACCGCGGGCTTGGCCTCGAATTCGTAAAGTACTACGCCGCGGCGGGCTGGCGGGTGCACGCCTGCGCCCGCGAGCCGAAGGCGCCGGCGCTGAAGGCGATCAAGGGCGACGTACGCACCTACCAGCTCGATGCGACGGACTGGGCCGGCATCGCCACCCTGGCCAAGGCGCTCCAGGGCGAAGCGATCGATATGCTGCTGGCCAACGCCGGCGTTTCGGGGCAGGCCGCCGGCGACCTCGGTGCGATCGAGCCGGGCGTGTGGACTCAGACGTTCCTGACCAATGCGCTGGCGCCGGTCAAGCTGGCGGAGGCGTTCGTCGAGCATGTCGCGGCATCGAAGCTGCGGCTCATGATCGCGATCACCAGCCGGCTGGGCAGCATCTCGCTGAACGACGGCGGCGGACGCTACGCCTACAACGCCAGCAAGTCGGCACTGAACATGGGCTGGAAGAGCCTGTCCGTCGACCTGAAGGGGCGCGGCATCACCTGTGTCGTCCTGCATCCGGGCTGGGTATCGACCGACATGGGCGGCGCCCAGGCACCGGTCACGCCGCCGCAGTCGATTGCCGGGATGACCAAGGTCATCGCCGGCGTGGAGGCCGGCGACTCCGGCAAGTTCTTCAGCTTCGACGGCGCACCGCTGACGTATTGAAGGTTTACCTGGTAGCGCAGGCGTCGAAGACGGCGTTGAACCGGCGCACGGCTTCAGTCGGCCCGTCGGGGTGGCCCCAGACGCCGTTGGCGACGGCAAGGAAGTCGGTGCCGGCCTCGACCAGCGGCCGGCAGTTGTCGGCGGTGATGCCGCCGATGGCGACAGAGGGGACCGTCATGATCTCGCTCCACCAGGCGAGGATATCGACAGGCGCCGGCGTTGTGACGTCCTTAGTCTGCGATGGGAAGAAGGCGCCGAAGGCAACGTAGTCGGCGCCGGCTTCGGCGGCTTCCATCGCCAGATGGCGCGAAGCGTGGCAGGTCACGCCGACGATGCGGTCCGGGCCCAGCAGGCGGCGGGCCTCGGCATAGGGCGAGTCTTCCTGGCCGACATGCACGCCGTCGCAGTCAAGTTTCAGCGCCAGATCGGGCCGGTCGTTCATGACGAAGGCGACGCCGCGCTGCTGGCAGACCGGCCGCAGGACGTCGGACGTGCGCGCGACCACGTCGTCGGCCACGTCCTTGAGGCGCAGCTGCAGCACGGCGACGTCACCGCCATCGAGCGCCGCGCGCAAGTCGTTGGCGAACAGCGCCGGATGCTCGATCGTCGGCGGCGTGATGAGATAGAGGCGGCAGCGGGCCGGGCCTTCGGTTGACATGATGGAAGGCCCGCGCCCTGGTTTGAACAGCGTTACATCTTGCCCTGATAGATCGCGATGATCTTGTCGAGCATGTCGAGCGCCTCGTCGCGCGGGCGCTGGAAGGTGTTGCGGCCGATGATCGAGCCGTTGGCGCCGCCGTCGCGCAGGCCGCGGATCTCGTTGTACAGCCCGTCGAGGTCCTTCGCCTCGCCGCCCGAAAACACCACGACGCGCCGGCCGTTGAAGGCCGACTGCATGACGTGCGCGATGCGCTTGGCCAGCGTCGAGACGTCGATCTTCTGCTTCTCGTAGACCGCCTTGGCCTCGGGCTGCCACAGCACGTCGGTCGGCGGCTTCACCTTGATGATGTGGGCGCCGAGCAGGGCGGCCATGTGGGCGGCATAGGCGCACACATCCATCGCCGTTTCGCCCGCCTTGTCGAGCTTGCCGCCGCGCGGATACGACCAGATGACGACGGCAAGTCCATAGGACTTGGCCTCGCACGCCATCTCGCGGATTTCCTCGAACATCGCGTACTGATCTTCCGAGCCGGGATAGATCGTGAAGCCGATCGCCGAGCAGCCGATGCGCAGTGCGTCCTTCACCGACGCGGTGACGGCCTGATCCTTGTTGGTCGACAGGCTGTTGGCGCTGTTGACCTTGAGGATGGTCGGGATGGCGCCGGCGAACGTGCCGGCACCGGCCTCGAGCGAGCCCAGCGGCGCGGCATAGGCGTTGAGCCCGGCATCGACCGCGAGCTGATAGTGGTAGTGCGGGTCGTAGGCGTCGGGATTGGGCGCGAAAGAGCGCGCCGGGCCGTGCTCGAAGCCCTGGTCGACCGGAAGGATCACCATCTTGCCGCTGCCGCCCAGCTTGCCGTGCATGAGGATGCGGGCGAGGTTGCCCTTGGTGCCGGGATTGTCGCTTTCGTAGTTGTCGAGGATCTTCTTGACTGTCCGGGTGATCTTCACGAGGGCACTCCTTGGATCGATATGCGAAAGCCCACCGGGGGCCGGGTGGACGTCACGGCACGCTGAAAATTCGGCGTTTTCTTAGCGACGGATGACGTTTTTGTCTATCGGTAGGCCTCGTCGGCCTCACTCGTTGAGGCCTTTGCCCGGATAGGGATGTGTGACCATCCAGTGGCGTGCGATATCGATGCGGCGCGTAACCCAAACATCCTTATGCTGCATGACATGGTCGAGCAGCCGCTGCAGCCCCGCGGCGCGCGCGGGATGGCCGATCAGGCGCATATGCAGGCCGACCGACATCATCTTGGGATGTTGCGCCCCTTCGGCATAGAGCATGTCGAAGGCGTCACGCACGAAAGAAAACCACTGGTCCGACGTGCCCATCCAGCCGGCGTACTTGCCGTCGTTGGTGGTGAGGGAATACGGCACGACCAGGTGCGCCCTGCCATCGACCGTCTGCCAGAACGGCAGTTCGTCGGCATACGAATCAGAATCGTAGATGAAGCCGCCGTCCTCGACGATGAGTCGGCGGGTGTTGATGCTGGGTCCGTAGCGGCAGTACCAGCCCAAGGGCCGCTCACCGACAGTCTTCTGCAACGAAGCCACAGCCTTCTGGATGTGCTCGCGCTCCTCGGCCTCGGTGAGGTCGAAATGCTGGATCCAGCGCCAACCATGGCAGCACACGTCTAAACCCGAGTCTCGGATCGCCTGCGCCGCCTGCGGATTGCGCTCCAGCGCCAGTGCGCATCCGAACACGGTGAGCGGCAAGCCACGCTCCTGGAACAGTCGCATCAGGCGCCAGAAACCGACCCGGCTGCCGTACTCGAACATGCCTTCGCCGGCGAGGTCACGGCCGATCTTTACATCAGGCGGCCGGCCCCAGGCCTCGGTGAGGGCCGTTTCCGTACGACCTTCACCATCCTGCATCGAAGGCTCGGAGCCTTCCTCGTAGTTCATGACGAAGTTGATCGCCAGCCGCGCACCGTTGGGCCATTTCGGATCCGGCGGATGAGCACCGTAGCCGATGAAATCGCGCTGGGGCTGCCAGGCCATGCGAGAACCTCCCCTATCCTCAACCGGGTGCGTCAACAGTGAATGGCGTCACCGGCACGAACTCCTCGTCGCCGGTGGTGCCGTCGCGCCACATAAAAACAGCGAAGTGCGCCGGCCGATCGAGCACGGTAAGGCCGTGGTGCCAGGTGTTGGGGCGGTAGGTAACACCCTGCCAGCCGGTGGCGACGAACGCCTCGGCCTTGGCGACATCGGGACCGCCAGCCGACGCATGCGGACAGACGATGATGACCCACCGCGAGGCATCGATCGGCACGAAGGTCTGCGATGAGAATTCGTGGCGCTCCAGCATGCTGACATCAAGCGGCAGCCCGCCGATGGGCGCGCGATGGGCCACCGACAAGCTTGGCCGCGAGTCGGGACGCGCGTTGCCCAGTCCGTTCTCGAAGTAGGTACGTCCTGGTTCATCCGGGGCGATCAGCACATCGCCGTAGGGCGCGAATGCCTCCGCCGTCAGTGCCTTGACGATCAATCGCATGCGATTCTCCTAGGTCGGTGCTGCCGCCAGTAGCAGACGGCAGGCGCGCAATGGATCCTTCTCATGGATGAGATCGAGTGTCGCCGGCGGCCGTTGCTGCAAGCTGGCGCCGTGTTTGGCGACGATGTCGGCCAGACGGGCGCGGGCAGCATCGTTGCCGTCAAAGATCAGGTGCTTCAGACCAACGCGCAACGCTGCCATGACGTGACCGGGCGCTCCGTCGCAGTCGACGATCAGGTCGGCCGTGACATCGGCAAACAGTTCCAGGCGGCGCTTGTCGATGGCAGCCCAGAATCCGACGCCGCCGGTATAGGTGCTTCCCGGTGGCGCCAGCAGGGTCACGGCCCGTGACGTTTCGCGTGCCGCCGTCAGCACCGCGGCGACATGCTTCCAGCCATGCACGCGCACGACAATCGCGTCGCGCCGCGGGGCTGCCGCGGATCGGCGATGGCGTGCCAGGGCGATGACGTTGTCGTTCAACGGGCCAGGCTCGTGCGGGACCTTCAGTAGGCCGAGCATGGCGCAAGCACGTCCAACAGAGAAGCGGATTGGCAGTCCCAACGAAGAAGGCCCCGTCAGAGACGGGGCCTTCGCGATCACTCTGCAGAAATCGCAGACTCAGCCCAACTTGCCCATGGCGACGGCGGTGTCGCTCATGCGGTTGGAGAAGCCCCACTCGTTATCGTACCAGCTCATGACACGCACCAGGGTGCCGTCCATCACCTTGGTCTGGTCCATGTGGAAGATGGACGAGTGCGGGTCGTGGTTGAAGTCCATCGAGACATTGGGACTGTCGGTGAAACCCAGGATACCCTTGAGCTTGTTGCCGGCAGCACGTCGAACGGCGTCGTTGATCTCTTCCTTCGTGGTCTTCTTCTTGGCCACGATCTTGAGGTCGAT
>Ga0187894_10005686_pt1 | contig 12572 bp, 9 predicted proteins | sample GBC1701081metaG_FD_136650 | JGI IMG/M metagenome (GOLD analysis project Ga0187894, IMG submission 136650) | White microbial mat communities from a lava cave in the Kipuka Kanohina Cave System on the Island of Hawaii, USA - GBC170108-1 metaG ... | reverse complement strand
TGATGGGAATGGTCGCCAAGTCCGAACGAAAGTAGACGCCACATACCGACCTATATTGCAGCGCTTGGCTCAGATTGAAGAGCGTCAACGTCTTCTCGTCAGCCACCTCTTTGCAAACAACGATCGTCGCGGCCGGCATGATCACATCCGATAGGTCGCCGATTTCAGTTGGCAGGAAATAGTGATCGAACTCTCTCACTGCCGTCTCCTACATGATCTTTGGTCGCACGGAATCTCTTGGTCTTGGTATTCCTCACGCCGCTCCCTAGCGCGCGGGCTATCAGGCCGGGTATCAACCTCGCCCACCCTCACCGTGGTCCGTGAGCCATCTGCATTTTCACGCTGAATCTGATTGTCCGGCATTCGTCTGCTATCGTGGCCACGAATTCTTGTTCCCGATGGTGGAACAACATGCGGAACCCCGGTTCGTTCGGTCAAGTCCGCTGCCTGGCCTTCAAAATCGGCGCGCTGCTCAGCAACTCCCGCCTGATGCTCCGCCGAACCGCGGCTTCCGTTCGGATTTGGGCACGCATTGTGCACCCAAACACGAGCTTCTCCCACGAAATACGTATGGAAATCCGCGACCTCCAAGTTGTAGGTCTCGGCTACTTCACCTGTCCTGACAATCGACACCAAACGAGCCGGCTCCCCGTCAGCACGGAGAATGAGGATACCGACATCCAAATCTGACGTTTGAAGCCAACGCCCATCCACCGTGCGCCAAGGATGGTCGTCGGTCGCGCCGAACGTCTGGGTGCCGCCGGGTAGCGCGAAGGTTAGCCGCCACACCTGCCGCTCGTGGCGAAAAACACGTTGGGTCACTGGTTTGTACGCTGTGTCGCCAGTGATCTCATTTCTCGAGAGCACGAGGTCGCCGACCTCGATCTCTTCGATCGGGCGCAAGCCGTCGGTCGTTTCGACAAGGGTGCCTTCAACAAAGCAACATGTGGATCGTGCCGCGTCTGATGCATTCGAGAGCCCGCGCGCAACGTCGGCGGCGTCATCGGCGTGGGTAGCGACGCGCGTTGCCATCCCAGCGCCGGTGAGCCCAGGTACGAGCGCTCCGAGCGCGTCCGCCCCCAACGCTGTCACATTCTCCGGCGTCGCACCTTCCGTCGCGATTTTGTAGATGTCGAAAGCGATGAAGCCGACGTCCACGATCGTGTCCAATACGCGCCCCGTCGGGTCCGTCGCGTTCAGCGGATCATTCCCGACATACGCGTAGAGGTTCATCTGATCGGCGTACCCAACCGGGTCGGTCTCCAGGAACCGCCCCAGCCCCGGCGCATACATGCGCGCGCGATAGTGGAAGAGCCCGGTTTCCGGATCGAAGCGGCGGCCGGTGTAGCGATAGGGTTGCCCCGTCAGCACCAGATCGCTCTCAACGCCATACGGCGCGTAGCGATAGCGCTCGACGCGCGCGCCGGACGCATTCGCCATGGCGATGATCGAGCCTTGGCGGTCGGAATGATAATAATAACGCTGCGCGACGCCGCTTGCGCCTTCGACATACGCGACCGGCTGATCCGTCCCCGCGCCCGGCGAGGTCGGACGCGTTTGAAGGGGCAGGGTCACACGGTCAACAATAGCGGCACGACGGCGGGCACGATCGGATAGAGTTGAGTTCCTCGAACTGCATGTGCCGCTGCTGCAGACACAGCTGCACCGAGCAGCTGGCGGAAGGGGTGGGATTCGAACCCACGGTGGACTTGCGCCCACGCCGGTTTTCAAGACCGGTGCCTTAAACCACTCGGCCACCCTTCCGTTCGCGGTCGGGTACCAGTCCCGAGGGTCGGCTGCAACGCTCACACTGACGCGGGAAGTAAAGCGGCGTGGACCTCGGCCAGCCGGCTGACCGCGTCCCTGATCGCGCCTTCCGCAAACGGCGCGAACCCCAGGAACAGGCCTGGCCGACAGGGCAGCAAGGCATGATCGGAAAAAGCGCTGACCGCCACGCCAGCTCGCTGCGCCGCCAAGCGGAGAGCGCGATCGCTGACGCCCTCATTGAGAGCGAGCGTGAGGTGCAGGCCCACCGACGGCGCTCCGACGCGCTCACGGCCGAATGATTGCCGAAGCGCCGACAGCAAGACCGTCCGCCGCGCCGCGTAAACGTCGTGGCACGTCCGAATATGAGCGGCAAGCTCACCACGTTCCATGAAGGCGTCCAACGCCAATTGCGCGCCGACATCCATCATCCGATCGGTCCGCGTCCGAAGCGCGCACAGGTGCGCCGCGCCGGTGGGAAACTGCCGCGCAGGCGTCACCACAGCGAGCCGGGCGCGGCTTTGTTGACGCGCGCGCGCAACATCGAAGCCGTTGGCGTCAACGACGACGGGGGCGGGCTTGAGGCCGGCGTTCCGCAACGCGTCGCGCGTTCGCCAATAGCCCGGATCTTCGACCCACGCGATCTCTCCCGGCGCCGCCAATGCGCGGCCGACGAGTTCCATTCCGATTTGCACGCTGGGAATGACATGACGTGCTCCGGCTCGCGATGCCGCGCAGCGTGGCGACGCGCTGCGCGATGGTTGCACGGAGCGCCGGCAGGCCCGCCGGGTCGCCTTCGCCGAAAAGAGCCTTCGGCGCGCTGCGGAGCTGCTCGGCGTGGAGCTTCGCCCAGGCCGCCATGGGAAAGAGATCGAGCGCCGCGCCGGTTACATCGAGGGGCTTGGCTTGGTTTGCATCCGGCGTCGGCGTCGATGGCCTCGGCGGCCGCGCGTCGGTGCTCACAAATGTTCCCGAACCGCGCCGCGATGAAACCAAGCCTTCGCGCCCAAGCTGGGCGAGAACGCTCAGCACTGTATTCCGTGACACGCGCAGGTCATGGGCGAGCAATCGCTGGCTCGGCAAGCGCGCGCCGCCGCTGATGGCCCCGGACCGAATGAGGCCGCGCAAGTGTGTCGCGATCTGTTCGTTGAGCGGCCGGCCAGGCTCAAGGTGAGGCGCGTGGATCAACCTGCCGCGCCCTTTCTTCATAGCGCGTTGACGAAGCCCGCCTCGGTTTTGGCGGTGATTTCGTCCAGCGTCACGCCATCGGCCAGCTGAAGCAGCTTCATCGGCGCATCGCCCTGCTTGTCGAGCTCAAACACGCCGAGATCAGTGATCACCAGATCGACGACGCGGACGCCGGTGAGCGGCAGCGTGCACTTCTTCAGAAGCTTTGAAGCGCCGTCCTTGGAGGTGTGCTCCATGACGACGACGACGCGCTTGACGCCTGCGACAAGGTCCATCGCCCCGCCCATGCCCTTCACCATCTTGCCGGGCACCATCCAATTGGCGAGGTCGCCGTTTTGGGAAACTTCCATGGCGCCGAGGATGGAGAGATCGATATGGCCGCCGCGGATCATCGCGAAACTATCGGAGGACGAAAAATAGGAGGTCTTCTTCAACGCGGTGATAGTTTGCTTGCCGGCGTTGATGAGATCGGCGTCGACGTCATCCTCATACGGGAACGGGCCCATGCCGAGCATGCCGTTCTCCGATTGCAGCGTCACCTCCATGCCCTGCGGAATGTAGTTCGCCACCAGCGTCGGAATGCCGATGCCGAGATTCACATAGAAACCGTCGCGCAGTTCTTTCGCGGCGCGCTGGGCGAGTTGATCACGGGACCACGGCATCACGCATTCTCCCGTTGGCGAACCGTGCGTTGCTCGATGCGCTTCTCAAAACTGCCTTTGACGATGCGATCGACGTAAATGCCGGGTGTGTGGACCGCGTCAGGATCGAGTTCGCCGGTCTCCACTAGGATTTCGACTTCGGCGACGCACTTCTTGCCGGCCGTCGCCATCATCGGATTGAAGTTCCGGGCCGTCTTGCGGAAGATCAGATTGCCTTCCTTGTCGCCCTTCCAGGCTTTGACGATGGAGAGATCGGCGACGAGGCCCGTCTCAAGCACGTAGGTCTCGCCGTTGAAGACCTTCGTCTCCTTGCCTTCCGCCACCAAAGTGCCGACTCCCGTCTTCGTGTAGAAGCCCGCGATCCCCGCGCCGCCGGCGCGGCAGCGTTCGGCCAGCGTCCCCTGCGGATTGAATTCCAGCTCAAGCTCGCCACTCAGGTACTGGCGGGCGAATTCCTTGTTCTCGCCGACATAGGACGAAACCATCTTTTTGATTTGCTTGGTCTCGAGCAACAGCCCCAGGCCCCAACCATCGACGCCGGCATTATTGGAAATGACGGTAATGCCTTTCACGCCGGTATCGCGCAGGGCGATGATGAGGTTTTCGGGGATGCCGCAGAGGCCGAAGCCCCCGCTCATCACACTCATGCCGTCGAACGCCAGCCCCTCCAGAGCTGATTTCGCGTTCGGGAAAACCTTGTTGACCATGGGGAAGCGCCTTTCGAGGCGCTGTTCCTACGGAGCCCAGCGCTGCAGCGCAACATGCCGGAACGGAAATGCAAATTTCAGGTTCGGAATGGGACGTGGCCCAAAACGGTCGCGCCGGCCGCTGAGCCTGCGGCCGGCGCTTCCTGTTTAGCCCCGGTACGAGCGAGGGACGATAATCGCCCAGGACCGAGGATGAGAAAACACCATCGCGGTTGAACTCAGCATGAACGGATTAGTCATGTTCGTTCAGGCTGATTTTCAGCCGACGCCCCATTCCACGAGCACGTCGGCCGCGCCTTCTCCGGCCTTCGCCGGCGGGCCCTGGACGGCGCCAGGCGTGCGCGAGAAGCGCGGCGCAGCGGCAGGTTGGATGACGCCATTCACTTCCACGAACGCCTTGCGCGCGACGTTGTGCGGATGCTTGGGCGCCTCTGCCATGTTAAGCACCGGAGCGAAGCAGACGTCCGTGCCTTCCATCAACGCGGCCCATTCGTCGCGCGTTTTGGTTTTGATGAGCGCCGTGAGCTTCGCTTCCATCGCTGGCCACTGGCTGCGGTCCATCTGCGCGGCGAACGCAGGATCGCCCTTGAGGCCAGTTTTCTCCAGCAGCAGCGCATAAAATTGCGGTTCGAGCGAACCAATGGCGACGAACTTGCCGTCCTTGGTTTCGTACACGTCGTAGAATGGCGCCCCGCCATCGAGCAGGTTTGAGTCGCGCTCGTCCGTCCAGATGCCGGCGTGGCGCATGCCGTACATCATCGCCATCAAAGATGCCGTACAATCGGTGATCGCCGCATCGATCACTTGGCCCTTGCCGGACTTGTTCGCCTCCACAAGCGCCGCGCAAATGCCCATAGCGAGGTAGAGCGCGCCGCCGCCGAAATCGCCGACGAGGTTGAGCGGCACCGACGGCACAGCGCCGGCGCGGCCCATGGCGCCCAGCGCGCCCGTGATCGAGATGTAATTCGCATCGTGACCGGCGGCATGCGCCAGCGGGCCGTCCTGGCCCCAGCCGGTCATGCGGCCGTAAACGAGCTTCGGGTTGCGCTTCAGCGTCTCGTCCGGGCCGAGGCCCAAGCGCTCCATCACACCCGGTCGGAAGCCTTCGACCAGCACGTCGGCTTTTTCGATCAGCTTGGCCGCTGTCTCGACATCCGCCGCGTCTTTCAGATCGAGCGCCAGTGAGCGCCGCCCGCGCGCCGTCACATCGAACGGCATCGCGCCACGCCCGCCCTTGCGGTCGATCCTTACGACGTCCGCGCCCATGTCTGACAGCAGCATGCAGCAGAACGGCCCAGGTCCAATGCCCTGGAATTCCACCACTTTGATCCCGTTGAGCGGCCCAGACGCCATCTGCTTCACCCCTTAACCTTGCCTGTTTCGTCGCCTGCCAGGGCGGGCGATACTCCGCCCCGAGTCGGCCACCGGCTCGGGAGCAATAAACCCGTGCGCATTGTCGTCCGCAGTTCAGCGGCGCGCGCCGCCCGCGAAGCTCAGGATTTCCTGAAAGCCGCCGGCGTCGGAGCATCCGCCATGACCGACACGCGTCCCGCGCCGGACGGAGAAGACATCCTGATCGTTCCTGCCCTCGAGGGCGAGATCGATCAAGCGCGCGTGTTCGCCGCTGCCGCGAGGGCAAGCGCGCAACCGCCGCTCGCGGTGCTGCTCGGTGTTCGCTGGGATTCGGCGCCGCCGAAGCCCGAGGTGGGCGACACAACGTTCAGCGGCGCGATCGCGCTTGATGCTCCGCCCAATGTGCTCGCTGCACAAGTTGAAGCGTTCGAGCGCGTTGCGATCGCGCAGGAAGAGAGCGCCCGCCGCGCGCAAACCGCCACCGAAGCCAACACGCCGACACCCTCGCCGCTCGAAATCCGGAAGCTCAAGGCGCTTTATGTCGGCGCGCCGAGCCCAATCTTCTTGAAGCTTGAACACACACTCGCCGAACAAGGCGGACTGGTCGCGGCGGCGTTCTCCTCGTTCGCAGGCTTTGATCATTTGCACGATGATGAGTTTGACGCCGTCGTTCTGAACGGTTCGCAGAACCCAGCGACCGCCGTCTCGCTCTGCGCCGCACTGCGCCGTAACGCGACGCTCTATCATTTGCCGACAATGCTGGTGATCGCGCCGGACGACACAGCGACGGCCAAGGCGGCGTTTGAGCGTGGCGCCTCGTCGGTCGCCACCGTCAACACGCACAGCAATGCGAGCCTAGGCTGGCTGTTTGAAGCGATCCGTCGCAACCGCGCGCGCAAAGCGGCGGAACATTCGCTGCGCGCGCTGCGCGACCTCCTCGGCGATCCGCGCACCGGCCTGCTGCGCCGAGCGCACTTCGATGCGCATCTCGGGCGCCTTGCCGGCGATCACCACGAAAGCGGCCGACCGCTCGCTCTGGCGGCGCTGCGCGTTCTGCCGGCGCACGGCGCGAGCCCGCCGAGCGCGGACGTGTGGCGCCATGGCTTTGGCGAGATCGCGAGCCTCGCGGGGCGTCTCATCCGTGAATACGATTGCGCGGCGATCCTTGGCGGCGACCTCATCGCGCTTGCCATGCCGGCGAGCGACGTCGTCGGCGCCAAGCGTATGGCGGAGCGGATCGCCTCGGTCGCCGAGTGCACGGCGTTCGCCGCCGGCGACAATGGCGCAGTGCCGATCATTTTCGAGCAGAGCGCCGTTGAACTGCAGCCCGGCGAGAGCGGCGCAGGCATGCTGGCGCGGGCGCTCCGTGTGTTCGAGAACGAAAGCATGAGCGCGTGAGACGCGTCACCATCGATTTCTTCGCCGATATTTCTTGTCCGTGGTGCCATGTCGGCTGGGCGAGCCTGAAACAAGCCGCGGCTCAACGCCAAGGTCAGATCGCCACGCAGGTCGCCTGGCGCGGCTTCCTCCTATCGCCCGACACACCGCCCGAAGGCGTCGGGCGGCGCGCCTACCTCACGAGCAAGTTCGCGCCGGAACAGCTCGCCGCCGCGCACAAGGCGTTGAACGAAGCAGCGGCGGCCGCGGGCCTGGAGCTTCACCTCGACGCGCCGAAGCGCATCCCGAACACGATCGACGCACATCGCGTGATCCATTGGGCGTCGGGGCAAGGCGTCGCCGAACCTGTGATCGATGCGCTGTTCGCCGCCTATTGGATCGAGGGGCGCGACATCAGCATGCACGGGGAACTGACGCGGATCGCCGAGAGTGTCGGCATGGACCCGCAGGAGGTCGCCGCGCAATTGGCGACCGATGAGGACCGCGCCGAGATTTTAAACATCCACGCCGCCGCCCAGGGCATCGGCGTCACCGGTGTGCCGGTGGCGATTTTCGACCGCCGCATTCCGGTGATGGGCGCGCAAGGCGCGGACGTGTATCTGCGCGCGCTCGATACCGCCGCCGCTTAGGCCGCCTTGCGCGTGGCGATACGTGACATGCTTTCGAGCACGCTGCGCAGCGCCTTGAGCCGGCCTTGCGCTTCCGGCCAACCACCCTGCACGACAAGCTTGCCGTCAGGACGCATCTTGAAATCGTCGGGCCGCTCCTGAACGAAGCGCACCAGCGCCATCGGATCAGGGAACCCGCCTTCGCGGAACGTCATCACCGCGCCCTTCGGGCCGGCGTCGAGCTTGGCGATCAAGCACCGGCGGCACAGTGCTTTGAGCGCGGCGACGGCGATAAGCTGCTGCGCTTCAGGCGGCAGCGGCCCGAAACGGTCAATCAACTCAGCAGCGAACGCCTCGCGTTCGTCATCGGTGTCGAATTCCGCCAGCCGGCGATAAAGCGCCAAGCGCACCGTGAGGTCGGCCACGTAGTCTTCCGGAATGAGCACCGACGCGCCGACACTGATCTGTGGCGACCAGGAACGCGCGCTGATCTCCTCTTCCTTGCCATCGCGCAGCGAGGCCACAGCTTCTTCCAGCATGCTTTGATAGAGCTCGACGCCGACTTCCCTGATCTGCCCCGACTGCTCCTCGCCCAACAAATTGCCGCCGCCGCGCATGTCGAGGTCGTGGCTCGCCAACGTGAAGCCGGCGCCCAAATTGTCGAGCGAGGAGAGAATCTTGAGCCGCTTCTCGGCGCCCGCCGTCAGCGCTTTGTCCACTGTGGTGGTGAGATAGGCATAGGCGCGCACCTTGGAGCGGCCGACACGGCCACGGAGCTGATAGAGCGGCGCGAGACCAAACATATCGGAGCGATAGACGATCAGCGTGTTCGCCCGCGGGATGTCGAGGCCGGATTCCACGATCGTGGTTGAGACGAGCACATCGAAGGCGCCGTCATAGAATTGCGTCATGATCTCGTCGAGCTGCGTCGGCGCCATCTGGCCGTGCGCGATCTGGAACGTCAGCTCCGGCGCGTTCTTGCGCAGGAAATCCGCCACCTCATCGAGGTCACTGATGCGCGGCGAGACGAAGAAGCTCTGGCCGCCGCGATACTTTTCCCGCAACAGAGCTTCGCGCACCGTCAGCGCATCGAACGGCGTCACGAACGTGCGCACCGCCATACGGTCCACCGGCGGCGTGGCGATCACGCTCATCTCGCGGATGCCGGCGAGCGCTAGCTGCAAAGTGCGCGGGATCGGCGTCGCGGAGAGCGTCAGCGCATGCACATCGGCGCGCAGGTCTTTCAGACGCTCCTTGTGCTTCACGCCGAAATGCTGCTCCTCGTCGATGATCATCATGCCGAGGTCGCGGAACTGCACCTGCTTCGACAGAAGCGCGTGCGTGCCGACGACGATCTCCACCGACCCGTCGGCCAAACCAGCGCGCGTTTCGTTGGCTTCCTTCGCGCCCACCATGCGCGAAAGCTGGCGCACACGGATAGGCAGGCCACGGAAGCGCTCGCTGAAGGTGCGGTAGTGCTGGCGGCAGAGCAACGTCGTCGGCGTCACCACCGCGACTTGTCGCCCCGTCATCGCCACCAGGAACGCCGCGCGCAACGCCACTTCGGTTTTGCCAAAGCCGACATCGCCGCAAATGAGGCGATCCATCGGCCGGCCCGACGCGAGATCGCCGAGCACATCGTCGATGGAATTGAGCTGATCTTCGGTTTCCTCATACGGGAAGCGCGCGCAGAATTCGTCCCACATGCCTTCGGGCGGCGCGACGGGCTCGGCGGTCTTCGTCGCCCGCAGCGCAGCGATGCGGAGCAATTCTTCCGCCATGTCGCGCAGGCGCTGCTTGGCCTTCGCCTTGCGGCCCTGCCAAGCGACGCCGCCGAGGCGATCGAGCTGTGCTTCGGAATCCTCGGAGCCATAGCGGCTCACCAGTTCGATGTTTTCGACCGGCAGATAGAGCTTGTCGCCGCCCGCGTAGCCGAGGTCGAGGCAATCGTGCGGCGCGCCGGCGACGTCGAGCGTCTTCAAGCCTTCGTAGCGGCCGATGCCGTGATCCTGGTGGACGATGAGATCGCCTGGCGTGAGCGCCGCGGCTTCGGCCAGTACCGCGGAGGCCTTGCGGCGTTTGCGCGGACGCGCGAGGCGGTCGCCAAGGATGTCCTGCTCGGCGATGAAGGCGAGCGCGTTGGTCTCGAAGCCGTGCTCAAGCGGCAGCGTCGCCAGCGCGACGGCGTTTCCGGGCAGCTTTTCAGCATCGGCCCAAGTCGCGATGCGGCGTAGCTCGGTGACGCCGTGGTCTTCCAGCACGCCAGCGAAGCGCTCGGCCGAACCCTCTGACCAGGCGGCGATAACGACGCGCTTCTTCGCCTTGATCAGCTCGGCAATGTGCTTTGCTGCGGCGTCGAAGACGTTGGCGTCCGCGGTCTGCCGTTCGGGCGCAAAATCGCGGCCCTTGCGGGCGCCGAGATCGAGCTTCGCTTTGGAATCGTCGAAATGCGTGATGCGGCGCACCGGCCGGTCGCCCATGGCCGCTTTTAGAGTCTCATCACTGAGATAAAGTGCAGCGGGTTCCGGCGCACGGAATGGCGCCGCGCCCCGCGCCAGCGGGGCCGTGCGGCGGGATTCGTAGTGGTCGCGCGCCATCTCGACGCGTTCGTGGATCGCCTCTTCCGCTAGCGCGTCAAAGGTCACGAGCGCGTTTTCGCCAGCATAATCAAAGATGGTGTCCAGGCTGTCGTAGAAGTACGGCAGCCATTGTTCGACGCCCTGCCGGCGGATGCGCGCGCTGACGGAATCGTAGGTCATGTCGCTGACCGTGCCGTACGCCTGCCCGAAGCTCTTCCGAAAGCGGAGCACGCTCTGGTCGTCGAGCAGCACTTCGCTCACCGGCGTCAGCAGCGCGCCGGGCAATTTTTTCTTCGAGATTTGCGTTTCCGGATCGAAGGCGCGGATGGTTTCGAGCTGATCGCCGAAGAAATCGAAGCGGAACGGCTCCGGCGCGCCCGGCGGAAACGCATCGATCAAGCCGCCACGCACGGCGAACTCACCCGGCGCCCGGACGACAGACGCGCGGCTGTAGCCGTTCGTCTGCAGATACGCTTCGAGCGTCGCCATTTCGACGTCGTCGCCGGCCTTGGCCGAAAACGTCGCCGCGGCGATACGCGCGCGTGGCGGCACACGTTGCGCGACGGCCGAAGCCGTCGCGATTACCAACAACGCGCCGTACCACGGTCCGCGCCGTGCGAGCTGCGCCAAAGCCGCGCAGCGTTGCGCGGCAATCGCCTGCGCCGGCGAGATGCGGTCGTACGGCAGCGTGTCCCACGCCGGCAGGCGCATCGTCTCCAATTCCGGCGCGAAGAACTTAGCCGCCGCCTCGAACTGCGAGGCGCGGCCCTCGTCGCGCGCGACGAACAAGGTCACCCCACCGCGACGCAAAGCGGTGGCGGAGATCGCAGCCGCGTCCACGCCCTCGGGCGCGCCGCTAATCGTCAGCGACGCTTTGGTCTGCACCAGGTTTTCGATCAGGAGATGCGGCAGTGCGCTCATGCGTTCGGCGGGCTCAGTTCAAATCGGAAAGCGCGAATCGACGCCAGCGTCGGCGTCTCGAACGCCGACGGCGCGGGTTCGGCCTCGGTGATCCAGGCATAGACGTCCTGGTCGGGGGCATCCAGCAGGGCTTCGAAATGATTCAGACCTGTTTCGTCGAGATCGGCCAGACGGGCGTCCGCGAAACCGCCTAGAATCAGGTCAATCTCGCGGAAGCCACGCCGCCAGGCGCGGAATCTCAGCTTCTTGCGGCGGTCGTCCATCAGCGGTCCGGTGAGAGGATTTGGCCCCGCGCCTCCCGCGGGGCGCGCGCTATAACCCATATGGGCGGTGCTGTCAGCGCCGTCGAGCCTGAAGCCAGCAAACTAGGATGACCGAAGCCAAAGCCGCCCTCGCCGCCTATCTCGCCCCGGCCCGGGCCCCGCGCGGGGCCCGACGCGAAACCATGGAGCTTGTGGCCAAGGTCGCCAGCGGCAATCTGGTCCGCGATCTCCTGTTCCTGCCGCCGCACAACGTCATCGACCGCCGCAAGCGCGTGCCGATCGCCGAGACGCAGGACGGCGACATCGCCACCATCGAGGCCGAAGTCGATGGCCACACGCCAGGTTACCGTAACCTGCCCTATCGCATCCGCCTGCGCGACGAGAGCGGCTTTATGGATGTCGCCTATTTCCGCGGGAAGAAGGAGATGCTCGAGCGCATGTGGCCGAAAGGCCAGACACGGCTCGTAAGCGGCACGATCAATTTCTACGACGGCGTCCGCCAGATGCTGCACCCCGATCACGTCGTCGATCCCGAACGCGGCGAAGCGCCGCCGCCGGTCGAACCGGTGTATCCGCTGACGGCGGGGCTGCCGGGGCGGACGTTGGCGCGCACGATCCAAGGCGCGCTGGAGGCGGCGCCGAAGGCGCCGGAATGGATCGAGCCGACAACGATCGCCGCGCACCATTGGCCAAGCTTCCGCGACGCGCTGCAGCGTCTGCACCGGCCCGAGACGCCAGAGGATGTGCTTGCGGAAGGCCCATGGCGCACGCGGCTGGCCTACGACGAACTCTTCGCGCGCCAATGCGCGCTGCGCTTGCGGCGCGAGCATCGGCGCAAGGATGACGGCCGCTCCATTGTCGGCGACGAACGTTTCTCCTCGAAGATCTTCGCCAGCCTGCCGTTCGCGCCGACGAACGCGCAGCAGCGCTCCATTCGCGAGATCTACGCCGATATGGCCGAGCCTTCGCCGATGCTGCGCTTGCTGCAGGGCGATGTCGGCTCTGGCAAAACGCTGATCGCCGCGCTGGCGATGGCGCGTGCGGCAGAAGCCGGCCTGCAAAGCGCCATGATGGCGCCGACGGACCTGCTCTCGCGCCAGCACGGCGCGACGCTGCAGCCGCTGCTGGA
>Ga0187894_10005685_pt1 | contig 12575 bp, 15 predicted proteins | sample GBC1701081metaG_FD_136650 | JGI IMG/M metagenome (GOLD analysis project Ga0187894, IMG submission 136650) | White microbial mat communities from a lava cave in the Kipuka Kanohina Cave System on the Island of Hawaii, USA - GBC170108-1 metaG ... | reverse complement strand
CACAGCGGTCCCGACGCCGATGGGAAGAGAGACCCCAAGACAGACACCTAAGATCAACGCGGTCGAAACCAAAATGGGGCCGATCCCGCCTTCGCGCCCGGCGTTCCGAGGGGGAGCCGTGAGAAACGTCCATGAGAGGTGACTCAGACCGTGCCAGAGGATATCGCCCAAAATCCAGCAGAAGGTGGCGATCACGAGAGCCGCCGCGCTCCATACCAAGGTCGAGGCGAGCCATTCGCGCCCACCATGATATCGTTCTAGTGCGTTAACCATAGATTCTTCCGCGACTGATCCAGTCCGCCGCGCCGACAAGCGCTGCGATCATCGCCATCAAGACCAGGCCACTGACAAACAACGCGGCGCGATGGTCTCCGAGGGCATACGCCATCTCCAGCGCGATATTGGCGGTCAGCGTGCGCATCGGATCGAACAGACTGTGAGGAGTCTGCACTACGTTTCCGCAGACCATGAGAATGGCCATTGTCTCCCCGATAGCCCGGCCGGTCTCGAGTATCACGCCGGTGAACAGCCCCGATTTGGCTGCTGGGAATACGACCCCCCGAATGGTTGCCCAGCGTGGTAGCCCCAACGCGGCCGCACCACGCAAGTATTGTTGTGGAACGTTGGCAAGGCTTGCGTCAGCCATCAAGGCGATCGTGGGCAGAATCATGATCGTGAGGATCACGATCCCGGCAAGCAAGCTCGGCCCAGGTGGGTGGATTGCCCCGATCAACGGAACAAGCACGACGAGCCCCCAGAATCCATAGACCACGGACGGGATGCCCGCGAGCAGCTCGATCAGCCGCCGGTAGGGCCGCGCCACGGCCGGTGACGCGTAATAATGGCAGAATACCGCAGAGAGGATACCCAGCGGAGTCGCGATCAGGACAGAGCCCACCATCGCGAACAGGGTTCCCCACAGCATCGGCGTAAGATTGTAGAGCCCCTGGGATGGATACCACGAAGCATCAGTAAAAAATCGAAATAACCCGATGTGCCGCAACGCCGGCAGAGACTCAATCGCCAAGAACACGACAATGAACAGGACAATCGCGCCTGCAAAAGTAGCGCAAAGCCTCAGCAACCCAATAACGAGTTTGTCTCTATTTGATGGGGACAAAGGATAACTCATCGATGAGGTCGTGAACTTTCGGCGACAGGGCAAAGTCGATAAACTCCTTCGTCAACGGGTTCGGATTGGACTTGACGACCAGAACTAACGGACGGGCAAATGGGAACGTTTCATTTCGTACATTTGCAGTCGAAGCCGCAACCCCTCCCAAAGGAAGCAGCTTGATTGGAATACCTTGGGCAGCATCATACTCGGACGTTCCGACAGACATGTAAATGATGGCATGAGGATTGCCCGCCAGAGTTTTAATACCCTGTTCGTTGTCGCCTGCAATGAGGTGTGCCTTTATATCCATCGGCTTGACCTTGAAGTGGTGACTAAATAACTCCAGCTCTGATCGACCGTCTGCCCGGTTGATCACTGTCACTGCCGCATCACGGCCACCGACCTGTTTCCAGTTAGTAATTTTCCCGGTGAAAATATCCACGATCTGCTGATCCGTCAGCGCTTCAATGGGATTACTCTTGTGGACCAGGAAACAGACGCCATCGCGTGCAAGTATATATGTGACCAGGTCGGCCTTTTCCTCATCCTTCAGTAGCCGTGAGGACATTCCGATATCAGCGAGTTCCTGTTTGGCGTCGGTGATGCCACGCGAGGAACCCCCTGTTTGCACATCCACTCTGACTTTGGGATGGAGGGATTCGAAGCGTTTGCCGATTTCGACTATCAGCGGAGCCATGGTGCTAGAACCGGTAATCACAAGTTTCCCGCTGAGTTGCTCGGAGGGATTCCCCTGGGCTCCGGCTGATACCGGAACACACATGAGAGTCGCCATCGATAGCGCAACCAGGACTGCGTATTGCTTCAACACGAAGAAGACCGTACATCGATTCATCTATATACCTCATACCTCGATATCTTGGCCGTGGATCATGACTCAGGCGACCGCCCCTCCGCAAGACGAACCGGCTCCGGCTGTACAGCCATAGCAATGATTGCGGATGGTGATCTGGCGCCGACTGAGTTGTGCCGGATCAAAATCGCGGATATGAGCGGGAGCGTTGTAACCCACCGGCAGATCGAGCATCTGATTGAAGTCGCAGTCGTAGAGGGCGCCATCCCAGCCCACTGAGATCGTATAGCGGCACATCACACCGGCCGCGGCAGCGGGATTGAAGGCGCCGGCCAATCGTTCCATATACCGATCGAAGTTGCCGCTTTCCAAGAGAAACTCGAGAAACCGGCTGATCGGCATGTTGGTGATCGTATAGAGATGGTTGAATTCGATACCATGGCGAGCCCGGAGTTCTTTTCGAAACTGCGCTTCGAGTGCTTCTTGCTTGGGAGGGAGAAAGGCTCCCACGGGATTACATACGAGATTCAAGGACAACCCGCTGCCTGGCTGACCGTAGCCGAGTTGGTTGAGGAGCCGAAGCGCCTGGATCGACTTCTCAAACACGCCCTCGCCGCGCTGCGCATCGGTCTGGCCGGCGCGGTAGTAGGGCAGCGATGCGACGATTTCCACATGATGACCGGCGAGGAACTCCGCCAAGTCCGCTTGAGACGGGAGGAGCAAGACAGACAAGTTACATCGATCCATCACATGGCGACCTAGTGTCTGACTTTGTTCAACCAGCCAGCGAAAGTTGGGATTGAGTTCCGGTGCTCCCCCCGTGATATCGACTGTGGGAATATCGGTCTGAGCGAGCGCGCGTATGCATTGCTCTGCCGTTTCGCGGGACATGTGTTCCGTCCGGTCAGGCCCCGCATCGACATGACAGTGCCGGCAGGTCTGATTGCAGAGCTTGCCGACATTGATCTGAAAAACTGTGATCCCGGTAGCACGAAGCGGAAGCAGGCCGATGTGATCGAGTTGCGTTTCAAAAGGAGGGCAGCTTGTGACCTCTTCGAGCAGCTTCAACTGCTCCGTGGGGGAGGCGAGCGGGTGATGTTGTCCCAGCAGGGTTAATGCCATATCTGTGTGTGTCAGGAAAGGAGAAAGATTCTCGGGAGCCGATCGCCTTCAGCGCACATGACCGATCGTCATCAACGCCGCTTCTGGAAACCGCAACTCGCAGCAGCCGGAATCCGAACCTGTCCTTGTCTGTTTGCTTCGCCGCCCAAGGCTTTGAGGATCGTGGCGCATTGGCGTGGAGTCAGCACCTTGGTGTTCAAGGAGGCCTTCATCAGCAGCAGCTTCCAGTAAGGGAACAGGTCACAGCGTTACCGCCGACGCTCTGACCCGTGCGATTGATAATTGCAAAATGAGGCGCGTAGCCGTCGGTGTGCAATACTGTCAGTGTCTTGGAACAGACCTCCACCGGTTCACCTCTGCGATAGACATGGTGATCGTCATCGGCGGCTTCGACAAAGGGGCCGGCAAGCATCGCGAAATGTCCTTCCCAGTGGCAGGGCGCGTCTGCCGGATAGACCGCGGTCCATCGATCATCGGCTCGATCCAACCATAGCGGGGTAGGGGACAGAATAAAGTGAGATGCCAACGGAGCCTGGCTCAACAAATGTACAACGTCCGGCGTGATCGGCTGGGGAATACCTCGAAGATAGGTCGTGCCCAGTTCATCGACCACTCGGCTGAAGGGTCCGCGGAGCGTGGCATAACGATCGGTCGATACCGGCGCGCTCGCGGGAAGTTTATATCCCGTCAAGGTGACGGAGAAGAAGTGAATGCTGTCGATTACCTGCCAAGGCGAGGAGTTGATCAGATGAATACCCAGAAATCCGGCACCCATCATCCCCGCGATATAGTCGGTGAGCGTCAGTGCTCCGGAGAGGCAGTTGCCCCACTTTTCAGAGTCGTGCGCCAAATACTGCGGAACGGTTTGATCGGCTACGATATCGGAGATTGTAAATCGTCCACCCGGTTTGGCCACGCGAAACATCTCCCTGAAGACCTTCCGTTTGTCCGGCGCCAGGTTGATCACGCAATTGGAGATGATCAGGTCGACGGAACCGTCGATCACCGGTATTGCGTCCGCCATTCCCTTGCGAAACTCGACGTTGGAAGTCGGGTAGCCAAGATTGGCTGCGACGGAGGGGGCATTTTTTCGAGCGATAGCCAGCATCGTGTCAGTCATGTCGATTCCGATGACGTGACCTGTGGGGCCGACAAGCCGGGAGGCCGCGAAGCAATCGATCCCTCCGCCTGAACCGATATCCAGCACGGTTTCCCCTTGGGAGACGGTCTTGAGCCCGGCTGGCGTCCCGCAACCATAGGAAATCTTGAGGACTTCTTCCGGGATGAAGGATTTGAGGTCAGCCATGTCGTAACTGGTCGGGCAACACATTTGCTCGCCCGTTGATGCAGCCCGAGCATAGCGATCACTGACCTTTTGGGTGATCTCATCGATTGGCATAGATGCCTCACGGTCTAATGAAACAATATGCAATCGTCTCCATGTATCAACTTGAATAGTGGTTCGTCAACTCTGTGCTCCCCCGGGTCCCTGTCATGCCAAAGTGGGGGCAGCCAGAACCCTTCCAGCGTTCCAATGTATGGGACGAAGCCCAATCCTGAGTTGTTGGGATCAAGCCTATGTGCTACGTCGAAGCGCGGCTCCCTCAGGGCCAGGAGGTTTTTTTAGCCGTGGCGGGCGATCTGCACAAGCCATAAGTGCATCAGCCGGAGTGTGTTCGAAGTAGGCTGCAAGGTTTCCGGTCAAGGACACCGCCTGCTCGTAGGCCGTGAAAAATAAGGATCAGGGGCCGTCAGTCCATCTGTATCAATTCATAACGTAACGCTTTGCTCACGACTCGAAACCTGTATGGTTTGACCTCTTACCTCTTCAGGACACATTTTTCATACAGATTGTTGAGTTTCCCCGTGGAATCGTATCGAATCTTGAGTTGGCGGTAGCCTCCTTCGTTGTACAACTGTCCAAACTCTTCCCGAGAGTAGAACGAGGTCGAATAGAGGGACTTTTGGCCTTCGAGCTTCCGCACCTTGGCCTCTATGGCCCTATTGAAGTATCCCTCTTCGTGATCGGTCTTCACCACGTCCCAGAATCCAAAATTGATGTACAGCTTGTGGGGCTTCATGGAATAGAGCGAATACGAGACCGACGGATCGTAGGCCGTCACAGGACAAGTCCAGACCGGCTTGATCCCGATCTCTTCATGGAGGAACTGCGCAAATTCAGGCGCATGCTCGATGGGAATTTCGACATCCTGAATGACGGCTTCTTGCCGGTCCTCAAGAGCCTTGGAAATCCATTGTGCCACGGGTGAACGACGAGACCACTTCAGTACCTTCCAATAGACCGACGAACACAGGCGCTTTTTCCCCCAGAGCCATCGCATGACGGGATATTGCAAGAAAAAATGTTTGGAGCACCAAAACCAATCGGTGTCCCAGCGCCAGAGATAGTCGTGAGCGGTGAGATAGTCGGTCTTTTTTTGCCGGATCGATTGATAGTAGATCTGCAGATAGGTGTAGTCGCTGAGCCATTCGGCGTGGTCGATGAATTCACCCGTGGTGATGTAGAGTTCCTTGTCGTGAAACATTGCCCCGTCAACGAAATCCACAGACCGTTCGTTGCACAATCGTGCCATCGCATGGAAATACTGTTCCCAGTCCGAATAACGGTGATGTGTCAGTTTGACGAATGGCTTGATAGGAAGAAGCTTTACTTTGAGTTTCAGGATATACCCGAGCGTACCATAGGAATTCGGAAAGCCGAAAAACAGATCGCGATGTTCATTCGATTGCGTCGCGACCACGACGCTTCCATCAGGAAGAAGGATTTCAAGCTCCTGCACGGTTTCATGCACAAATCCACACTTGAATGACGTCGATTCGATGCCAATGCCCGCGATGGCTCCCCCAATGGTGATCGATTTAAGCTGGGGCACCACGGTGGGCATCAGCTGGAACGGGAGGGTTTCTCTGACCAGCTCTTCGTAGGTCGTCAAGCCCTCGACTTCCGCAACCTGCTCGTGTTCATCGACGCGGATCACATGGTTGAAATCGCGCAGATCAAGCCGGTGTACCTGCTCCTGCGCACGTTGTCGAAAGAGATTGGACGTGGATTTTTCAAGCGCGAGCGGGTTGGACGCGTTCATCGTGCGGATGGCTGCCACCGCCCGCTCTCGTTTGCCAGCGTATTCTTGCTGTGAGATCATGCCGGTTATCGCACCGATTCATATCCGCCCAGTACACCCTGCTTGGACATCACAATTTGCCAGAGATGAATCTTCCGGGCGCGGAACGATCCTGCGAGGGACAATAAATAGTAGCGCCACATGCGATGGAACCGCTCGTCGAACTTTGCCTTAAATTCCCCCCAGTGCGTATCCACATTGTTCTGCCAGGCCACGAGCGTTTTGTCATAATCGGGTCCGAAATTGTGCCAATCTTCCATCACCAGCAGTCCATCCATTGCGGCGCTGAGCTGGGCCACGGAAGGAAGCATGCCGCCAGGGAAAATATACTTGTCGAACCATGGATCGGAGGTGGTGACTGAAGCATTGTTCCCGATGGTGTGGAGCAAGAAGAGGCCGTGCGGTTTCAATCTGCTGTGGGCCGTTTCCATCAACGTCCGGTAATTCTTATATCCCACGTGCTCCGTCAGACCGATCGCGGCGACCTTGTCGAATTCGCCGGTCGCTTCCCGATAATCCCCCTGAATCACTTCAACGGGGAGGCCCGCACACCATCGGCGAGCAAAGGCAACTTGCTCCGAGGAAATATTATGGGCCACCACCGAACAGCCGTACTTGCTGGCGGCATATTGCGCAAAGCCTCCCCACCCGCACCCGAGTTCGAGGATACGGTCGCCCTTGCGAAGCTGCAACTTCCGGCAGATCAACTCCAGCTTCTGTTCTTGTGCCTCTGCCAGCGTATGCGCTCCCTTCCAGTAGGCGCAGGTGTATTGCATGTGCGGGTCCAGCATCTTTTCGTAAAAGTCGTTGTCCAAATCGTAGTGTTGCTGCGCCACTCTCTTGGACATTTGTTTATTCTGCATATTGAAGAGGCGCGCTTTGACTGCATTGACAATGAGACGCTTATCGACAACATCCTGGTCGAGCTGGGCCATATGGACCTTTGAAAAGAATTCGTCCAGCTGGACGGCATCCCACCATCCATCCATATAGGACTCGCCAAGTCCCAGCGATCCCTCTGCCAGGACACGGCCATAGAGTTTGTCATTATGCACCAGAATATCTCCCGGCTTGGTGCCGTTGATTTGAATCTGGGCCCTGTCGAGCAATTGCTGAATGACCTGTTTGTGGCTCATTGCAGGATTTTCCTTCGTGACCTGAATCAGGGCCTAGCGGTGGAGGTCTTATGACGGTCCTTGATTATGGGCTGGCGGAGTGTGCCCCATATGGGATCCACTCTCGAGGGCGATGGTTCTGGCCTTGATGTGTTCAGGGGGCGTTCTGAGATCCCACACAATCCCGAGCCAAGACAGCAGCGACAAGACGTAATAGGACACGTCCACTTCCCACCAAAACCATCCTTGATTGGCGGCCGACTGATAGTGATGGTGATTGTTGTGCCAGCCTTCTCCACAGCAGAGTATGGCAAGAATGAAACTGTTCTTACTACCGTCATTGGATTTGTACCTGACTCGACCGATCAAGTGCGCAAGGGAATTGATGAAGAATGTACAATGATACAGTGCGGTCGTCGAAATAAACACGCCCCAGACGAGACCTGGGAAGCCCCAAACGCTATAGATGAGCAGTGCGTAGCACAATGGCGGGATCCAGTAGTGCTTATTGAGGAAGCAGATCTCAGGGTTTCGACGAAAGTCTCTCACGAGATTCAAATCGGTTCGCATATAATCTGCAGAGAGTATCCATCCGACGTGAGAAAACCACCACCCTTTTTGCAGTGGGGAATGCACGTCCTCTTCCTGATCTGAGTATTTATGGTGATGCCGATGGTGGGCCGCCCACCACAACACGCCCTTCTGCGCGGAGGTCATCGCGAGGAACGCCAGGAGAAATTGGAAGACTCGGCTGGTCTTAAACGAGCGATGGGAAAAATAGCGGTGATATCCCGCCGTGACGGCAATCATTCTCAGGTAATAGCTGCCGACAGCTAGCAGAACCCATTCCCATTTAATCCCGGTCTGAAAGGCCAAGAGGCACATCAGATGGATGCTGAGAAAAGGAATGATGTCCCAATACTGGACAAAATCCTTCCAGGACCTGACTGCGAGAGAACCCTCGGTAGGATGGGCCGTTCCGTTCATACAGAAACCGTTGCGCCTTCAGCTATGTCACGAGTGGTCACTGTGAAAAATCTCTCGCTGTAAGTACCCCGTATAGAACTATCCACTTCAGCACGGCCACAGCAGTTCATGTCATCGCTAGCACCGTTCGATATAGCTCATGGCTCGCACGATCTTGGTGGCTCCGGAGCCATCGTGTTTTCTGACTTGCATGGTCTGCTGTAAAGAGATGCTGTCGGTCTGGATTTTTTGAAGAGTAGCAGCTTCTGATGTGGCACTGAGACTCGTGACTCGCGCGACGGGTTTGCTCAGCATAAACGTGCTCCTCCTTCGACGGGCTATGCAAAAGGGAATATTCTTTGCATAGCGCCTCGAGGAACAGATGCAGTTGAGACGCGCGTATATAGCAAGTGTCTCTCGAACCGAGCCCCACCCTCACGGGTGTCTGCAAAACCATGTAAGAGGGTGGTCGTGAACGAGAACGGAAAGAGGGGACTGAATCCGAACCAGCTCAGACCTACTAACCTCCCTCGAGGTCTCCAGGTCGAATCGGCTCAGGTTGTCTCTCCCATGCCGGATGCTGGCAGGTCTTCGGGCTCGCGAGCACTTCGGCTTTCGCCGCGTTCCTACCATCCACCGCTTCCCAGCTCCAAAGAGCCAGTGCGTGTGGTGGATTCGTTCTCGCTTACCGCTGCGGGGCAGCCCCGGAGTTGCACCGGGTTCCCTTTTTCTCTCTGAGAATACTCAGAGAACCAGCATAGGTCGCAGTCTATTGTGGCATCCGATATTTGTCAACAGAGATGTTGCGGGTTAAGGAATGATTCTGACCCATCAACGTGAAGTCGCAGACAAAGCACAAAACTTACCCCCATACGCTTGCCTGATGTCCTACTCCCCAGGCTTTCGTCGGCATGACGGAACTCTATCGATTTCGAGCAACACCATGCGGTTGCCTTTGCCAGAGCCACCAATAGACAGCAGCGTTGAGAACGACCACCATTGTCCCCAACAGCAATTGAATGCCTCGTGTCAGGTCCTCCGGGTAGAGAAGCAGCAGCAGATATTGGGCGATGAAATCCGAGCTATAGGTGGCCTCGCCACCCTGCGCGCGCAACCAATTCTCGATCGGCGTAAGAGGGCAGATCCAGCCGGTGAATTCGACGACCGCGCCCCAGAAAGCCGCCGGCAGGTGCAGCCACGCAATCCACCGCCATTTCAGCACGAGTAACCCACCGCACAGGACGAAGACCACGAACGCCAGATGAAGAATGAGAACGAGATCGGCCAAGAGTCGGTGCATGAGCCAACTCGGTTAGAACAAAGAGGGAGAATCATTCGGTTTTGGATACGTCAGCGTGCCCTTATCCACATGGGCAAAGGACGTGAGGATATGCGGGGCGGCATTCTCGGGAGACATGATATGCCGAACCTCCCAGCCACGACTCACCAGCACATCGGCGATCAGCGAGCGATGGCAGCGCCACGGCACCGCTTCCGCACACATGACCGTCGTCTGTTCTTGGGAGCTGAACATTCGTAGCGCGTCGATGGCTGTACGAAATTCTTCCGTTTGCATATAGTCGGCGTACCCGCGAAAGCTGGCATTGCGCCATCCATCGTTGATGGAATCTTTCTTCGGTTTTCGCAAACCGCCCAACTCCGGCAGATGGCGATACTGGAGGCCGGCATCGCGCAACGACAGGGTCAATGTGTCCGTATTGAATTGTGGATTGTGCCGTGAGCGTGGAATCGTTCGGACATCCACGAGGAGCCGAATTTCATGAGCCCGCAAGAGATCGATAAACTCATCGATCGGTCTGGTCGAATGGCCGACGGTCCAGAGAGTCGGGTGCTGAGGCATAGATGAGTGTGGCACAGAGCGCGGGGAATCGCCACGGCCGGAAAGTGAGAGGATCAATCCGGCGGCATGTTATCGGGATCGATTTCGAGCAGCCGAAGCCGGCCGTTGGCAATGTGTTCAGTCTTGTAGAGACGATCGCCAAGCTGGATGGTTCCTACAAGGAGATTGCCGCTGGCGACAAAGGTAAAGTCTCCCCTCGAAGGCGGTTTGAACGTACCACGGATGACGGCGGTGTCATTGCTGCGGGAGACCGTCGATGTGATATCCAATTCATGGCTGGATCCATCGAAGAGTTCGATGGCGATCCTGGGATGGGGTCTGGCCCCGGCATCCTTTAAGATTTGAAGCAGTGGGAGATCGAGGGCGATTTCTCGGTCGCGGAGCACCCATGGTCTTCGAGGCGTCGGCGGCTGATTGGCGGAAGGAGGAGTGAGAACCGTCTGCCACAAACTCTTCGGCGTCGGGCGCTCATCGGCCCCCACAGGAAAAGAACAGGCACACACGAGCAGTCCGATAAGAAGCAGGTGTCGGTATGATAGGCGGTTGAACCTGTGTAACGCAAAAACCATCAGAGGTCGCCGGCCTGCCGAGCCCATATCGTCAGCTCTCCTGCATCTTCCAGGACATTCACCGGGACTTCATAATAGTTCTTGAGGGTTTGTTTGGCGTTGGGTCTGAATGGCTTCATTCCGCGCTCGCGGTATCGTGGCGTCGTGGTCGCATTCGTCTTGAAATAGAGGCGGCCCTTCTGGACGATACCGAAGAACACCCTATCACAGTACAGCCCATATCCGCCGAACATGGCGCGGCAGGTCAAGCCCTGCAGTTCGCTGAGTTGATCCAGTACGAAGTCCTTGAATCCGTCGTACTTCGACGCCACGGCAGTCTCACAATGGTCTGCGCGCCGCGACCATTCTGACGGCGAGGGGAAAGATGACTCTGTTACCACGCTGATATTGGGCGGCAGCTTGGGTGATAAGGCGTTTCACTTCTTGTACTTGAGGCGTTGAGAGTGTGGCCATGAGGTTCTGTATCGGTGCCGCAATTTCCACAAGGCTCGTGTAGTACTCTTCGGCTGAGGTGTACGACCATTCCGCGAGAAATTCCTGGTCAATTACATCGACCAATCCGGCCTGCTGCAGCATCCCGGCGAGATCGCCGGGCTGAGCAAGACGAAAGATCCCAGGCGCCGTAGGGTCCGGCGGGGGCAGTTCGACCACCTTCTTCACCGCCTCCATCGAGAGGCCGATCGAGGGATTCTTCTCCGGGGCAGACCAGACGGCGGCCGCGACCCAACTTCCGGGCCTCAGCACACGCGCGATCTCAGCGGCGGCCTTCGGAATATTTGGCAAAAACATCAGGCAGAAGCGGCTTGTGACGGCATCGAACGAGTCAGCCTCAAATGGAAGCGCCGTCACGTCACTTGTGCGGAACGTCACGTTTGCGAGGCCGAGCACCGTGGCCTTGCGCCGCGCGACGGTGAGCATCTGCTCGGCGAGATCCAGCCCGGTCACGCTTCCAGTCGGCCCAACGGTTTGCGCGCCGAGCAGTGAGGGATAGCCGGTGCCCGAACCGAGATCGAGTACGCGCATGCCGGATCGAAGCCTCGCATCGGCCACGAGCCGGTGATTCAAAAATGCCATCTGCTCGTCGAAGAATCGGTCCCACTTCTCCCAACCTCCGGCAACGCGGTTCCAATCCTGCCGTTGGCCTTCGATCATCTGCTCCGGTGTCTGTCCCATCATCTCGTTCCTTTCGGCAGGTTACTTGATCGTTTGCAACGTGTCGCGCAGTTCCTTCAACTCGGTGCCCAAGAGATCGAGGTGCAGGTCGCGCTGCGGTTGATCGCTTTTGAATTTCCAGAGCCGCTTGAAGATAGCCGTCAATTCCTTCTTGTGCGTCACGGCCAGGTCATAGGCCGGCGTCTTGGCCTGTGCGTCCGTCACACCGCAGAACGCATCACGAAGCGCATGGAACTGGTTGTGCAAATCATCGAATGCGGTGTCGACTCCTTTTCCTCTCTTAGCTTTGCCTGCACTGACTTCCATCATATTCGTGAGGTTGATCAGCGTCTCGACCCCGCTCGCGCCTTTCGCTTGCGTCGCATAATCGGATGCTCGCGGATAGAACAGATAGCTGCAGCCGCTGAGCCCGATCAGCAGCATCGAGAGAGCGAACAGGCCGATTGTGCGTGTCACACAGTTCTCCTTCGTTGAACGCGTTGCGTGCGTAGTCAAGCATGCCGATCGGGAGAGGTCAACCTCCTTGGCGACGAATCGTTGAGTATGTCGGCGAACATCTTTTTCGACAGACGCGCCGGGATGAGGAAATCTTTTCGGCGGTTTGTGAGCAGGCTCATGCTGCCATCACTCCCCCGTCCACAGCCAAGATGCTTCCGGTGGTCCAGCGCGACTCATCGGACGCAAAATAGATCGCAGCT
>Ga0187894_10005684_pt1 | contig 12575 bp, 10 predicted proteins | sample GBC1701081metaG_FD_136650 | JGI IMG/M metagenome (GOLD analysis project Ga0187894, IMG submission 136650) | White microbial mat communities from a lava cave in the Kipuka Kanohina Cave System on the Island of Hawaii, USA - GBC170108-1 metaG ... | reverse complement strand
GCAGAGGGGACCTGGTGACCTGCTCGGCGACGCGCCACCGCGCGCTCTTCGAGGCCTGCCGCGCCGGGCTGGGACAGTTCGGAGTGATCGTGCGTGCCCGGCTGCGCCTGGTCGGCGTCCCGTCCCGGGCCCGGGTCTACACGCTGCCCTACGGCGAGCTCGCCTCCTTCCTCGCCGATCAGGAGGCGCTGGTCGCGGACGGCCGGTTCGACTACGTGGAGGGCTTCGTCCTCCCGGCCGCCGACGGCGGGTGGAGCTTCCTGCTGGAGACGGGGAAGTACTTCGACCCTGGAGCCGAGCCGGACGACGGCCGGCTGCTGGCCGGCCTCTCGTTCATCCCGGGCGGGCCGCCGCCCGACGACAGGACCTACTTCGAGTTCGCCGATCGGCTGGCGCCCGTGGTCGCCCTTCAGCGGGAGCTGGGAACGTGGTCGTACCCTCACCCGTGGCTGAACCTCCTGGTGGGGGCGTCCGAGGCGCGCTCCTTCATCGCCGACGCCCTGAGCACGATCGCCCCCGCCGATCTCGGCGAGGGCCCGATCCTGATCTGGGCCATGAACCGCGCGCGATTCGGCACGCCCTTCTTCCGCGTACCGGACAGCTCGCGCATGTTCCTGTTCGCCCTGCTGCGAACGGCGGTGCCGCCCACGCCCGAGCGGGCCGCGCAGCTCGTCTCCGACAATCGCCGGCTCTACGACCAGGTCGTGGCCGTGGGCGGCAAGCGGTACCCGATCGATTCGGTGCCCATGGACTCGCGCGACTGGCGGCGCCACTTCGAGCCGCTGTGGACGGCCTTCGTCGCGGCGAAGCGCCGTTACGATCCGGACGGGATCCTGGCGCCCGGGCAGGGCATCTTCTGACCCGGATCCGCGCGCGCTCGCCCGAGCCGAGCGCTTGCGGCGTGCGCGCGTTGCACCTTGACAAGCTTTGGGGGCACGACTAACGTCATCCTGTACGGACAGCATGATGGCGGGCCTAGTCGGCGCTCTCCGATCCGGCATAGAACGAGCAGAGAGCGCCGTCCCCGGAAGCGACGGAGGCACGATGCGAGACGACTCACACGATTCGGCGGTTCGCTTGGTGGACGACTTCACCCGGGGACTGATCGGGCGGAGGCAGTTCCTCGCCCGCGCCGGGGGCTTGGGGCTGTCGCTCGGCGCGGCGAGCGCGCTGCTCGCCGCGTGCAGCGACGACGACGAAGGGGACCAGCCCGAGTCCAGCGGGCCGGCGCAGGGAGCGCGGCCCGGCGGCACGCTGGTCTTCGCGCGCGATCAGGAGCCGGAGTCGGGCCTCAACCCGATCGGGGCCGCGGACAACGGGTCGATCTACGCGATCATGCAGATCTTCGACCAGTTGGTCGAGGTGAGCACCAAGCCGACTCCCGTGGCCGGCCTCGCCGAGTCGTGGGAGCGCAGCCAGGATGGGCTCGAGTGGACCTTCTCGCTGCGGGACGCGGAGTTCTCAAACGGGATGCCGGTCACCGCGGAGGACGTCAAGTTCACGGTGGAGCGCTTCGGCAACCCGAAGGTCAACGCGTTCTACGCCGCCCTGGGCGCCTCGGTGCGCGATGCCAAGGTCATGGACCGAAAGACGGTTCGGGTGAGGCTCGACCGGGTCGATGGGGCCTTCCTGGACAACATGTCGATGTTCGTCTCGTCGGTCGTCCCCAAGCGGGTCGTCGAGCGGGTGGGCGAGGAGAAGTTCGCCGAGGCGCCGATCGGCTCCGGCCCCTTCATGGTCGCGAACTTCGTCCGCGGCCAGCGGCTCGAGCTCGAGCGCAACCCCAACCACTGGCGCCCCGATCGGCCCTACCTCGACGGCGTGGTGTTGGAGTTCGTGCCGAACTCCAACACGCGCGTCCTGAGGGTCAGGTCGGGCGAGGCCGACGTGGCGGCCGAGATCCCGTACAACCAGGTGGAGTCGCTCGACGGCTCCGGTGACCTGTCCGTGGAGTCGGCGGAGGTCTTCAAGTGGGACGCGATCTGGTTCAACACCAAGGAGAAGCCGCTCGACGACAGGCGGGTCCGGCAGGCGCTGAACTACGCCACCCCGAAGGAGGGCATCCTCGAGTCCGTGCTGTTCGGCGAGGCGGACGTCGCGAACAGCATCATCGCCAGGGTCAAGTACTGGGACGAGGGCGTCCCGGTCTACCCCTACGACCTCGACCGGGCGCGCCAGCTCCTGCGGCAGTCCTCGGCGCCGGACGGCTTCACCCTGCCGCTGGTGATCGCCTCGGGCGACCCGGTCGAGCGCCAGACCGCTGAGATCGTGAAGGAGGAGTGGTCGAAGATCGGCGTCGACGTCCAGATCGCCCAGCAGGACATCGGCACGCTGATCACCAACTGGCTCGAGGGCAAACAGACGGCCGCCACCTTCCCGGGCAACGTGCTGTCCAGCGACACGCTCTCGGACGACAACCTGGCGTTCGTCTTCTACGATCCCGAGGGAGGAGCGAACTCGTTCGGGACCGGCTATGACAACCCGGAAGTGATCCGGCTGATCAACGAGGCCAGCACGTCGCTCAGCGAGGACGAGCGCGGGCGGAAGTTCTCCGAGGCGCAGCGGATCGCGATGGAGGACGCGCCGGCCGTGCCGCTCTTCTTCACCAAGACGCGGACCGCCGTGCGAGATTCCGTCAAGGGCTTCCAGACCTTCAAGACCGGCTGGTGGCCCCTGTGGGACGTCTACATGGAGGAGTAGGCGCTCGGCCGCCGGAGCGAACTAGTGGCCGCTCCTCCAACCTCGCACCCGCTTGCCGGCTGCAAGTCTTCGCCTGGCGGCACCCACGCTCGCCGAAGTAGCGCTGCTACTCCGGCTTCGCGCGTGCGCCGCCATGTTCGACTTTCGCTCGGCAAACGGGCGCGAACTTGTCGGAGCGACCACTAGGCGATCGTGATCTCCTATGTGCTGCGCCGGGCCCTCCAAGCTACGCCCGTCCTGATCGGGATCACGCTCGCCGCGTTCATCCTGATACATCTCGTCCCCGGCGACCCGGCCCGGATCATCCTCGGCACGCGGTCGAGCCCCGAGGCGCTGGCCACGCTGCGGGATCAGCTCGGGCTCAACGACCCCCTGCCCCGGCAGTACCTCGACTTCTTGACCGGCGCGATCCGGCTCGACTTCGGCGACTCGCTAGTCAAGCGCGCGCCGGTCGCGAGCCTGCTCGGCCAGCGCGTCGGGGTCACCGCGCTGCTGATGACCTACGCGGTGCTGATCGCGGTGGCCATCGCGGTCCCGCTGGCCGTCCTGTCCGCCGTGCGGCGCAACCGCCTCGTCGACCACGTCATCCGCCTGTTCTCGATGGTCACGTTCGCGATGCCGCCCTTCTGGCTCGGGCTGCTCCTGATCCTGCTGTTCAGCCTCCAGCTCGGGCTGCTCCCCACGTCGGGCTACGGCGAGGGCTTCCTCGACCACCTGAAGAGCCTGACCCTGCCGGCGGTGACGATCGGCGTGTACCTGGCCCCGATCCTGCTGCGGACGCTGCGCTCGAGCATCATCGAGACGCTCGGCGCCGAGTTCGTCGAGGCGGCCCGCGCGCGCGGCCTGAGCGAGAGCCGGGTCGTCTTCCGGCACGTCCTGCGCAACTCGATGATCGCGACCGTGACGATCCTCAGCCTGAACGTCGGCTTCCTGCTGTCGGGCATCGTGATCGTCGAGAACGTCTTCGCGCTGCCCGGCCTGGGCACCGAGCTGGTGTCGGCGATCGTGGCCAGGGACTTCCCGGTGATCCAGGCGCTGACGCTGGTCTTCGGGGTGGCGGTGATCCTCATCAACCTGACGACCGACCTGGCCTACGCGGCGCTCGACCCGAGGGTGCGGCTGTGAGCGTCGCGGTCGAGCCGCGCGCGGGCGAGGAGCTCGGCCTTCGGGACGACGGCACGCTGGGCCGCCGCGCTCGCTCCGAGCGGCGCTGGTCGGCGCTGACCCTGTGGACGGGCGTCGGGATCATGGCCGGGATCGTGTTCATGAGCCTGGCCGCCCCGCTGTTGGGATTCGAGGACCCGAACCGCCAGGACCTCGCCCAGGTCTTGAAGCCGCCCTCCCTCGATCACCCCTTCGGGACGGACAGCGTGGGGCGCGACATCTTCACGCGCGTGCTGTACGGGGGTCGCATCGACCTCCTCTTCGGGGTCGTCACGACCTACGTTCCGCTCGTGCTCGGCGTGGCGCTCGGCGCGATCGCGGGCTACCGCGGCGGCTGGCTCGACACGGTCGTGAACCGGCTGGTCGACACCGTCATCGCGTTCCCGTTCATCGTGCTGGTGCTGGCCATCGTCGCGATCTTCGGTCCCGGGCTCACGGGCGCGTACATCGGGGTCTTCGTGGTCGGCTGGGCGCTGTACGCCCGGCTCACGCGGGGCGAGATGCTCGTCATGCGAGAGCGTGAGTTCATCCTCGCCGCCCAGACGCTCGGATACCCGACCTGGCGGATCGTGTTCGTCCACGCCCTGCCGAACGTCCTGCGGCCGAGCATCGTCTTCTCGATGGCCGACATCGTTCTGAACATCCTGCTCCTGTCGGCGCTTTCGTACCTCGGGCTGGGCGTGTCGCCGCCGACGCCGGAGTGGGGCGCGCTGGTGGCCGAGGGCCAGTCCGTGCTGCTCACCTCGTGGTGGGTGGCCACCCTGCCCGGCCTCGTGATCGTCCTGGTCGGGATCGGCCTGAGCCTGATCGGCGACGGCATCGCCGATCGCATGGGACGGGACTTCAAGCTGACCGCGTGAACGCCACCACGACAGTTGCCGAGCCGCTGCTCGACGTGCGCGGCCTGACGGTGGGGTTTCCCACCCGCTCGGGCCTGCTGCTGGCGGCGCACGACGTCAGCTTCTCCATCCGCACCGGACGCACGCTGGGGCTGGTCGGGGAGTCCGGCTGCGGCAAGAGCGTGACCCTGCGGGCCCTCCTGGGGCTCGTGCCGTATCCGGGCGCGATCCTCTCCGGCGCGGTCGGGTGGCTGGGCCGCGACCTGCGCACGGCCTCCGAGAAGGAGCTGCGCGACGTGCGCGGGGCCGAGATCTCGATGGTCTTCCAGGATCCCTCCTCCTCGCTGAACCCGGTCTTCTCGATCGGCGACCAGCTCGGCGAGACGCTGCGGGTGAGGCTCGGCATGCGACGGCGCGAGGCGCGCGCGCGGGCGGTCGAGCTGCTCGAGCGGGTGGGCATCCCGTCCGCGCGCCGGCGCCTCGCGTCGTACCCGCACCAGCTCAGCGGCGGCATGCGCCAGCGGGTGATGATCGCGCTGGCGATCGCCTCGCGGCCCAAGCTGTTGCTCGCCGACGAGCCCACCACCGCGCTCGACGTGACGATCCAGGAGCAGATCCTCGTGCTGCTGCGCGACGTGCAGGCGGAGACCGGCATGGCGATCGTGCTCGTCTCGCACGACCTCGGCGTGATCGCCGAGGCCTGCGACGAGGTGTCGGTGATGTACGCGGGCCGGCTCCTGGAGCAGGGGCCCGCCGGCGCCGTCCTGCGGTGGGCCATGCACCCCTACACGCGCGGCCTGGTGGCGGCCGTGCCCCCGCTGCATCCGGCGGGCGCGAACGGCGCGGTCCCGATCGCCGGCCAGCCGCCGAACCTCTTGGAGCTGCCGCCCGGCTGTCCCTTCGCCCCCCGCTGCCCGTACGCCACCGAGGCCTGCGCGGCGGTGCCGATGACGCTCGAAGGGCCCACCCCGCACCATCGTTCGGCCTGTCCGTTCGTGGGTCAGGAGGCGCGATGAACCTCAACGGCGCACCGCTGCTCGAGGTCGAGGGGCTCAGCAAGCACTTCGAGGACCGGCGCGTCGCGGCGGATCGGCTGCGGGGCCGACGCGCCGCGCGTCTCACCGCGCTCGACGGTGTCTCGCTGACCGTGCGGCGCAACGAGACGGTCGGCATCGTGGGCGAGTCGGGCAGCGGCAAGACCACCCTGGCCCGCTGCATCGTTCGCCTGGTGGAGGCGGACGGCGGCTCGGTGGCCTTCGACGGCGCCGACGTCCTGGCCGCCGACGCGAGGGAGCTCAGGCGCATCCGGCGCGAGGTGCAGCTCATCTACCAGGACCCGTACTCGTCGCTCAACCCGCGGATGAGCGTGGGCCGGGCGATCAGCGAGCCCGCGCTCGTCCACCGACTGATCGAGCCCGACGCGGCCGAGCGCCACCGCGCCGAGCTGCTGGAGCGCGTGGGGCTGCCGTCCAGCGCCGCCGCCCTGCGCCCCCACGAGCTCTCGGGCGGGCAGCGACAGCGCGTGGCCATCGCCCGGTCCCTGGCGCTCAACCCGCGTATGCTGGTGGCCGACGAGGCGGTGAGCGCCCTCGACGTGTCGATCCAGGCTCAGATCCTGGCGCTGCTCGAGCGCCTGACGCGCGAGCTGGGGCTGGCGATGATCTTCATCTCGCACCAGCTCTCGGTGATCGCCCGCCTCTCGCAGCGGGTGGCGATCATGTACCTCGGACGCATCGTCGAGATCGGGCCCACGGCCGAGGTCTTCTCCAACCCGCGCCACCCGTACACCGCCGCCCTGCTGCGCGCCCATCCCACGCTCGAGCTCGACAAGCCGCGCGCCCCCGCGCTGGCCGGCGAGATACCGTCGCCCTACCACATGCCCGAGGGCTGCCGCTTCCATCCGCGCTGCCCGCTGGTGGAGGAGCGCTGCCGCACCGTGGACCCGCCCCCGGTCGACCTGGGCGGCGGGCGCCGCTCGTGGTGCCATGTGCTGCCGTACCGCTCCGATCAGCCGCCCTGAACGGCGCGCCGACCGGGGCCAGGGGCCACGATCGGCCAGACGTCGACCACCGCCCCGTCCTCGATGACGTGGTAGGCGTCGTGGGAGTTCACGGCCCCACCGCAGTAGGCGACGACGAGTTCGGCGGCGTCGCCAGGATCCGGTCCCGGGCCCTCGACGACGTCGAGGAGGGCGTGCTCCTCGTGGAGGTCCCGTAACGCGAGCGACGGTGAGCGAGGACGAGCGGGCGCCAGCTCCGGAACGCCCGCCACCTTCGTCCCGCAGTCGAGCACGACGCGGTCCCCGTGGCGGCTGACGACCCGGCCCAGCACGAACAGCGCCGGCTCGAAGCGCGGCGTGAAGTCCAGGTAGCCGCTGTCCATCAGGGCATAGGTGCCGGCCTGGATCTCGGTCACGCCGTCGATCGGCCCGGTCAGGTCGTAGGTCGTGGTGCCGCCCGCGGAGACGACGTCGAGCTCGTGTCCGGCCCGCCGCAGCTCGGCCACGTATCCGAGCAGCTTGCGCATCGCCCGCTCGGCGAGCGACCGCCGGCGCGCCGGGTCGCGCTCCAGGACGGCGTGTCCCTCGTAGCCCATCGCCCCGCGCAGCTCGAGGCCGGCGGCCGACGCGACGCGGTCCGCCACCCGCAGCGCCTCCTCCGCGCCGCGCACCCCGCCGCGGCCCATGCCGACGTCGATCTCCACCAGCGCGCCCAGCTCGGCGCCGCCGTCGCGCACGGCCGACGCGAGCAGATCGACCCCGCGCACGTCGTCGACGGCCACCATCACGCGGCCCGCGCGAGCGACCCGCGCGAGGGCGCGCAGCTTCTCGTCGCCCGCGACCTCGTTCGCGATCAGCACGTCCTCGATGCCGCCGGCCACGAGCGCCTCGGCCTCCGCGACGGTCGCCACGGTCGCGCCGACCGCGCCGGCCCGGCGCTGCAGGCGCGCGATCTCCACGCACTTGTGGATCTTGGCGTGTGGCCGCAGGTCGACCACGCCGCGCGCCCATTCCGCCATCGCGTCCACGTTGCGCCGCAGGGCGGCCAGGTCCAGCAGCAGCACCGGGGTGGTGAGCTCCGCCACCCGGCGACCCACGTCCGGGTGGCCGGGACTGGTGGCCGCCTCAGGGGCTCGGGCGTCCATCGAACACCCGCTCGGGAGAGTCCTGTCCGTAGTAGGCGTCCGGGCCGTGCTTGCGCAGGAAGTGCTTTTCGAGCAGGACGGGATCCATGGAGCCGAGCTTAGGGGCGAGCTCGAGGGTGTAGAAGGCCAGCTCCGCGACCTCGTCGAGGACCTGCGCGTTCTCCACCGCCTCGGCCACGGTCCGGCCCCATGCGAACGGGCCGTGGCGGCTCACCAGCGCACCGGGCACGCCCAGCGGGTCCCGGCCCTGGAGCGCCTCCACGATCGCGTGCCCGGTCCGGGCCTCGTAGGAGTCGCCGATCTCGTCCGGCCGCAGGCCCCGGGTGCAGGGTATGTCGCCGCGGAAGTAGTCGGCGTGCGTGGTGCCGAGCACGGGGATCGGGCGCTCGGCCTGAGCCCAGACCGTCGCCCAGCGGGAGTGGGTGTGAACGATGGCCCCGACGGCGGGGAAGGCGGCGTAGAGCGCGAGGTGCGTGGGAGCGTCGGCGGACGGCTGGAGCTCACCCTCGACGCGTTCGCCGGCGAGCGTCAGGACGACCAGCGAATCCACCCTCAGCTCCTCGTACGGCACCCCGCTGGGCTTGATGACGACCGTGTCCTGGAGCCGGTCCACGGCGCTGACGTTCCCCCAGGTGTGGCTCACCAGCCCGCTGCCCGCAAGTCGCTGGTTGGCGAGCAGTACCGCGGTCTTCAGGCTGGCGGGCGCTCCCATCGGTGATCGGGCAGGTACGAGTCCTGTCCTCCTGTCCGGACATTAGTTCGCCCTGGGGGGCCTTGTCAAGCGGCGTCTAGACGGAGGATTGAGAGCTGTCGAGCGGCGCGAGCCGCACGCCCGCCTGGGAGCGCACGACCTGCACCTCGATCCGGATCCTGTCGGTGCGCAACCAGGTCTGGAAGCAGTGGAAGGGCTGGAGGTCGGAGTCCCAGGAGACGGACTCGATGAAGATCAGCGGGGTGCTCGGCTTGGCCTCGAGCAGGCCGGCGACGTCGGCCTCCGCCCGCGTCGCCTCGAGCGTGCGCCGCCCGCCGTAGACCGTCAGGCCGTCGCGCTCCCGCAGGCGGTCGTAGAGCGAGACGTCCTCCCGCTCGAGCGTCAGGGCCGTCTCCGCGAGGTGCTCGGGCAGGTAGTCCGTCACGTGCAGCGCGACCAGGCCGTTGACGTAGCGCAGGCGCTGGAGCAGGGCGCCGCGGGTGCCCTCGGGAAGCCCGAGCGCCTCGGCCGCCCAGTGGGGGAGCGCCACCACCTCCGCGCGAATCACCTTGGACTTCACGTCGAACCCCATGCGCTCGACCTCCTCATGGAAGAACCCCTCGGAGGACTGAAGCAACCACGAGCGCTCGCGGGGGTCGGCGATGAAGGTCCCGCGTCCCTTGAGCCGCTCGACCAGGCCCTCGTCCTCGAGGCGCTGGAGCGCCTGACGAACGGTGGCGCGCGAGACGCCGAACTGCGTGCTGATCTCGGGCTCGGAGGCGAGCCGCTCGCCCGGTGTCCAGCCGGCCTTCACGATCTCCTCGCTGAGCAGCCTGCTGAGCTGAAAGTACAGCGGAACGGGCGAACGCCGGTCGATCTTGTCGCTATCCGAGATCATTCTGGACTCTTGTGATGCTGTCCGGACAAGCTTTGAGACTCTACCAAGCCATGCAACGGGCCTCCGCTTGACCCTCCAGACATGACGAGCTATCGTCCACCTGTACGTACAAGCTCCCGCGCCGTCGGTGGCCGGGCGAAATCAGCACGGGAGGGTTCGGAAGCGAGCGTGAAGGCACTCGTCGTCGGAGACTCTTTCTGCCCCGCGGACGTGTTCGAGCGCGCGTTCTCGTCCCTGCCGTGGGCCGGCGAGGTGCGTTACACCGAGGTGGACGACGGCGAACGCCTGGCCCCCGGCACACCGCCCGAGGACGGAATACGCGAATACGCCGGCGTGCCGCGGCAGCTCATCGCCGAGCTCGAGGACGAGGAGGTGCTCATCGTGCACGGCGCGCCCGTGACCGCGGCCGTGCTCGACGCCTCCCCGCGTCTGCGGCTCGTCTGCTGCGCGCGGGGTGGGCCCGTCAACATCGACGTCGCGGCCGCCGCCGAGCGGGGCATCGCGGTCACCACCACGCCCGGGAAGAACGCTCCGGCGGTGGCCGACCTGACGATCGCCTTCCTGATCATGCTCGCGCGGGGCGTGCCCCAGGGTCAGGAGTTCCTGAAGGACGGCGGCTCGCCCGGCGGCTCGACGTTCGAGGGCGCTCGCTTCCTGGGCCACGAGCTGGACGGCCAGGCGCTGGGACTGGTCGGCTACGGACAGGTGGGGCGCGCGGTCGCCGCGCGCGCCCGCGCGTTCGGGATGGTCGTGCGAGCCTTCGATCCGTTCCTGAACGGACGCGGGCCGGTCGACGCCGCGGTCGAGCTGACCGACACGCTGGAGGCGCTGATCGGCGCCGCGGACTTCGTCTCCCTGCACGCGCGCGCCACGCCGGAGAACGAGAACCTGCTCGGCGAAGCTCAGTTCGCCCGCTTTCGCCGGGGGGCCTACTTCGTCAACACCGCCCGCGAGACCCTGGTGGACGAGCGGGCGCTGCGCGAGGCCCTGCGGTCGGGGCGTCTGGCCGGCGCCGCCCTGGACGTCGTGCGGCCCGCGCCGGGGCCGCATCCGCTGATCGGCCTCGACGGCGTGATCGTCACCCCTCACATGGCCGGCGCGACGCACGAGACGCTGGCCCGCGGCGCTCGCATGCTGGCCGACGAGCTCGAGCGCTTCGCCGCCGGTGAGCCGCTGCGGCACTCGGTCAACTCGATCGGCGCATGACCGAGCGCGGCGGCGACAGGCTGCTGACGGTCGACGCCGGCACGGGCAGCGTGAGGGCGATCCTGTTCGACGCCGAGTTCCGCCAGCTCGGGGCCGCCAGCCGCGAGTACAGCCATCCGCCGCTGCCCGCCTGTCCGGGCGGCCAGGAGTTCGAGACGGACGCCAACCGCGAGCGGATCGACGGGTGCATCCGGGAGGTGCTGGCCGGCACCGACCCGCGCCGGGTCGCCGCGGTGAGCGCCACCAGCATGCGCGAGGGCATGGTCCTCTACGACCGGTCGGGCGCGGCGATCTGGGCCTGCCCCAACTCGGACAGCCGCGCCCCGCGCGAGTCGGCCGAGCTGATCGCCGAGGGGGCGGCGGAGCGGATCTACGAGCTCGGCGGCGACTGGATCGCGATCACCGCCCCGCCGCGGCTGCGCTGGCTGCGCCGCCATGAGCCGGAGCTCTTCGACCGTGTGCGGCACATGACGATGTTGAGCGACTGGATCCTCTACCGGCTCAGCGGCGAGCTCGTGACCGAGCCGACGATCGGCTCCAGCTCGGGCATGTTCGACCTCCGGCGCCGAACCTGGTCGGACGAGATCGTCGAGCTGTGCAAGCTCGATCCGGCGGTGCTCCCGCCGGTGGTCGAGCCCGGCACGGCGGTCGGCGGCGTGAGCGCGGACGCCGCCGCGGCCACGGGTCTGGCCGAGGGCACCCCGGTCGTCGCCGGGGGCGCCGACACGCAGCTCGGTCTGCTGGGCCTCGGCATCACGTCCCCCGGTCGCGTGACCGTGCTCGGGGGCACCTTCTGGCAGACGACGCTGCTGCTGGACGAGCCCACGGTCGATCCGGCCGGCCGGCTGCGCACGCTCTGCCACGTCGGCGCGGAGCGCTGGATGATCGAGGGGATCGGCTTCTGGTGCGGGCTGACGATGCGCTGGCTGCGCGACGGGTTCTGCGCGGAGGAGAAGCGGCGCGCGGCGGCCGACGGCGCCAGCGCCTACGCCCTGATGGAGGAGCTCGCCGCCGCGGTGCCGCCCGGCGCCCACGGCGTCACCGGCATCTTCTCCGACCTGATGAACGTGAAGCGCTGGATCCACGCCGCGCCGGCGCTGATCGGGTTCGACGTCACCTCGCCGGAGACGTCGGGCAAGGCGGAGTGCATCCGGGCCGTCGAGGAGGGCGCCGCCTACGTGGTCCGCGGCCACCTGGAGATGCTGGAGGCGATCATGGGCCGGAAGGTGGAGCGGATCACCTTCACGAGCGGCGCCGCGCAGGGCGCCCTCTGGCCGCGGATCCTGGCCGACGTGACCGGACGGGTGGTCGAGATTCCCGTCGTGAAGGAGTCGACCTCGCTGGGAGCGGCCATGTGCGCCGCCGTGGGCGGCGGGCTGCGCCCGGACCTCGCGACGGCGGCTCGCGCGCTGCCCGGCATCGAACGCGAGCTCGAGCCCGATCCCGAGGCGGCCACCGCGTACACGGGCCTGTACGAGGGATGGCTCGAGCTGTACCGGCACTCGCTCGACGCGGTCGAGCGCGGCCTGACCAAGCCGCTCTGGAGAGCGGCCGGAACCTAGAACGACGAGGACACGAGCATGCCAGAGGCAGACCGCGCCGCCGACAAGGGCTTCCGCGAGGAGGTGCCGCCCCCCGAGATCACGTTTGGGCTCAAGGGCGCGGCCTCGCTCGACTGGGGCATGAAGAACCGGCTCGCGCGGATATTCAGGCCCGACACGGGCCGCACCGTGATGCTGGCCGTCGACCACGGCTACTTCCAGGGTCCCACCACCGGGCTGGAGCGGATCGACCTCGCGGTGCCGCCGCTGCTGCGCCACACCGATGCTCTCATGTGCACGCGCGGGACGCTGCGCGCGACCGTCTCGCCGGAGCTGGACCGGCCGGTCGTGATGAGGGCCAGCGGCGGGCCGAGCGTGCTGCGGGAGCTCTC
>Ga0187894_10005683_pt1 | contig 12580 bp, 10 predicted proteins | sample GBC1701081metaG_FD_136650 | JGI IMG/M metagenome (GOLD analysis project Ga0187894, IMG submission 136650) | White microbial mat communities from a lava cave in the Kipuka Kanohina Cave System on the Island of Hawaii, USA - GBC170108-1 metaG ... | reverse complement strand
CTCGACCGCGCGCAGCGCATCGAGATCGAGCGGGTTGGCGGTGGCGATGGTGATGACCCCGTCCTCGAGCCGCACCGGGATGATCTCGTACTTGGTTGCCAGCCCTTCCTTCACGGCGCGCGTCAGCTGCGGGTCGATCGCCACCGAAGTGAGGTCGATCAGGGGCAGGCGCAGGGTGTCGGCGAGCAGAAAAGCGAGGTCACGCTCGTCGACTACCCCTTCCCGTTCGAGCAACTCGGTGAGGTGCACCGAGTCGCCGATCTCCTCCAGTCGCAAAGCATCCGCAGCGGTCAAACGGCCCTGCCGCTGCAGGAACCGCAAGAGCGCACGCCTTCCTCGAAATCCGTCGGAACTCATGACACCTGGCCTGCTGCCCAGAGCAAGGCATGTACCGTGCCGGGTCGAACGCAATGCGCAACCGATCCGCCCGTCTCGGCGTGCCCTTTCGGTGGCGATCCGGTGACAAAATTGGGCGCTCGTGACCGCCGGGTCCGCGGCTACGAGACACGTGCTTCAGCGCAGGAAGAATCGGCCCTTGGGGCCCCGCTCCAGGTCGAGCCAGTCGCCCACGCCCATACCGAGGATGCGTTGGGTGATCTCGTTGGCGTCCTGGACTCCCTGCGCATCTGGCATGATCTCTTGCACGAGGATGAACTGGTCTGGCGACAGACGCTGGAACACGCCGGCATCGCGCACGCGACGCGAGGCGACGAGCAACTCGAGCATGTCGTCGTTGCTCAGACCATCGTACAGCGATCCCGCCGGTATGGTCGGAACCGGCTGCGGCGGGGGCTCGCCGAAACCGGGTACTTCATTCGTAGCAACCTCGACCTCCGACTCCGTGCTCGCCGCTGAGCCCGCGCGCGTCCTCGCCCGCGCGGCCCGGCGGTCGGCCATCATCTCGGCGCGCGTGCGGAAGCCCTTTTTCTGCCGCGCCGCCCCGGCCTCTTCGCCGTCCGCCGCCACGCCCCCTGACGCCGCACCCGGTGCCGCCGCCGGAGTATCCGAAGCGGGAGCCTCGGGCGCGCCGGCCTGCCCCGCCTGATGCTGCCGGGCCGGCGGCACAGGCCGATCCTTCAGCAGGGTGACGCGGCCCACACCATCGGATCGGCGTACCGCCGCGAGCCCGTGCTTCTCGGAATCGGTGTAGCGCGCGTCATCGCCGAAGAGAGTCCAGAGCGCGACGAGGAGCGCGAGCAGTGCGATCGAGGCCGCCGCGAGAATGGGACCGCGAGAAGACATGCCCGTCTCAGTTCAGAACTCGAAAAGTACCTTCACCGCGCCGCTGCCACCTTGATTCCAACACGCCATGAACGCATCGCGATACTGCGACAGTGAGAACCGATGCGTGACGATCGGCGTAACGTCGATTCTAGCGGAAGAAACCCAGTCGAGATACCACTCCATCGCGTGCCGCCGCCGACCTTCCCATTCCTCGACCGCGAAGGCGTTCGAGCCGACCACCGAGATCTCCTTGAAGTAGAGCGGCGTCCATTCGAAACGCCGCGGGATCTCGACCCCGGTGACGACGATGCGCGCTCGCGGTCGGGCGACGCGAACCCCCACTTCAAGGGTCTCGGCGGAGCCGACGGTATCGTAGACGACGTCGACACCTCGATTGAGCATCGGCTGGCCGTACCACGGCTTGAGCACGTCGGTGCCGCTGAACTCGGCCGCGTGCTCGATGATCGCCGTCGTCGGCCGATGCTCGATCGCCTGCTCGGCGCCGAACTGGCGCGCCAGCCGCGCCTGATGCGCGTAGCGCGCCACCGCGAGGATGCGCACGCCGGGGTGGAGCAGGCGCAGGATGGCGATGGTGAGCAGTCCGAGCGTACCGCAGCCGTAGACCAGCGCGGTGCCGGTAGCAGGCGGCGGGCTGTGCAGGATCGAGTGCAGCGACACCGAGAACGGATCGGCTAGGACGGCAGAGGAGAAGTCGACGTTGTCGGGAATCGGAAAGCACATCGACTCGTGCGCCGGAACCAGCGGCGCGAAGCCGCCGGTGGCGGTGGCGCTGTTGCCGGTGTGGATCCCGGGCGCGAGACGGCCGCGGGCGAAGTTCTCACACAGCGAGAGCTCGCCGCCGGCGCACGCCGCGCACGCCGGCTGGATGCCGCGCGGGCCACACGAGAGCCACGGGTTCAACACGACGCGCTCGCCGACGCGGCGTTGCCTCACCGCTGGTCCGACCGCCTCGATCGTGCCCACCACCTCGTGGCCGAGCACCTGAGGAAAGGAGATCAGAGCCGTCATCGGGTTGTCGAGACGACCGTTGAGGAAGACCTGCTTGTAGTCGCTGCCGCAGAGACCGCAGAGCGCGGTGCGAATCACGACCCAGTCCGGCCCGGGGAAGCTCGGGTCGGGAATCTCGCGCATTCGCAGCGGCGCCAGCGGACCGACGAACGCGCGCGGGCTGAAGTTGCCGAGCAGCTTCGTGATCGCCTGTCGGGGCAGGCTGTTCTCGCAGACCAGCGCCTGCATGCGGCTCAGCTATCTGCTCGTGCCCGGTTGATCAAGCTCGCCGCCACGGCGGCGCCGAAGCCGTTGTCGATGTTGACCACGGTGATCCCGGGCGCACAGGAGTTGAGCATCGCGAGCAGCGCCGCAAGACCGCCGAAGCTCGCGCCGTAGCCGATGCTGGTCGGCACCGCGATCACGGGGCGATCGACGAGGCCGCCGACCACGCTCGGCAAGGCGCCCTCCATGCCGGCGACGACGATCAGCACCGCCGCGTCGCGCAGCAGCTCGCTGTGCGCGAACAAGCGATGGATGCCGGCGACGCCGACGTCGTGCACGCGCTCGACCTCGTTGCCGAGCAGCTCCGCGGTGATCGCCGCTTCCTCCGTCACCGGTAGATCGGACGTGCCGGCGCCGACGACGACGATCCGGCCTCGACCGCGCTTCTCGATCGGCTGCCGTACCACCGTCGCGAGGCGGGCGTGCTCGTCGTAGCGCGCGTCGCCAATCTCCGCGCGCAGGACCTCGGCCTTCTCTGCGTCTAGCCGAGTGACGAGAACGTTCGCGCCCTGCTCCAGCAACCGCCCGGCGATGGCGATCACCTGCCGCGCCGACTTGCCCTCGCCGTAGACAACCTCCGGCAAGCCGAGGCGGAGCCCGCGGTGATGGTCGACCTTGGCAAAACCGAGATCCTCGAACGGCAACCCCTTCAGCCGCTCGAGGGCGTCATCCACGGAAAGCGAGCCGCCCTCCACCTGCCGCAGCAGGTCGCGCAAGCGAGACGGGTTCATCTCCCGCAACGATGCTGGCCGCCGCCGCCGCGGTCAAGTCACGCGAGCCGAAAGTGTTGGAAGCCTCCGGATTGGAGTCGCCGCGTGCGACCACTGCGATCGCGCACCCGCACGCTGCCCGTCCCGGCCGTGATCTCACCGACCAGCGTGATACGGTCCGGTAGCCGCGGCCGGAGGCGCTCGAAGCGCGCCTGCTTCGCGCGCGGCACGGTGAAGAGAAGCTCGTAATCCTCGCCGCCGCGCAGCGACAGGGTCGCGTCGGCACCGATGACAGCATCGTAAGCGGCGGAACGCGGCACCTCGTCCTCGCGGACGACGGCGCCGACTCGGCTGGCGGCGCAGATGTGGCCGAGGTCCTGCACCAGGCCGTCGCTCACATCGATCATGGCGGAGACAACACCCGCCGCCGCCAGCCTGCGACCGCTCTCGAGCCGCGGCGTCGGTGCAGCGAAGCGGCGCAGCAGAAACGAGAGGTCGCGTCGTCGCGGCGCGGCGCGACGACTGCCGCCGGCGTTCGCCAACCACGCGACCGCCGCGGCGGCATCGCCGAGCGTGCCGCTGACGTAGACGCGATCGCCAGGCCGCGCGCCGCGTCGGAGAATCGGCTTGTCGACTTCGCCCACCACCACCACCGAGACGAACAGGCGCTCGGCTGCCGACAGGTTGCCGCCGACGATGGCGGCACCGGCGCGGCGCGCGGCCCGCTCCGCGCCCCGGTGCAGCCGCTCGAGATCCGTCCGCGAGATCGAGCCCGGCACACCCAGGCTGAGCAGCAGGAACCGCGGCCGCCCGCCCATCGCGGCGACGTCGCTCAAGTTGACCAGCACGGCCTTGGCGCCGATCTCTTCCGGCGACAACCAGCCGCGCTCGAAGTGGACGCCCTCCACCAGCGCGTCGGTCGTGAGCAGGATCCGCTTGCCCGTGGTGACGACGGCGCAATCGTCACCCGGTCCGACGAGCACTCCGCGGCCCCGCTTCAGTGACGGCAGCAGTCGGCGGAGAAAACCGAACTCGCCGACATCGGCCAGTGAATGCCGCACGCGCATGTCCGTTACCAGGCGAGCTCTTCGAGACTGCCGTTGGTGAAGCGCAGGACGAAGAGCTGGCGCCGCACTACGCCCGCGCTGATCTCGATCGTGCCGCCTGCGCCCTCGAAGATGCCGAGGTTCTCGAGCATCAACTGGATCTCCTGTCGCGTGAAGGCGCCGCGCGCGACTGCCGCCTCGATCAGGGCGACGGCGTCGTGCGCCTGCGCTTCGAGGATGCCCGGGCGACGGCCGAAGCGCCGGCGGTACTTCTCGACGAAGGTGCGCGTCGCCGGTCGCGCGCTCTGGGCGTGGAAGCCGTCGACGAAGATCGCGCCTTCGAGCGAGTTGGCGACGCCGGCGAGAATGAAGCCTTCGTTCCACTCGCTCGAGCCGAGCAACTGGATGCGCGGCATCTCGCGGCGGATCTCCGGCGCCAGCAGCGCGATCGTTGCCGCCGAGTCGGGAAGGAAGACCGCCTGTGCCGCGCCGTTCGCCTCCAGCGCCTGGAGCTCGTCGACCTGGTGCGCAAACTCCGTCTGGCCCGGCGAGTACGTCACCGTGCCGACGATGGTGCCGCCCTCGGCGCGCACGGCACTGCGGAACAGGTCGGCGTAGCGCGCGCCGTAGGCGTCGCCGGGGTACGCGATGGCAAAGCGCCGCAAGCCGAGCTTGCGCACGGCGTAGGCAGCGATGGTTTGTGCCTGTAGCGTGCGCGTCATCGCTGTCTGATACACGTAGGGGCTCGTGGCCACCTCGCCCTGCGACAACGGCAACAAGGTCATGCTCTCGGCGCTCGCGCGTGGCACTACCGCGTTCGTATCGTCGGCGCGCAGCGGCCCGACGATCGCCGCGACGCTGACGTCGGCGGAGAGTGCCTCGAACTGGCGCGTGGTTCCCGCCGGTGTGCCGCCGGTATCGAGCGCTACCAAGTCCTCCTCGCGTGTCGCGGCGATGCGGGCGCCGTCGAGGGAAGCTTCGCCGATGGCGCGGTTCTTACCGCTGAGCGGCACCAGCAGGCCGATGCGGGCGCTGTCCGGCCCTGGCGTTTCCGTCGGCGGCGCGGTCTCGGCCGGCGTTGCCGTCGGCCTCGTCGCGGGCGTGGGTCGGCGCGGCGACTCGAGCTCGCGCTGCACCAGTCCGGTGTTCACCAGGTTGCGCGCCTGCTTGCGCTCCTCGTCGGACATCGTCCCGGCCAGGGTCGAGACTCGCGCGCTGATCTGACCGCGGTCCCCGGGCGGCGCCGCCTGGTAGGCCCGGTCCCACCAGAGAATCGCGCTGACGTTGTGTCCGCGCGCGGCTTCGATGTCGCCGTACAGGACCCACACGGTCGGGCCGTCGCTCTCGGGCTCATCCGCGCGCATCACCTCGATCGTCTTCGCCGCCTCGTCGTAACGCCCGAGGCGATAGTACGCCGCCGCCATCCGGTACGTCGCCTGTGCCGCGGCGGCGTCGGACGCGTGCGAGCCGAGGAAGGCGCGGTAGAGGAGCACCGCTTCCGAGTAATCGCCGCGTTCGTAGGCGGCGTCAGCACGCCGGAGCTGCGTCGGCGCGCCGGAGAGCGCCGGCTGCGATGCCGCGCAGGCGGCGAACCACACGAGGCTCAGGAGGATAAGCCAGCGTGTCATGATCCGAACTGGCCGCGGACGAGTCTCGGCCGCGCCCCAGGCCGCAACCGCGTCAGCCGAACATCTCCTTCATCTTCTCGAAGAACCCCTTCGAGACGGGAGCGACCTCTTCGCCCTCTTCGCGCGCGAACTCCTCGAGCAATTCGCGCTGGCGCTCGGAGAGCTTCTTGGGAATCTCGACCGCGACCTCGATCAGCTGATCGCCGCGGCCGTAGCCGCGTACGTCGGGGATCCCCTTGCCGCGCAGGCGCACCGTGTGTCCGGGCTGCGTCCCGGCCGGAACGGAAATGCCCGTCTTCCCTTCCAAGGTCGGCACGTCAATTTCGGCTCCGAGCGCGGCCTGGGTGAAACTGATCGGCACTTCGCAGATGACGTCGACGCCCTCGCGCCTGAAGAACGGGTGCGGCTTCACGTGGATGACGACGTACAGGTCGCCGGAGTTGCCGTTGTTCGCGCCGGCGGCGCCCTCGCCGCGCAGCTTGAGATGCGAATCGGTATCGACTCCGGCGGGGACCCGCACGTTGAGCTGCCGCACCTTCTGCACGGCCCCCTGACCTTTGCAGGTGCGGCACGGATCCTTGATCACCGTCCCCTGGCCGCCGCAGGTGCCGCACGTCTTGGCGATGCTGAAGAAGCCCTGCTGGAACCGGATCTGACCGCTGCCGCGGCAGGCCTGACACTGGACTCGCGCCGCGCCGTCCTTGGTCCCGCGGCCAGAGCAAGCCTCGCACGGAGTCAGACGAGGAACGCGCACGACCTTCTCCGCGCCGAAGGCCGCTTCCTCGAAGGTGAGCTCGAGGTCGAGCCGCAGGTCGTCACCGCGGCGCGCGCGCGTGCGGCCGCGGCCGCGCGAAGTACCGAAGAAGTCGCCGAAGAGATCGCCGAAGAGGTCTTCGAACGTCTGCCCACCGAAATCGAAGCCTGCGGGTCCGCCGCCCATCTGCTCGAAGGCAGCGTGGCCGAAGCGGTCGTACTGGCTGCGGCGCGTCTCGTCGCACAGAACCTGGTAGGCCTCGGAGGCTTCCTTGAAAGCGTCCTCGGCCTTCTTGTCCCCGGGGTTGCGATCCGGGTGATGCTTCAGCGCAAGCTTGCGATACGCCTTCTTGATCTCCTCGTCGCTCGCGTCCCGGCTGACGCCGAGTATCTCGTAGTAGTCACGCTTCTGCGGCACGGCCCCTCCGGCTGCGAACACTATCGGAGCGTCTGAACAGATGCCAGAAGCGAGGAGACAGAATACAGGAGACCGGCGTCAGCTTCCCTTCACTTCCTCGAAGTCGGCGTCGACGACGTTGTCCTTGTCACCGCCACCGGAGCTCTCGCCGCCGGGTGCGGCGCCGTCGGAACTGGGGCCACCGGCCGACGACTGGCTCGCCTTGGCGTAGATGGCTTCGGCGAGCTTGTGCGAGGCCTGCGTCAGCGCTTCGGCCGAGCTCTTCATCTCCTCGGCGCTCTCGCCTTCGAGCGCCTTCTTGGCGCGCTCGAGAGCGGAGTCGATCGAGGCACGGGTGGCGGCGTCGAGCTGTTCGCCGTGCTCCTTGAGCGACTTGTCGGTGGAGTAGACCACGGAGTCGAGCTGGTTGCGCGCTTCGGCGACTTCACGCCGGCGGTGATCCTCGGCCGAGTGCTCCTCGGCGTCGCGCACCATCTTCTTGATCTCGTCCTCGGAGAGGCCGCTGGAGGCGGTGATGCGGATCGACTGCTCCTTGCCCGTACCCAGATCCTTGGCGTTCACGTGCACGATGCCATTCGCGTCGATGTCGAACGTGACCTCGACCTGCGGCATGCCACGTGGCGCCGGCGGGATCCCGATGAGGTCGAACTGGCCGAGCAGCTTGTTGTTCGCCGCCATCTCGCGCTCGCCCTGGAAGACGCGGATCGTCACCGCGGTCTGATTGTCGGCCGCGGTCGAGAAGACCTGGCTCTTCTTCGTCGGAATCGTGGTGTTCTTCTCGATCAGCTTGGTGAACACGCCACCGAGCGTCTCGATGCCGAGCGAGAGCGGGGTGACGTCGAGAAGGAGGACGTCCTTCACCTCGCCTTTGAGCACGCCACCCTGGATCGCGGCGCCGACGGCGACGACTTCATCCGGGTTGACGCCCTTGTGCGGCTCCTTGGCGAAGATCTTCTTCACCCGCGCCTGCACCGCCGGCATGCGGGTCATACCGCCGACGAGGATCACCTCGTCGATGTCGCCCGCGGAAAGGGCGGCGTCCTTCAGCGCTGTCGTACATGGCCCGTCGAGACGATCGAGCAACGCGGCGCAGAGGGCCTCGAGCTTGGAGCGGCTCAGCTTGATGTTGAGGTGTTTCGGGCCGCTCTGGTCCGCGGTGATGAAGGGCAGGTTGATGTCGGTCTCCATCGAGGTCGACAACTCGCACTTCGCCTTCTCCGCAGCTTCCTTCAGGCGCTGCAACGCCATGCGGTCGCCGCGCAGATCGATGCCCTGATCCTTCTTGAACTCGTCGGCGAGGTAATCGATGACCGCCTGGTCGAAGTCCTCACCGCCGAGGAAAGTGTCGCCGTTGGTCGCCTTCACTTCGAAGACGCCGTCGCCGAGCTCGAGGATCGAGATGTCGAAAGTACCGCCGCCGAGATCGAAGACCGCGATCTTCTCGTCCTTCTTCTTGTCCAGCCCGTAGGCGAGCGCGGCCGCGGTAGGCTCGTTGATGATGCGCAGGACGTTCAGACCGGCGATGCGGCCGGCGTCCTTGGTCGCCTGGCGCTGGCTGTCGTTGAAGTACGCCGGGACGGTGATCACCGCCTCGGAGACCTTCTCGCCGAGATAGTCCTCGGCGGTCTGCTTCATCTTCTGCAGGATGAAGGCGGAGATCTCGGCGGGGTTGTAGCGCTTGCCGCGGATCTCGACACTAGCGTCGCCGTTCTCGCCGCGAACGATCTTATAAGGAAGGACCTTGAGCGCCTTCTGCACTTCCGGGTCCTCGAAGCGGCGGCCGATGAGGCGCTTCACCGCCCAGACGGTATTCTCCGGGTTGGTGATTGCCTGACGGCGGGCAATCTGCCCGACCAGACGCTCGCCGGCTTCGGTGAAGGCGACGACCGACGGGGTCGTCCGTCCGCCTTCCGAATTCGGGATCACGACGGGATCCCCCGCTTCCATCACGGAAACGCAGGAATTGGTCGTGCCCAGGTCAATTCCGATCACTTTCGCCATTTCGTCACCTCGGCCGCGCCGATTCGCCGACGGCGGCATCGCTCTGCTGGTTAATCACGGTCCTCCCCGTTGGCAACGGACGCCCGGCGCGGCCCCGATACGGAAACGCGCGCCGGTCGCAGCAGGCGCTCGTGCAACTTGTAACCGGGCTGCCATTGCTCGACGATGAGATTCGGCTCTCCATCCGTCTCGCGCTGCTCGACCGCCTCGTGCAGGTTCGGGTCGAATGCGTCGCCCACCCGCGCCTCGACCGGGGTGACTCCGTGGCGGCGCAGGGTGTCCTGTAGTGACTTGAGCACCAGGGTGACGCCCTCGACGAGGGACTGGTCGCCGGCGCTGCCGCTGGCGTGCGCGACGGCGCGGTCGAGGTTGTCGACCACGGTGAGCAGATCGCGGATCAAAGGCTCGGCAGCGTAACGTGCCGAATCGGCGATATCGCGGCGGGTCCTCTTTTTGAAGTTCTCGAGCTCGGCGGCGCCGCGCAGCACTCGATCTTGCAGCTCTTTCTTCTCGGCCTCGAGCTGCTCGAGCTTCTCGGTCAAGACCGCGATCTGGTCCTCCGCCGATTCCGGCATCGGCAAATTGCCTTCGCTCTCGTCGCCTGGCCAGATGACAGCGGGTCCTCGCGGAGGCTTCGGATATCGGTCTTCGATGCTCATAACCCCTCGGATGAGTTGGCTTTGCGGGCGCGGAACCTAAGTCCGGCGGCACGGTTGTCAAGTTGATGACGCGGTGTTAGGCGAGGCGCGAATGTCGCAGTCGCAGTCGAGCTCGGCAGTCATCCTGCGCACCCGGCCTTACGGCGACATCGACGTGATCGCGACCTTCTTGACGCGCGACTTCGGCAAGCTCACCGGCATTGCCAAGGGTGCAAAACACTCGCGCCGGCGCTTCGTCAACTGCCTCGAGCCGTTCGCTCGGGTCAAGGTCTTCTTTCGCCTGAAGACGGGTGCGACCCTCGCCTTTCTGGAGCGCTGCGAGCTGCAGCACTCCGGCTTCGCCATGGCGGTGCCGACGCGTTTCGCCTACGGCAGCTATCTGTCCGAGCTGGTGGACCTGTTGACCCACGAGGCCGATCCGATCGCCAGCGTCTTCGACCTGCTCGAAGCGGCGCTGCGCTACATTGAGGAAGGGCCGGCGACGTCGAGCCTGCTGCGCTGCTTCGAGATGCAACTGCTCGGCGCGCTCGGTTACGGACCGCCGCTGCGCCAGTGCGCCGGCTGCAGTACGCCCTTTGCCGAGGGCGAGGCCGTCTTCTACGACGCGCTGCAGGAGCAGGTGCTCTGCCAGCGCTGCGGCGCCCTCGGGCCGCAGACGCAGAAGTTCGCCAGCGAGACGATGGCCACGCTGGCCGACCTCCAAGGCCTCTCGCTGGCGGAGAGCCGCGGCCTGCAGCTACCCTCGGCAACGGCGCGCGAGGCCGCAATGTTCACCGGCCACCTGCTCGCCACACACTTGCCGCGCCCGCTGCGCTCGCTCGAGCTCATCGCCGCGCTCGCACGCTGAGAGGCGTCGCGACGCCGGTTTCGCCGAGCGTGGCAGGCCAATTGCCGCTCCATCTGCAGCGTGGTACAGGTTGCCCCTTTCATCGCCGCCCGCGCCATGTCCGGACCCGTAACCATGGAGAAAATCACGAGCCTCGCCAAGCGGCGGGGCTTCGCCTTCCAGTCCAGCGAGATCTACGGAGGGCTCGCCTCGTGCTGGGACTACGGGCCGCTCGGGGTCGAGCTGAAGCGCAACGTGAAGGAGGTGTGGTGGCGTTCGATGGTGCGCGGGCGCCGCGACATCGTCGGCATCGACTGCTCCATCCTGATGCACCCGCGCGTCTGGGAAGCCTCCGGCCACGTCGCCGGCTTCACCGACCCGCTGGTCGACTGCAAGAAGTGCAAGCAGCGCTTTCGCGCCGACCACATCGACAGCTCTCGCTGCCCGGAACGGCCGTCGAAGAAGCCGGGCGAGTGCGGCGGTGAGTTGACCGAGGCGCGTCAGTTCAACCTGATGTTCAAGACTTTCATGGGCCCGGTCGAAGACACGGCCAACGTCGTCTTCCTCCGACCCGAGACGGCGCAGGGCATCTTCGTCAATTTCCTCAACGCGCAGCAGACGGCGCGGCAGAAGATCCCCTTCGGCGTCGCCCAGATCGGCAAGTCGTTCCGCAACGAGATCACACCCGGCAACTTCCTCTTCCGCACCCGCGAGTTCGAGCAGATGGAGATGGAGTTCTTCGTGCGCCCGGGTGACGACGAGAAGTGGTTCGACTACTGGGTGAAGGAGCGCTTCGACTGGTACGTCGCCCTCGGGATCAAGCAGGAGCGACTGCGCCTGCGCCCGCACGGCGAGGACGAGTTGGCGCACTACGCCAAGGGCTGCGCCGACGTCGAGTACGAGTTCCCCTTCGGTTGGTCCGAGCTCGAGGGCATCGCCAACCGCACCGACTTCGACCTGAAGCGCCACACCGAGTTCAGCGGCAAAGACCTGAGCTACTTCGACGAGGAGACGCGCGAGCGCTTCGTCCCCTACGTCATCGAGCCCGCTGCCGGCGCCGACCGCGCCACCTTGGCGTTTCTCGTCGATGCCTACGACGAGGACGTCGCCGACGGCGAGTCCCGCGTCGTCCTCCGCCTGCACCCGCGCCTGGCGCCGATCAAGGCGGGGATCTTTCCGCTCGTGCGCAAGGACGGCCAACCCGAGAAGGCGCGCGAGATCGAAGACATCCTGCTGCCGCACTTCATGGTCCATTACGATCAGGCAGGCGCCATCGGCCGGCGCTACCGGCGGCAGGACGAGATCGGCACGCCCTTCGGCATCACCGTCGATCACCAGACTCTCAACGACAACACCGTCACTCTGCGCGAGCGCGATTCGATGCAGCAGGAGCGCCTGCCGATCGATCGCCTCGTCGACGAGTTGCGCCGCCGTATCGAAAGGTAAGGAGCATGGCCCGCAAGCCCAAGTCCGCGAAGCGAACGCAAACCAAGTCCAAGCCGAGTCGCAAGGCTCGGGTGGGACGCGCCAAGGCCAAGCAGCGGGCCGTCAAGAAAGCCGCGCCGAAGGCGAAGAAGGCGGGCGCGCGCGAGACGGCAAAGAGCGCCGTGCCGCGCGCGGCGAAGCGACCTGCTACCAGCGCTCGCCCGGCGGCGTCGGCGAAACACGTCTACTTCTTCGGCGGCGGGAGTGCCGACGGCAAGGCGGCGATGAAAAATCTCCTCGGCGGGAAGGGCGCCAACCTGGCCGAGATGGCCGGGCTGGGTCTGCCGGTGCCCCCGGGCTTCACCATCACCACCGACGTGTGCACCTACTACTACGACCACCGCAGCCAGTATCCGCCGAGCTTGCGGCGCGACGTCGAGCGCAATCTCGCCGGCGTCGAGCGCCTGGTCGATCGCAAGTTCGGCGACGCCAAGCGGCCCTTGCTCGTGTCGGTGCGCTCCGGCGCGCGCGCATCGATGCCGGGCATGATGGACACGATCCTCAACCTCGGCCTCAACGACGACACGGTGCGGGGAT
>Ga0187894_10005682_pt1 | contig 12581 bp, 11 predicted proteins | sample GBC1701081metaG_FD_136650 | JGI IMG/M metagenome (GOLD analysis project Ga0187894, IMG submission 136650) | White microbial mat communities from a lava cave in the Kipuka Kanohina Cave System on the Island of Hawaii, USA - GBC170108-1 metaG ... | reverse complement strand
TTCTTGCAGAAGTCCATGATGTTGACGCCGTGGGGCCCGAGGGCCGTGCCGACCGGCGGCGCGGGCGTGGCTTTGCCCGCGGCAATCTGGAGCTTCACTTGTGCTTGTACTTTCTTGGCCATGATCGTTTGCTGACCGCGATCCCGCGGTTACACCTTCTCCACGTGCAGGAAATCGAGTTCCACGGGCGTCGAGCGGCCGAAGATGGTCACCATGACTTTCAGGGTGTTCTTCTCGCTGTTGACTTCGTCCACGGTGCCGTTGAAATTCGTGAACGGCCCTTCGTTGATGCGCACCTGGTCGCCCTTTTCGAAGGTGTACTTCGGCTTGGGCTTTTCGGCCGCGGCCGTGACCTGGTGCAGGATCTGGTCGACCTCGTCCCGCGTGAGGGGCGTGGGCTTGGCGCCCGCCCCGACGAACCCCGTGACCTTGGGGGTGTTCTTGACGACGTGCCACGCGTTGTCGGACATCGTCATTTCGACGAGGATGTAGCCGGGAAAGAAGCGCTTCGAGCTGACGACCTTCTTGCCGCCGCGCATCTCGACGACGTCCTCGGTGGGAATCAGGATCTCGCCGATCTCTTCCTGCAGGCCGTAGGCCTGCACGCGCTGAGCCAGCGACTTGGCGACTTTCTTCTCAAACCCCGAGTACGTGTGGACGATGAACCACTGCTTCGTCGTGACGTCGGTCATGCCGCCCCCAACGTCCGGAACAGCCACCCGACCGCCGCGCTCAACGCCAGATCCAATCCCCATAGATACAGACCGAAAAAGACCGACGTCAGAATGACCACCACGGTCGTCGCATAGACTTCGCGCCGGGTCGGCCAGGTGACGCGCTTCAATTCCCCGCGGACCTCGCCCAGGAACGTGCGGCCGCGATCCCACCACTGGCGCGGCTTGCCCAGCACACCACCACCAGAGCCCTCACGTGCCTTCGGGGCGTCCTTCGCGTTGTCCATGATGGCCGTTTTCACGTTCTGTCTCGTCCGTAGGAGTCGTTGTTGTCCCACGCGGCCCAAACGCCCCTCAACGAGAGGCGCCCACGTGAGAGACCCGAATGACACGCCGGCACGGCCGCGCGCACGAGGCTGACAAAGTAGTGGCAGGCCAGGAGGGACTCGAACCCCCAGCCCCCGGTTTTGGAGACCGGTGCTCCACCAATTGAGCTACTGGCCTGTACGGGCTACTTCGTCTCGCGATGCGCTGTGTGCGTGCGGCACCAGCTGCAGAACTTCTTCATCTGCAGCCGATCCGTGGTCTTCTTCTTGTTCTTCGTCGTCGTGTAGTTCCGGCGCTTGCACTCGGTGCACGCCAGAGCGATGTTGTCTCGCATTGCCCTTTTCCTGTCGACGCGATCGAATCACGACCGCCAGCACCAGCGGAGCGCCCATCCCGCGGCCAGTAGCATGAGAGCGGGGCGCCGCTCGCGTCTGCGAAAACCTGGAGCCGATGACCGGGATCGAACCGGTGACCTCGTCCTTACCAAGGACGTGCTCTGCCGACTGAGCTACATCGGCCCGCTGCCCTGCCCGCCGTCAGCCGTTCAGCTCCACTACCGCCGTCCGGCCAACAGCCCCTCTGGAGCGGGAGACGGGGATCGAACCCGCGACCAACAGCTTGGAAGGCTGTGACTCTACCACTGAGTTACTCCCGCAATCTCGTGGTGTCTCGCACCCCGCACCGCCCGCCGGCGCGGCCACATCTCACTCACACGCGAACGTTTCGGCCACATCGACCGCCAGTCCAAGCGGCCCACCGTCCAAGCGGCAGAAATGGTGGCGAGGGGAGGATTCGAACCTCCGAAGCCGCTAGGGCGACAGATTTACAGTCTGCTGCGTTTGACCGCTCCGCAACCTCGCCGATCGTCCGGCACGTGCTATCGCTCGACGCGCTGATCCATCCCGCTCCTGGCCAGACACCTTCACCCCTCGAAGCCCCAGAAATGCTGACAATCCTGGGCACAAACGGTGGGTTACTGTCGTGATAGCACTACAGAACGGAGGAAGCGCAATTCGTTGTTCGACCTGGAGCTGGCGAAGGGATTCGAACCCCCGACCTGCTGATTACAAATCAGCTGCTCTACCGACTGAGCTACGCCAGCCAGACAAAGTGGCAATCGTAGCACAACGCATACCACGGCGCAAGACCGCGAAGCCGTCCCAGGCACGCGCCATCTCAGTTGCGCCGTTTCCGTTTGCGTCGTTCGTTTTGGGCCTTCCGCGTTTGCGTCCGCGTCCGCTTGTCCAGCACTCAACCCCGGCAGGAATCTGACGACCGAGGCATCAAAGCAGTTTACTCCGGGATCGCGCTCCGACCAAAGACCTCTTTTGTACCTGTGACACGCGCGCAGACGCAGGACGCCGCCCCGCACCTTGCCGCGCCGCACGTCTTCGCCCGTTGTTCTCCGGTCGTCAAAACCTGAACGTGGCGCCGAGCCGGAAGATGCGCGGCGCCAGGATTTGCGTCGGCAGCAGGAACTGCGCCACCTCGCCCGCCTCGCCGATCGCCGGCCCACCCGCCAGCGCCCGACGGCCGGTCAGGGTCTGGACTTCCCAGGCGGTGTTGGCGTTGGTCAGGTTGTACGCGTCGAGCATCAGGTCCAGTTCCCGCCCGCGCAGCCGCACCGTCTTGGCAATCCGCAGATCCACGCTCGTCAGCGGATCCAGGCGCACGCTGCCGCGCGGCTCCGCATTGATCGTGACGAAGCCTTGCGTCAGCCGGTACCGCAGTTGACGCGTCACCGGCTCGCCGGTCTGCGTTCGCACATTGGCGCTGACGGCCACCTCCCGCGGAAAGATGTACGTCCCGCTCACTTTGAACGTGTGGGTCCGGTCCAGCGCCACCGGACCGCGTCCGTTGATCAGCGTGTTCGGGTTCTGCGCCACCAGCGCGTTGACGATGGTCTGGGAGGCCGTGTAGCCGGCGAGCATTTGCCAGCGCGCGCTGAGCCGGCGGCTCGCCGTCACCTCCACGCCGCGATACAACTGGTTCAGCGCCGGCGTGTTCGTCACGACGAACCGGTTCTGCCCCAGCGTCGACGGATCCTGATCGAACAGCGATGCTGTCCCATCGTCCGCCGTGCCTTCCTGCCCGTCGCGTCCCGGATCCACCCGCGTGACCAGGCGATACGCGCTCCCCGGCAGGCCGACGTCAATCGATCCAAACAGGTTCCGCTCCTGCCGGTACGTGAAGACCGCGCTGAGACGCGTGTTCGCGAACAGCTCATGATCGACGCCTGCCAGCAGTTCGTCCGTCCGCGGCCGTTCGATCGCCGGGTCGATGGACGTCAACAGCGCGCCCGCGCGTCCCAGCAGGTTGCCCCGCTCGCCGTCCTGGAAGGTGAGGTCGCCGTTCCGGTCCAGCCACTGATACGTTTCGCTGGCCGTGAAATTGGGGTTGACGCTGTTGGGCGTGCCGGTGCCCAGCGTGTGCAGGTAGCGCGCGGCCGCGGCCTTGACGATCGTCCGACCGCGCCCGGACAGGTCGTAGATGATCGACAGCCGCGGCGCGAGGTCATGCCACAAGGGGACACCACGAATCGACCCGAAGCGGCGCTCCGCGTCAGGGAACCAACGGCTCGGCGGGCTGCCCTGCTCCGGCAGGTAACCCTCGATGCGCTCCCAGCGGACGCCGCCGCTCACGGTGAGACGCTTGTAGCTGAACGTGTCCTGCACGAACAGCGCCGTCGCATCCACCGTCGACCGCGAGTCCACCGGCGAGTTGAAGAACTGCACTTCGGGCACCGCCGACGTGGAGGCGCTGTCGAACGTCAGGTTCACGTCGTCGTTCCGGTTCACCGTCGTCCGCGTCGGCGCGTGGGCATGGTCGATCCCCCACCGCAGCTCGTGCCGCCCCAGGCGCGATCCCTCGACGAAGTACTGCATGGTCGCGCTCGCCTGCAGGCGGCGCCGCGTGAAGATGTTCTCGTCTGAGTTCGCCCGCGACCGGAAGCCCGTCGACGAATCGAACAGCGACTGCCCGTCGCCCTTGATGAAGAGCGGGAAGAACAGCTTGTTGTAGCTGACACGCGCGTCCATGAAGAGGCGCTGCGTGAGCACCGAGTTCCACAGCGCCTGGTAGATCGACGTCACGTCGTCTTCGTTCCAGACGGAGACGGGCTCGTTCAGCGCACCCGCGCCGCGGTTCGGCTTCTTGTAGTACTGCCGGCTGACAAAGCCCGTGACCTTGTTGTTCCGATCGACCTGCCACGTCACGTTGCCAATCCCCGAGGTGATGTTCGTCTGCTCCACCTCGGCGAACGCCGGCACGTTGACGTGGACGCGCCAGTCGCGGAACGCGGTGAAGAGACGCACCTTGCGCGGTACGATCGGCCCGCCCAGTTGCAGCGTCGCGTCCGAGATGTACTTCACGGCGCCGGCGTCGCGTGCGAAGCCGAGGCGGCTCAGGTCCGCATCCACGTTGGTGCCCTGCGTCGGGTCGCCCTGCCAGAAGAACGCGCCGCGTCCGGCAAAGACGTCGCCCCCGGTCTTCGTCACCATGTTCAGGAAGACGCCGCCGGACGGCACCGAGAGGTCGTGCGCCCCCGTCGAGACCTGGATCTCTTCGAAGGCATCGAAGTCGTAGTAGAACTGGGTGAACCCGATGGCCGCCGGATCGCCGACGTTGATGCCGTTCAGGTGCTGGACATTCTGCCCGTTCGGCGTACCGCGCGCGGAGAAGGCGGCCTGCAGGCCGCCCGCCGCCCCGCCGACATCCGGCCGGTTCGTGATGAGTCCCGGCACTTTGTATTCGACCAGCGACCAGATATCGCGACCGCCCGGCGTCTTCTGCAACAGCGCCTGGTTGAGCATGACGTTGACGTTGGCGCTGGTCGTGTCGATCGTCGCCGACCCGGTCACGGTCACCGATTCCTGGACCGCCGCCACGGTCAGCACCGCCTCCACCGGCGTCGTCTGACCGGTGCTGACGATGACGCCCTCATGCATCACGGTCCGGAATCCCGGAAGCTCCGAACGCACCGCGTACAGCCCCGGCGGCAGAGACGGGAACCGGTACGCGCCCGTCGCGTCGGTCGTCCCCGTCATGCGCTCCAGGACGAGCGCGGAGCTCGTGATGATGACGGTCACGCCCGGCAGGACCGCGCCCTGCTCGTCCGCGACCTTGATCAGAATGCTGCCCGTCTGTGTCTGCGCGGACGCCGGCCGCGCGCCCACCAGCGCGGCGCCTGCCGCGGCCGCCAGGATCAGCGTCGCAAAGTCCATGCGTGACATGCCATCCTCCCGGGCCAGAGTGTGTATGCAGCCTGTATGCAGCGATACAGGTAGGACGCGGCGATCGCCGGCGCAGGAGCCCCGCGCATGACATGTCGGGACAAGACGAGATGTGTGGTGACAACTCGGGCGCGCGGCCCGAGTCGCGACGAGACCGGTGTCCGGACGAGGGCGACGTCTACGGGGAAGGCGTCTGCGAAGATGGGGGCCGGGCGGCGGCGCGCTGGCGCACCGCTTCGTAGAGGACCACGCCCGCCGCGACGGACACATTGAGGCTGTTGACGTGCCCCAGCATCGGAATGGACACGAGCCAATCGCACGTCTCGCGCACGAGACGCCGCAGCCCGTCGCCTTCCGCTCCCAGGACGAACGCCGTAGGCTGCGTGTAGTCGACGCGATCGTAGGTCCGGTCCGCGTCGCCCGTCAGGCCGACGGTCCACACGTTGGCCTGCTTCAACTCCTCCAGCGCCCGCGCGATGTTGACGACATCCGCCACGCGGACGTGCGCCGCCGCGCCCGCGGAGGCCTTGGCCGTCGCCCCGCTCAGCGGCGCGGACCGCCGCGACTGCCGCACGACGCCGTCCGCGCCGGTCGCGTCGACCGTCCGCAGGATCGCGCCGAAGTTGTGCGGATCCTCGATGCCGTCCAGCACCACGAGCAGCGGCGCCGCCGCGGCGCCCGACACGAGGTCGTCCAGCGTCACCGGACCCGCGTCGCGCGTTTCGGCGACGACGCCCTGATGGACGCCGCCCTCGGCGAGCCGATCGAGCGCGTGCGCGTCGCGCGCGCGGACGGCGACGCCCTTCCGCTGCGCCAGCTCGATCACCTGGCGCAGGCGCGCGTGCGGGCCGGGCGCGGTCCAGACCGCCGTCGCCTGCCCCGCCTTCAGAGCTTCGAGCACCGGATTGATGCCATAGACAATCATTTCTGGACAATCATGCCTGGACAATCATGCGCGCGCGTTCCTGAACGATATCCGCACGGCTAGGACGATGCCGCCGAACGGCGCTCCGCGAGCGCCGCGGCAAACCGCGCGACGCGCTCGCGCGCGCCGGCAATCGGCGTCAGCCCGGCGCCTGCCGCCCCGGCCCCGGCCGACAGTTCGGCGCCGGCTTCAATCGCCGGCACCGCGAGGTCCAGCTCCGGCCCGCCGCTCTGGCCGGTGAGTGCCGCGCGAATGGGGTGGAAGAGGGCCTTGCCCTTCTGCCCGGTCTTGTCCTTCACGCGGTTGACGGTCGCCTTGAACGTCTCGCGCGTCAGCCGCGGCGCGCTGCGCAGCTCCTCGTCCAGCGCCTGGATCACCGTCAGCGCGGACGCCGCTTCCACAACGTGCCGCAGATCCTCCTGGGCCAGCGCCGCCGCCGGGTCGAACGCGAAGATGAACCCGAGACGTGCGGGGACGTCGGCGATCGTGTCGACCGCGCCGCGGATCATGTCCATCAGCGAGACGACATACGCGCGGGCGGCGTCGGTCGGCTCGCGGACGAAGCCGGCGGCCTGCACGAACGGCAGCGACAGGTCCGCGAGGCGCGCGGCGTCCGCCTCCTTGATGTAGTGCCGGTTCATCCAGGACAGCTTCTCGACGTCGAACACGCCCGCACTCTTGCCGACGTGTTCCAGCGAGAACTGGCGTGCGAGCTCCGCGAGCGGCAGGATCTCCGCGTCCCCGCCCGGATGCCAGCCAATCAGCGCGAGGTAGTTCACCAGCGCCTCGGGCAGGAAGCCGCGCCCGCGGAATTCGGCGACGGACGTCGCGCCGTGCCGCTTGGACAGCGGCGTGTGATCCGGTCCCATGACGAGCGACAGGTGCGCGAAGCGCGGCGGTGTCGCGTCCAGCGCGCGATAGAGCAGCACCTGCCGCGGCGTGTTCGAGACGTGATCCTCGCCGCGGATGACGTGCGTGATGCCCATCAGGATGTCGTCCACGACGACGGCGAAGTTGTAGGCGGGACGGCCTTCGGACCGCACGAGGACGAAGTCGCCAATCATCTCGCGCTTGAACGTGACGCTGCCGCGGACGGCGTCCTCGAACGTCACCTCGCTGACGTCGGGCACGCGGAACCGCACGACCGCCGGCTCGCCCGCCGCGCGGCGCGCGCGCGCCTCGTCCGGCGCCAGCGCCCGGCACGTCCCGTCGTACTGCGGCACGCGGCCTTCGGCCAGCGCCGCCTGACGCTGCGCCTCCAGCCGCTCCGCGCTGCAGAAGCAGGAGTACGCGTGGCCTTCCGCCATCAGGCGATCCGCGTACGCGCGGTACGTGTCGAGCCGCTCCGACTGACGATAGGGACCGAACGGTCCGCCGACGTCCGGACCTTCATCCCATTGCAAGCCAAGCCACGCGATGTCCGCGAGGATGCCGCGCTCGGATTCGGCGGTGGACCGCTCGACGTCGGTGTCCTCGATGCGCAGGACGAACGTGCCCTGTGCGCCGCGCGCGAGCAGCCAGTTGAAGAGCGCCGTGCGCGCGTTGCCGACGTGCAGGTGACCGGTGGGACTGGGAGCGAATCGAAGACGCATATTCTTGGAGTTGTCAGTTGCCAGTGATCAGTTGTCAGTAAGAGCGTTCTCTGGCTGTCGACCCAGCATCACGCGGCTTCGAAGCGCCCTGAAGAGTCTGATCGCTGACGACTGGGAACTGACAACTGAGCACTCATTTCGCGTGCAGCAGCGCGACGGCGTGTACGGCCAGCGCGTCGCCCTGGCCGACGGCATCCACGCCTTCGTTGGTCTTGCCTTTGATCGCAATCGCGGACGCCGATACGTCCAGCGCGCGCGCCAGCGTCTCCGCGATGGCCGGCGCGTGCGGACTGATCTTCACGCGCTGCGCGATGACGACGATGTCGAGGTTGACGATGACCCAGCCGGCCGCGCGGACGCGCGCGTAGGCGTCGGCGAGCAGCTTCAGGCTGTCGGCGTCCTTCCAGCGTGGATCGGTGTCGGGAAACAGCCGGCCGATATCTCCCAGATTGGACGCGCCGAGCAATGCGTCGGTCACCGCGTGGCAGACGGCGTCCGCGTCGGAGTGACCGAGCAGGCCGCGTTCGTGGGCCAGACGGACGCCGCCCAGAATCAGCGGGCGTCCTTCGACGAGGCGGTGGAGATCGTAACCGAGACCGATACGGATCATGGGCGGAGCGGACGGACGCTCGGACAGATGCGGCGCGTGCGCGGCGCGCGCGGCCAGGACGGCGGCGGCGCGCTGCAGGTCTTCCGCCGTGGTGATCTTGAAATTGTCGGCGCTGCCCATGACGAGGCGGACGCGGTGGCCGGCGCGCTCCGCGAGCGCCGCTTCATCAGTCGCGTCGACGCCCGCCGTCGTAACGCCATCGGGCCCCGCGCCGCCGCGGCCGACCGCGATCGCCGCCGCGAGCACGTCGCGCCGGAAACCTTGCGGCGTCTGCGCCAGGTGCAGCGTCTCCCGCGGCAGCGTGCGCTCGATGAAGATCGCGTCCCCCGTGTCGCCGCTCGCGCTGGTGGACGCCTGCTTGACGGTGTCGTGGACGGGCAGGGCCGCAATCGCGGCGCCGGATTCCCATGCGGCGTCGATCGTCCGCTCGATGATGTCGGGCGTGACGAGCGGACGCGCCGCGTCGTGGATCAGGAGGACGTCGACGTCCGGCCTCGCCGCGTCGAAGCCGTTGGCGACCGAGTCCTGCCGCCGCGCCCCTCCCGCCACGAACCGCACCGGCACGTCCGTCTTCGGCGCGTCGCGCCGCGCCTGCTCCACGGTCTCCGCGGGCACGCAGACGACGATCTCCGTGATGACGCCAGACAGGTCGAACGCGGCGACGCTGCGATCGAGCAGGCTCCGGCCGTCCAGCGTCAGCCACTGCTTCGGCGTGTTCCCGCCAAAGCGGACGCCGCGTCCGCCGGCCGCAATGATGACGCCCACGCGCGGGCTGTTGTCGTCCTTCACCGTCACTCGACTCGTGTCCTCTCCTGCCGGGCGCCACTCCCGCCGGGCTCGCCCCGTCCACCCGGGCCTGTCCCGGCGACGCAAGTCTGCCAGTATAATCCGGTCGTTTCCTCCTCAACACAGGCAGGTTCCCTGATGAAACGAGTCACCGGCATCGGCGGCGTGTTTTTCAAGTGCCAGGATCCGCAGCGCATCCGTGAATGGTACGGCCGCCACCTCGGCTTGAACATGGATCGCTACGGCGCGAATTTCGAGTGGCGCCACGCGGGGAATCCGAGAGCCAAGGGCTATACGCAGTGGTCGCCGTTCAAGCACGATACCGACTATTTCGAGCCGTCGACGAAGGAGTTCATGGTGAACTTCCGCGTCGAGAATCTGGAAGGGCTGCTCGACGTCCTCCGCCGCGAAGGCGTCACCGTGATCGGCCAGATTCAGAGCTACGACTACGGCAAGTTCGCGCACATCGTCGATCCCGAGGGCAACAAGATCGAGCTGTGGGAGCCGATCGACACGGAGTACGAGAAGCTCGTGGGCACGAAGGTCACGTCCTGAGCGCTCGGCGCGGGCCGCGGGGCGCCGCGCGGCCGGCTAGAGAAAGAGGACGCGCGTCTGGACCGGCGCATCGGCCGCGCTGCCGTAGTCGTGCACGCGCCGCGAGGTGAGCTCGACCGCGCGCTCGCAGCTCGCGCGCGGATAGTCGCGCGGCGCGTAGATCACGAACAGGACGCGCTGCGTCTCCAGCGTGACCATCGTCCGCGCCGAGTCCGACGTCGGGTTGCCGAACGGCCCGCGCTTGTCCGCCAGCGTCATCCGCCCGTCGACGTTGACGCGGTCCTTGCGGATGCCGTCGTAGCCCTCGCCTTCCGCGCCGGTCCGCAGGTAGATCGTGTGCCCCTCGATGCGATCCAGATCGTAGAGGCCGTACGGCAACTGCGTCTCGACCGAGCACCAGTTGCCGATGTCGACCAGCGAGTTGATGCGCGGCAGCGGATCTCCTTTGCGGACGCGCCGCAGCAGCGCCTCGGACGAGGGACGCGTTTTCGTGGGGTCGAGGCCGACGCGCTTATACATCGCGCGCACCTGCGCGATTTCGGCGGCGAGCGCGTCCGGCGCCTGCAGGCGCGCGGCAGTCCCGGCCATCGGCGCATCCATCCGCTCGTCCCGTTCGAGGACGCGGACGCGATCGAAGAACACCACGGCAGGCGCCACGATGGGCAACAGGTCGGCGCAGAGAATGAAGTTCATGAGTGGATCCCTGACGCGTCAGCGCGTGACGCCGGCCGCGGCTTCGCGTGGCGCCGTCTCTCCCTCGATGCGGTCCGTCCTGCCCGCATCCGTCGTGACCGCGCCGGCAATCGTGCGGCGCACCCGTTCCGCCAGCGCTCGCGCATCGTCGCGCGTCAATCCGGTCGTGTCGATCGGATCGAACACTTCGACACGCACGTGGCCGGGACACGTCATCAGCCGGCCCTTGCGCATCACGAAGCGGGTGCCGTCGATGGCGACGGGCACGATCGGCAGCCCCGCGTCGATCGCGAGCAGGAAGATGCCGCCCTTGAAGCGTCCGAGCCGTCCGTCGGCGCTGCGCGTGCCTTCGGGGAAGACGATCAGCGAATGGCCCTCGCGCATCAGCGCGCGGACTTTGTTGAAGACCGTCGAGCCCGGGTTCTGACGCTGCACCAGCACGTGGCCGGTGCGGCTCAAGTGCCAGCCGAGGAACGGAAACCGCCCCAGCGAGTCCTTCGCGAGAATCCGCAACTGGAACGGCAGGTGCCAGAAGAGCGCCGGGATGTCGTAGATGCTCTGATGGTTCGACGCGAAGACGTACGGCGTGCCGGGCGTGACGCGTTCGAGGCCGTGGACGTCCACGCGGACGCCGGTCGTCTTGAGGATCAGGTACGCCCACGCGCGCGCGCAGCCGTGCGCGAAGCGGCCGCGTCGGGAGACGAGGCTCGAAGCCAGCGACAGCGTACCGAGGATGATTGTGTAGAGGCTGATGGCGGGGATCAGGAAGAAGACCGTCCGCCACCAATGAAACGGAGGAAGTGCCACGATTGAATACCAACAGGCGCGCCGGCCGTCAGGCGGACGGTCGCGTCAAGGCCGGGGCGTGCGCTCGAGAGCTGGCTCCTGTGGGCCAGCTCACGGCAGGACGCGCGAGCGGACGGCGTCACGCGCGCGTCCGCCCGTCAGGCCGGGCCGCCATCAGGTTTGCGCGACCGGGCGCGGCTTCCGAAAGGGCTCGTCCTTCTCGCCGGCCGCCGCGGCCGGCGTCGACGAGGACGTGGACGGCTGCTGCTGCGCCACGGCGGCCGTCTGATCGATGTGCCGGCCGAAGATCATCTTGCCCGCGGTCGTCTGCAGGACGCTGGTCACGACCACGTCGATGTTCTTGCCGATCATGCGGCGCGCGTTGTCGACGACGACCATCGTGCCGTCGTCCAGATACGCGACGCCCTGGTTGTATTCCTTGCCTTCCTTCAGGATGAACACCTTCATGAACTCGCCGGGCAGCACGACCGGCTTGAGCGCGTTCGCAAGCTCGTTGATGTTCAGGACCTCGACGCCGCGCAGTTGCGCGACCTTGTTCAGATTGAAATCGTTCGTGACGATCTTGCCGGTGAGCGTCCGCGCCAGCTCGATCAGCTTCAGGTCCACCTCGCGCAGATCCGGGAAGTCGACGTCGGAGATCGTCACCTGGACGCCGGCCATCTTCTGGATCTTCTGCAGGATGTCGAGGCCGCGCCGTCCGCGGTTGCGTTTCATCGAATCCGCGGAGTCGGCGACGAACTGCAGTTCCTTCAGCACGAACTGCGGGACGACGAGCGTGCCGTCGAGGAAGCCGGTCTCGCAGACGTCGGCGATGCGGCCGTCGATGATCACGCTGGTGTCGAGAATCTTGAAGCGCTTGTCGGGCGCCGTGTCGCGAAACAGTTGGACGAAGCGTGACGGCTCCAGCCATTCGGCGTGGCGCGCTCCGGTGACGGCGCCCCAGTAGGCGAACGTCAGGAGGAGAACCGTATGGAAGAAAACAACGAGCGGATCACGAAGCACCGGCCAGATGGGCGCGGCCATGATCGCGCGCGCCAGGAGCAGCCCCACGACGCCACCGACGACCGCGCCGAGCATGACGCTGAGGGACGTCTCGCGGAGCCGCGCCTCCAGGAGGACAATGAGTACCGCCAGCGCGGCGCCGAAGGCCGCGTTGATGATCTGGGACTCGTGAACGGGACGGAGTAACAGTGCGGTGCAGACCACCGCGGCGACCAAGAGCACCCTCGCGAGCACGAACCAGGCCATGCAGGACTCCGAATCAGACGAGGTCGTTGACGACTGCTTACAATGAAGCCGCGAGCACCGCGACCATGATACTCCCGGTCGGCACCGGCCGAACATCGAACCTTGGACGCGTCCAGGCCCGGCGCACGTCAG
>Ga0187894_10005681_pt1 | contig 12582 bp, 4 predicted proteins | sample GBC1701081metaG_FD_136650 | JGI IMG/M metagenome (GOLD analysis project Ga0187894, IMG submission 136650) | White microbial mat communities from a lava cave in the Kipuka Kanohina Cave System on the Island of Hawaii, USA - GBC170108-1 metaG ... | reverse complement strand
TCCTATCCTTTCTATCAAGAGGTGCGGCAGCGCCAGGAAGTCTTTACCGAGGTGGCGGCAATTCTGAACACCCCCCGGTCTCCCTATGGCGTCGTGAACATAAGGGGAGCGAGCGGCGAGGCGGAAAAGCTGAACCTTCAATTGGTCTCCGGCACTTATTTCTCGGTGTTGGGCGTGCAGGCCAGCTTGGGGCGCACCTTCACGGACGCGGATGAGCAGATGGCGGGTGGGCCTGCGGTCGCCGTCGTGAGCTACGATTGGTGGCAGCGCCGTCTGGGCGCCGATCCGGCAGCGGTCGGCGCAACCATCTCAGCGCGCCAGACTGTTTACACCATTATCGGCGTCGCCCCCAAAGAGTTTTTCGGCACGACGGTGGGACAAGCGCCGGACTTATGGGCGCCGCTGGCGCTGGAAGAACAGTCGCCGTCTTCTCTCTGGAGTGGGGTTCATAAGCAGGATGCTCAATCACTCTACCTCATCGCTCGGCTGAAAAATGGCGTGCTTGCTGAACAGACAAGCGCCGCCGTCAATTTGCTCTTCAAACAATCCTTACAAGAAAGGGCTGGCGCCCAACCCTCGCCGGAGCGGTTGCAGGCGATTCAGCGGGCCAGCATTGAATTGACGCCGGTAGGGCGGGGGCTTTCGATACTACGCCGGGAGTTTTCCCTCTCGCTGCGCGTTCTGATGGCCGTGGTCGGACTTGTGCTGCTGATCGCCTGCGCCAATGTAGCCAATTTGTCGCTGGCCCGCGCCGCCGCGCGTCAGAGAGAGTTTGCCGTGCGCCTGGCAGTAGGCGCAGGCCGCGCGCGCCTGATTCGTCAGTTGCTTACCGAAAACGTATTGCTTGCCAGTCTGGGCGCCATCGCGGGCGTCTTGCTGGCGTGGCGCCTTAGTCGCCTGCTTGTGTTGATGGCTTCCTCTCGCGCTGAAGCCCTGCCGCTGGATGTCACGCCGAATGCTCGCATCCTGGGCTTCACTCTGCTGGTTTCGTTGCTTTCCGCCGTGATCTTCGGCGTGGCTCCGGCCTTGCGCGCCGCGCGGATCGAACCGAACGCCGCGCTCAAAGGCGGGAAAGGCGCAGCGCAAGCGGCGTCGCGGAGTCCTCTGGGCAAGGCGCTCGTGGTCGTGCAAGTCCTGCTCTCGCTGGTCTTGCTGGTCGGAGCAGGCTTGTTTGTACGCACGCTGATCAATTTGCAAAACCAACCCACCGGCTTCAAGCAAGAAAACGTCATGCTCTTTCAGCTTTACACCTTTATGCTGGGTTATGAGTACGCGCAATACGCTCCGCTGATGCGCGAGATAGAAGAGAAGGTGAAAGCCGTGCCAGGCGTACAGGCGGCTTCATTCTCAACTTTCGTTTTCAATCAGGCCCAATGGACAAGCCGCGTCTTCACCGACGGGCCGGAACAGCCCGAAGGACAGCGCAGCGTCAGGCAAAGTCTGGTGGGCGTGGATTATTTCACGACGATGGGCATTCCACTGATCGCCGGTCGCAGCTTCAGCCCGCACGACACCGCCGCCTCCCCAAAAGTCGCCGTCATCAGTGAAACGATAGCCGCGCGGTTCTTTCCGAATGGCTCTCCGCTCGGCAAACGCTTCGGCACGTATGGCAGACCACGCAACGAATTCGAGATCGTCGGTGTCGTGAAAGATGCGAAGTATGGGGCTGTGGCCGAGCTATTGCGACCGATGGCCTACTACCCACATGCGCAGATCCCCCAACCGCTCGAGAACTTTGTCGTGCGTTTCGCGGGCGCGCCGGAGGCCATCGTTCCGCAGGTGCGGCAGGCGATCAAGCAAGTCAATGGCGCCCTCCCCATTGATGAAGTCGTGAGCCTGTCCGACTACATTGGCCGCTCGCTCACGCGGCAGCGGCTGGTGGCGCAGCTTGCGTCCTTCTTCGGGCTGCTCGCGCTGCTGCTCGCGTGTGTCGGGCTGTACGGCGTCCTGTCCTACGCCGTCGCGCGGCGCACGAATGAAATCGGCATCCGTGTAGCGTTAGGGGCGCGTCGCCGCGATGTGCTCTGGCTGGCGCTGCGCGAAGCCTTCACGCTCGTGATTATCGGCGTCGTCCTCGGGCTGGCAGCCTCGCTGGCGACGACGCGAACCGCCTCTACTTTGCTCTTTGATGTAAAACCCAATGACCCGTTGACGATCACGTTGGCGACGTTGTTGCTCCTGACCGTCGCGACTTTGGCGGCTTATCTGCCTGCGCGCCGGGCGGCGCGCGTTGATCCGATGGTGGCTTTGCGAGATGAGTGAGCTATGCCGAATTGGAACCACATCGTGCGCGAACATCTAGCTGTGTTGCGCCTGCCGCCCGAACGCGAGATCGAAATCGTCGAGGAACAGGCGCTGCATCTTGAAGCCGCCTACGAAGATGCGCTCGCCGCCAAGCCCTGCGCGTCAGACAAGCCGTCCGACTTACATCCCCCAGACCGTGATGCTGTGGCCGCGGTGTTTGCGCGTGCGGCGAAAGATTTTGTCGGACCACTTGCGTCGCCGCCGGTCGAAGATCACCAGGTGGCCTTCGGACGCGCCGCTGCGATCCATGTATTCGGCGGTTTGCGCGAGTCCGGCGGTGATGATCTGGTCGGGCGCGCTGCGGGCGACTTTCAATTCGATGACCACGCGCTGCACACCATTCGCGTAAGGCCAGGTGATGAGCAGGTCGGTGCGCCCGCGCCCCAGACCGTATTCGCGGCGGATTTCGCCGCCGCTGTTGACAATGCGTTGCAGGAAGGCTTGCAGCAACAGCTGCGGCCCAGCTTCTTTGTAAGCAAAGCGTTCGAGCCAGGCTTCGGAATTTTCACGAAAGTACTGCTGGAAGGCTTTGAGCAATTTGTTCATGTCCAACCGTCCGTCGGCGGCGACGTACCAGGCCGGTTCCTGCACCATAAATTCCTGCGTGCTCCAGGTCAGTTCGCGAGGAATGACTTCCTGGTAGATGCGGTTGGCGATGCGCGGCAAGCCTTCGGGCGCCACCAGTCCGAGATCGCGCGTGTATTTGAGGTCGTCGGGAGGGATCGCTTCATCCTTCAATTTGCCGCTGAGGATCGGTTCGATCACGCGGCGCACGCGCTCTTCTTTGAGTTTGTCAGCCAACTGGTCGAGATGCACGTCGCGCCGCAAAATCAGGCTCTCTTTGGCGCGCCCGATGATGGCGCCGGTGATCGGCTGCGCGCGGTCTTTGCCTTCCGCCATTCTGAAGCAGGCTTCGTAAGCCAGCGCGTTGACCAGCCAGGGCTGCCCGGCGGTCAACTCCCAGACGAGCGGGAAAACGGCTTCGTCAAAGACCTGGCCAGTCTCGGCGGTGTGTTGGGCGTAAAGCTGCCGGATGTCAGCGAGCGTGAAATTGCCGAGCCGCCAACTCGCGGCTTTGATATTGAAAGCGCTGCCGCCGGTGATGACCTCTTTCGCGCTCGCATAATGGATGCGGTAATCCTGTACGTCGCGCACGCCGCACAGGATCACGCTTTGCGGAAAGGCCGCCGGGCGGTCGGGATAACCGGAGCGCAGTTGGCGCAATACGGAAATCAGCGTGTCGCCGATGAGCGTGTCAATCTCGTCAAAGACGATGACGAGCGGCAGCGGAGCCGCGGCGCTCCACTTGCTCAACATCAAGTTGAGCGCCGAGAGGCCGCCGGCCGCAAGCGCATCGGTTTTGAATTGCTGAGGGAACTCGTCGTTCAGTCGCAACTGCGCCTGGAGGGCGATTTGAGCCAGGATGGCGCTCATCGCGGCGCCCACGTCTTCCCGTGCGGCTTGCCCGACTTCGACGTTGGCGTAGAGGGCGCGGTATTGCCCGCTCTCGTTCAAGGCTTTCACCAGGGCGAGCATGCAAGTGGTTTTGCCGGTCTGGCGCGGCGCGTGGAGCACGAAGTATTTGCGCGCCGCAATCAGCGCCAAAACTTCGTCCTGGTCGAAGCGTTCGAGCGGCGACAGATAGTAATGAATGTCGGGTTGAATCGGCCCTTCGGTATTGAAGAATCTCATAAGTTAATGTCCCGGCGCCGTGCCCGCGATCTGATCCAAGCGGCGTCCCGCCACATCGTAACGCACGCAAAGCCGCGTGGCGAGAGCCGGGACACGACACTATGCTGACCGATTGGAAACAACTTGTGCGCGCGCAACTGGCGCCGCTGCGCCTGCCGCCGGAACGCGAGATCGAGATCGTCGAGGAATTGGCGCTGCACCTGGAAGCCGCCTACGAAGCCGCGCTCGTCGCCGGTTTATCGGAAGCGGAAGCCGAGGCGCGCGCCGTGCAAGGTTATGACTGGCGGTTGCTGGAATGTGAATTGAGCCGGGCGGAACGGCCGCTGGCGGCGCTGGCTTTGCAACCATCATTGGAATTGATCGAACGCAAAGGAGGAATGCGAATGGGATCGCTATTACAAGACTTGCGCTTCGGCGCGCGAATGTTGATGAAGCAGCCGGGCTTTACTTTGATTGCTGTGCTCACACTGGCGCTGGGCATTGGCGCGAACACGGCGATTTTCAGTGTCATTAACACAGTGCTGCTTGGCTCTTTGCCATACAAAGAGGCGGATCGAGTGGTCATCGTCTGGTCAGGGATATTGAGCAAGGGCATAGAGTTCGATATGGCGCCGATTGAATACTTTGATTTCCGTGACCGCAACAGCGTTTTTGCGCAAATGGCAGCGACGCAAAAGACCAATATCAATTTGACTGGTAACGAAGAGCCGCTCTGGCTTGAAGGGCGCTCGGCAACGGCGAGTCTCTTCCCGTTACTGGGCGTCACGCCGCTTATAGGCCGTACTTTCACACATGAAGAAGACCGCGCGAACGCCCGTGTAGCGGTCCTGAGCTATAACCTGTGGCAGAGCCGGTTCGCTGGCTCCAAGGAGATTGTCGGGCGCGATATCACGCTCAACAGCCGCGCCTACACGGTTATCGGCGTGATGCCTGCGGAGTTTCAATTCCCGCCGCCGCTCGGCGGGCACCGGCCTGGGGAAATCTGGATTCCGCGTTCTCTCGAAACCGACAACGAGCGTGTATCGCACAACCTGCTTGTCATCGCACGACTCAAGGATGGTGTGACGCTTCAGCAAGCGCAAGGGGAGATGGACCGCATCGCCCGCCAGCGCGCGCAGGAAGATCCGCGCGCCAATAGCGACAGCGGCGCGAGCATAACGCCGATACCTGAGCAGGTCGGTCGTCAGTTGCGCCCCTCGCTGTTGGTGTTGGCTGGCGCAGTCGGGTTTGTGCTGCTGATTGCCTGCGCAAACGTGGCGAACCTCCTGCTGTCGCTGGCGGCGTCGAGGCAGAAAGAGATCGCGGTGCGGCTGGCGTTGGGCGCGAGCCGTTTCCGCATCATGCGGCAGTTGGTTGTCGAAAGTCTTTTACTCTCCAGCCTAGGTAGCGGTGGGGGGCTGCTACTGGCGGCGTGGATTGGCAAGGCGATTCGCACGCTTGGCGCAATGCAAATTCCGCGCGCTGAGCAAATCTCGGTCGACAGCCACGTGCTCGGATTTACATTATTGATTTCGTTCGGGGCCGCATTGGTATTCGGGCTGGCGCCAGCATGGCAAGCCTCACAGACAAATCTCAATGAATCGCTCAAAGAGGGCGGGCGTAGCGCACAGGCTGGGGGCCGGCAGCGTTTGCGCAATGCGCTGATCGTAGTGGAAGTCGCGCTCTCGCTCATCCTGCTGGTTGGCGCAGGATTGCTAATCAAAAGCTTCTGGCGATTGCAGCAGGTCGAACCAGGCTTTGACTCGCGCAATCTAATGAGCGTTGAGATCAGCTTGCCACCTGCGAAGTACGGCGAACGCACGCAAAGCGTGGCGTTCTATCAGCAAATGCTCGAACGGGTGAAAACACTACCAGGCGTCCAGGCCGCCGCCATCATCAACCATCCACCGTTCTCAGGCCGCCGCTCCCACAACCCTTTCCAGATCGAAGGCCGCCCTGCGCCGACCAATCCGTCGGAATGGCCGGGAGCGGATTATCGCACCATCAGCCCGGATTACTTCCAGGCGATGAGCATTCCGCTCCTGCAAGGACGCGCTTTCAACGAACATGACGCAGCGGATGCGCCGAACGTGGGGATTATCAGTCAGGCTTGCGCGGAGCGTTACTGGCCGGGTGAAGACCCATTGGGGCGGCGTATCAAGGCCGGCGGCGCTTGGATGACCATTGTCGGCGTCGTCGGAGATGTGAAGCAGTCGGGCTTAGACTTTTCCGCTGCGCCGCACATTTACGTCCCATCTTGGCAAACACCCTGGTTGCGTGTGGGGCTGTTGGCTCGCACGGCTTCCGAGCCGTTGAGTTTCGTGCCCGCTGTGCGTCGTCAAATCCAAACGGTGGATCGTGATCAGCCGATCTACAACATTCACGCGATGGAAGAATTGATTAACGAATCGGTCTCGCTGCGACGCCTGAACCTTCTGCTGCTCGGCGCGTTCGCATTGGTTGCGCTGGCGCTGGCGACGGTCGGCATTTACGGAGTGATCGCTTACACGGTCACGCAGCGCACGCAGGAGATCGGCATTCGGATGGCGCTCGGCGCGGGGCGGCGCGATGTGCTGCGCCTGCTGATCGGGCAAGGCATGAAACGGGCGCTGCTCGGCGTAGGCATTGGATTGGCAGGCGCGCTGGCGCTAACTCGGTTGATGAAGACCTTGCTGTTCGGCGTGAGCGCGACCGATCCGCTGACGTTTGCCGGCGTCGTGGTGTTGCTCACGCTCGCGGCATTGCTGGCGTGTTGGCTGCCCGCGCGCCGCGCGACAAAGGTTGATCCGCTCACGGCTTTGCGACACGAATGAGCTATGCCGAATTGGAACCACATCGTGCGCCAACATCTCGCGGTCTTGCGCCTGCCGCCCGAACGCGAGATCGAAATCGTCGAGGAACAGGCGCTGCACCTGGAAGCCGCCTTCGAAGACGCGCTCGCCGATGGTTTGCCGGAGGCGGAAGCCGAGGCGCGCGCCCTGCAGAGTTACGACTGGCGGTTGCTGGAATGTGAATTGAGCCGCGTGGAACAGCAGCCGGCGGCGCGGGCGATGCAATCACAGATGGAATTGATCGAACGCAAAGGAGGAATGCGAATGGAATCGTTCATCCAAGACTTACGGTTCGGCGCGAGAATGTTGGCGAAGAATCCGGGCTTCACTCTGATTGCCGCGCTCACGTTGGCGCTGGGCGTCGGCGCAAACACATTGATCTTTAGCGTCGTCAATGCGCTCCTGCTGCGCCCGTTGCCGTATCGGAATGCGGAACGCATTGTGGCGGTTTCTGAGTTGGTCAACGACGGTTCGCTCACGCCGGTCTCGCCCGCAAACTTCCAGGATTTGGGCGCGCAGCAATCGGTCTTTGCGAGCCTTGCGGCAGTGGAGTTCGACGGATTCAATTTAGCGGGCGGACAGCAACCGGATCATCTTTCGGGAGCGTTGGTTTCGGCTGAGTTTTTTCGGGCGCTGAGTGTGGACGCGGCTCTGGGGCGCGCGCTGGGGCCGGAGGATGAGAAGCCGGAAAGCGCGCGCGTCGTGATGCTCTCGCACGGACTCTGGCAGCGGCGGTTCGGCGCCGATGTAAGCGTCATCGGGAAACAAGTGAGTCTGTACGCCTCCGACAATCCGCAGGAAGGCGGCGGCTATACGGTTGTTGGCGTGCTGCCGCAGAACTTCTGGTTTGCGAGCGGGCAATTCGATGTCTGGGTTTCGCGCCGCCTCACGCCGGAACAGCTTGCCAATCGCAGCGCGCGGTCGCAGCAAGTCATCGCGCGACTCAAACCGGAGATCACGCTTCAGCAGGCGCAAGCGGAATTGCAGACCATTGGCCGCCGTCTGGCGGAAGCCTGGCCCAGGGAAAATCAGCAACGCAGCTTCAGCCTGGCGCCGTTGCAGGAACGGCTGTTCGGAGAATTCGGAGCGGCGATGTTTTTATTGCTGGGCGCAGTCTGTTTTGTGCTGCTGATCGCATGCGCGAATGTCGCCAATTTGCTGTTGGGACGGGCGGCGGCGCGGCGGAAAGAGATATCCATTCGCGCCGCCCTGGGCGCAAGCCGGTTTCAGATCGTCCGGCAATTGCTGACCGAAAGCCTCCTGCTTGCGGGGTTGGGCGGACTGGGGGGGTTATTGCTCGCCAGGTGGGGATTGGGCTTGATCGTGGCGATGATTCCGGCGGAAGCGCAATCGTTCATTCCTGGCGGCGCGGCCGCGATTCGCCTGGATTGGCGCGTGCTGGCGTTCACCTTCGCCGTTGCGACTCTGACGGGCATTCTCTTCGGGTTGGTTCCGGCGCTGACCGCCACGAACCCCCGGCTCAACGAATTGCTCAAGGATAACGCCAGCGCGCAGAGCTTGCAGCGCCAGCGGCTGCGCAGCCTGTTTGTAATCGCCGAAGTGGCCTTATCGCTGGCGCTTCTCATCAGCGCGGGGCTGATGGTGAAAAGCTTGTGGCGTTTGCAGCGCGCCGAACTGGGCTTCAATCCCGAACGTCTGTTGAAGATCGATATCCCCTTGTCGCCGGGCAAGTACGCGGAAGCGCGCCAGAAGACCGTTTTTTACGACCAAATGCTCGAACGCATAAACGCGCTGCCGGGCGTTGAAGCCGCCAGCATCAGCAACAACCTGCCGCTGCGCGCGCCGAATCGCACGCTGTTCATCATCGAAGGCCGCCCGGCGCCCGCGCGCGACAACATGCCCGCAGCGGCGGATTTCGTCGTCAGCCCACAATACTTCCGTACCATCGGCGTTACCCTGCGCGCGGGCCGCATGTTTGACGCCCGGGACAATGCCGAGTCCCCGCTGGTCGGCGTCATCAGCGAAACTGCGGCGCAGCGGTTCTGGCCGAACGAAAATCCGCTGGGCAAGCGAATTCGGCTTGGGACGCTGGAATCGCGAGCGGCCTGGCTGGAAATCGTCGGCGTCGTTCCCGACGTGCGGCAGGAATTGAGCGCGGAGCCGAACTACCCGGCGCTTTACCGCCCGTTGTCACAAGCGCCGCAAAATTTCGGCTGGTTGCTGGCGCGCACGGCGGCTGACCCGCTGCTTTCCGTCGCCGCGATTCGCCGGGAAATCGCCACGCTGGATAAAGAGCAGCCGCTGGCCGGCATCGCCACGATGCGGCAGTTCGTCACGGAAGCGGTGTGGGGACAACGATTCTTTACGTGGCTCATGGCGCTGTTTGGCGCTTTGGCGTTGGGGCTGGCCGTGATGGGAACTTACGGAGTGATCGCCTACGCGGTGACGCAGCGCGCCAACGAGATCGGCGTCCGGCTGGCGTTGGGCGCGCAGGCGGCGGACATTCTCTGGCTGATCCTGAAGCAGGGATTGAAACTGATCCTGATCGGCATAGCCATCGGGTTGCTAGGCTCGCTGGGCGTCACACAACTTCTAGCCGGTTTGTTATTTGGCATCAGCGCCACCGATCCTTTGACCTTCGCCTTAGTGACTGGGGTGTTGCTGGCCGTAGCGTTGCTGGCCTGCTGGATTCCGGCGCGGCGCGCAACGAAAGTTGATCCGCTCACAGCCTTGCGCCACGAATGAGTTATGCCGAATTGGAACCACATCGTGCGCGAACATCTCGCCGCGCTGCGCCTGCCGCCCGAACGCGAGATAGAAATCGTCGAGGAGTTGGCGCTGCATTTGGAAGCTGCCTACGAAAACGCGCTCGCCGCTGGTTTGTCGGAAGCGGAGGCCGAGGCGCGCTCCGTACGAGGCTACGATTGGCGGTTGCTGGAATGTGAATTGAGCCGGGCAGAACAGCCGCTGGCTGTTCGGGCTTTGCAACCATCGCTGGAATTGATCGAACGCAAAGGAGGAATGCGAATGGAATCGTTCATCCAAGACCTGCGCTACGGCGCGCGCATGCTAATGAATCGGCCCGTCTTCACGTTCGGAGTCGCGTTTTCGCTGATGCTCGGCATCGGCCTCAACACGACGATCTTTACCGTGATGAACGCCCTGTTGCTCGCGCCCTTGCCTGGCGTGGAGCAGCCGCAGAATCTGGTCGGGATTTATAGCGCGCGACAGGGCAGCGGTTATTTCAACGTGGCCTATCAGGACTTCGACTATTTCCGCGCACACAGCCAGTCCTTCTCCGGCATGGCCGCGCACTGGCCCACGCCGTTTGCGCTTGGCAGCGGCGGCGATCCGGTCAAAGTTGATGGCGCCATCGTCTCGGGCAATTACTTTGCGACGCTCGGTCTCAAGCCATCGCTCGGGCGTTTTTTCCTGCCGGAAGAAGACCACACGCCGGGCGCGCATCCGGTGGCCGTCGTCAGTCACAAATTGTGGCAACGTCATTTCAACTCGGATTCCGAAGTGATTGGCAAAACCATTGCGCTGAACGGCCAAAGCTTCACCGTGGTGGGCGTCGCGCCCGCGGGGTTCACTGGGACACTGACGGGATTGGCAGCCGAACTCTGGGTTCCGCTGATGATGCACGCGGTGGCTCTGCCCGGCGAGGGCGGACTCGCGCGCGGCCCGAATATGCTTCACTTGATGGCCCTCGGACGGCTGAAACCGGGCGTCGGTTTGGCGCAGGCACAAGCTGAATTGAATGGCTACGCCCGCCAGCTCGAACAACAATTCCCCGACACGAACAAAGAACGCGGCGTGAATCTGGCCGCCGCTTCGGGCGCGCATCCGGCCTTGCGCGGTGTGCTCATGGCGTTCCTGGCGATTCTGATGGTGGTGGTCGTCATCGTGCTGCTGATCGCCTGCGCCAACGTCGCCAATCTGCTGCTGGCCAGCGCTGCTGCCCGGCGCAAGGAGATCGCCGTGCGTCTTGCGCTCGGCGCAACCCGCTGGCGTTTGATCCGGCAATTGCTGACCGAGAGCGTGCTGCTTTCGCTCGGCAGCGGCGTGCTGGGAATCTTCCTCGCCATTTGGGCGACCGGGTTCTTCCTATCGTTGCTGCCGCCGATGGGCTTGCCTTTCGCGCTCGATCTGAGTCCGGACAGGCGGGTCCTCGGCTTTACGTTGTTGCTCTCGCTGCTGACCGGGATCGGCTTCGGACTGGCTCCCGCGTTGCAGGCGACGAAGCCCGATCTGGCGCAGGCGCTCAAGGATGAAATGGCCACAAGCGGCTACCGGCGCGCGCGGTTGCGCAGTTTGCTCATCGTTGTCCAGATCGCGCTTTCGACGCTGCTGCTGATTGGCGCGGGGTTATTGATTCGTAGCCTGCGTCACGCGCAGACGCTCGATCCCGGCTTCGATGCGGAGCGGGTGATGACGCTTTCCTTCGACACGCAACTGCTCCGTTATGACGCAACGAAGAGCGAGACGTTTCAGCAGGAATTGCTGCGGCGCGTCGTCGCTCTACCCGGCGTGCAAGCGGCGAGCATCGCGCGCTTCATCCCGTTGGGACCGGCGGGCGACAGCCTGCCGGTTGTGATCGAAGGGCAGCCGCCGGAGCGAGGGATTAGCATCGGCTACAACCTCGTCGGCCAGGATTACTTTCAAACGTTGGGTATCCCGCTCGCGCGCGGGCGCGGCTTCACGGCGCAGGATCGGCGGGGCAGCGTGAATGTGTTGGTCGTTAACGAAGCGATGGCGCAACGCCTCTGGCCGAATGCCGAGCCGGTGGGACAACGGTTGCGGATCAGAAATGAAAGCTTCGAGGTGATCGGCGTGGCGCGCAATACCAAGTACCGCTCGCTGTCGGAAGAATCGCGCCCATTCCTCTACTTCTCCGTGCTGCAACGCGAGGCAGCGCGCATTCCGGCGGGCGACTTGAAGCTGCTCGTACGCAGCGCCGAAGAGTCGGCGGGCGTGATCGCCGCCATCAGGAAAGAAGCGCAGCGGCTGGATGCGAACCTGCCGCTCTTTGACGCGCAAACGCTCGGCGAAGGGATGCGCTTCGCGCTGATCCCGACGCAACTGGCCGGGGCGCTGCTCAGCGTGGCGGGAATGTTGGCATTGGTGTTGGCGACAGTCGGGATCTATGGCGTCGTCGCTTACGCTGTGGGGCAGCGCACACGCGAAATCGGCATTCGGCTGGCGCTCGGCGCGCAAACTACTGACATCCTCCGGCTGGTCATCCGGCAAGGACTGCTGCTGACCTCGTTGGGAATAGCGCTGGGACTGGCAGCGGCGCTGACGCTAACGCGTGTGATGTCGAGTTTCCTGCTGGGTGTGAGCGCGAACGATCCAGCGACATTCGTTTTCATCGCTTTGTTACTGACCGTGATGGCATTTTTCGCCTGCTGGATTCCGGCGAGGCGGGCGACGAAGGTTGATCCGATGGTCGCTTTACGCCACGAATGAACGCGCAGCTTTGGAAATATGCCTGATTGGAAACAAATCGTGCGCGCGCATCTCGCCGTGTTGCGCCTGCCGCCCGAACGCGAGATCGAAATCGTCGAAGAACTGGCGCTGCACCTGGAAGCCGCCTACGAAGACGCGCTCGCCGCCGGTTTATCGGAGGCGGAGGCCGAAGAGCGCGTCGTGAAAGGTTATGACTGGCGATTGCTGGAATGTGAATTGAGCCGCGTGGAACAGCCGCTGGCTATGCGAGCTTTGCAGCCATCATTGGAATTGATCGAACAAACAGGAGGAATGCGAATGGAATCGTTCATACAAGACTTGCGCTTCGGCGTGCGAATGTTGATGA
>Ga0187894_10005679_pt1 | contig 12586 bp, 13 predicted proteins | sample GBC1701081metaG_FD_136650 | JGI IMG/M metagenome (GOLD analysis project Ga0187894, IMG submission 136650) | White microbial mat communities from a lava cave in the Kipuka Kanohina Cave System on the Island of Hawaii, USA - GBC170108-1 metaG ... | reverse complement strand
GGTGACGGGTGGCGGCGGGTGGTCAATGGCATACACTTACGACGCCAACAGCAACCTACTGACAAAAACCGATCCGCTCAATATCACCACGAATTACGTTTACGATGCGCTTAACCGGAATACCCAGATGTCGTATTCCAGTTATCCCAACGGGAGCTTCTATGTTGATCGGTTCTACGATGGGGCGACCAATGGCAAAGGGCGCTTCTGGTATGACATTGCCAATAACTACCGGTGGGAGAAGCCGACGGATAACCTGGCGTATCACCACAACAAAGTGAACAACTACGACGCGTTGGGGCGCCCGCTCAATCACCAACAGAATTTCCTCGTGCTGGAGAGTGGCTCCTGGCAATACAAACCGTTCAATCTCTCGCGGACATACGATCTGGCGGGCAATGTGAAGACGCAGAACTATCCGTCGGGCCGGACGGTCAATTATGGTTATGACACCGCCGGGCGGCTCAACAGCTTCACCGGAAATCTGGGCGGCGGGGCGGCGGTCAACTACGCGACCGGGATGAAATATAACGGCTACGGACTGATGAGCCGTGAGACTTACGGGACGCAGACGCCGCTCTATTTCAATCTGCATTACAACAACCGGATGCAGATGGTGGACCTGCGGCTGGGGAGTAATGCGAGTGATGAATTTGACTGGAGCCGCGGGGCGTTGATCTTCTACTACGGGACGAACGCGAGGATGCTGTGGAATCCGTTCGCAAACAGTCTCGACAACAACGGCAACGTGGTGCGGCAGGCGCATTACGCGCCGCTGGCGGGAGGAGGCTCGGTCGTTCCGCAACTTCACGATTACAACTACGATTGGCTGAACCGGATTACCTCCGTCGGTGAGCAGCAGCAGAATCAGGGCGGCCAATGGACATCTGTTTTCACTCAGGCGTTCAGCTACGACCGGTGGGGAAATCGGACGATCAACGTCGGGGCGACAACCCCCAGCATTCCCGGCGTGACTCGAAAAACGTTGGTGGTGGATACCGCGACCAACCGGATGACATCGTCGGACGGCTGCGGGATGACCTACGACGCGGCCGGGAATCAGACCTACGACTGCGTGGGAACTCATTCCTACGACAGCGAGAACCGGATGACGAAGGCGGTGCAGGGCGGCTCGAACAATTACTATTTCTACGACGCCAACGGGAAGCGTGTGAGGCGCATCCTCAACGGCTCGCAGACCTGGGGAGGACAGGAAACCTGGTTCGTATACGGGTTTGACGGCGAGTTGGTGGCGGAATACACATACAACCAAGTGGCCGCGCCGTTGCCCGGAGCGCCGCAGAAGGAGTATGGCTATCGCGGCGGGAAGATGCTGATGGTGTGGGATGGATCGCAGGCGGGCGACAATGCGCTGAAGTGGATGGTGACGGATCATCTGGGATCGACGCGGATGGAGGCCAACAAGTCGGGGAGTTTGGCCGGGATCAGGCGACACGATTACCTGCCGTTCGGGGAAGAGTTGGTGGCGAGCACTGGGGCGCAACGGAGCGGAGTTGGATATGAACCGCCTGCGAGCAATGTGAAGCAGAAGTTTGATGGGTATGAGAGAGACACTGAGACGGGGCTTGACTTCGCACAGGCGAGGTACTTTTCAAGTATTCAGGGGCGGTTCACAAGTGTTGACCCGCTGCTAGCAAGTGGGCGGCCAGCAAACCCGCAGAGCTGGAACCGCTATTCATTTGTCCTGAATAGACCAACTAGTTTGATTGACCCAAGTGGCCTGGTGGACAATGGGGATGATAATCTCGCTGTTGATCCTAATGATCCGCAGAAGAAAAAAGAGGAACGGGAAAACCCGCCATCACCAGTCCCATTGCCGCCAGTTCCTGAAGGCGAGTTTTATTTCAACAAGGAGTTTGCCCGTGAGATCTTAAACATGGGGGAAACAAAAGGACATGAAGTAGAATCTGAGTTTGCTACTCCTTGGAATCAGGGATATCTATTAAAGGGATATCACGATTATTACACTGGTGGTATAAGAAGATTGTTAAATGCGCCACGTCTCCCTGATGCAATTTCATATAGTGCGTCAACTGCACTACCACATAAAGGTGCGGGAATTGGAACTACTTTTACTTTGGCTCGAGATGGTAGTTTATATGGCGGAGTAGATCTTTCGGGTGATGCTGATTGGCGTTGGCAGCCACTAATAGGAGGAAGCATAAACCTTATATGGCTGAATCAACTGGATATGCCAACATCTAATGAGCTGGGGAGGTTTTTCCCAGGTGGTTCAGCTAGTATTTATCTCGGAGGCATAAAAGGTCTTGGAGCGGGAGTTACACATGTAAGAGGCGCTGGTACAACAACTAATATCGGGCTATCTACTCCTACGATAAGTGTAACCACTAGCGGGGCTGTTAAGTTAACTAATACTACTGTTAGGTGGTAGTATCCCTCGTTTCATTTGTTGAAGCTCACGCTTATTCACACCATTCCGTGTAGAGTCTGTTGGCTTTCATGGGCTACGAGGCGCGAATCAGGTTCGGGGAAATGCCTGTCATCTCATCGAGTTGTTCGAGAAAAGCCGCAGGAACACGGTAGCCAAGCAAACTCCTTGGTGGTCCACGTGACCCGTCAATCCAGCCTCCATTGCAGGAGTCACGGGCTGCCATTTGCGCAATGCCCCTTGACCACAAGTTGGCTCGAGTTCTTCCAACGCCCTGTGAAGGCTCTGATGCGGCAAGCAAAAATGATAGTAGGCCAGCGACAACCACAACTGTTTTTTAAACCAGGGCAGTTCCTTGCTGAATCCTGTTGTATTGCGTGTCAGGCGTCGATTATGTTCGCGACTAGTCAAGTTGTTGCGCTCGACAAAACTGGTGTTGATGGTTACGCTCACCAGCGAAGCTTTGAGCAAGGCTTCGATCCGTGCAGCCTCTCCGAAAACGACTTTTTGAGTGATATTCACCGCCCGCCCCACTTCGCGCCCTTTGATAATCTGCGCATAAAGCAGCTCTGGCGGAGAAACCAAATGCGGCGAGAGGTGACCTCCTCGCGCGCCCATACAGTGTTGCTCTTCCAGTTGTGCGTAGACCTCAAGCAACGCCGTTTCATAAGCTGGCATTTGGTGATCGCTGGTGCAAAAAGGGATGTGAGGGTCGGTCACGGCTTTCACTCGGCGGAGCAACAGCGTAGCGTTTTCTTGTGTGCGTTTGCCAACGATAAAGGCCACGATCAGTCGCCAGACAGGAGCAAAAGCAATCCAAACCCACGCATCTCCATAGATCTCACACAACAGTTTGGCGCTCAGCAAGTTTGCTCCTTTGGTGCGAACGAGATCCCACAATTCGTCGAGTTGGCATTCGGCCAGATGGAGTCGTTGCTAGGAGTAGCGTATCACAAATCGCGCCTGACGAGTGGCTCAGTTCAACCAATCGCAGACGGTGTCCTTGTCGACCTGAATGATTCGCCCTGTCGCGCGGATCGAATTTCCCTCCGCCAAGGCGCGCACCGCCAGTTCGAATATCGCGGGTTCCGCGTTCAGTTCGTAGTATGCCGTCGCGTAAGTCAATGCGATACTCCGGCCGCAGGCGTTACACAACGCCTGCGGTTTTCCGTAGCTCAATCCTTTCCTCACCAAAAGCCCTTTATTGACGGGCGTTCCATAATACAAGCACCGTCGGTTGGGGCAATAGAGAGTTTCCTATTCCATTGCATCCTCGTTTATGTAAGAATTCAATGCTCACGCAAGGATACGAAATGGTGTGGTTGAGAATATGTTTCATCAAGGAAAGCGAAGGGCATTACATATTTTTGACTGTATGCAATTTAAAGGTAAAAAAGAAAATCGGATAGGTGGAGTTATAATTGTAATCCTTGTCTTTTTGCTACTAGTATTAATGCCGGATTGGAGTAAACGGCTTTCGCCAAATCGCGATGATGCGAAGTTAAAGGAGTTACAAGAATTAGCTTTCAGTACTCCAACATATCCAGAATTTTATAAAGTAGCAGAAACTAGCGGTTCAAGGAACATAAATGCTGGTATATCTAAGAAATATCAATCATCAGCTAGCTACGATGATGTAAAGAAATTTTACAGTGATATTCTGATAACTAAGGGGTGGATAATCTCGGAAGAGAGAGACTTAAAATCATTTCTTGTAAGGCACGAATGGAAGGAGCTCATCTTTAAGAAAAAGGATTTATCCATTAGCATAGAATATAAAGGCAGAGATTTGTCAAATCAGCAATACAACTATTCAGTAAGTTATAGCTGGAATCGGAAATGAATAATATGTTTAAAAGTTGGCTAAAAGTGATAGCTGGTCTTGAAATATTAGGTGGCATCATAGGGGTTATCTTTGTTGTAGTTAAGGTGTTCACTTCTGATATTTATACCATTGGCTTTGGAGCATTAAGCATAGGTGTATTTTGCTTAAGTCTTATTGCTGGAATTACTTTGTGGAAAGAACATTATTTTGGGAAGACTCTTTCCATTATTGTTCAGTTAATTCAATTGCCAAAAATTCTTTCACCAAATGTTATATTCTTTTTCAGCTTTGGATTTGATTTCTATCTTATATGGACGTTTATAGAGAATTTTTCACATCTTGGGTTTAATGCTAGGTTTTTAGAGGAGCACAGATTAATGGTTAACGTCGCAGATGCTCCCTTCGGAATAGGGATAAGCATTATGTCTTGCATTTTTTTAATTTTATTACTCAGGATACCTTCTAAGAAAAAGAGCGAAATTGAAGCTGTTGATTCTCATTAGCTGATAGCTAGCCATGTAGCGCATAGTCCTATGGTAGCGTGAGTCGTAATGCCAGCCTGGATTCTCGCAGTGAACGTTTGCCTAACATTGTTGACAGCTTCATTCATTTTCACCACGAACTGGTTGCAAGTTTCAGCCCTCACAAAACTCTCTGAGAGAACTGGTTGCAAGTTTTGAAAAATGAGATGAGTCCTGTAATGATAGGCGTCTGAGCGACGCAGTAAGAGATCACCACAGGACACAAATCAACTTTGAGTCAAACAACAGAAAAGCGAGAAAAGCCCGAATACAATGTCATTCCCGTGCAGTTGAGCAAGAAAGAATTCGAGAAATTTATCTTGCCGCACTTATCGCTCCCGAAGCGCGGGCCGGAATGCAAGATCGGTTATCACAAAGCTTTCAACTACATTCTGAAAGTGCTCTACACGGACATGCAATGGAAAGAACTGCCGATTGACAAAGGCCCTGACGGCAAGGCGGAGATTCACTACACGGTTATCTTCAAGCTCTTTGCGCGCTGGGCCGATGATGGTCGCTGGAAAAAGCCTTCATCGCCTCGGTCAAGCATCTGTCAGCGGAAAAGAAGCTTGATTTGAGCTTACTGCACGGCGACGGTTCCAACACCGTCGCCAAAAAAGGGGCGAAGGAGTCGGCTACAGCGGCCACAAACACCAGACGGGTGAAAAGGTGATCGCCATTTCCGACAACCACGGGTACGTCCTGTCACCATTGACGATCGCTCCGGTTAACAAGTCTGACATCGTGTTGTTACCGGATGGGATCAAAGACCTCAAGCGCGTCGCTGGCGAGACCGGCCTTGATCTCAAAGGCGCGACCCTCAATCTCGACGCCGGCTTTGACAGCAAAGCCAACCGCAAATGCATTTTCAACGCCGGGATGAAACCCAACATCAAGGAGAACCCGCGCAATCGCAAAACCATCAAGCGCGGGCGCAAACGATTCTTCGATGAAGCTCTTTACCTGGTACGCTTCACAATCGAACGTGTGTTCGCCTGGGAAGACAAATTCAAACGCCTGGTCTTACGTTATGAAACCAAGCAGAAACGTCATCTCGGATTCAAACTCATTGCCTTCAGCCTCATCAATCTCAGAGAGTTTTGTGAGGGCTGAAACTTGCAACCAGTTCCACACAAGGCTAAAGAAATGTCTCAGATCAGTGCAAAAGCAGGGCTAAGAATAATGGGAACAGCCCTTGATTTGGCTGCCATCTCACACAATCTTGGGATTGCTCCCACTTATACACACAAGAAAGGAGATCGTGCCAGTTCCAAAGAGAAATATACTCAAGACATGTGGATTCTTGATTCGCCACTTGATAAAAAGAAAAACCTTGATGCCCATCTCAGATGGTTAGCGAAACATTTAAGCTCCCACTACGATTACCTGAGATCACTAAAGTCGGCGGCGCAAATTGATGTTTTTTGTAGCTACACGTCTGAAGGTGATCAGGCGGGATTTTCTTTGTCCTCCCAAGGACTCTCGATGTTTGCAGAGCTTGGTATAAAGCTTGAGCTTTCCCTCATTTCACTAAAATCGAAGTAATCTCAGCGGAAACAAGGGTGGGCAGCCGATAACCCGCATTATGACTTCCGCCTTTTTCTTTCATAGAAGCCGGTCATAATGCAGGTTATCAACCGACTTTCCGAATAATTCTTTCGCCATCGCACCGCCGCAGCGGCTGCCCGCTCCCACCGCGCAGCCGTAACAGTGCCGATCGAAGATGATCTTGCGATTGAGCAACTTGTCGAGGTCAAAATCAAAGATCGTCCTGCCTGATCCCTCAGACAGATTCATATCGAGCATCTGATTGAAGTCGCAATCGTACAACCGGCTGTCGTAACCCACGCTGATGAGCGAACAGCACATCACGCTCTGCGCCGCCGATGGGTTAAACGCGTTGACCAGTCGCGCCAGATATTTGTCGTAGGTGCTCAACCGCTCAAGGTCTTTCCTGAAGCGGTTGATCGGCATGTTGATGATCGTGAACAGTCCGTTGAAGACCACGCCGAACTTTGCTTCGAGTTCTTATTTGAACTGCCGCTCCAGACCTTCCTGCGAAGCGGGAAGGAACGCGCCGGCGGGGTTGTAGACAAGATTCAACGTCAACTCCGCGCCCTCCCCATTATTGGATTTGCCGTAGCCCTGATCGTTCAGCAACCGCAGCGACTCGATACTCTTTTTGAACACGCCATTGCCGCGCTGTTTGTCGGTGAAAAACTCCTGGTAGCAGGGCAGCGACGAGATCACTTCGACCCGGTGGCGCGCGAAGAATTCGCGCAGGTAGCGTTTGCTCTCGCCGGTTTGCGGATTGCCGTCAATGGTCACCGTCAGGTTGTGACGAGCCATGACGTGTTTGTCCAATCGGCGCGCGGCTTCGACGAAATAATCGAAATGCGGATTGAGTTCCGGAGCGCCGCCGGTGATGGTGAGGTTTGCAAAGGAGAATTGAAATTGCGCCGCCTTTCCGGCGACGCTACAATGCGCCCGCCATCGTGGAGATCATTCGGTAAATCGTTCGCAGTTTCGTCTTCCAACCATGGGCGAAGCCGGGAGGATCGCCGGAACGCAGTTGTGGTTATGCGTCTTGTTGAGGCTCGGAACCAAAATGGCTAGACCGAAAAACATCGAGAACCCGGACGTCGCCGCGGTATTCGACACCTATCCAAAAAGAGTAAGGACCAAGCTGCTGCTCCTCCGCCAACTGATATTCGATGTAGCGTCGAAGACAGAGAGCGTCGGAGAGCTGGAGGAAACCCTGAAATGGGGGCAGCCAAGTTATCTTACGGCGAAGTCCAAGAGCGGAAGCCTGATCCGAATAGACCGAATAAAGTCTCAAGAAGGAAAATACGCGATGTATTTCCATTGCCAAACTACGCTGGTTGGCACTTTCAAAAAGATGTATCGAAACGATTTTAAATTCGAAGGAAACCGGAGCATCATTTTCGAAGAAACCGATAAAGTGCCGGTAGAAGAGTTGAGCCATTGTATTTCGCTAGCGCTGACCTACCGCCTTAGTAAAAAACGGCGAACAAACACGTAATTACACGTTGGGCCGCCCGTCAAACGGATGACGCATGAGGAGACCACATGGATCGAGGCTTGTTCTTAATATTCGCTCTGACATTCGTCATTCATCTGATCGGAACGCTTGCCTATTCGGTCCGAATATCAGCGACTCGAACACGACGGATAGCAATTTCACTGTCGTTGTTCAATATCCTGGTCCTCGTCTCAAGGACGTCCAATTCATTCCAGGCCCCGTTGCTGGCCAAGAGAGTCGAGCAAAACATCGCCACCGGAGCCGGCGGCGGAGCCGTCACTGATTTTCGATGGCTACTCGTGTCGGCGACTTTAGCGAGCATCGTGGGCGCATTCCTTATCCCGACATTTCAAAGGCTGTTTGCGCATTACGTCGAGGCATTCGCTCGACACCGTTCTGTGCCGCGGGTCTTGACGCGGATATTCTCGCCTTCGGCGCCCGCGCAGTTCCGGGACTCCATCCGGGCGCCCGCGTGGAGAAACATCACTAACGCGTATCGTGGCGCGCACATCCCGTGGAAGGCGGTTCTTTTAAATACGGTGGCGATGGCCATATGGACAGTCGGGGTTTTCTCGGCTCTGTATGCCGCCTACCTGCGTCCGGAATTGCGGGTAACATCCAGTCAGCTATCGGCGATCATCAACGGAGTGGCTACCATACTGATGTTCATGTTTATCGACCCCTACTTGTCGATGCTGACAGATGAACTCGTGGAGGGAAAGGTGAGTAATCCATACTTCCGTCGTTCCATCGTTTGGCTGACTGGTAGCCGTATAGTGGGTACGGTGATGGCTCAACTGCTATTGATTCCGGCGGCGCTCTGGATCGTGACAGTCGCTGAGTGGCTCTGACCCGAGCGGCCCAACGCGCGGTTGGCGTGGACCGCTGAAAGACGCGGCCTCTCAACCGCAAACCGTTGGGCGGTTCCTGTAGGAAGGGGACGACTTTACCGAAAGTGTGAGGCGCTTATGTCCGCTGGCAAAATGCATGTCGACGAGGTGGACACCGGCATATCTCTTGTGGGCCGGTTGCTCGCGGCGCAGTTCCCGCAGTGGGCAGACCTTTCCATCGAGCCGGTGCGCTCCGCTGGGACCGACAACGCGATCTATCGGCTCGCCGGCATGTCTCGACGCGCAATCGATGAAATCCTCGCTGATCATTACGTCGCGCGACATCGATAATCGCCCGAATTCACTTTTAAGGAGGACCCCGTGACTACTTACATTGATTGCAGGATTAGCCGCGTAAGCAAGTTCTTGTTGTGTGGCTCCGTAATCGCGGCCATGACTGCCCAAGTTGGAAGCCTCTCGCCGCTGGCGCAATCCGGCGCCTTCTCCCCGAGGTTGACTACGCCACGCGTTGCGCCCGTGGCGGAGCGGGGGCGCACCGAAGAGCAACGTCAGATGCTGGCGTCCCGGCCCGACTTCAATATCTACAAAACGCTGGCGCATCATCCGGAGCTCTATTCCCGCTGGTCCGGCCTCGGGAGGTTCGTGCTGAACGGATCGAGCCTGCCGGCTCGTCACCGGGAGATGCTGATGCTGCGCATGGGCTGGTTGTGCCAATCGGAATACGAGTGGGCCCAGCATGCCCGCATCGCGACATCCAGCGCGGGCATGACCGACCGGGAAGTCCGTCGCATCGCCGAGGGGCCGAAGGCGGCGGGCTGGACCGATTTCGAGCGCGCCTTGCTGCGCGTGGTGGATGAGTTGCGCTACGACGCGATGGTCGGCGACGCGACGTGGCGCGCGCTGCGTACCGAATACAGCGACCAGCAGATGATGGAAGCGGTCTTCACGGCGGCGCAGTACCAACTGGTTTCGATGGCGCTGAACAGTCTCGGCGTGCAGTTGGATGCGGGGCTACGGCATCGGCTGCCGCGGGATCTGCCCTTGCCGCCACTGGCCCGTCCGGCGACCGGCGCGCGGCTCTCGACGCCCCGCATCCCGCCGCTCGGCCCCGAGCAATGGACGCCGCAACAACGCGAGCTGATCACTCCACAACTCCGGGCGGACGGGAGCGTATTGAATCTTTATTCAACCATAATTCAGCACCCCGGCCTGTACGCCCCGCGCGCGTCATTTGGAACGTATCTGCGGAGTGAAACGAGTTTGCCGCCCAGGACGCGAGAACTGCTCATTATGCGCACGGCGTTTCTCATCGGCGCCGAATACGAATGGGCGCATCACGTCGGGTACGCGCGCGCGGCCGGCTTGACGGACGGGGAAATCGCCCGAATAGCCGCGGGGCCGGACGCCGCCGGCTGGAGCGAGGAGAGCCGGACGGTGTTGCGGGCCGCCGACGAATTGCGCCGCGAGGCCTTCATCACCAATCGCACGTGGGGCGTTCTGGCGAAGCGCTACAACGCCAAACAGCTCATCGAGATCGTTTTCACGGTTGGGGGCTACACGATGACCGGCCTCGCCATCAACAGCTTAGGGATTCAGACAGAGCTTGGGTATCCAGCCTTTCCTCGATCCAAACAGAAGAGCGCATCGTCTCAGGGCGTCTTGCGAGGGGAGTGGACTACCTGGGGCGGCGACGCCGGCTTCACTCGCTATTCCCCGCTCGACCAGATCAACAAGGATAATGCCGGAACGCTGGAGGTCGCCTGGCGATGGAAATCGCTGCCACACGGCTCACGCCCTGCCCGTCCTGATGGAAACCTCAAAGCGACGCCGCTCATGATTGATGGCGTCCTCTATACGCCAACGGGTGTTCACCATGTGGCCGCAATCGATCCGGCCACGGGCAAGACGCTTTGGATATTTACTCCAAGCCCCGAGGACCTTGGCGGCCGCAGCCAGGCGCTCAGCAGCCGGAGTCTCGCGTACTGGACCGACGGCGTTCGGAAGCGGCTGTTCCATAACACGCTCGACGGACGGTTGCTCTCCATAGACGCGAAGACAGGCCGGGCTGACGCCGCATTTGGCCGGAACGGGACGGTGAATTTGAAGGAGCGATTGGTTGAAGGCCGCCCGGTTCCCATTCTGGGATCATCATCGCCGCCGACGGTCGTCGGTGACGTGGTCATTGCTCAGGCCGTTGGCGAAGCTACATCGCCGAACAAGGAAGCGACTCCGGGGCACATCCGGGGATATGACGCGCGCACCGGCAAACTGCTCTGGACTTTTCACACAATTCCGCAGGCGGGCGAGTTCGGCGTCGAAACCTGGGAAAACGGCTCGTGGAAATACACCGGAAACACGGGCGTTTGGTCAATGATGAGCGCCGACCCGGAGTTGGGTTATGTCTATCTGCCCGTGGAGACCCCGACGCATGACTTCTATGGCGGGCACCGGCTCGGCGACAATCTGTTCGGCGAGAGCATCGTCTGCCTCGACGCCAGGACGGGCAAGCGGGTCTGGCATTTTCAGATCGTCCATCACGGCGTGTGGGACTACGACCTGCCGGCGGCGCCCATCCTGCACGACATCACGGTGGACGGCCGTCGCGTCAAAGCGGTCACTGTGTTGACCAAGCAGAACATGTCGTTCGTGTTCGACCGCGTGACCGGCAAACCCGTGTGGCCCATCGAAGAGCGTCCGGTTCCGCAGATCGCCGTGCCCGGCGAGCGGCATTCGCCGACCCAACCTTTCCCGACAAAGCCCGCGCTATACAGCCGTCAGGGTTATCTCGAAGACGATCTGATCGATTTCACCACTGAACTGAAAGCCGAGGCGCTGGAGATTGCGAAGCGATACGTCAGAGGCCCGATGTATACGCCCACCACGCTAGTCGTCGAGGGCGGTACGCAGGGCACGTGGGTCTATCCCGGCTACGGCGGCGGCGCGAACTGGAACGGCGGAGCTTTCGATCCTGAGACCGGCTTGATGTTTGTGCCCACCCGGAACTCGGTAATGGTTACGTCATTGACCAAGGCCGATCCAGCCCTGACCAATTGGAACTTCATCCGCGCGCCCACCGATTACATCAAGGGGCCGCGCGGCCTGCCGATCAACAGGCCGCCCTGGAGCGTCATCACCGCCACCGATATGAACAAAGGCGAGCATGTATGGTCGCGGGCGATTGGCGGAGCGCCGGATGCGATACGCAATCACCCGGCTCTCAAAGGGCTGAAGCTGGATTTCGACAACATGGGCCAGCCGGGCGTGCGGCCCAGTCCGCTAGCCACCAAGACTCTTTTGTTTCTCGCAGAGGCCGGCAACCTCAGCGGCGATCCTGGCGGCCCGATGTTCCGCGCATACGACAAGCGGACTGGCGCCGTGGTCGCGGAGATCGAACTGCCGTCGAAGGCCACGGGAGCGCCGATGACCTATATGCATGAGGGCCGTCAATACATCGTCATCGCCGTGGCGACCCGTGACCATCCCGCCGAACTTGTCGCGCTGGCTTTGCCGAGGAGCGGCGCCGGCGGGCAGACACTTGCCCGCCGGTCATCCAATGCCGATGGGGCCAATGGGGCAAGCCTCGTGGCGATCAGCGCGAACCCGAGTGACTTGCGCGCGGGCCGCGAGATCTACGCGCGATCCTGCGCCGCGTGTCACGGCTCAAAAGGCGAGGGAGTGAGTGGCAGCACGTCCCCGCTGTCCGGCCTGTCCGATCTGGAGTTCATCCGGCGCGTGATCAGCCAGGGCAGCATAAAGATGCCGTCGATGAAGATGCTTTTGACGAAACGACAGATTGAACAGGTCAGCAGGTTCGTCGCCGTGGAACTGAACGGAAAATGAATCGGCTTTCTGCGGTCCGGGGCCGCTGCCGTTTGGCCGCTCAAAGCAACGGAGTAGGGCAAAAACAATATGAGAAAGGTCAGCGGCCTGGCGCTG
>Ga0187894_10005677_pt1 | contig 12587 bp, 10 predicted proteins | sample GBC1701081metaG_FD_136650 | JGI IMG/M metagenome (GOLD analysis project Ga0187894, IMG submission 136650) | White microbial mat communities from a lava cave in the Kipuka Kanohina Cave System on the Island of Hawaii, USA - GBC170108-1 metaG ... | reverse complement strand
GGGGTACCTTAGTGGACGTATTCAGAACCAAATTATTAGAAGTAGAAAGCAGTTCTCTTGTAACCAGTATTAAGCAAATATTTCAGTCTAATAACACAGTACTTAATTCTTGCTTATCATGTATTGATTAAATAGAAACCCAATTTCTATCTTCTGTGTAATGCTCAATCTCCAAATTCCCCATTATCTTTGGTCCTAGACAGAGGTGAGTCCAGATCTAATAGTAAATATCACCCTTCCTCCAATGCAGTTCCGTGCCGACAAGAAGAACCGAGGCTTTTCCCCGATAGGTCATATACTCCCTGATATTTTCGTATGATTTGATTGGAATACTCACACTAAATAAGCGGATTTAACAGTTTTGAATGTGCAGACTTTGATAAAACAGGTCGTCCCACAACAGTATGATTATTTTTCCGGTTTTTCCAGACGCAGCTTGTACTGCCCGGACTTTACCGGATCGATCCGGTCGGCCTGTGCAAGCGCCCATTGCGCCCATTCTTCAAATTCCTGCCGGGACATGGGATTCTCTGCCATATCGTCTGCCTGCTTTACCTTTTCTACATAAGCGCGGATTTCATTAGCCTGCCGGAAACTGTTTGCCTGATCCAGCAACTGGTCAATGCAATCCTGCTCATACTTTCTTTTTCGTTCAATCCGCCGCCTCTCTTCTTCGATCTGACGCTTGCGCTCTTTTTCCTCTAAACTAGCTTTACGCTCGATCAGCCATTCATGATGCCGGATTTGGCTGTCGCGGTAATATTTTTCACCCTCAACAATGATCTCGATGACAATATCCCGGTAAAATTTCTCAATTTTGCCATTTTTATCATCCTGCCAGCTTTTTGCATCATCCCCTGATTGATGCCAGCTCCCCAATGCCAATCGCATAGGGTCTTTATGGCCGCGTTCTTCAAAACTGTATCCTTGCCGCTCTCTTTCAAGCTGTTTGCCAATATTGGCGCTATCCAACGTAAAAGAGACATTCTGGTCGCCAATAGTCACTGACAGATCTCTCGCCTGCTTGCCCCGCAGGGATGGTTTCATGCCGCATTGCTCAAGCTTTGTAATTAGGGCATTTAGAATTTTCAGGCGGCGCAGTTCAAAGGGGGAGTCAAAAAAAGGGCCATCCCACGAAGACCAGTAACTTGACTCCAGTTTGGCCTTTCGACGTTCAGCATCTTTTTCAAGCAATTTGGCAATGAGCCGGTGCGGCCTGTCCAGGGTTTTAACAAAAGCGGTTTTCCCGACCAGATTTTCTACTCTGATCCGTACATCATCCATGGAGTCTTCAAATTCCGGTGGTAGAGGGAGTGGATTATTGAGAATCTCTGAATCGGATTCCCAATCATAATGGCCGTAATCGCTGACGCCGATGACAACATCGTCGGACATGCCCAGTCCACGGGCGGGCAAGGCTCGTTTGGTCACTTTCTGACCGGCTTGCAATCTGTTCCAGTATCCGCGCTCCGGCACCGGTATGTCTGATTTAGCGCAGGCTTTGGCCAGACCACGGCCAGAAATATCGTATCTTTTGGCCAGCTGGTACATTGGCTCCGACCACACAAGATCGTAAAGCTGCCGGCGTGAAAACCGTTTGCTCATGACTGATGTCTAGTAGCTGAATTTGTGCTCGAAATTTCTTCTGCGTCTGGTCATATTCATCCTCTCGGGACTCCGGGGCAGTTTTTACACCCTGACGGTCAGAACCTCATCCCAGGACGTCGTGAACCGGTTCGACAGGCTGGCCCGTTTCATGCGCCACGGGCGCTCATACGGTTTTAACAGGGGCAGCAGCCTTACCGGATCGGCCAGCTCCGGGTCTAGCCATGCGCCTTCGTCCTGTTCATGCAATATGACCGGCATCCTATTATGGATCGGGGCCATCAGCTCATTGTTTTCCGTCGTGATGATGGTGAAAGTGACGCGGGGCTCGCCCTCTTTATCCCATAGATCCCACAGCCCGGCGAAGGCGAAGGGTTCTCCGGATTTGAGCCGGAAATAATACGGGATCTTGGATTTTTTATCAGGCTTCTGCCATTCATAAAATCCGTCGGCAAGGACCAGGCAGCGCCGTTTTTTGAACGGCGTCCGGAAGGCGGGTTTTTCATTGATTCCTTCCGCCCGCGCGTTGATCATTTTATAGCCGATCTTCTCCTCTTTCGCCCAGAAGGGAACCAGGCCCCATTGCATCAGCTTTAGAACGCGCTGGTCATCTTCGACGATGACAACCGGACTCATTTGAGAAGGGGCGATGTTATAGCGCGGCTCCAGAAGAACCCCTTGCGGGTCGGTAAAGCCGAATCTGTTTTGAAGATCGTCCTTGTCCGTCGATCTGACAAACCGTCCGCACATAGATAATTCATAGGTTATTTTAAGAATGGAAAGTCAACAAGGGACGAATTTTGCTATCGACGAGAGGGAAACCCTCGATGTCCGTAACCACTATGAAGAGCCGGGGGCTGATTGGACATAAGTCAAAAATAATTTATAATTATTTCATTACGATATACCAGATAAGGGGATCTTAATGCCAACTTCTATGCCTTGTCAAGCAATCGAATTGGGACGGTGTTTAGAAATACATTACGATGAACATGATCGTATTATAGAGGTTCACGCTGTAGGGTATACGAAAAATGGCAATCTAGTGATGAGAGTTTGGCAAGTAAAAGGTGGTAGTGAGAGTGGACAAACTCAAGGTTGGAAACTCATGAGTCTAGATAAAGTGCAGTCAATGAGTATCACTGATGAAGTATCCGAAGCTCCCAGAGAAGGCTATAACCGTAGTGGAGATTCTGCTATGGATCGTATCCTGTGTAAAGTATAATTAATCAAATACCTTTTATTTCTTTCTCTACAAGCTTATAGCTGTCATTTATATCCTCGCCTGAATAAAAGGCTAAAAGATCTTCTTTTGTAAGAGTTCCGTCGTTTAGGAACTTTGTTAAATAATCCCTGTTGAATTTCATCAGGAGCATGCTTTTTTCTAATTGAGATAGTATGTTTTTATTATTCTCAATATTATTGAGAACCAAATCTTTGATTTTTATAATTTCGCTGAGGTCTTTTATGATTCTATTTATCAATATCGACAGTAAGGCTTTATCAAATTCTATGGGTTTTGCATTTAAAGCTATATCTCTGGCTAACATATAAGCTATAACAAGATTTGAAAAATCGCCTTTTTGGGAGTCGATAATTGCAACAAAGCCTATTTCGGGAATGAATCGTACATTTTGAACACTCTTCAACACCGAATTATCTACAAGTGAATAATCCATGACAATAATGGCAACTTTTCCCTCTCTGTTTGCCTGGGCTTCAATTAATTGGCTCCATACTGTATCTGTTTTACGAGTAAAGACATCTTTACTTTCAATGTTCCCCAACCTAATGCTCTTATCGAATTTACACTCAATTGCTATCTTCAGTTTTGTGTCACCGCCAATATAGCAAACTATATCTCCTGTTTTATTTTTGGGTATTTTGCCAGGAATGTTTCCGGTCAGTTCGGCATTATCTTTTAATCCTTGATCAAGAAAGAAATCGTCTAAAAATTGCTTAACGTCCTCCTCGGCTAAAACACCTTTGATGGCTGTTTTATAAAATAGATCCTGCTTCATTTCAAAAATCATTTTGAGAGCTTCCAGTTCTGTGCCAAGTTCGTTTGATGTTTTAGCAAGAAATGAAGATAGACGATCCTCCATAAGGGCCAAGACACCTATATATATGGCTTTAAGAAATTTTTCATCTCTTTCATTTGAAGGTACCTTATCGAAAAAATTAAAGACTATTTCGTTCTCCACTTCAAAGTCTTTAATCTCGAGCCTTTTTAGCTTCTGATTTAAATTAACTATTGACATTTTGGCCATGTATTATAATCGCTAACATTTACAATATGATTTAGGCATGCAATGATTTTACTTTTACATATAACGCTTGCAAATGACTGTCTGCCATATCCAGAATAGGCTCATACATAAAAGAGTTGAAATGTATATTCTCTGAAGTCATAAGTATTACCTGCTCTAGTATCTTTCTATTTTCTTCAGTATTAACAATATTTTTATAACGTTTATATAGTCTTGCTGTCTGGTTACTGTCCAGGCTTTGTACGAAACTATCATCATTTATCTCGTTGATCATAAATTCCTCGGCTTTTAACCTAATAGCTATCGATAAGATGATTTTATTTTCTAAATTTATGCTTTCCCCATCGACAGAACATGAATCAGCTAAGTTATAAATAAGACTGATCACGCTCGACTGATCTGAGCTATCAGGCGGCAGGTTTGTCTTCCACACTTTGTTATAAATTTCTTTTATCTTGGTTACCGTAACTGAATTAGTGTTACTTTTTATGTGTAGCAAAGATGTTAAAGTGATGTAGTCTTGGTCGTCATCTCCAATAGTATATTCAATAATATTTCTTATAAAGGGAATGGAGGCTATGAGTATTTTATTATCCTTACTTGCACGATCCTTCCAATGTTTAAATGCATTAAGTTCCTGAGCCTGAACCAGTTTAATCTCAGTATCTGTTTTGATAACCATATGGCAATTATTTTCTCTACTAATAGCTAATCTCGATTGTATTGTTCGATAAAAATCAAAGTTATGGGTTAATATGATTGAATAAAAACCATTTTGTTCGATAATATCTTTTAGATATTCAACTATTGCGTACTTATTTTTATAATCAAATGAATCCGCAATATCATCAATGATTAGCAAAGTTTTTTGTTCTGCTTTGATTTTAGCTCGAATCTCAAAGATGATATTTAGTATATATAGAGCTCGTTGTTCGCCAGTACTCAAAACACGCATCAATTCATTTTCTGCAATCTCTGTTTCTAACTCATTCTCCTTATATACAAATACACTAAGTGGTGCTTTTTCCTCTAAAATCACATCATCCTGATTTGAAATTTGTATGCGAAAAGGAACATCAAACCTATCATTAAAAATCTCCACAACTGCTGCCCAATCGGTCGATTGCTCCTTTGCTTTTTTAATTATGCAATCAAGTTTGACTTTCCCATTCTGGTATAATTCCAGCAGTTCCTCATATAGCATTTTCTCTTTCTTGAAATAAGAAATCCAAAGATCTCTTTTGAAGGAGTCTAAATCATTTAATTTCGGGATGATCCAGTGATTGTTTTCTAAAATATGGCGGAACTCTCTTAACTCTGCATTCTTTGTTATTTTATCGTCTATATCTTTAAAGCGCTTTTCTAATTCGGGGTCTTGTAATATATTTTGTTTTTCTTCATCTATAATTTCTTCTAATTCGTTCTGAGTGTTAATTTCATTTTTCTTTCCGTCATCTGTGTTTAAAGACACTGAATGACGAGCTTCAAAAAATCTGTTCGTCTGTAAATTTTTGCATATATCAGAAGCGTTAGTATGGTTAAAAATTCCTTTTTTAAAATATGCGGACCGATCTAATAGTTCATCATATTTACTTATGTACTCGGAGATACTATGTTTAACTCCTTTAGTTTCCAAAAAGCTCTCGACTTTCTGATTGATTACATCTATATATTTTATATCTGAGTGGGTTGGCCCCTCAATATTGCGAACATCTTCTTGAAGTTTCTCCAGACACGGAAGAAAGTCTTTTGGTGTTTTTTTAAAAGCTCCCACAAATAAATCATCATTACCTTTTTTTGCTCCCGTGTACTGTCTGATATTATTTAAAAACTCCTCCTTCTTTTTTTCAATCGATGCATGAATATACCTATATTCTTCTTGTAATTGCTTATTAACCAATAGAGTTGACATTTTGTTTGATCTATAGTCGCCATTATAGGGCTCAATAACAAATATTTCCTCTGCCTTTATATTATTATTTTGCTCATCCTGGATACTGCATTTAGTTTCTCTATCGCGATAAACTAAGTCCTCCGGTTTGCCGCCCTCGCATACCTTTTTGAAAGTATTTGCAAACGAAGTTTTCATTGCCCCATTCGGAGCGTAAATTATATGAGCTCTTCCGTTAGAGAATATGAAATCATGCTCCAAGCTTTTTATTCCATAGCAATATTGTAGTTTCACTTTAAGCATATCCATGTTTGTGCTCTACGCAATTCTTTCTCTGAACAAGTCCCGATGAGCCGGTGAAATATCAATCGAAAGGCTGATTTCTTTCATGATGTTGTTCATAGGGACGTTAGCCAGCTCGCTGGGTTCGAGCTTGTGAAGCCCGCCGCCATAGACACGGCCTTCCTCGATAAGGTGTTTAACATCGATCCTATTGAGATATGCCCAAAGCTTTATGCTAACAGAAGGGTCTTTTGATAGAGCAAGAGCCAAAGAGGGTTTGGGATGCATCATCAGGTAAACATTGGCGGCAACGGCTTTGGACTCATTTAAAATAAACCGAAACGGTCTGCCGTTCTTTTTATCGCTGCGGCCAATATAGGTGCAGATAAAGGGCGCTGGCGCGCGGTCTTCCTGTCTGTACCAGGGCTTGCGTGAGCGGCATAAATAGCGCTCTGACACTGCCGGAATTCCGGTTGCCAGGTAGTTCCATAGATGCGGATAGAGCGACTTTATTTCATGTTCGGGAAGGCGGCAATCCAGAATAAATAATTGTTTATCAAGTAGGGGATTGCCGTGCCTGTCGGCTTTAATATGATCGGTGGTGAGATAGCGGGGACTGGGGATAATGGGCCGGAAAAATTTCCACGGCAATTGCAACTCCTCAATTTTCTCGCGGCTGAAAATGAAAAATTTATTATCTCCCGTTGCAAGGCCGCGCTTGATCTGGAAAAGATCGCCTAGTGTTATGGTCGCTTTCTCGCTGCGAATATCCGCAAGCGGGAATCGAATCCATTTCGGCTCCTGCTGCAAGATGTCCGTGGATACGAATTTACGCAGATTGGGATTATTAATCGTACCGCCGAAGGTGAATTCGACGGTGCTGTTTCTTGCCGGCCGTTCGTTCCGGAAAAAAACGACGGCGGATGACACCAGAGCGTCATCAAACTGGACATCGTTAGGGTCAAAGCGGTGGATGCGTAACAGATTGACTTTTGTCAGCAGGTAACGCTTCACGGCGGTGCCGTAATTCACATTCATGAACTCGCTCGGCACTAACCACGCGGCAATACCGCCTGCGGTCATCCAGGGGTGCGATAACATCATAAAATAGCAATATAGCCCGGACAGGCCGGTGATTTTTATATCGGCGGCTTTCATGGCGGCATGTTGAAGCCGCACTTTCTCGCCGTTCACAATATGGTGATGCCGTACATAAGGAGGGTTGCACACCAGCAGGTTGAAGCGCCTGGATTCATTCTTCGGCGTGGTTGCCGCCGTAAAATCCTCCAAATGTATTTTCAATGGTGAATTGGCCCATAGGGAACGGGCAGGGCCGGCGTAATGAGGGTCAATCTCATAGCCTTCGGCAGCCGATATTCTGCCGGACGGCAGGACGTTTTGTAACGCCGAATAAAAGGAACCCGTTCCGAAGGCGGGATCAAAAAAACGGATGGACGAGTCGGAAGGCAACAAGCTTTGTGCGTAGCCAGCGATCTCTCTTGCCAACACCGTGGGGGTTGCAAATTGGCCGAGAATGTTACGTTCTACCTGTGTCTTAACGGCATCAAGTTCGCTTTGAAGTGTTAACCTGCGGTCTTCCTGTGCGTAATTTTCTTTCATTGTTTATAATCCAAAACTGGCGAGATCATCGATCCGGTGCTCCCACACCCAATCGATCCCTTCCGCCGCTTCATATCCGAGATAGCCACTGTCAAAATATCCGCATAAGAACAGGTTGAACCGGACCCTGTCGCCGTAGGTGCTGCGGAGCTGTGCCATCTTCACGGCTTCTTCCTTGCGGCGTTTATTTACATTGGTGAAATCACCGGCTGATTTTGCTTCGATAAAGACAGGCAGATCACCTGCGATGGATGTTTTCGGCATGATGACGGCATCGATGGGTATGTTGACCTGCCGTGTGCCGCCCTCGAGTTTAACAGGCACATTCATCCTGAAACTGAATGTTCCCGGCGTCATATTTTCAAAGGTCACCCCGTCGCCTGACGGGACATGGCGGTACTCACGGTCTTCAAGCCATGTCCTGATCGCAGCCAGCTGCCTTTTTTCCTGGGCATTGCGGATGATCGGATTGGCGACGGAACCGCAGAGCCGGTCAGCCACGATGGTAGCCGCCCTGTGGATTTCATTTTCGGAGGGTGGATCTTTGCGGACGAGCCAGACAAAAATATCGGGATCGGCCATTTTTTCTATGATCGCGCCGATCTTTCCCAGCTCTTCATCAAGCCGGGTTATATTCATATGCGGGGGCAATTTTTTATCATTTTCGATCCTTTTGACCAGTCCGGGCGGCACCTGAGCTAGCCCGATCAGCCGGTCCACCGCCAGAGGCGGGCAGGTGGACATTCGTAAGGTCGGAAGGACTTCCGGGTTTTGCTTTAAAATCTCCGGGCGGATATTCGTCAGGTTCGCAGTGGCTTTCAGAGTGGCTTCGACATCCTTTGTCGTCTGGATGCGGGTATTCCTGAAAGCGTGCGGGGCGAAATTCATAAACCAGTCATTGTACATATCAACCGACAGGATAATATCGGCTTTCCATTGATGCGGTTTATCGAGGTTTACGCCCATATCCGGCAGCCTGTTCCAAGCATGTCATGTTCCTTTCCGGTATTCTTGAGAATTTTTGCCGTCCCGTAAACGGAAATCGCTCTGCCTGCCGGGACTATCCCGATATTCAGGATAATTCCCGTAATGTTTGACGAAGCGCAGCGGCCAGTTTACGGATCAATGAAAGCATTTGCCGTGCATCCGCGTCGGTCACGACTATCCGTTGCCCTATACGGTAGCTGGCGTCATGGCAGCGGTCTATATAAAGCTGATCCACGATGCCTTCGGTATGGGCCAGCAGATGCCGCCTGTGGAAAAGAACATTCAACCTGTCCAGCTCCTGCGGCGTCAACCAGTCTTCATAGCCTTGCGCAATGGCATCGCGCCACAATTCGCTGCCTTGCTGTAGTTTCTGAAAGGCATTGCGGGGCGGGGGCGGATTATCTGGCATTTTCATATAGAGCTGTTCGGCAAGGCGCTGGAATGCGACCACGCAATCGGTAAAACAGCTTTCGATCAGGGATCGGACGGTGTTTTCGGCTTCATCTTTCATGCCGGCGGTTTCAAGGGCGGATCGGATGGTATTAGTATTATTCAGCTTGCTTTCGACTTTGTTCAATGAGTCGTCAAAGGTTCGCTCAACCGAATTGTGTCCGCAGGCCGGGCAAAAATAAGCGCAGCCGATGACCGCGAACCGTGCAGTACATGCCTCGCATTGTATTTCCTGCTCCATGACATCACACGCCATGAGCGGCATAATGACAGGGATTGACGGCCGACGGCTTGTGACAGACAGCGAGAGCTTTATAAATGAATTGCGGGGTTGTGACCTATTAAACTCTTCTGCGCCTCTGCTTAAACCGCTGTGTACAGCTGCATGAATCTTTGCAGTCATATATTCCGTAGCCTGGCGCTTCGCTTCTTCAAGCTGTTCGGTTGTCCACCAGTGATCGGACGGTGCTTCCTCGCGGCAGCGGGGGCAGTACACGGCTTCATCTTTAAAAATATTGGCCCAGTCATCTTTGTTTACTTTGAAGACAAAGCGGCATTCCTCGCGCGGACATTCCCTGTCGGTATAACCCTTTTCATCAGGCAGGACAGGTATGCTGACAGTCGTTCCTTCTTCCAGTTTTTTTAGTTCTTTGATGGCGTCTTTGAACATTTTTCTTTCGCTATTGTTTTATATTTTACTCGGAAGATGGCATAAATTGAAGGCTGCATATTCCGTAGCCAGTGGCTTTACTCAAAATAAAATTTATCACTTCGACCGTCTTTCCGGGGCAGGGGTGTCGCCCTACCCTTCCACACGGCTTGTGCCGTCAGGTCGGCAGCGTTTTCGCGGATGGTTCGGAGGTTCATGTCCGTTCTCTGCCGTTTTGAAGCATTTTCCAAGGGGATCGACATTGTGATATCCGTCATGGTGTCCCGTAATTCCGTGATTTTTTCTGCTATGCGGCTTTGGCGGCTGCGCTCGCCCGTGCGTGCGGTGCGCAGATATTTCCGGTGCAGGGAGCGCATCTCTCTGGCCTCGACCGTATCCAGGGAGGCAGCTTTTCTCTCCTGCATGTGTTTTTCGCGTTCGTGGCGTTGTTTCAGGGCTTCGTTTTCGAGGCTGTGCCGATCCTCGAGTCCAATCTGCGGCAGGGAATGAAAGCGGATAAGTACCGAGCGCAGGGCAGGGAGCTTGTAGATGAGGGTAAGGACTGTCGAGGCGGCGCGGCTGAACAGTCTGTTTTTCTCCGATAGCTGGGCGGCATGGAGGGAAAGGCGTTCGGATCGGTGGATCAGCTCCAGGTCGTACCGCTCCTGGTTGAGCCTGAACCGCCGCCTTTTCTGGATATCCGCGAGTCTTTTCAGATCGGCCTGTTTTTCCTGGTTGAATTTCTCCTTAAGCCGGTTTCCATCGTCCTGGCCGTGGTTATTATTCTGTTGCCGGATCCTTTCCTGAACCTGCGCGGCGGTCGGCAGCTCGTCGGGGTTAAGGGATGAGAATATCTTCTTGAGGTCTTTGGTTTTAATGCCGGCGATCTGCCGCGCCAGGCTGTGTATATGGCCGTAACGATCGATGATAACAAAATCGCGCCTGTCGCCTCTGGCCAAGGTGTACCCTACCCTTTCCATTTCTGAAACAAACTGCTCCGGGTTGGCGGAGTCATTATATATGTCCGTGATCTGTTTTTTTCGCAGCTGCGGCGTGATGCCGGTATCCTCGGCCTGGGCTTTTTCGGCAAAACTCATGCCTCTTTCTTTGTATTTCACATCATAAGGCCGGTCTTCCCGCAGGCCAGGCGGCAGATGCAGGTTGAATTCCACCGCGAGCTCGCGGGCGAGGGTGCGCAGCTTTAAATGATCATGGCTTATGTGGATCGCAGTCATGGTCTTTACGTCGATCCGCGACCAGACGACATGGCAATGCTCGCGCCCGTTCTTAACATGGAACACGACGGCCCGTTTCTGCCCGGACAGGCCCAGCCGGTTTTCGATACATTCTATAGCACTCTTATATTGCCCTCTTGTAATAGTCGAGGAAGGGTTTATCGACAGGCTGTAAAGCGGTTTTTCGCACCTGGTGCCCGCAGCGGCGGCCTCGCATTCGGCCAGCGCGCCGTGCAGATCGCCGGCAACCGTGCCCCGCAGCTCGGCGATATTGACGTCATCATTGTCGAACTCGTTCAGAAGATGGGTCGCTAGGTCAGAGCCGCCTTTGCGCTGACTGCCCTTCAGGATCACGGATTTCGCCCCAGGGCTATCAGGCACATATAGCGCATTTCCGCGAGGTCGCGGTGGGCTGCGATGACATACGGGTTGTCGGGCGGTACGTTGTTGGCCTTGCAATACTGGCGCAGAGCCTCGGCTGTTTCCCCGAGTAGCCCGATCATCCGCGCCAGTTCTTTCTTATCGACGGGCGGCCGTCTTGTGGAGCAGGGGGCGGGTTCGTCCAGGATCTTCCTGCGGATCAGGGAACCAAGGCACATACCGGCCTTGTCCGCTTTATCGATGACGATGGTGAACTCGTCGTCATCAAGGCGCACGGTTATCCGCCTGTTGCGCCTGCGCCTGTCCGATCCGCTGCCCGCCATACCCGGTGTACTCTTTACGCAGTGATACTCTTTTACGCCTTGCGCCTTACATGCGCCCGTATTCAGGGTGCATTGCCGCAGATTTGCGGTAGACAAGCCAGGATCAACAACGGAGGCGGCGCGTGAGCCTCCTTGTTCAAGATGGCGCGGTCAGACCGCGCACATCTTGTATCTCATCTTAATTAAATTTTATGGGAAATGCCTTAACGACACGTTAAGGTTGAGATTTACATACATATGAAAATCTGTTCCACGGTATCCGTTCTTTTTTATCCGTGCAAGTTTTATTTTGAGGGTCTTTGCCTTTTCAGTCAAAGGCGTAATGGTATGGCTTTTGCGCTTTGGGATTGATACTGATGCATAGGGCGTGCCGCCTTACGCTAACTGAATTTTTTGTTCTTTTTTAGGTGTAAGGAAAATTTATTCACAGCCTTAGTTGGACTACTATAGGTAGGTACATATATGCATATAACTATAGGTAATACGCGACTTTTTCACCAGAATTTTAGGGAATTGCGCGACCTTTTCACCATACTCCGGTGCCGGGTAAAAGCTTAAATTCCGCTTGAGGTTTTTTTTAAAGCTGTTTCTCAATCATGGCCGTAATGACGGTAAATAATGACTGTTTTTGCGCAAAATCCTTCACGCGGAATTCACAAAACAGGCTGTTGTTCTATTAAATTCCGAATTTGTCAAAACGCGACCTTTTCACTGTGGATAACCCATGCGGATCACGGCCCTGTGCACAAATCATGCGCGACCTTTTCACCATAGGCCGGAACGGGGCCAGGCAGTAAAAGCCGGGGCGCGACCTTTTCACCATCGCTGTTTGATAAAAATATAGCAGGGGCAGGGGATTATGCGATCCCGCCCTACCCTTCTTTCTTTATCGCG
>Ga0187894_10005676_pt1 | contig 12588 bp, 9 predicted proteins | sample GBC1701081metaG_FD_136650 | JGI IMG/M metagenome (GOLD analysis project Ga0187894, IMG submission 136650) | White microbial mat communities from a lava cave in the Kipuka Kanohina Cave System on the Island of Hawaii, USA - GBC170108-1 metaG ... | reverse complement strand
GCTCGCCGCCTTCCAGTTCCTCCGGCAGGGTTCACTCCACATCAAGACCCGCCTCAAATCCGTCTCCTTCCCGCAGCGCGACGCCGCCCGTGCCTCGGTGTTCGCCGCGCTCGGCCACTCCGAGATCAGCCTCGAGTCGCTGCCACAGATCGACGCCGACATCTACCTCTTCCAGCTCGACCTGCGGCGCGGCGACGACGGCTGGCAGGTCAGCCGCGCCGAGTGGCGCAGCGCCACCACCGACGATCTCGGCGCGGAGTGAAGGTCGATACTTGGTGCCCGCGGTAGTATCGGGCGCCGAAGCACTCGCGATCCTGGACGGATCCGAACGCCAAGTTCGGGACGATCTTCCGGGCCTTCACTGTTGAGTAGGGGTCGGAGTCGGCGTCGGGCTCGCGACTCCAGCTATAGAGATGTTGGAGGGTACCGCCACCTGCAGTGGTGTCGGCGTCGCGGTTAGCGACGGAACTGTGTGCGCTGGGCTCGCCGGACTGGCGGCCGGCAGCGAGGGGATCGGGGTGACCGTCGCCTCGTAGAACCTGGAGAGCTCGGACACGTCGAGGGCGCGATCGTCCTCGAGTAGATCCGTCAGAGTGGCATCTGCGTCCGCTGCGAATTCGCTGATGTCGAACCCGAGCGCGGGCGGCAGGTCGCCCGAGTAGGGCGCGCGAAGCCGCTCGCGTGCGTCGATGTAGAGGACGATCTCGGCGCCGTTCCACGTGACCGCGACGGAGTGCGATTCCCCCGCGATCCAGTTTTCGACGACGAGATCGACGGCGAGATTGATCTGCGCCCCCTCGTTGTCCGTCAGCAAGACACGCAGGTAAATGCCGTTCTTGAACAGCACCAGGCTCGCGTGCCCACTGCTGGCGCGCAGGCGGAGCAACCCGAGGTTGCGCGGATCTGCGGCGTCCCAGTTCGGGCGGATGCGCAGCGCGACGGTACCCGAGCCGCTGCGGCCCGAGGGCGTCGATCCGCCGGAATCACATGCCGCCAGCAGAACCGTGATCCACAGACAGATCGCCCGCAACGCTCGCACCATGCTGGTCTCCCCGGTTTGGAGCACGCCCTTAGCGCGGCAACGCAACCATTCCAAGGACGCCCGCGCCCGATCCGCTACAGCCGCTCGCAGGCGGCGGCTTCGATCCAACCGCGGCGGCCATCCTCGCGGGCGACCTGAAGCCAGCCGTCGCGCGATTCGAGCACGTGCAGCAGCGTTCCTTCCGTGACCTTGAAGTGCGTCGTGCCGTCGGCGCTCGGTTCGAAGCGGACCGGCGTCTCGCCGGTCTGGGTCACTACCGCGTCCTCCGCCAGATCGTAGCGCGCGACGCGGTACCCGAGGTTGGCGCCGGCGAAGAGCAGCAGCGCGGCGAGGCCTACGGCGACGCGCACCGCCGGCGAGCGCAGCTCGGGCCATAGCAGCCGCACCGCGAGCGCCAGCAGCAGCGCGGCGTAGAGGGCGACGCTGACCGCCCCCAGGGTCGCGCTGCTTGCGCGCTCCGCAAGCGGCAGCGCCAGCCGGCGCCAGACCGGCTCCTCGGCCGCGATCTTCTGCTGCTCGAGCGCGAAGCTCAGGTTGGTGAGGACGTCCGCATCCGCCGGCGCCAGCCGGCGCGCGCGCTCGTAGTTGAGAATCGCCGCGCCCGGCTTGCCGAGCTTCATGTAGGCATTGCCGAGATTGTAATAGAGTGCCGCGCTCTCCTGGCCACCGGCGAGAGCGGCCTCGTAGGCCAGCGCCGCCGCCTCGAACTGCCCCTTGCCGTAGAGCGAGTTGCCCTCGTAGAAGCTCGCCACGGCGCGATTGTCGGCCGCCGGCGCGATCGTAGCCGCGGCGAGCACGGTGAGGAACAACGCCAGGGCTGACGAAGCGAGCACGCGGTAGCGCTGCTTCTCCAGCGCCGCGACGATCTCCTGCGCCAATCGGAGCGACTCCTCGCGCTCGGCGCGCGACGCCGCGCTCGGCGCGTAACGCACCCGCTCGAGCGTGGCGAACACCTGCTCGACCTGCTGCGTCAACTGCGGCGCGGCACCGTTGGAGCCGAGGCGGCGCGTGACGTTGTCCGCTTCCACCGCGCCCGGCGGCAGGTCGAGCTTGGCCGCGAGGTACTCGCGCAGGGTCCGCGAAAGCGCGTCGTCGAAGCGCGACTCCTCGCCGTCGCGCAGATACTGGCCTGCTCCGATGAGCGCCGCCGATGCCTCGCGCCCGGCGCGGGCGAAGCGCGCGTAGCGCGGATCTACGCGCAGGCGCTCGCGGCGCCGCATCTGCAGCGACAGCGCGCCGTAGGCCGCCGCCGGCAACAAGACCGCGAGCCAGAACCACGCCTGCGCGAAGAAGTGTTCGCCGCGCGCATTCCAGGTGCCAGGCGCGTCCTTGATGTAGACGAGATCGCGCCCGAGCTTCTCGGCCGGCCGCGGTGCGTTGCTTCCCTCCTGCGGCACCTGCACCACGCGCGCCTCCTGCGCCTGCTCGGCCGGGTGCACGGTCAGCGGCAGCGGACCGCGCGACAGCGTCTCGTAACGACCGCTCTCCGTGTCGAAGAAAGAGAACCGCACCGCAGGCACTTCGCGCACATCGTCGCGCAGCGGGATCAGCACCTGCTCGAACGTCTCTTCCCCGCCGCTCGGCGCGTTCACCTGCTGCGGCGGGTAGACCTTGAACGCGGCACCGGCGTCGATCGCCGGCGCTTCGACGGCGTTGAAGTTGCCCTCGCCGCCGATGGTGACGCGCACCGTGATCGGATCGCCGACGCGGACGTCGGTCGGCTTGGCGCTGACGTCGAGACTGAAGCGGCCGATCGCGCCGCGGAAGTCGGCCGGCTTGCCCGCTTCGGGCAGTGGCAGAACTTCGAGCGGCAACGCGTCGGAGGCGACGACGATGGGCTCCTTGCGATAGTTGCCGAAGAAGCCGTCGAAGAAACTGTCGCGACCGCGACCGCTGCCGACCAGCAGCGACATCTGCGCGTGCGCCGGACCGACGTTGATGGTGCCGGGGCGCAGCGGCACCAGGGTGGTGTCGAAGCGCAGAACCGCGACCGCCTTGCCGTCGCGCACCTCGCGCGTCTGCTTCGGCTCGGCAAAGCGCTCGAGGGTGAAGCCCTCGGCGGGCAGGGTCGGATACTGGAGGTCGTCGACGCGCACTGCGCCGACGGTGAGCGTGACCGTGAGCGCCACGGGCTCCTGAACGTAGACGCGTTTCCGCGGCGCCGCGATCTGCAACTTCACCTCGTTGCGACCCGGCACGCCCTGTGCCGCCTGCCCCGCCGCCACCGCCTTCAGGTTCACCGCCGCGGCGCGATACTCCTTGCCGCCGTCGGCCACCGTGAACGGCCCGAGCGTGAAGATGCCCTCGCGGGTGGGCACCACGACGTAGCGGTGACTCACGGACGCGCTCACCTGTCCGTTCACGAAGGAGACCTGCGTCGACGGACCCGAGTAGCGGACGGTGACGCCGTCCGCTGCGCTGACGTTCGGCGCCGGAACGTCCTGCGACCCCTGGGTCTCGATCGTCAGGGTCGCGGCCTGGCCGACGCCGACCTCGTTGCGATCGAGGTAGGCGCGCAGGGTGACGTCCGCGCCCAGCGCCGGGGTGGCGGCGAAGAGCAGGAACGTGAGTAAGAGCGGAACCGGGCCCCGAGCGTTGGCGCTGTCCGCCGCCCGCCGTCCGCCATCCGCCGCTCTATGGCACACGCTGCTCCTCATCGGCAGCAACGCAACCTACCAGTCCTGCGCCGGCTCGGCGATGCCGGCGGGCGCGCGCAGTTGGTGCAACTCGTCCGGGCGCACCTCTTCGCTGCGCGCCGTGTCGAGCACACCGTAAGCCTCCTGTCGATCGAGATCCTTCTCGCCCTGCTCGCCGGCAAGCGCTTCCCCACCGCCCGCTCCTTGCTGCGGCTGCGCTGGCTGCGGCTGCGCTGGCTGGGGCTCGTTCGCCTGTGGCTGCTGCGCCTGTTGCTGCTCGCCCTGATCTTGCTTCCGCTCGCCTTCGCCGGGCTTCGGCTGCGGTTGCTGCTTCTGCTGCTGCTCCGAGCTCTGATTCGACTCCTGCCCACCGCCGCCCTGCTTTTGCTGGTCCTCCTGCCCCTGATCCTGTTGCTGCTGATCCTGTCCCTGCTGCTGATCCTGCTGCTGCTGTTGCTGCTCCTCCTGCTTCTTCTTCTCTTCCTCGAGCTTCTTCTCGAGCTCCGCCTTCTTGCGCTCGACGACCTCGTGATTGACCTTCGCGTTCACGTCGTTCGAGTCGGCGCCCATGGCGCGCTTGTACGCCGCGAGCGCAGCGTCGTACGACTTGAGCGCATCCGCCGGCTTCGACGACGCCTGCGACTCGCCGAACCGGAACAGCGAGTTGCCGAGGTTGTACGCGACGCGTGCGTCGAGCTTGTCGTCGCCGCTGGCGCCGATCTTCTGCAGCGAGGCGACGGCGTCGGCGTACCTGCCGAGCTTGTACTGCGCCGCGGCGAGATTGAAGCGCAGGATCGGCGCGCCGGGCGAGTCGACCAGCGCCTCGCCGTAGCGCTGCGAGGCTTCCTCGTACTTGTGCTCATGGTAGAGCTTGTTGCCCTCAGCGACCTGATCCGCCGACGCCGACCGCGCCGCCGACAGCAAGAGCAATACCGCCGCGACCGCGAACCTGCGCTCCCCGAGCAAGGGCTCGAACAGCAGCAACAACAGCGCCAGCGCCAGCGGCACCTGGAAGCGATTCTCGAAGCGACGCTGCAGCGTACTCTGCAACTCGCGGCGCTCCATCTTGGCAATGTGTCCGTCGAAGATCTCGTCGAGCCCGATCGACGCACCGGCGCCGTGGACATATGCCCCACCGGTGGCTAGTGCGACGTCCTCGAGGCCTTTCTCGTCGAGGCGCGACTTCACCACTTGTCCCTGGCGATCCTTGACGTAGGTCTCGCCCTGACCGAGCGGAATCAGCTCGCCTTCCGCGGTGCCGATGCCGACGGTGAAGATCTTCACGCCGTTGTCGGCGGCGCGCTTCGCCGCCTCGGCCGCATCGCCTTCCGTGCTCTCGCCGTCGGTGATGAGGATCATCGCCTCGTACTTTCCCTGGCGCGCCTCGAACGCGTCGAGAGCGGCGTCGATCGCGGCCCCGAGGTTGGTGCCGCCCCGCGGCAGGCTGCCGACCGAGGTCGACGCCAGGCTCGCTTCGAAGGCGCCGTAGTCGAGCGTCAGCGGGCATTCGAGAAAAGCGGTGCCGGAGAATGCGACGAGGCCGATGCGGTCGCCCTCGAGTTTGCTCACCAGATCGCGGATCGCGAGCTTCGCCCGGTCGATGCGGCTCGGTTTCACGTCCGTCGCCAGCATGCTGCGCGAGGTGTCCAGTGCGACGATCAGGTCGACACCCTCGCGCTTCACTTCCTCCCAGGTCGAGCCCCACTGCGGCCCGGCGAGCGCCACGATCAGAAACACCAGGGCGCAGAGGCGGACCACCTCGCGCGCGCCGCGCCGCCGCGGGTCGACCGCCGGCGCCAGGCGCGGCAGCAGCGGGCTCTCGGCGAAGGCGGCGAGAGCGGTGCGCCGCTGCCGCTCGCGGCGCCAGACGAAGGCGCCGATCACCGGTACGAGCAGCAGCAGCCAGAGCAGTTGCGGATAGGCCCACTCGATCACGGCAGTACCCGCAGGACCGTGTGGCGTAAAAGCAGTTCGCCGAAGAGCAGCAGCAACGCCGGGGCGACGAGCCAGAGCGCCAGCTCTTCGTAGTCGGTGTAGCGCGGCTCCTCGGCGGGGCTCTTCTCGAGATTGTCGATCTCGGTGTAGACGTCTTTCAGGCTCGGCGTGTCGGTGGCGCGGAAGTAGCGGCCGCCGGTCGCCTCGGCGATCTTCTTCAGCGTGTCCTCGTCGATGTCGACCTGCATCGGCCGGTAGACGCGATTGCCGAAGAGATCGGTCGCCGGATACGGCGCGACGCCGCGCGTGCCCGCGCCGATCGTGTAGACGCGATAGCCGAGCGTCTTCGCCGCCTCGGCCGCTTGCAACGGGGCGACCTTGCCGGCGTTGCTCTGGCCGTCGGTGAGGAGAACGACGATCTTGCTCTTCGCCGTCGAGGGCTCGAGCCGATTCACCGCCGACGCGAGAGCCGAACCGACGGCGGTGCCGTCCTCCAGCATTCCCACCTTGGCGCGCTCGAGGTTCTGCAGCAGCCAGCCGTGGTCGAGCGTCAGCGGCGCCTGCGTGTACGGCCGCGCCGCGAACAGCACGAGGCCGACGCGATCCTGCGGCCGATTGGCGACGAACTCGCGCACCACCGACTTCACCGCGTCGAGGCGGCTCGCGCGCTGCGTCCCGAGAGTGAAGTCCTCCGCCAGCATGCTGCCCGAGACGTCGACGGCGAGCATGATGTCGATGCCTTCGCTGAAGATGCGGCTCTCCGCTTTGCCCATCTGCGGGCGCGCCAGCGCGACCACGACGAGAGCGGCCGCCGCCAGCCGCAGCGCAAGCGGCACCCAGCGCCAGTGTGCGCGGCGCCCGCCGCCGGCGGCGGCGAGCATCCACAGCGCCGGGAAGCGCAGCGTGGCGGGCTTGGCGGCGCGCCGCCAAAGCCACCACGCGAGCGGCAGCAGCGCGGCGAGCGCGAGCAGCCACGGATCATGCAGACGCATCTCTGCCCTCGAAACTGGAGCCGGTCGGCGCCGGCCCGCCGCCGGACATTGGGCCGAGTGCCGCGTCGCCGACCCGCCCGGCCCCGTCTTCGCGCGACTCTTCCACGAAGCGCCGCGCCGCCTCGTAGCCGCGCTCGCCCTGTTCCGTCGTCGGCAGGTGGCGCGCGAACTTGACCAGGTCGGACTCGGTGAGGAACTCGCCGAGCAGGCCCCGATGCTCCGGCGTGAGCCGTCGGTCGCGCTGCATCGCGACCAGGAACTCCTCGGTGGTCATCTCGGGCGCGTGCAGACCGAAGCGGCGCTCGACGTAGTCGCGCACGATCGACGAGAGCTCGACGTAGTACTCCTCGTAGCGACCGACCTCGAGCAGGCGCCGCGCCAGCAGCCGGGCGAGCGCCTGCAGAGCCACCTCGTGCGCCTTCGGCCCCGCGACCACCGCCGCGGCGCGGCGACGCGTCGCGAGAAAGTAAACCAGGGCGAGAACGCCGAGCAGAACCGCCACCAGTCCGCTGCCGATGAGGACCGGCTTCCAATCGAACGGCAGCGCTTCCGGCTCGGCGATATCGCGGATGTCGAACGGGGTTGGCTCCACCGGCAGGAGGCTGCGCACGATCACCGTGACTTCCTTCGCCTCGGCGTCCTGCTGCTCGCCGCCGGGAGCGCGGTACTTGAGAGGATAGGGCGGCAGGGTCTTCTCGCCGACAGCGTAACCGACGAGCTCGAACCAGCGCACGACGCGGACCCGGCCCTTGTCCTCCCTCGGCGGCTCGTCGCCGAAGTCGGTGACCGAGAAATCACCGAAGCGCTCGCCGAGCAGCGGGATGACCAGCTCCACGTCCTTCGGCGCGTCGATCTCCACCGTGTAGCGGAACGGCGTACCGATCGTGACCGCCGGCGGCTCGACGCGCGCGCTGAGCTTCACCTCTTGCGCCTGGGCAGGGGAGGCGAGCAGCACGAGCAGTCCGACCGCGATGTTGATCGGCGCCTTCATTGCATCACGCCGCACGCCGCCGCTCGCGTTCGCGGAAGAAGCGGTGCAGTGCCACGATGTAGGGCTGGTCGGTGCGCACGCGGATGGTGTCGACGTCGGCGGAGCGCAGCATGCGGTCGCGCTCCAGTCGCGCCGCCTCGCGTGCGGCGGTGAAGGCGCGGCGCACACGCGCATCCGAAGTGTCGACGATGCACTCCTCGCCCGTCTCCGGGTCCTCCAGGCTGAGCAGTCCGACGGACGGCAGCTCGAAGTCGCGCGGGTCCTCGAGCGCCACCGCGATCAGATCGTGATGCTCGTTGGCAACCTTCAGCGGCCGGCGCGCGTCGGGAACGAAGAAGTCGGAGATGAGGAACGCGACGCAGCGGCGTTTGGTGACGTTGTCGAGGTGCTCGAGCGCCAGCGGGACGTCGGTGCCGCGCCCGCTCGGTTTGCAATTGAGCACTTCGCGCACGACGCGCAGCGCGTGGCGGTTACCCTTGCGCGGCGGCAGCGCCAGCTCGATGCGATCGGAGAAGATGACGAGGCCGACCTTGTCGTTGCTCTTGATCGCGGAGAACGCGAACAGCGCCGCCATCTCGGCAGCGAGCTCGCTCTTGAACTGGCGCACGCTGCCGAAGCGGGTCGAGGCGCTGGCGTCGACCAGCAGCATCACCGTGAGCTCGCGCTCCTCGGCGAAGCGCTTCACGTGTGGCACGCCGGTGCGTGCGGTCACGTTCCAGTCGATCGTCCGCACCTCGTCGCCCGGCGTGTAGAGCCGCACCTCGGCGAACTCCATGCCCCGTCCCTTGAAGACGCTCTGGTACTGCCCGGCGAACAGATCCGTCACCAGGTGGCTGGTGCGGATCTGCAGGCGCCGGACCGCCTTCAGTTGTTCGCGGGTGAGCATGGGTTACGGCACCGGCACTCCATCGAGGATGCGTTTCACCAGCGCGTCGGAGGTCATGTCCTCGGCCTCGGCCTCGTAGGTGACGATGACGCGGTGGCGGAGGACGTCGAGGGCGATCGACTTCACGTCCTGCGGCGTGACGTAGCCGCGTCCCTGCAAGAAGGCGTGTGCCTTCGCGGCGAGCGTGAGGTTGAGAGTGGCGCGCGGCGAGGCGCCGTACTGGATGAAGGGGGCGAGGTCGAGCTTGAACGCGGCGGGATCGCGCGTCGCGAAGACGAGGTCGATGACGTACTCCTTCACCTTCTCGTCGATGTAGATCGAGTCGACAAGGCGCCGTGCGGCAATGATGTCGGCCGGTCGCACCACGGGCGCCGCGGTCACGCTGCGATCGGTGGTGGCCATGCGCTCGAGGATCTGGCGCTCTTCCTCGCGCGAGGGGTAACCGATGCTGAGTTTCAGCATGAAGCGGTCGACCTGCGCTTCCGGCAGCGGATAGGTGCCCTCCTGCTCGATTGGGTTCTGCGTCGCCAGCACCAGAAACGGCTCGGGCAGGATGTGAGTTTCGTCGCCGATGGTGACCTGGCGTTCCTGCATCGCTTCGAGCAGCGCGCTCTGCACCTTCGCCGGCGCCCGGTTGATCTCGTCGGCGAGCACCAGATGCGCGAAGATCGGCCCCTTCTTGACCGTGAACACCCCGTCACGCGGGTTGTAGATGAGCGTGCCGACGAGGTCCGCCGGCAGCAGATCGGGCGTGAACTGGAGCCGCGCGAAGCTCGCGTCGATCGTCTGCGCCAGCGTCTTCACCGACAGCGTCTTCGCCAGACCGGGAACGCCCTCGAGCAGCACGTGGCCGTTGCTCAAGAGGCCGATCAGCAGGCGGTCGACCAGATAGCGTTGGCCGACGATGACCTTGCCGATCTCTTCACGCAGGCGATAGGCGAAACCGGATGCCTCGCGTACCTGCTCGTTGATCGCACTGATGCCCTGTTCCATGCTCCCTCTCTCGCGTGATGCGACGGACGTGGTTCGCGCGCCGATCTTCGCGCGCAATCGCGTTTGCTAGCAGACGGAAACGGGCTGGGCTAGCCTCGCGCCATGGGAACGATTTCGATCGACGACTTCCGCAACGTCCAGCTCCGGATCGCCACCATCCTCGCGGCGGAGCCCCACCCGAACGCCGACCGACTGATGGTACTGCAGATCGATCTCGGGGATGAGAAACGGCAGCTCGTCGCGGGGATACGCGGTCACTACGAGTCGGCCGCGCTGCTCGGCAAGCAGATCGTCGTCGTCGCCAACCTGCAGCCCGCGACCCTACGCGGCCTCGAGAGTCAGGGCATGCTCCTCGCCGCCACCGACACCGACGGCCGGCTCGCCCTCGTCACTCCCGACCGGCCGGTCGCGGTGGGGTCGGGAGTCCGCTGACGGAATTCACAATTCGCGCCGAGCGCGCCTATCCTTTCATTCCCAGCGCGGGCGCCATGGGGTGGAGACTGGCTTCGGCGCTCGGGCGTTTGGAGACGCGTTCGAACCAGGCGTTGAGGTTGCGCAGCTCGGGGCTGAGGGGCTGGCCGACGCTGCCGCCGAAGTCGACGGCGCAATAGAGGATGATGTCGGCGATGGTGAAGCGGTTGCCGGCGACGTAGTCGCGTCCGGCCATGAGCCCGTCGAGCCAGGCGAGCTTCTCGCGCGCGATCGCCTTCAGACCATCGGCCGCTTCCGGCAGAACGTGCATGCGCGAGCGGAAGAGCTCGAGCCCTTCCGCGTAGCGGAAGCCGCTGTAGAGGTGCTCGGTGATGTTGAGCTCGACGCGTCGCTGCCACATGCGCGTCTCGGCGCGCTCTTCCGGCGTCGCGCCGACGAGCGGCTTCGCGGGGTGCCTCTCGTCGAGGTACTCCATGATCGCCACCGTCTCGCCGAGCACGCGGCCGTCGTCGAGCTCGAGGGCGGGCAACTGGCCACCGGGGTTTTTCGCCAGGTAGGGCTGCTGGCGATTCTCGGCGCCGAGCAGGTCCACCGGCACCTTCTCGATGTCGATGCCCTTCTCGTTCAGGAACATGCGCACCGCGCGCGGGTTCGGTCCCATCGAGTCGTACATCCGCATGTCGTCCTCCTCGTCGTGTGGTTCGGCGCTCTAGCTCCGCGGCAGAGCTCAGGCAAGTTCGAAACGCCGCGTGTGAACATTTCCAAAACGCAAACGGCGCAGAGCGTGAACATCGTTCAGCGGACTTGAACGGCCTTGACGGGCTTTCCGCTTCCGGGCACCTAGGGAGTCGGGGGAGCGATTCGAGTCGTATCGGCGGAGAATGGTAGTTGAAAGCGAAGCCTTCCGGTCCCGCCCCTTCCTTCACGATTTCGTTGGGCGGGAACAGGAGCTGGCGGAACTGCGTTCGGCGCTCGACGACATCCGCGCCGGGCGAGGGCGCCTTTTTCTGCTCGTCGGCGACGCGGGGATCGGCAAGACGCGCCTTGCGGAAGAGATCTCCTCGGCCGCATTGGCGAACGGCTCCCTGGTGGTCTGGGGTCGTTGCTGGGAAGGCGGCGGCGCACCGGCCTTCTGGCCGTGGGTACAGGTGCTGCGCGGGCTCGGCAACCAGGTATCCGACGCCGCCCTGCGCGAAGCGCTCGGCGACGCCGCCGCCTACGTGGCCTGGCTCGCGCCCGAGATCGCCGCGCGTGGCGGCGGTGAGCTTTCCGAAGCGCGCCCCGCCGCAGTCGAGTCCGAGCACGAGCGCTTCCCGCTCTTCGACGCCATCTGCGGCTTTCTGAAACGCCTCGCCGAGCGCCAGCCGCTGATGCTCGTGCTCGACGATCTGCACGCCGCGGACGAGTCTTCCCTGCTCCTCCTCGAGTTTCTCGGCCGCGAGATGCGCACCGCGCCGCTGCTCGTCATCGGCACCTACCGTGAAGTCGAGGCGCATCGCCGCCCCGAGCATGCCCGCCTTCTCAGCGCCGTGGCGCGTTGCGGGCATCGCGCCCCGCTGCGCGGGCTCTCGCGCGAGGAAGTCGGGCGCATCGTCACCGATTCGCTGCCGCCGACGATCCGCGGCGGGTTGCGCAGCGACGAGATCAGCGAACGCGTATTCCAGGTCACCGAGGGCAACCCTTTCTTCATCGACGAGGTAGTGCGTCTGCTGCGCGCGCGGCCGCTGTCGGGCGACGCGGCGGACGTCCTCATCCCACAGGGAATTCGCGAAGCGATTCGGGTGCAGCTCCGCCCTCTCTCCAACGCCTGCCGCACCGCGATGGGCGCTGCGGCGGTGATCGGCCGCGAGTTCGACCTCGGCCTGCTGCGTCAGCTCACCGAGCAGGAGAGCGGCGATCCAGTGCTCGATCTCCTCGGCGAAGCCGAAAGCGCCAGCGTGGTCGCGCGCCAGCCCGGAGCGCTGGCGCGCTACGCCTTCTGTCACGCCCTCATCCGCGAGACGCTGTACGAAGATCTCGCCCCTGGGCACCGCGCCCGCCTGCACCAGCGCATCGCCGAGATCCTCGAGGAGCAGAGCGGCGAAGCCGCGGGGCTCGTCCTCGCCGAGATCGCGCATCACTTTCTCCGCGCCGCCGCGGTCACCGATCCGCACAAGGCCGCCGACTACGCGAGGCGCGCCGGCAAGCGCGCCGCCGAGCTTCTCGCCTACGAGGAAGCGGCGGCGTGCTACCAGCAGGCTCTCGAGGCGCTCACGCTCTGCCGTCATCCGTATTTGCTCGACGACGAAGAGGTGCGCGTCGAGCTGCTGCTCGCTCTCGGTGAGATGCAGGCCCGCGCTTGGCAGACGACGAGCGCACAGAAGACCTTCGGACGCGCCGCGGATCTGGCGCGCGTGTTGCGACCGGAGCGGCCCCAGCAGGCGGGCATCTGGCTGGCGCGAGCCGCGCTCGGCTTCGGCCGCACCGGCATGGGCGTGCCGCGCGGACACACAGCCGATCCGGTCCTGGTCGCGCTCCTCGAGGATGCGCTCGCCTCGCTCGGCGACGGCGAGGCCGCGCTGCGCGCGCGCGTCCTCGCGCGCCTCGCCGTCGAGCAGTACTTCACCGACTCGGCGCCGCGCCGCGCCGCGATGTGCGAGGAAGCCAGCAAGCTCGCGCTTCGCTCCGGAGACGTATCGACG
>Ga0187894_10005675_pt1 | contig 12589 bp, 8 predicted proteins | sample GBC1701081metaG_FD_136650 | JGI IMG/M metagenome (GOLD analysis project Ga0187894, IMG submission 136650) | White microbial mat communities from a lava cave in the Kipuka Kanohina Cave System on the Island of Hawaii, USA - GBC170108-1 metaG ... | reverse complement strand
GTTCAGAATGGTCTCGGTGCCGCGGATGTTGGTCTCAATCGTGCGTACCGGGCTTTCCACAATCAACCGCACGCCCACTGCCGCGGCCAGATGGAAGATGACGTCGCAGCGATCCACCAGTTCGGCGGTGGCCGGCCCGTTCATTACGTCGCCCACCTGATAGTGGTAGCGCGGGTGATCCTTGAGGTGCTCGATGTTCTCGATGGAACCAGTGCTGAGATTATCGAGCGCCCAGACTTCATCTCCCTGAGACAGCAGATGGTCCGCCAGGTGCGAGCCTACAAAACCCGCGCCGCCGGTTATCAGAATTCGCACTCGTCAGATTCCTTTCCAGTGCATCCGCACGTTCGCAAAAAAGCCGTGCCATTCTAGCGGCTTCGCGCAATTCCCGCAAAGCCTTATGGCGGAGTGGGCGCGTTGGGCTTTCAACACTCCCTGCTGCCGTTGCGGTGGAAGGTGATTTGCGAGTGTTATCATGACCGCCGTGCCCTCACCCGCTGCCCATTGCACAGCCATTCTGATCTCCGGCCTGACTCCGGCCATGGCCTGCGCGCCTGCAGCGGCTGTGCTGGCCGTGGTGATGTGGATGGTGCTGCGTTCCAGGGGCTGGGGCCGTTCTGCATTCTGGATTTCAGTGACTCTGGTTGGCGAGGCCTGCGCCCTGCAGCTTCTGGAAGTCGGCAACGACGTACGTTTACAGCTCTTCTTCGGCTGGTCGGAGATTCGTCACAGCCCGTGGCGACTGCTGATGCTCGCCGCGGTGCTGCTGCACTTCCTGGTGGCGGCGTGGGGAACGTGGCGGGCGTGGCGCGGCGATTCGCGCCTCCGGCAAAACGCAAAATCGCTTCTGGCACTTCCCCAGGCGGCGCTCCTGCTGGCAATCCTCCTGTACGCGTGTATCACCATTGCTCCGGGCGTTGCGCAGAGCCTGGTGCGCGGCGGATTCGCAAGCATGGCCATCACTCACATGACCAAGGTCGCGCTGGCCATGACCATCCTGCTGGCCGGGGCTGGCAGCCTGACGCTCGCCGCGCGGTATTTTCCGGATGGCGCGGGTCGCCAATGGGCGCACGTCTGGGCCGCACGCAACCGCACGCGCCTGAAGTACGTGGCCGCGCTATGGGTGGTTGTCGCTTCATCGCTGCTGGCGTGGTGGCCGCTCGCGGCGATGCCCCATATTCCGGACGAAGTGTCGTACCTGTTCCAGGCCAAGTACATTTCCACCGGCTCTCTTTACCTTCCCCCGCCGCCGCTGGTCGAAGCGTTTCCCGCGCGCTTCAACATGGTGGATGGCAGCCGCTGGTACAGCGCCATGCTTGGCGGCTGGCCATTTCTTCTTGCCGTGGGCTACAAACTTGGCGTGCCCTGGCTGGTGAATCCGTTACTCGGGGGAATGGCCATCCTGCTGGCACACGCGCTGGCGCGGCGGTTGTACGGCCAGGGCGTTGCCGACGGCGTGGCGCTGCTGCTGGCGTTTTCGCCGTGGCTGCTGTTCATGTCGGCAAACCTGATGCCGCACGCACTCTCACTCGCGCTGTTTTTGGCGGCGTTCCTCGGAGTCCATGCCGCCCGCGAACCGACGACACTGGCCACGGGGCTCGCGGGTGGCGCCGTTGCCGGCCTTGCTATGGGAGCGATGCTGCACGTGCGTCCGCTCGAAGCGGTAGCGCTGGCGACGGTCGCGGGCGTCTGGTGGCTCAGCGCCGGCTGGAAGAATCTGCGTATTCCGGCGCTGGCAGCGACTCTGGCCACCGGGCTGGCCATGACCGGCCTCTTCTTTTCCTACAACAAGGCGCTCACCGGCGATGGCTTCTACGCGCCCGTCAACAAATTCTTCGACGTCACGACCTATCCCGGGTCGAACCGCCTGGGTTTCGGCAAGGACATCGGTAATTGGGGCAGCAGTTGGCGCAACCTGGACGCGCTGGAAGGCCACGGCCCGATTGATGTGTTCATGAACTCGAATCAGAATCTGTACCTTGTCAACTTCGAGCTCTTCGGCTGGGCCTGCGGCTCGCTGCTGCTGGTGTGGCTGCTGTTCGTCTGGGGAAAGTGGCGGCCGGACGCGTTGCAGTGGGGAGTGCTGGCGGGACTCTTTGTGGCGATGAGTTTGTACTGGTTCAATGGCGGTCCGGATTATGGCCCGCGCTACTGGTATCAGATGATCTTCCCGTGCGCCGCGCTGACCATTCGGGGAGCGCAGGCGTTGGCGCGACGCGTGAGGCAAGATGAGCCGGAAGAAGCTCCCGCCGGCGAACCGGAGGCGAGCCGCGTGTGGGCTTTTGTCGCCGTGGCCACGCTGGTTGGCGCAGTGAACGTGGTTCCCTGGCGCGCCGTGGACAAGTACCCGAACTATCGCGGACTGCGTCCCGACATTGGCGCGCTGGCCCGGGAACAACACTTCGGCAAAAGCTTGATCTTCGTGCGCGGCCCGGCATGGCCGGATTATCATTCCGCCATGCCGCTGAACCCGCCGCGTTTCGAGCATCCGTTTGTGGACGGCTGGGACGCCCCGATCTATGCCCGCGACCTAGGCCGCGAGCAAAACGAGAAGGTTCGGGCGTATTATGCGGAGCGCCCCGTCTGGTTCATTGCCGGCGCAAAGTTTGCGGGCGGGGCGGCGCGGCGAATCGCGGGGCCGGTTGCGCCCGGCCAGCCGTTGCCGGAAGACGGGTTCCTGCCGGACCAGAAATGAACAACCACAACATCGGCGACGAATCAACAGCCGGAATCACCGCCGCGCAGGCTCCGCGCCCGCGCCCTGCCGCCCGCGGCGGGCTGTGGAGCGGCGTGATTCAGTCCATGCGCCCGGCGCAGTGGGCCAAAAACTCCTTCGTGTTTGCCGCCATCATTTTCTCCGGCCACTTATTCGAACGCGAAGCGCAGTTGCACACGCTGCTGGCGTTTGCCGCGCTGTGCATGTGCGCCAGTGGCGCGTACCTTTTCAACGACATTCGTGACCGTGAGCAGGACCGCAACCATCCCACCAAGCGCCTTCGCCCCATCGCCGCCGGAGTGGTGCCGGTGGGCGCCGCATTGGGCCTGGCGCTCGGCCTGGTGGCGACCGGGCTGGCCGTAGCCTCCTGCGTGAATACCAAGACGGGATTCGCGGTGGCCGCCTACGTAGCCCTGACGTTTTCGTACAGCCTGTTGCTGAAAAATATCGTGATTGTGGATGTGCTGGCGCTGGCGGCGGGTTTTGTGCTGCGGGTGATCGTGGGCGCGGAGGCGATTGCGGTGGAGTTTTCGTCGTGGCTGGTGCTGTGTACGTTTCTGCTGGCGCTGTTCCTGGCGCTGGGCAAGCGGCGGCATGAGCTGGTGCTGCTGGAATCCAACGCGCAGTCACACCGGCCGATTCTGGGCGAATACTCGCCGCATTTCCTGGACATGATGATCGCCGTAGTCACCGCCGGCACGATGATGTCCTACGTGCTCTACACAATGGACGCCACCACGCTGGCCCGCTTTCACGGCAATAAACCCATTTACACCAGCGTGTTCGTGCTGTACGGGATTTTTCGCTACCTGTACCTGATCCATCAGCGGCGCTCGGGCGGAAATCCCACGCAGATCATGTACACCGACCGGGGAATTCAGATTGCCGCGCTGCTGTGGGCGGCGAGTGTTGTAGCTCTGCGCTACGCATGAGTGCCTGGCGCCGGAGTGATCTGCGCCAGCCATACCGGAGTTCCGTCTTCGCAACAAGCCGTGCGGGCGGGAGTTTGTTCACCCGTGCCGTGATATAGTCGCCTCGCGACGCAGCGACCGGGGCTCCCAGCCCGCGCGGTTCGCGAGAGATTGGCTCGTCGCAGTGGTGTCCCATGGGCCCGAATCCCCAGGCCGCGGATCCTCCCAGCGCGCGCCCGATCCTCACGCTTGCCCTATGGTTCGGCATTGTCACCGGCCTGGTGGAAGGCATCGGCCTGTACGTACTCCAGGAAACGGAGCTGATGCACTGGCGGATGTCGCAAGTCGCCGTGTCCGCGCGCATTTTCTGGATTTCCGTGGTTTTTGACGTTCTCCTCTATACCGTCCTGGCGTTCGTGCTGCTGGGATTCTTGCGCGTGTTTTCCCGCTTGCCGGGAGCCCGTCTTGCGTTTGCTTTTTTCGTGCTGGTGACCGCGTTCGATTGGCTCGCGCTGAGCGGCCGGTTGCGGCTCTCCGCGATGGGCATTCTCGCCCTCGGGCTGGGAGTTGCGGCGTATCGCATTTTTCCCGCGAGGGAAGCCGCGTTGGTCAGCTTCGCGCGACGCAGCGTGCCATGGCTCTGCGTGCTGGCGGCGCTGCTCCTGCTGGGAACCGAAGGCGGCATTCGCTGGCGGGAGCGCAGGGAGCTGGCCAAGTTGCCGCCGGCGCCGGCCGGCAGCCCGAACGTCCTGGTGATTGTTGTGGATGCGTTGCGCGCCGATCACCTTTCCACCTATGGCTACTCGCGCGCGACGTCTCCCCATCTGGATGAGCTGGCCAGGAGCGGAGTGCTGTTCGAGAACGCCTACTCCGCCTCTTCCTGGACGCCGCCCTCGCACGCCTCTCTCCTGACGGGAAGACACGTGTTCGAGCACGGCGCGGAAGAGCATCCGCTGGATTCGCGGCTGCCCACAATCGCCGAAGCGCTGGCCAGGAACGGATATCGCACGGGCGCCTTCTCCGCGAACACTTTTTACTTTTGCCGCCGCGGCGGATTCGGCCGAGGCTTCGCCGTCTTCGACGACGACTTTTACTCGGTTGGGGAAAGCGCCTGGCGGACCCTCTACGGCCGCCTATTCGAGCTGCACGTCTTGCGGCGATTGGGGCGCGAGCAGGCGCCGGCGCGGCGTCCGGCGGCGGACGTCAACCGCTCGCTGCTCTCCTGGCTTGCGCGTACGCCGGAAGCGCCCTTCTTCGCGTTTCTGAATTACTACGACGTGCACGACCCTTATCTGCCCTCACCCGGCTTCGCCGGCAAGTTCACCGGCAAGCAGCACGCGGAAGCCGTCCTGAATTGGGTGCTGCAGCGGCGAGCGCCGAAACTGACGGCGTCGCAGCTCCAGGATGAGATAGGCGCCTACGATGAATCCATCGTGTACGTAGACGCGCAGATTGCCGAACTGCGGCGCGAGCTGGATCGCCGCGGCCTGCTGAAGAACACCATCCTCATTATCACTGCCGACCACGGCGAGCAATTCGGAGAGCATGGCGCTTATTTGCACCGGAATTCGCTGTACCGGGAGGAGATTCATGTCCCGCTGATTTTTTCCTGGCCGGATCATCTGCCGGGTCGCGGGCTGCGAATCGCGCCGGCGGTGAGTAACGTGCATCTGGCGCCAACCATTCTGGACCTGATCCGCGCCGGGGATAAGGCCGGTTTCCCGGGCCCATCGCTCGCGCAGTTGTGGAGGAGCGGCAACGCTCCGGCGCAATGGCCGATGCCTCTTTCGGAAATGGGCGAGTTCTTTGCCGCCGCGCCTCCCTCGCCCGCGCGCGACGGATCGTTGAAGTCTCTGGTCAGTGGCGACTGGCACTATGTGGTTCGGGAGGACGGCAACACCGATCTCTTCAATCTCCGCCAGGATCCCAAAGAACTGAGCGACCTTGCCGAGACCGACGAAGGCAAACTGCTCTGCCAGCGATTCGCGGCGGCACTGCAGTCCGCACTGGCTGGGAGCCCGCGAGGACTCGAGCACGTCGTGACGTCACATGAACAGACCGGCGCTTCTGCCGGGCCGGATCATCCGCAATGATAAAATGACAAGAGGCTCCGCCGCGGAGTGCACCGCGGCATTGAGAAGCGGCACGGTTGGCAAGGTGGAAGTGGAAGTTGGGTCCGTTCACGTGTACAGGCGCTGCAGCAGCCGGTTTCGTTGGCCGCGCGAAAACAGAAACACGCCGGCCATCAACGCCAATGATACAGCGCTAAGCAGGCGTCCCATCCGAAAGCCCGGCGTCACGTAGCGCAGTTCCACCCGGCTTGTGCCCGCCGGAACAGGTATGCCCATCACCAGGTAATTGGCGCGCGCGATCCGCACTTCATGGCCATTCACCCAGGCGCGCCACCCCGGGTAATAGCTCTCTGAAACCACAAGCAGCGCCGCTTGCTTCGACTGGGCCTCGAACAACATGGAGTCGGGGCGGGAGGGCAGGCGCCGCACCGTGCCCTCGGCGGCTTCACCTGGCGGCGCCGGGACCCGATCCACGACGGCAACGCGCCGGTAGTCCACCGGCTCTTCCATGATGCGATCCAGAATCTGCGCGTCGCCGCGGCGCTCGTACCATTGCTGGGCCATTTCGTAATAGTGAACCACGCGATCGCGCGCGCGGTTCTCCCATTCCGGGCGCACGCTGTTCTCTTCGCGCCGCCACTGGCCAACCAGGAACTCCGGTGGAAGCAGCGACGGGTTCTTCCAGGTGTTGCTGATCCGCGATGCGAAGACCTGCTCCCATCCCGGCAGAGAGACTTCCTTTGGCGCGACCACATACCCCACGTTCAACGCGCCCAAGTAGGCTGCGAGTTGCGCGGCTGCTTCGGGGCGGTTTTGAATCTCAGCCACTATGCCTTCGCGAATGAGGAGCTGCCGCCGCAGGATCAGGCTGGCATAGAAGTCGCTGGAGGCGACGTCCCACAGGGCACAAAGATCGGCTTGCACCAGCTCCCGGAGCTCCTCCCTGTGGCTCCATCCCTGCTCCAGCGGCACCAGGGACATCACACGAAATTGCCCCGGCTGTGACTTGAGGAATTGCACCGTAGCCGGCACCGAGAGTGCTTCGTGAATGGACACCGTCCGGGCGTAGTCTCCCCTTGCGCGAAAGTACAGCAGGTCGAACGTCAGGAACAGGACGACGCAGGCGGCTGCAGCGGCACGCCAGCGCCGGGGAACGAGCGTCACGCCGGCCACGGCAGCAAGAGCCGCCAGCAGGAACAACGCGCTCACTGCCACGCCCGCGCGCATCTCACGAAACAGCATCCATCCTGCGCCGCAACTGGCGAGGCATACCAGCGCCAGCCCCACCAGGCGCACATTGCCTGCCAGCGGAATCCGCCGCTTGGCGCGGGCGTGGACCAGCAGGCGATCCAGTCCGAGGCCGGCAAGCGTCGCCACGCAAAACTGCGACCAGAACAAAAAACGATGGGGAAAGCGCATGCCCTGCAGGCCGGGCAGGCTCCACAATGCTGGAAACAGTGGCGTGCGTCCGCCGAGGGCCAGCGCCGTCGCCACCAGCCAGCTCAGAGCGAGAACGGTGGCCATTTCTCCGGGGCGCCTGACGAAGAGAATCGCGGCGAGTGCCAGCACCGCCGCTACCGCTCCCGGATAGACTCCGGCGCTTGCCCACACATTCAGGTCGTCGTGGTCCTTGCTCTGCCGTTCGCGGTCGCCTTGTGGATAGGCGTAGGGCAACGCGTACATCCCCAACGCGGAAGGACGCGCGCCAAGAGCTCGCATCGCATAGTCGAATTGAAGTCCGCCATCACGGACGGATTCCTTCACGTGGAGCAGCGTCGGCAAGGTTTGCACGCCGGCCAGGCAGAACGCCAGAGCCAGCGCACAGCCCCACGCAACCAAGCCTTTGCCGACCCGCAACGCCACAACCGGAAGCGCGCGGCTCCGCTGCCAGTTGCGCTGCAGCTCGCGGAAGCAGACATATGACGTGGTGGCGATCGCCGTCACAACGGCGAACATCGGATGGCCGCTCAGGAATTGCAGTCCGACAATCAGCGCCGCGCCCAGCAGGTCGCGCACTCTGCGGTGTACGGCAAATCGTTCCGCGCAGAGCATGGCCCACGGCAGCAGGCACATGGCTCGATGCAGCGCCATGTTGCGCACAAATACGACGCTGAAGCTGCCGAGCATTTGGCAGACTCCGCCCAGCGTGCACGCTACCTGCGAACAATTGAGCCGGCGAAGGAAGAAGTACGTGCCCAATCCACCCAGCGCAAAGCAGATTCCGATTTCCCACATCATTGCCGCGCCAGGTGAGAGTACGAAGGCCAGCGCCACGCGAAGCGGAGAATAATGCGCGGCCTGCCCTTCGGCGGTCACCGGTGAGCCCAGGCCCACCGCCGGCCACCATTGCGGCAGGCTGCCCTGGCGGAGCGAATCGCGCAGGAACTGGGTCTGCGCGAGGTGCTGCTTGGCGTTATCCCAGTAAAAAAAGAGATTGCCCTGCGCGAGGGGAAGAAGGGCGAAGCCCAGCCCGAGCGCCGCAAGCAGGACGGGGCCCAACAACGCTCGAACCCGGGGACGGGGATTCATGGGGTTTCGAACTTGCCGTTACAGCGCTTCCAACGGAATCGCGACTTGCGCCTTACTGTTCGATGTAACCCAGCTTTTCCAGCCTCTCGCGGATCTTCTCCGCCTCTTCCGGCGTGTAGGCCGGTTCGTGGGCCGGCTCGATCAGGCCCATCTGCTCGAGCTTGCCGAGAATGCGCGCGGCGGACTGCTGCTCGTTTTCTTCAATGGTCTTGATGACCAGCTCCGGATTCATGGGCGGCTCGTAAGGGTCGTCAATGCCGGTGAAGCCCTTCATTTCGCCGGCCAGCGCCTTCTTGTACATGCCCTTCACGTCGCGCTGGATGCAGACTTCCAGCGGTGTATCCACGAAGATTTCGACGAACACGGAGTTCTTGGAGACGCCGGCGCGAACTTCGTCACGCACGTTGCGGTACGGCGAGATTGCCGCGGAAATGGCGATGCCGCCGTGCTTGGAGATCAGCCCGCACACATATCCGATGCGGCGGATATTGGTGTCGCGGTCTTCCTTGCTGAAGCCGAGACCCTTGGTCAGATGGGTACGCACCACGTCGCCGTCGAGGATGTCCACCAACCGGCCGCGCTTCTCCAGGTCTTTGGCGATGATCTCCGCCAGCGTGGACTTGCCCGAGCAGGGCAGTCCGGTGAACCACAACGTGAAACCTTTGTTCTGCTTGGTCATTCTGATTTTCCCTTCCTCCGGGCGTTCATGCTTTTTGTGCCTGCGCGTTATAGGCGGCGCGCAGGATCTCCGCCACTTCCGGGCGCGTGAATTCCAGCGGCAGCTTTTCCCCGTTGCGCAGCATTTCCCGCACCTTGGTTCCGCTCAGCGAGAGGCGTGATTCGGCGCCGTGACGGCACGTCTTCTCCGAGGCCAGCGAGCCGCAGACCTTGCAATAAAAGGTGGCATCGAAGCAGATGGGGGTAATACCGAGCTCATCCGCATCGAATTCGAAGAACTTCTTCTGCGCGTCGTACGGGCCGTAAAAATTTCCGACGCCGGCATGGTCCCGCCCGACGATGAAGTGCGTGGCGCCATAGTTCTTGCGCGCGATGGCGTGGAAAATCGCTTCGCGCGGGCCGGCATAGCGCATCGCCGCAGGATACAGGCTGAGCACGGCGCGCGTGGTGGGCAGGGCGGAATCAATCAGGGCCAGATAGCAGCGCAGGCGCGTTTCCGCCGGCACATCTTCTTCGCGCGTCTCGCCCATCAGCGGGTGCAACAGCAGCCCGTCCACCGTCTCCAGCGCGCACTTCAGGATGTACTCGTGCGCGCGATGCACCGGGTTGCGGGTCTGAAAGGCCACCACCGTGCGCCATCCGCGATGTTCGAAGAGGAATCGCGTCTCTTTGGGATCCAGGGTGTAACGCGCAAATTCCCCGCGATCCTTGCGGCGCACGACGCGAATGGCGCCGGCCAGGCAGTAGTCGCCCACGCTCTTCAGGTACTGCACGCCCGGGTGCTGGTCGCTGGAAGTCAGCAGCGTGAGCAGGGCTTCCTTCTCCCGGTCGTACTTGTAGATTTCTTCGAGCTCCATCACCGCGAAGACGGTGCCTTGCGCATCGGTGAGCGCAACTTCCGCGGCCTGGCTCACGTTCTTGGCGGTAGCTTCGTCCACGGCCAGCGTGACCGGCATGGTCCACGGCAGGCGATTGGCCAGCCGCTGCTCGTGCAGCACGCTGTCGTAGTCGCGCTGGTTCATGAACCCTTCGAGCGGAGAGAATGCCCCGATTCCGATCAGCTCCACGTCGGAGAGCTGCCGCGCATTCAGGGAAACCTGGGGGAGCCTGGCGGAAAGCTCCAGAAGCTGCTCGCGGGCAGGACCCTCAACAATGCGGTTGACGAGTCTGCCGCCATGTGGCCGGTTGGAGAACATTTCTTCAGTGTGCCTTTCTTCTGTAAAAGCCAGATGAATGAAAGCAGGTCGCAGGAGCTATTCCCGGTCGCTCCAGGTGCGAAAATTCCGGATGTGGTCCAGATCGCGCGAGGCGTCGCCGGAATAGCAGACCGCGCGATCGTCCCAATACACATCCGCCACGGGCTTGTGTCCCGCGGTTTTGTAATCCGAATTGCGATTGAATTCATCAAAAGGGATGCGGTTGGCGCGGAGGTAGTCACGCACCTCGTCTTCACCGCGCGTCGTGTGAATTACGATCTTCCAGCCCTCTGATTTGAGCTGAAGCAGGGCTTCGCGCACGTCCAGCCGGGGTTCGCCGAGCACGCCGTAACCCTTGTAGCCGTCGTAGTTGGCGATAACACCGTCGAAGTCCACGGCGATGGTTCGCGCCGAATGGTTGAGTTTGTGTGCCATCGTTGGGTCAGGCAGATGTCGCCCCCAAGCCGGAGGAGTGAGCAATTCTTTATCCACTGGCTGACCGTCGCCGGTCGTGGCAACTGCCTGAGTCTAAGCGGGTTAGTTTAGCACACGGCGTGTCGCTTCCCCCATAAAAGATGAAAAGCAGTTCCATGCCGTGTGCATCTCTTTTCCTATTTCTTCCATTGCGCCGGGCCGGATTGCCAGAGCGCACACTCCGCTGCCGCGCCAAGTTATTCATGATTAGACAGTTGGCCCCAGAGCAATACCGTGCATCCTGGGAAGCCGAATTGCTCTCCCTGGAGGTGGCACAGACAGGTTCGCATCAAACCGACGAGCCAAGGAGCAATCCCCATGTTGTACGTTGGCCCTGATCAGATCATCCCACTCTCGGGCTTTTTCGGCACGGTGTTTGGACTTGCCTTGATTTTCTGGGGCAAGCTGGCGCAAGGGTTTCGCAAAGTGACCACAGCTTTCTCCGGAAAGAAGCGCGACCTGGCCGAAGCGGATCGCTGAGTTTTTTCACCCGACTTCACATTCAGCGCTTATACTGGTGAAGTAATTGGCTTCGCGTCTCCCGTTCGCCACGAGCGGGCGCGAACAGACAACAAGAAGATTCCCTCGGATTCGGGCCCCCTGCCTCCCAGATTCCCGGGAAAACACTAAATCCAAAAAACGAGGAACAGTGTCTGTGGAGCGTGAATCCCCCACGTTCGTCTCAGCAGCTTCCCGCTGGAATCTGCGCGATCTGTTGATTGCCGGCTGCTGCTTTGGAATCGTGGCTGGAGTGATTGAAGGCGCCGGTCTGCTGTTGCTCCAGCACCTGCAGCGGCTGGCTTGGATCATGACCAGCCCGTCGGTGGCCGAAGAGATCCTGTGGGCGTCGCCGGCCGTCAACATTGTTCTTTTCTCCGCATTTGCCCTGATGTCCGGGATGGCCTTGCGCCTTTGCCGAGTGCGGGCGGAGCGCGCCGCGCGTGCCGTGATCTTTGGACTCGGCTTCCTTCTGTTCTTCGATTGGGTCTACCTGAGCGGGCACTTGCGGCTGCGAGCGGCCATCCTGCTGGCGTTGGGCCTGGCGCTTTCCCTGGCGAGGTTGTGCAGAGATGTGACCCGCACCCGCCGGATCATCGGCAAGAGCTTTCGCTTCGCGGCGCTCGGCTACGTTCTGATTCTGGCGGTGGTGGCCGGCGGCAAAGAAGTGCGCTACCGCTACGAGGTCAGCCGGCTGGGGGCAGCGAAGGAGGCTCCCAACGTATTGATCGTGGTGATGGACGCCGTTCGCGCTGACCACCTGGGAGCCTACGGTTACGCGCGGCCAACCAGCCCGAATTTTGATCGTCTTGCCGCGGAATCCACTCAGTTTGATCGCGCCATTTCCACATCGTCGTGGACTCTGCCGGCGCACGCGAGTTTGCTGACCGGCAGGTTCCCTTACGAGCACGGCGCGGAACGAGTGGCCTACGACGGCCGGTTCATCAGCCTGCCGCAAGCGCTGCAGGCGGCGGGATACCGCACCGCGGCGGTCAGCGGCAATGACGCCTACTTCGCGCGTCGTGAGGGGTTCGGCTCGCTGTTCATGTACTTCTCGGACTACTTTCACTCGCCGCTGGATACCTTCCTGCGCACGTTCTATGGCAGAAAGTACGTCCAGTTCTTCCTGATGCCTGCGGGCTGCCGGGACTATCCAGGGCGCCGGCGAGCGCCCGAAGTGAACCGGACCGCACTCCGCTGGATTCAACAGGATCCCGAAAAACCGTTCTTCCTGGTCTTGAATTATTTCGACGCCCACGACCCGTACCTCTCGCCGCAACCGTGGCGGTCAAAGTTCAGCGCGTCGAAAAACATCGGGGGAATCGTCAACAACTGGCTGCACCGCGTCAGTCCCGCAATGACCGCGGAAGAACTCAAAGGCGAGCAGGATGCCTATGACGGCGGTATTGCTTTTGTTGATCAGTCGCTGGGCGCGCTCTGGGCCGAACTCGAACGCCGGGGCATCGCGCGAAATACGCTGCTGGTGGTGCTCTCCGATCACGGCGAATCGCTGGG
>Ga0187894_10005673_pt1 | contig 12595 bp, 11 predicted proteins | sample GBC1701081metaG_FD_136650 | JGI IMG/M metagenome (GOLD analysis project Ga0187894, IMG submission 136650) | White microbial mat communities from a lava cave in the Kipuka Kanohina Cave System on the Island of Hawaii, USA - GBC170108-1 metaG ... | reverse complement strand
CTCGCCGGAAGTCTGGCGGCGGATGTTCGAGATCATCCCCAGCAAGCACTGGGGTCTGAATTTTGACCCGTCGCACCTGATCTGGCAGCACATCGACTACCTGCGCTGTATGCGCGACTTCGCCGACCGCTTTGTCCACGTCCATGCCAAAGACACGAAGATCAATCCCGACCTGCTTTACCAGCGCGGCATCATGGGCTTGAAGTGGCACGATCCCAAGCTGCCCGGCCTGGGCGATGTGGACTGGAAGGCGTTCATGGACACGCTGCGCGCCGTCGGCTACGACGGGCCGGTGGCGATTGAGGTGGAAGACCGCGCCTTTGAAGGCTCGCAGGCCGACATCGAACGCTCGATCCTGCTCTCGAAGGAGCATCTCAAACCGTTGATGAATTGATCTTCGACGGATTGCGGAACAGGATCGTAGGGGTTTGTCGCCGACAAGCCCGGCAAAAACACCTGTTTCTGCCTTAACCCTGTATCTGCGTGGTAGTGTACTCGTATTTGTCGGCGCGGTAGTAGGTCACACTGGACTCGATCAGTTCGCCGTTGTCCAGCACAGCGCGCGTCTTAACCACCAGGAGCGGCGCGCGGTTCTCCACCCGCAGCAGGTCAGCCTGGCGTTTGTCGGCGGCGGTGGCGCTGACGGCATGGGTAATTTCGGAAATGACGAGGTGATAGTGGTTCGACAGGACTTCATACAACGAATGGGTGGCAAAATCGACCTGTTCCAAGCCGGGGCAGTGTTCCAGCACGATAAAAGTGTGCTGCAAGCCAATCGGCTCGTCGTTGCCCAACCGCAGCCGTTCCAGAATCAGGCATGGCGCGCCAACTTTCTCGCTCAACGCGCGCGGGTCGCTTGCCCGAATCAGGCGCGACTCCTGGCCCAGCACCACCGACCGCGCCTGCAAACCCATCGCGGCCATCTGGTGGGTGAAGCTGCGTGCCAGCGAGAATTGGCGGCGGTCTTCTCGGCTCTGCACCACTGTGCCATGCCCGGCCTTACGCACAATCAAATGGTCGTTCACCAACCGGCTCAATGCCGTGCGGATCGTGTGCCGCCCCACGCGGTAGGCTTCCGCCAGGTCGTGTTCGGTCGGAAGCAGGTCGCCCGGCGCAACTCGGTCGCTATCCAGCAGCGCCCGCAAATCGGCTTCGATCTGGTAGTACAATGGGATCGGGCTGCGGGTATCAAGCGGGGTAATTTTCAGGTCATCAATCAATATTTGGTGGGCAGGCATCAATTTGACTCGCTCGCGCAGTCTGGCTAAAATGTGCGGATATACGGAATTTTGCGGTCAATTGTACTGCAAAGCGCCGCTGTTCACAAATAGAGTAATGTTCGTTCAACTGAGTGGAGGAAAATATGCGGAAGAAATTTTTGTTCGTCACCCTGTTGATCGCGGCGCTGGCCGTGTTCAGCGTCGGCGCGTTCTCGGCCTCGGCCCAGGATGAGCAGACCTTCACCATCGGGATTTCCAACAGCTTCGTCGGCAGCGAGTGGCGCACCCAGATGATCCAGAACTTCGAGGACACCGCCGCCGAACTGTCCGAAGACCCGGATATGGGCGTCGAGATTGAACTGGTCATCGAGAGCGAAGACACCGATGCCGCCGGTCAGGAACAGCAGATTCAAAACCTCGTCAATCGCGGTGTCAACGCCATCATCGTCAACCCCGGTGACGCCGAAGCCCTGCGCCTGCCGCTCGAAGACGCGGCGGCTGCCGGTATCGTCGTCGTCTCCATTGACCAGGAAATTGACGGCGAAGGCATCGTCAACGTCGTCATCGACCAAACCGAATGGGCGCGCATCAGCATCCGCTGGCTGGCCGAAACCCTGGGCGGCGAGGGCGACATCGTGTTGATCGAAGGCTTCGTCGGCCACCCCGCCAACACCGCCCGCATGAACGGCGTCGAAGAAGTCCTGGCGGAATACCCCGACATCACCGTCGTCGGGCGCGAGACGGGTAGCTGGGATCAGGCCACCGGCCAGCAGGTCATGAGCGAATTCCTCGCCTCCCTGCCCAATATCGACGGCGTGTGGACGCAGGACGGTATGGCGGACGGCGTGCTGACCGCCATCCGCACTGCCAACCCCGACCAGTGGCCGGTCAACACCGGCGAAGCCCGCGCCAGCTACGTCCAACAGTGGGCCGGAATCCTGGAAGAAAACCCCGACTACAAGACCATCGGCGTGGTCAACCCGCCCGGTGTCGCCACCAGCGGCCTGCTCGTGGCAACCCAACTGCTGCTGGGCCGCGAAATCGACCCGGAACAACTCAGTGGGCCGTATGGCAACACGTTGTATGTCCCGATCCCGTATGTCGTCCTGAATGAAGAATGGACGTACACCGACATGGAAGGCGAAGAAATCCTCCTGCCAAACGACTTTGAAGAAATCTTCGAAGAGGTGAAGGATTTGCCCGCAAGCTACACGCTCGACGGCGAACTCACCCCGGCAGAAGCCGAGGCCTTCTTCCTCCCAGCGGCCAGCTAACACATGCTGGTAGGGGCGCAAGGCCTTGCGCCCCCTACAGAAAACACGGTAACACCAGACCCCTCTCACGCGAGAGGGGTTTGCGCTAAAATAGAAAACATTAATCCTATTCTTTGATCCTCACCGCCAACCCCTCTCCACTGCGTAGAGAGGGGGAAACGGTCTTCAAGTCCCCTCTCCAGTGCGAAGCCTCCCTGTGGGATGCAATGGGGAAGGGATTTAGGGGAGGGGATAATTTCTTTTGGACATACACGACCGATGAAAGACATTTCGCTCCAAGTCGAACAGACCGTCAAAACCTACGGTGGTGTGGTCGCCCTGGCCGATGGCAACCTCAGCGTCCGCTCCGGCCAGGTTACGGCGCTGCTGGGCGCGAACGGCAGTGGCAAAAGCACCCTGAGCAAAATCCTGACCGGCGTCATCGCCCCCAACAGTGGGCGTATCTTGATCGACGGCAAACCCGCGTCGTTCAACGCCCCCGACCAAGCCCGGCGGGCGGGCATCAGTGCCGTCTACCAGGAGTTGAGCCTGATCCCGGATTTGACCGTCGCCGAGAACATCTGGCTTGGGCATGAACCGCTGCGTGCCGGCTTCGTCCACCGTGCCGAGATGCGCGCCCGCACCCGCAAGCTGCTCGCCTTGTTCGGCGGCCTGGTCAAGCCTAATTTGCAGCCCGACGCGGCCATCGACAGCCTCACGCCCGACGAGCGCCAGATCGTCGAAATTCTGAAAGCCCTCAGCTTCGACCCGCGCCTCATCATCCTCGACGAGGCCACCGCCAGCCTGGACAGCCAGCAGGTCAACCGCCTGTTTGAACTCGTCCGCGACTGGAAAACCCAGGGCATGGCGGTCGTCTTTGTCTCCCATCGCATGGAAGAAATTTTTCGCATCGCTGACAAAGCCAGCGTGCTGCGCAATGGTCACACCGTCGGCGAACGCGACATCGCCGCCACCAACGAGCGCGAACTGGTTGACCTGATGATCGAAGGCGCTGCCGTGCTGGGCCGCGAACGCGCGCCCGACGTGCCAGCCGACCAACCCGTGCGCCTGCGCGTCCAGGACTTAAAAACGCCGGTCTTGCGCGGCGTCTCGCTTGACCTGCGCGACGGCGAACTGCTCGGCCTGGGTGGTTTACAAGGCCAGGGGCAGGCCGACCTGCTCATGGCGGTCTTCGGCGCGATCCGCTCGTCCGGGCGCATCACCGTGTCCGGCCAGGAGCGCCATTTCAGCCACCCGCGCCAGGCGATGCAGGCCGAGGTCGCGCTCGTCCCTGGCGACCGGGGCAGCGAGGGCTTGCTGCTCATCCGCTCGATCCTGGAAAACCTGCTGCTGGCCTCGTGGAATCGCTATAACACGCCGATCCGTATGCCGAAAGCCCGCGCCGACGGCTCGACTGTCGGCGACGACCTCAAGCTGGTCATGGCCTCGCTCGATGCGCCTGTGAGCAGCCTGAGCGGTGGCAACGCTCAAAAAGTCGTGATCGGCAAGTGGCTGCTGCGGTCGCCCAAACTTCTGCTCCTGAACGACCCAACCAAAGGCATTGACGTGGGCGCGAAAGCCGAATTTTATAACCTGCTCAAGCAGTTGCGCGACGCCGGGACGGCCATCCTCTTTTACAGCAGCGACGACGACGAACTGCTCGGCCTGTGCAACCGCGTCCTGGTGCTGCACGACGGCGCGGTGAGCGCGGAACTGCGCGGCGACGGCCTCACCCGTGAGAACCTGGTCGCCGCCAGCATGGGGGCGGCCTGATGAATGCCAGACTCGCAGGGCTGCTCAACCGCAATCCCTATTTGCTGTCGCTCGTGCTGTTGGTGCTGATGATCGTCATCAACCGGGCGTTGCAAGATAACCTGTTTGAAATCGGCCCGCTCAACGGCAACCTGCGCGTGTTCACCCCGGCAATCTTGCTGGCGGTCGGCCAGACCTTCGTGATTATCGCGGGTGGTGTTGACCTGTCGGTCGGCGCGATCCTGTCGATGACCAACGCCATCCTCGCCACCCAGATTCCGCAAGAGGCGACTGCCGGAGTGGTCGTCGGTGCGCTGGCGCTGGCCTTCGGCGCAGGTTTACTGGCCGGGGCGCTCAACGGCTTCGGCGTGACCGTGCTGCGCTTGCAGCCCATCGTCACCACCTATGCCACCGGATTCATTTTCTCTGGCGTCGCGCTTTACGTCCTGCCCGAACCCGGTGGGCGGCTGCCGCGCGACCTGACCACCTTCTGGCGCAACCCGCTCGAAGTCTCGCCCGACCTGCACATCCCGATGGCGATCTTCGTCATCGCCCTGCTGGTCATCTTCTGGATCGTGCTGACCAACACGCGCTACCGTCAATTTTTGTTCGCCACCGGCAGCCAGGCCGACGCGGCCTATAGCACCGGCGTGCGCGTCAACCGCGTCAAATTTTCGACCTATTTGTTGTCCGCCCTGTTTGCGACGCTGGCGGCGCTGGCGCTCACGCTGGGCAGCGGCACGGGCAACCCGCGCGCGGGCGACCAGAGTACCTTGCCGAGCATCGTGGCCGTCGTGCTGGGCGGGACGCGGCTGTCGGGCGGACAGGGCAACATCGTCGGCTCGATCATCGGCGCGGTCATCCTGGGCTTGATCGGCAATATTATCTCGTTCGCCGATTTGGATTCGTGGGTGCGCCCGCTGGTGGACGCGCTCATCATCATCGGGGCGCTGGCGATCCCTGGCTTGATCCGGCTAGCGCGGAGGCTGTTGCTATGACGACCTTAAACAACATCTTTCAGAACCGAGGGCGTGCGGCCATTCCACCGCCCTTAGTCGCGCTGGTGCTGGGGATCGTCCTGTTCGGCGTCGGCGGCCTGCTCGCGCCCGGTTTCACCAATCCCACCCAGGCGGTCAACATCGTCCGTTTAGCGGCCTTCCTCGGCATCATCGCCGCCGGGCAAACCCTGGTCATCATCAGCGGCGGCGAAGGCATCGACCTGTCTGCTGGGGCGCTCGTCACCCTCGGCGCAATTCTGACCTACCGCATCACCGACGGGCAAGACTCGCTGATCCTGCCCGCACTCGGCATCGTGCTGCTGGTCGGCGCGGCCATCGGCCTACTCAACGGTGTCGGCATCGCGCTGCTGGGGATGCCACCACTGGTCATCACCCTGGGCATGGCCGGTGTCGTGACCGGGCTGGTTTATTTTTACACGCGCGGCGAATTGATCGGCAAAACCCCACCCGCGATGGGACGCTTGCTCTCCCAGGCGCTCATCGGGCCGATCCCCGGCGTGATCGTGCTGTGGCTACTGCTGGGCGCGGCTATGTGGCTGCTGCTGGAACGCACCCCCTTCGGCAAGCACCTGTTCGCCATCGGCGTCAACCGCACGGCGGCGCGCTTGAGCGGCGTGCGCGTCAACCGGGTCGTCATCCTGACCTATATGGCGAGCGGGGCGCTGGCGGCCTTCGGCGGCTTCGTGCTGCTCGGCTTCACCCAGACCGTATTCCTCAACCTGGGACAGCCCTTCCTGTTTCCGTCCATCGCGGCGGTGGTCGTCGGCGGCACGGTGCTGGCCGGTGGTAAAGGCAGCTATTGGGGGACGATGGCCGGTGCGCTGGTGCTGCAAGTGATTGACTCTTTGTTGCTTGCCCTACAGGTCGAAGAAGCCTTTCAACTGATGATCCTGGGCGCGATCTTGCTCGTGCTGCTCACCATGTACGGGCGGCAGCGCGCGGTGCGCCAGTAACCAGGTGCGGTATACTGAAGGTGTTGATGGGAGGTGGTACGATGACAATGGATGAATTAATGCCAACCCTGCGCGAACTCAGCCGTGCCGAAAAACTGCGCGCGATTCAATTCCTGGCCGCCGAACTGGAAAAAGAAGAAACCCCCATGCTCAAACCAGGCGCGGAGTACGCGGTCTGGTCGCCGTATGAGGCTTACGGGGCAGCCAGCCAGTTACAAAAACTGCTCGACGAATACAAGCAATCGACTGATCGAACGTAACATGGCGATGTTCCCATTTTTGCAGGCTGATTCGCGCTTTGGCGAGTCCAGTTTGATGCCCTTGCTGCCAATCCAACTGAGCTTTCATGAAAATTCCATGCACCAATTAGGCTTATTGGACACTGGAGCAACAGTAAATGTGCTGCCCTACCGCATCGGACTAGAACTAGGAGCAGTCTGGGATCGTGACCGGCCTTCACTCCGTTTGACAGGAAATTTAGCAAACTTTGACGCGCAGGGCATCATGGCTCGCGCTGTCGTAGGCGACTATCAACCCGTTAATCTCGTCTTTGCCTGGACAAGAGCCGAAAATGCGCCGCTCATTCTTGGACAGATGAATTTCTTTGCGGAATTTGACGTGTGCTTTTTTCGCTCTCAACTGACGTTTGAAGTTCAGCCTAAAAACACTTCATGACCTCATTGAACTGGGACTGACACAAGCGAAGTTTTGAGTTCCGAGTAAAAGATCGAGGGCGATGTTCAGGCAGTTGCGGTGGATTGGGATCGCTATTCTGACCGCGATCTTGCTGGTGCTGCTCGCCATGTACGGGCGGCAGCGGGCGGTGCGACAGTGAGCAAAAAAGTGATGAGTGGAGTCGTAAATGGATTATAGAGCCGTGTTATTTGACATGGACGGTGTGGTCATCGACACAGAGTCGGCGGTGACAGCCTTCTGGGAGCGGATGGCCGCGCGTTATCAGGTCGAACTGACACAGGCCGCATTTGACACTTACATCTACGGACGTCCGTGCCGGGAGACGCTCGACGCCCTGTTCCCTCACCTGACGTTAGACCAGCGCGCGGCAGTCTTTGCCGAAGTACACACCTATGAAACCAACCTGACCTATACGGCCATGCCTGGGGTGATTAACCTGCTGCGTTCGCTCCACCAGAACGGCATACCAGTGGCGCTGGTGACAAGTGGCGAACAATGGAAAGTGGACGAGGTGATGCGGCAGCTTGGCATCGGCGATCTATTCACTGCCTATGTGACGGCGGAACACATCCGGCAAGGCAAACCAGACCCTGCCTGTTACGTGTTGGGGGCCGCGCGTCTACAAATGCCGACGGAATCCTGTATCGTTTTCGAGGATTCAATCAGCGGCGTACAGGCAGCGGTGGCTTCGGGAACCTATTGTGTGGGTGTGCGGCCCGCCCGGACGGCTGCCGCGCTGCTGGCACAAGGGGCGTCCAGTGTGATACCGCATTTTGGGACAATACGCTTGGAACGCGGTGAAAACACAACCTTGAACCTGTTGGGTATCCCAGATAGCACCCTGCGGTTGGATGGACATTTCAAGGGAACTGCACCAGTGTTGGAATAAAGCACAAGGTTTCCGGTATGTTGCAGTAGACGCAGTAGACAGAGAAGGAACTCACGCGATCCGTCTTATTCCCACTTCTTTTCCCGCTCACTTCGTCCAGCTTGGATCGGATGGAGGAATGAGATTCACGTCAGGACTTTCCCAATCAATCATACGATGGGTCAACGCGCTGGAAGTCACAATCTTGACGTCCAGCGTTCCATGCGCGCCTAACCGCTCATTGAAGGCTTCCAAATGCAGCATCGAGGCGACCGCCACCTTGAGCAGCGAACAATGGCTGCCGCTCAGTTTGTGCATTTCCAGCATTTCCGGGAACGCCTCCGGTGTATTGGTCTTCAAAAGGCACTCTCCCGGCGCGCAATGCAATTGGATGAATACGAGAATCGGAAGTCCCACCTTCGCTGGATCCACCTCGGCAGCGTAGCCGGTGATGATACCCTTATCCTCCAGTTTGCGAACCCGCTCCGCCGCTGCTGGGGCAGACAGCGCCACGCGCCGTCCCAGTTCATTGTACGAAAGGCGTGCATCCTGTTGCAGTTCACGCAAGATGCTCCAATCGGTGGCATCCAGCGAACTTTCTGTTTGCAAAGTCATTCGCGTAATTTTCCTTTCCTTTACCGAAAAGGGTGAGCATTTCCTTTTCGTATCGTATTTATTTTCGACTATTCTCCATGATACCCTAATAGACAACAAAACGCTGCTAGAAGGAGGACAGAAATGTATTTAGGCCCACGACACAAACTGGATCCAGAAGAGGTGATTCGGGAGTTAGAAGATGACCCTTTGACGCAGTTTGTCTGGTCTCTCGCACCCGCAGCATCGAAGGCCGTCAGAAATTTTCGGGAGGCCATCAGACGGTTGCTGCCAAGCCATCCATCCAAGATTCCAGATCAATCGGGGTGCCGGCTCACACCGTAGCTGAATGCCACCGGGCAGCATCCATCCTATTGATAAGAACTCCCTTCTCGCATCAGCGCGTAGAGGGGAGTTCTGCGTTACTTGGCAGGAACAAAATTTTTATGTTATCCTTAAAGGTGCGGATATTTAAACATTTGGATATTTCTTTTAAACCTTTTGAGGAGCAGCGATGCACAAAATAACCATGCTGGGAACCGGCTTGATCGGCATGTTTTACACTATGACGCTGCACGGCCTGCGCAGCCGCGACCAGGTGCAGGTGGTGTATTCGCGCACGGCGGAACGGGCGCAAAAATTTGCCGCCGACTGGAACATCCCCCACTACACGACCGACATGGACGCAGCCATCAACGACCCCGATACCGACGTGGTGGTGGTCGGCCTGCCCAACAACCTGCACGAACGGGCGATCCTGGCCGCCGCCCAAGCCGGAAAAGCCATCCTGTGTACCAAGCCGCTGGCGCGCACCGCCGCCGAAGCTCTGCGTATCCTGCGCGCGGTCGAGAAAGCCGCTGTGTTTCACGGCTACCTGGAAGACCTGGTGTACACCCCCAAAACGCTCAAGGCGATAAAATCCGTCCAGAACGGCGCGCTGGGCAAGGTGCTGTGGGCGCGTTCGCGTGAGACGCACCCCGGCCCGCACAGCGATTGGTTCTGGGACAAAGAGCAGTCGGGCGGTGGCGCGATCATCGACATGGGTTGCCACTGCATCGAGATCAGCCGCAGCTTCATCGGCAAAGCGGTCAAGCCGCTGGAAGTGATGTGCTGGGCGGACACGCAAGTTCACCCGATTGAAGCCGAGGACAGCGCGGTCGGCCTGGTGCGCTACGCCAGCGGCGCGATCGGCCAATTCGAGGTGAGTTGGACGTTCCGGGGCGGCATGGACTTGCGCGACGAGGTTTCCGGCACGGAAGGCACAATCTGGCTGAATCACTGGCTGCGTACCGGCTTCGACCTGTTCACCTCGGTCGGCGAGGGCGGCTACGTGGCCGAAAAAGCCGAAGGCACGACCGGCTGGATGTTCCCGGTGGGCGACGAAAACGGCGCACTCGGTTACGTGGAGATGTTCGCCGACATGCTCAATGCGCTCGACAGCGGCAAAAAACCCGTCGAGGATTTCTACGATGGCTATGTGGTCAACACCATCATGGACGCAGCCCTGCTCTCCGCCAAGACCAAGCAGTGGCAGCCGGTGATCCTGGAAGACTGGCGCGGCGATGCTGAGAGCAATACCGATGGTGTGCTGCGCGACTACGACGACCAACACTATCTCATCAAAGAAGAGAAAATGCCGGATGGACGGGTCAAGCTGATCCTGAAAGAAAAAGCGGGCGGCAAGGTCGTGCAGAAGGTAGTGTGATGATGCGCAACGATTGCATTTTTCTCTCCGCCAGGATTGTTTGTAAGAGGCAATGCTTTCCTGTCTTTGCTCCCCCTCTCCACTTGTGGGAGACGCGAATGCCGTCGGGGGGTGAGGGGTTGTATAACGTATGACCCTCTACATCGGCATTGACCTGGGCGGCACGAAGATCGCCGGGGCGGTCTGGGACGGCGAGTCACTGGCGGTGACGGCGCAAAAGACCATCCCGACCCAGGCGCACCTCGGCCCGGACGCCGTGATCGGGCTTATCGCCGACCTCGTGCGCGAACTGGCCGCGATGGTTGGGCTGGACGTGGCAGCCATCCCCGGTGTCGGCGTGGGCGTCCCGGCCACCTTCGATATGGAGCAGGGCGTGATCTGGCTGATCCCCAATCTGCCCGGCGACTGGTACAACAAGCCAGTGGTCGCCCTGTTGCGCGAGATGCTCGGCTGCCCGGTTTACCTGGTCAACGACGCGCGCGCCTTCACCCTGGCCGAGGCGACCATTGGCGCGGGGCGCGGGGCGGCCTCGTGCGTCGGCGTCACGCTCGGCACGGGCATCGGCGGTGGCATCGCCATCAACGGGCGGTTGTATCTGGGCGTGACCGGCACGGCGGGCGAGTTCGGCCACCATTCGATTGACCTGTACGGCGCGCCCGACGGCAGTGGCAACCCCGGCGCTTGGGAAAGCCTGGCGAGCGGCCCGGCGATTGCGGCGATGGGCATGAAGGCCGTCGCCCAGGGCATCACCACCAAAATCGGCGAACTAGTGAATTTCGACCTGAACCAGATCACGCCGGAGGTCATCGCCCGCGCCGCCGAGTTGGGCGACGCCGAGGCGCAGCGCATCCTGAACGTCGCCGGATTTTACCTGGGGACGGGACTCGCCAATGTCATCATCATGCTCACGCCGGAGCGGGTGATTATCGGCGGCGGGTCAGCCAAGTTGGGTGAGTGGATTATGACGCCGATGCGCGCGACATTGAAACAACGTGTCCATACTGTGCCGCTGGAGCGGATTCAGATCGTCCCGGCGGCGTTGGGCGCTGATGCCGGTGTGATCGGCGCGGCAATCTGGGCCAGCCAGCAGGGGAATGCTTAGGGTTCAAAACCCAAAGCGGCGTAACAAGGGCGATGAAAAATAGATAGCAGAAGGGCAGCACGTCACATGCCGGTCTATACCCAAGAATTACCCACCATCGCCCAGGCCGAGGTCGTCGTCCTGGGGTCGGGCAGCGCCGGTTCGACAGCGGCCATCGCGGCAGCACGCGCTGGGGCGGACACGCTGCTAGTCGAACGTTACGGCTTCCTCGGCGGCACGTCGACGATGGTGTTGGACACCTTCTATGGCTTTTATACCCCCGGCAGCGATGCCGCCCGTGTGGTCGCCGGTATCCCCTGGGAGATCGTCGAGCGCCTGTATGCCTACGACATGGTACTCGAACGCCCCAGCAGCTACGGCGCGGGGCAGGCCGTCACCTACGACCCGACCACGCTCAAGGTGGTGTGGGAACAGACCGTCCTGGGCGCGGGCGCGCGGCTGCTCCTGCACACCTTCTGCGTCGATGTGCTGATGGCGGAGGGGCGCATCACCGGCTTAGTCGTCGCCAGCAAAAAGGGACTCGGCCTGATTACCGGGCGCGTGTTCGTCGATGCCTCCGGCGATGCTGATCTGGTGTGGCGGGGCGGCGCGCCGTTCGAGGCCGCCGGGACAGACGGGCAAACCGCCCAATCGCTGACGACCACGTTCCGCCTGGGCAACGTCGATCACGAACGCGCGAAAACCATGAAGCGCGATGAACTGGTCAGCCGCATGAAGGCCGCCAACCTGTCGGGCGAGTACCGCCTGCCGCGCGAGGAGGGCAGCGTCCACCGTACGCCGCTTGCGGGCGTGGTCGCCACCAACATGACGCGCGTCGCCTATGTCGATGGCACGGATCCGGCAGAACTCACGAAGGCCGAGGTCGAAGGCCGTAAGCAGACGTTAGAGTATACTCGCTTCCTGCGCGAGCAAATTCCCGGCTACGAAAACGCATACTTGATGAACTTCAGCACCCAGATTGGCATCCGCGAGACACGCCGCATCTGGGGCGAATACCGGCTGACGCGCGACGACGTGCTGAACGCGCGCAAGTTTGACGACGCGGTGGCGCAGTGCGGCGCGCCCATAGAGGATCACGGCGCGGGCAACAGCACCCGCTGGGAATACGTGCCGGATGGCGGGACGTATGACATCCCCTACCGCGCGCTGCTGCCGCAGAACGTCGGCAACCTGCTGGTGGCCGGGCGCTGCCTATCCGCCGACCACGACGCCCACGCCTCGGTACGCAGCATGGGGCAGTGCATGGCGATGGGGCAGGCTGCCGGGACGGCGGCGGCGCTGGTGGCGCGTGGGAACACCACGCCGCGCCAACTCGACATCATCACGTTACAGGATCGGCTGCGGGCGGACGGCGCGCTCTTCTCCGGCGCAACCGTTGCGGCAGCAGCCACATAACCGTCAACATGGAATACCTTCTTACTCCCCCTCTCCAT
>Ga0187894_10005672_pt1 | contig 12597 bp, 12 predicted proteins | sample GBC1701081metaG_FD_136650 | JGI IMG/M metagenome (GOLD analysis project Ga0187894, IMG submission 136650) | White microbial mat communities from a lava cave in the Kipuka Kanohina Cave System on the Island of Hawaii, USA - GBC170108-1 metaG ... | reverse complement strand
GGTCGTGCATCACGGCGGTCTCTCGCCAGCCTGGCCGATCTCCTACCGCGATCTCGAGCCGTACTACACGCAAGCGGAGCATCTGTACCAGGTGCACGGCGTACGCGGCGAAGATCCGACCGAGCCGCCGGCGAGTGCGCCGTACCTCTACTCGGCGATCTCGCACGAGCCGCGCCTGCAACAGCTCCACGACGATCTGCTCGAGCTCGGCCATCGGCCGTTCCATCTTCCGGTCGGCGTGTTGCTCGACGAAAAGAACCCGCGTCAGAGCAAGTGCATCCGCTGCGCCACCTGCGACAGCTATCCGTGTCTGCTGCGCGCCAAGTCCGACGCCGAGGTCATCTGCGTCGAGCCGGCGCTCGCCCATCCCAACGTGACGCTGCTGACCAACGCTTACGTCGCGCGTCTCGAGACCTCGGCCTCAGGCCGCGAGGTGAGCCAGGTGCACGTGCAGCGCGACGGCGTCGAGGAGACCTACACCGCCTCGATCGTCGTCGTCTCCTGCGGCGCGATCAATTCGAGCGCTCTGCTGTTGCGCTCGGCCACCGAGCGCAACCCGACCGGTCTCGCCAACAGCTCCGACGTCGTCGGCCGCAACTACATGTGCCACACCAACTCGATGTTCCTGGCGATCTCGCGCGAACCGAACCCGAGCCAGTTCACCAAGACCTTCGGTCTGAACGACTTCTACCACGCGTCGGACGAGTGGGAGTATCCGATGGGCTCGATCCAGTCGCTGTTCAAGATGGATCCCGAGACCCTCGCCGCGGGTGCGCCGCGGCTGACGCCAGGGCTGACGCTCGAGTACTTGGCCAGGCACTCGCTGGACCTTTGGGTGATGTCCGAGGATCTTCCCGACCCGACGAACCGCATCACCCTCGACGACGATGGCAGGATCGTTGTCCGCTACGAGGCGAACAACCTCGAGGCACACGACCGGCTGGTGAAGAAGCTCAAGAGCCTGCTGCACCGGATCGGCTGCGAGGACCATCTCATCCCGCTCTCGCTTCACATCGCCAAGCGGCTGCCGGTCGCCGGCGTCGGGCATCAGAACGGCACCATCCGTTTCGGCCGCGATCCCAAGACCTCGGCCCTCGACGTGAACTGCAAGGCGCACGACCTCGACAACCTCTACGTCGTCGACGGCAGCTTCTTCCCATCGTGCGGCGCGATGAACCCGGCACTGACGATCATGGCCAACGCGCTGCGCGTCGGCGACCACCTCCTCGAGCGTCTGGGCTGATGAGAATCGCGATGACCTTGGCGTGCCAGACGCCTGGAGAGCGGCACTCTGTGCCGCGGCCCTCCACGATGCTCGCCCTCGTCTTCCTACTCTTGTGTTCGGGCCCCAGTGTCGCCGGCGTCGTCGCCGTCGACTCGGTCGGCATCACCGTCGCCGATCTCGATCGCTCGGTCGCCTTCTTCGGCGAGGTGCTGGGCTTCGAGAAGACCGCGGAGGTCGAGGTGACAGGCGAGGCGTACGAGAACCTGCAGGGAGTCTTCGGCGTGCGCATGCGCGTGGCGCGACTGCGCCTGGGCGACGAGTCGATCGAGTTGACCCAGTACCTGGCGCCCGAGGGCCGCCCCGTTCCGGTCGACTCGCGCAGCAACGATCGCTGGTTCCAGCACATCGCGATCATCGTCGGCGACATGGACCGCGCCTATGCCTGGCTGCGCCAGAACAAGGTCCGGCATGCGTCTTCCGGTCCGCAGACACTGCCCAACTGGAATCCCAACGCCGGGGGCATCCGCGCTTTCTACTTCAAGGATCCCGACGGCCACGCTCTCGAGATCCTGCAGTTCCCGCCGGGAAAGGGCGCAAGCAAGTGGCACCAGGAGAGCGATCGCCTCTTCCTTGGCATCGACCACACGGCGATCGTCGTCGCCGACACCGAGGCGAGCCTGCGCTTCTATCGCGACGCGCTCGGCTTCGCCGTCGCCGGACAAAGCGAGAACCACGGCACCGAGCAGGAGCATCTGAACAACGTTGCCGGCGCCCGCCTGCGCATCACCGGCCTGCGAGCCGCAACCGGCCCGGGGATCGAGCTGCTCCAGTATCTCAACCCGAGCGATGGTCGGCCGCTGCCGGCGGATCTGCGCGCCAACGATCTCGCCCATTGGCAAACGCAGGTGCGTGTCGCCGAGGTTGACGCCGCCTCCCTCGAAGCCACCGGATCGAATAGCGTCTCTCGCGGAGTCGTGTCGATCCCCTCCGCCGAGCGCGGCGTTCGTCGCGCGCAGTTGGTGCGCGATCCGGACGGGCACGCCGTCGAGCTGCAGATGTGAGTGGACGCATGGAAACGAAACAGTCGCAGGCGAGCAGCAACCTCCGCAACCGCGTGGCGGTGTCGTTCGTCTTCTTCACCAACGGCGCGATCCTGGCGAGCTGGGTACCGCACATCCCGGCGGTGAAGCGCGCCCACGATCTCGGCGACGCGGCGCTCGGCGCCATTTTGTTGAGCATGGCCGCTGGAGCCGTCAGTGCCCTGAGCATCACCGGTTGGCTGGTCGCGCGTTTCGGTAGCCGGCGAATGACGGGTTGGTCCGCCGTCGGCCTGTGCCTGGCGCTGCCGCTGCCGATCTTCGCCCCGAACTCCATGGTGCTGGCGGCCGCGTTGTTCCTTCTCGGAGCATGCAACGGCGCCCTCGACGTGTCGATGAACTCGCAAGCGGTGGAGGTAGAGAAGCTGCACGGTCGCGCGATCATGTCGTCCTTCCACGGCCTCTTCAGTCTCGGTGGTTTCGTGGGCGCCGGCGTCGCGGCGTGGCTCGAGTGGTTGGGTGTCGGTGAGGGGACGCAGGTGGTCGCGGCGACGATCGCCGGTTTGTCCGTCGTTGCCGCGGCGCTTCGTTTCCTGGTTCCCGCGCCGCCGAGCGGTGGCCGTGCGGCGCCGCTCTTCGTCCGGCCCGACGGCGTGCTGCGCACCCTCGGCCTGCTCGCCTTCGGGGCCCTGCTCGCGGAGGGTTCGATGGCCGATTGGAGCGCCGTCTACCTGCGCGACTCGCTCGGCGGTACGATGCACGTGGCGGCGGTCGGCTTCGCCGCCTTCTCGTTGACGATGATGGTCGGTCGCTTCTGTGGCGACGCGCTCGTCCGGCGTTTCGGCAGCGCGCGCGTACTGCGCGCCTCGGCGCTGCTCGCCGCGGCCGGGCTGAGCATGGCCCTCGTCGTCGGCACGCCGGCGGCGGGGATCACCTGCTGCGGCGCCGTCGGTCTGGGTGTCGCAAACATCTTTCCCATCCTGTTGAGCATGGCCGGCCGCGTCGAGGGCACGGAACCGAGCTTGGCGCTCGCGGCGGTGACGGCGACAGGTTACTTCGGCTTTCTCGCTGGTCCGCCGCTGATCGGCATCGCGGCCGAGCTCACGAGCCTGCGCCTGGCACTCGGGATCGTCGCCGCCTTCTGCGCCCTCATCGCCGCGCACCCGCCGATCGACGGAGCTCGAGCCCTCGAGCGCGGCTCTGTGGCTCGGCGATCGTCCGCAGCAGTCACTCACTAGTTGGTCGCAGCGACGTTGGAGCGCGAGCCTCCGCGTCGCGCTCCACTTGACTCGCGAGACGTGATCGCACTCGGCTCGCCGCGGCTTCGGCCGCCAAACGTCACCCCGCGTTGCCGATCTCGATCCCGGAACAGCTACGAGGTGATTGGTGACGGCGTGGGCGTCTCGGCCGTCGTCGATGGCTGGCGAACGTAGACGCGGACATAGTCGACCAGCATCGGAATGCCGGAGACGGTGTTCGCGGTCGGGCCGCCGCCGAAGGCTTCTGGGAAGCCGCCGCCGATGGCCACGTTCAAGATCAGGAAGAAGCCGTGGTGCGTGGCGTTCCTCCACGTCGTCTCGTCGACTCGATCGGAGTGCAGCGTGAAGAACTTCTCGCTGTCGACATACCAGCGGATCTCCTCGGGCTTGACCCCGAAATCAACCTCGGCGCGATAGGTGTGAAACGATTTCTGACAGCCGGGACATGGAATCTCGCCGCTGCCCAGGCCGCTGAACTCGTTGCAGGGGTTGGGGTCGCCGATTGTGCCGCAGTGCAGCGTGCCGAACTCGGAGCTGCGGCCGTTGATATCTTCGAGGATGTCGATCTCGCCGATGCCGGGCCAGTTGTTGTAGTTGCCGCGGAAGGCGGCGCCGAGCGACCAGAACGCCGGCCAGTAACCCGCGGCCGCGGCGCCGCTGACCTCGGGCTGTTTGATCGAGGCCTCGAGCGCCAGCGCGCCGCCGGCGGGCGCCTCGAAATCCGAACGCTTGGTTTCGATGCGTCCGGACGTCCACTCGAAGTCCTCGCCGCGCAGCGGCTTGATACCGAGATGGCCCTCGCCATCGTGGTAGACGTTGGCGACGTCGTCGGTCATGACCTCGGTCTCGCCCGTACCCCACTTCGGCGGCCCGCCGGGATATCCGGTGCCGATGTCGTAGATCCACTTGTCGCGATCGACGCCAGTACCGGCCATGTCGTCGAACTCATCACTCCATATGAGCTGCCATGTGGGTGAGTTCCCCAAGGGGGGTGATTGCACTTCGTCGCTTCCGTCGCCGCAACCTGCGAACGGAATCAGCAACAGCGCGAGCAGAATCCAACGCGTCAAGCGGCCGCTCAGTCTCGAGCACGGAATCGGCATCGACGAGTTCTAAGCCCGCCGAGGCGCGATCGCAAGGAACGTCCGATCGAAGACGGCGAGAGTATGTGCTCCTCACGCGAAGCTGCGCGGCGAGGGCGATGATGATCCCTGCGCTGCCGGCTCGTTCTCTTCAGGCGGCGGCTTGCTCTTGCACTTGCTCGAGGGTGAGGCCGCGCGTTTCCGGCGCGAACATGAGGACGAGCAGACCGCCGATGATCGGACCGACGGAGACGACGGCAACTGCCGCCGAGAGGGAGACGTCGAAGCGGGCCATCAGCAGGCCCATCAGCGCCGGCGTGACGAACTCGGTCACGCGGCCGAAGAAGTTCGTCGCCCAGCCGTAACCGGTGGCGCGGATCGCGGTGGGAAAGAGCTCGGTGGCGTAGACGTGTGTCGCTGTGATCGCGGCGCTGAAGGCGAAGACGGTGGCGATCATGCAGACATACTGACCGGCGACGGAAGTGATCTGATAGAGGAGGCAGATCGAGATCGCCGCGAGGGTGTAGAGCGTGGCACAGGTGAGTCGCCTGCCGATGCGATCGATCAGGTAGCCGGCGGTGTAGTTGCCGGCGACCCCCCCGCCGTAGCCCCAGAAGACGATGCTGCCGACGAGCGCGGGCGTGAACCCGAGTTGCTCGCGCGCGAAGATGACCCAGTAGGCCACCGACGGCGCGGTGACGACGTATACGCAGTTCCACAGCAGCACCACCATCAGGGTGCGGCGCCGATACTCGGGAAGCCACGGCGTGCGGGCATTGGCGAGCTCGCGCCGCAGCGTGGCGAGAATGCCGGGCGCTTGCGACGATCGATGCACATGCTCCGCCTCGAAGCGGCGGGTTTCGCGCAGGCCGAGGCGCAATGCGAGCACCAGCAGCAACGGCAGGAGGCCGAGGATGTAGAGGACGCGCCAATCGGCGCCGTCGACGGGGCGTCCCATCCAGGTCTGGATCGCGGCGACCGCCGCCATGCCGGCGTCGCGCAGCGCGTTGCTCGCCGGCGCGACGCAATCTCCTGCCGCGACCGAGCCGGAATCGCAGTCGGGTAGAAGGATGTAGGGCTGCAACCTGGCGATGAACATCACTCCGAGCGTGGCGAAGCTGGTGAGGATCGCGATCGCGCGGCCGCGCAGGCGCGCCGGGAACTCCTCGCCGATCATGATCACGGCGAGGCCGTACTCGGCGGTGAGGAAGATGCGCGCCAGCGTCTGCCAGAGCGTGAACTCGCCCTTGGTGACGGCGAAGCCCGAATAGCCGTTCGCGATGGTGAAGCCGACGATGGTGAGCATCATCAGCGAGCGGCGTCCGAAGCGGTCGGCGAGAGCGAGCAGGAAGAACGACGCAATCGCGCCGAGGCGGGTGATGGCGAAGACGAACCCCCAGTCGCTCACGTTGATGCCGAGCGTCTGGCGCACGTCGGGTGCGGCGATGGTGAGCATGGCCGCGTCGAAGCCGTCGAAGAGCGTCGCCGTGGAGAGCAGGGCGAAGAGAAAGATGAGGTAACCGTCGACTCGGTTCACCTCGAGCGCTTCGGTCCGGCGCGGAGCCGACATAGGCCCGCTGCCATAGGCGATCGGGCTGGCGGAGGCAATGGAAAAGTAGCAGCGCGCTCGGCAGTGCGACGCGTGCTTCAGCTGAAGTCGCGCAGCGAGGGCCACGCCTCGCGCAACGGCTGGCGCGGCTGGCGGCAGAGGTAGACGCGCTTGCGGTATTCGGGAAGGCAGTCGTCGCAGCGAACCTGTTCCACCGCCTCGACCGAAGCGAAGAGCGCGCGCAGCTTCTCGTCGGACGGCGCCAACGCCAGCACGACCTCACCGGTGCTCGCACCCGGCCCCCAGAGCCAGTAGTTGTTGTGCGTGCCGATTCCCGGCGGCAGCTCGAGACGTTCGCGGTAGAAGCTCACCGCGGCCGCGTCGGGAAAGGTGAAGCTGAGCACGACGACGCGAGCGCGCTCGTCGGCCGGCAGGGCCGCGAGGGCGCGCGCGACGGCTTCGGCGACCTCTGCCCAACCGAACTGAAGCGCCAGCTGCACCGGCAGGCGACCTTCCTCGAACTCGGTTCGCGGTCGCGATCCGCCGATCGATTGCTCGTAGCGGACGAGGCGATCGGGCGAGAGCAACGGGAGGACGAGCGGCGCCGAAACCGCGGCGACGAGCCCGATGAGCACGAAGGCGACCGCCGGTAGCCAACGCCAACGCCGCCGCCGCGCCAGCGCCTCGAGTCCGACGCCCGCGGCGGCAAAGGCGAGGGGATAGGCCGGGACGAGATAGTAGGGCCGGGCGCTGCCGCTGCCGAGGAGGATCGCGAAGCAGGTGAGGAAGACCACGGCGGCGGCGCGTGCGGCGATCGTCGGCGGTTTGAGCAGACAGAAGATCAACCCGCCGGCGACGAACGGCGCCGCGATCGGGTTCATCGAGCGCACTTGCTCGCGCACGAAAACCAGGGGCGTCTTCGCCACCATCACCTGCGCCATGCCGTTCCTCATGAACTCGAGCGTCGGCCAGTGATTGTTCCACTGCCACGCGAGGTGTGGCGCGATCACCAGCGCGGCGACGAGCATCGCCGCCCACGGCCAGGGCGTCGCGAGCGAGCGGCGCAAAGGCGTCAGCACGATGGCGAGCGAGACGCCGGCGCCGATCCACAGCATGCTGTGCTTGTTGAGCGTGCCCGCGCCGATGACGAATCCGAGCGCCAACCACAGGCGCGCATCGCCGTCGTTCGCGAGGCGCGCGAGCAGCCAGCCGGCGAGGACGGTCAAGCAGAGGTCGACGGCGTTCAAGGAGTAGTAGCCGGTCACGAACAGCGCCGCGGGGGCGACCACCAGCGACAGTGCTGCGAGCCCCTGTGCCGTGCGGCCACCGCCCATCTCGCGCGCCAATGCGCCGGCGAAAAACATGGCGGCAGCGCCGGCGAGCGCCGCCAGCACACGCAGCGAGAGCAGCGAGACGCCGAAGAGCCTGCGCCACGCTGCGAGGAGCGCGATCGACAGCGGCGGATGGTCGACGTAGCCCCAGTCGAGCCTGTCGGCGCAGTCGAGGAAGTACAGCTCGTCCGGAGTGTAGCCGTAGCCCGCGATCGCCACGGCGACGACGTGCAACCCCACAGCGCCGGCCGCGATGGCGACGAGGAGGCCGCGGTGAAGGGGCGGGCGACTCGGCGACGGACCCACGCCGCTCGCCTAGCGCAAGTCGCCCGCCCGCGCAAAAGTAGTAGGGGGCTAGGCGAACCCGTATCTCTCGCTATCGTCGCGCGGTGAGATTCACATCCATCGCGATCCTGCTGGCGGCGAATACGACGTTGACGACGCCGAATCCTCACCCCGATGGACCTCTGGCTTTCGCGCCGGCGGGCGTGGCGCAATGCGCCGCGGGCGGCGAAGAGCTTCGCTCCGGTGAGGTGATCTACCTCGAGCAGGCACCGCTCGGGGGAAGGGGAGTGGCGCTGACTGCGTGCGCCCTCATCGATTCGCCGCCGGGCCGCGTCTGGCAGGTGCTGCGCGATTGCGGCGCGTACGATCGTTTCCTCCCCGGCGTCGATCGGAGTGCGCTGCGCAGCCGCGCCGGCAACGTCGCCGAATGCGAGGCGGTCATCGGGCTGCCGTTTCCGCTCGGTGAGTGGGTGTCGGTCGAGCGCGCCGTCGAGAGCGAAACAGCGGGCGGAGGCTTCGAGCGGCGCTGGAGTCTCGAACGAGGCACGTATCGCCGGTTGGAGGGGTTGTAGACAGTGGTGCCGTGGGATGGCGACGGGGCGCGCACCCTGCTCGTCTACCAGCTCGACATGGACCCCGACACAGTGGTTCCCGACTTCCTCCTTCGGCGCGCCCAGTCGGCGGCGGCGCCGAAGGTGTTCGAGGCGATCCGCCGGCGTGTGCGCGAGTGCGGCGAGTCGCGCGCCGATGCCCTGTGCCGGAGCGACTGATGCACCCGCAACAGATCGCACTCATTCTGCTGAACGTCGCCGGCGGCGCCGCGGTCCTCGCCAGCTACGCGTGGGGCATGGCGCATCCCGACGCCGGCGCTCGCCTCTGGGGTGGAGTGCCCGAGACCTGGAAGCCGCTCTACACCCTGTCGATGGCCCTCGCCGCGCTCGGCTACTTCCCGTTCACGATTCTCATCGGCTTCCGCCTCGACCCGGCACGAGTGCGGATCGCTCGCCAATTCGGCTTCGGCGTCTTCCTCGCTCTCTACACCTCGGTGCTGGTGCCGTCGGCGCTATGGCTGCCGCTCACCTTCGCGATGATCGCCTCTCCCGGCGCGATTCTCTGGCTGGCGATTCGCGTCGTCCTGTTCGCTGTCGCCGGGGGCTCCGTCGGTATTCTCGTGGCGCTCCTGCGGCTCTCGCCGCGCCCGCGCGGATGGCTGTTCCCTCTCGCCCTCGCCGGCTGCGCCGCGTTCTGCGTACAAACGGCGCTCCTCGACGCGTTCGTGTGGCCGGCCTATTGGTGAATGGACCGACTGAGGACTGAGGTCGGAGATTGAGGACTGGGTCCCCCATCAACGCCGATCCAGCCTGGCTTCCGCCGCGCCGCGATGCCAGGATCCGGGGCGCGAAGGAGGAGACAATGATCACCGATCCGCAGAGCGGCACTCGCATCGACGAGGTCGCGGACGGCATTTACCGCATCAGCACGCCGGTCTCGGCGGAGGTCGTACCAGGCGGGTTTACCTTCAATCAGTATCTCGTCGTCGACGACGAGCCACTGCTGTTCCACACCGGGCAGCATCGCCTGTTCCCCTCGGTGAGCGGCGCGATCGCGCGTGTGATGCCGGTCGAGTCGCTCCGCTACGTCGGGCTCTCGCACTACGAAGCCGACGAGTGCGGCGCGCTCAACGATTTCCTCGCGGTGGCGCCGCGCGCGGTTGCGGTGTGCAGCCAGGTCGCGGCGATGACGTCGGTGGACGAGACCGCGCCGCGCCCGGCGCGTGCGCTCGCCGACGGCGATTTACTTCGCCTCGGGCGTCACTCGGTGCGCTGGTTCGACACGCCGCACGTGCCGCACGGTTGGGAGTGCGGATTCCTGTTCGAGGCGTCGACGTCGACGCTCCTCTGCGGCGACCTCTTCACCCAGTTCGGCGACAACCCCGAACCGCTGACCGAAGCGGACATCCTCGGGCCGAGCGAAGCCAGCCGCGCGGTGATGGACTACTACGCCCACGCGCCGCACACGCGTTCCGTCCTCGAGCGCCTCGCGGCAGAGAAGCCGAAGACGCTCGCGTGCATGCACGGCAGCGCTTTTCGCGGCGATGGGGCGGCGCTCCTCCGCGGCCTCGCCGACGCCTTGGAGAAGCGCTGAGCATGCGGCCGCCATGCAGTCATGACTCATGAAGTCATGACTGAGGACTGAGGACTCACGCATCGCGTCGAAAGACGGCGCGAAAGCGGCGTACGGGCGGGTCCTCATGGTCGAAGAAATCTCCGAAATCGGCCAGCCGTAGCGCGCTGGTTGCGATGGCCTCGACTTCGGCGCGGGTGAGCGGCCACGGCATCTCGCCCTCGGGCTCGTGTGGTTCGCGCCCGCGCGCGACCACGAGAAGCGCGCCTCCAGGTGCAACGCAGCGGCGCAACGCCTCGATTGCCTGGGCCCGCGCCGGCGGCGGCAGAACTTGGAGCGTGTAACACTCGACGACGAGATCGAAAGCGGCGGTGAACTCGCCTGGCAGCCGCAAGAGGTCCTCGACGCGGTAGTCGACCGGACTCTGCGGAGAGCGGCGGCGTGCGGTCTCGACGGCACTCTTCGATACGTCGAAGGCGACGACGCGAAAACCGCGGCGGGCGAGATTCTCGGCAGTGTCGCCGAGGCCGCAGCCGACGTCGAGCAAGCGGCCCGGCGGCGGCGCTTCGCGATCGAACCACTCGACGACGTGCGGATTGGCGGCGAGATCAGCCCAGGGCACGATTGCATCGCCATTGTCGGCCTCGGCGTAGAGTCGTTCGAACCAGCCGACGGCATCACCGCGACGAATCGACTCCTGCGCCAGCGCGCGGGCTCGCGTCCGATCGGGCATAGCGCTCATCTAGCAGGGGCAAGAGAGCAGAAGCCAGGAGCCAGGAGCCAGGAGCCAGGAGCCAGAAGCCAGGAGCCAGAGGATCTCGAGGTCCTACTCCGGCGAAGTTGACGGCGCGTCGCCGTTGCCATACGGGACGCGCATGAAGTCCGCGACGCTCCTGGCGCTCGCCGGCATTGCGGTGCTTGCCGGATGTCAGTCACCGAGCGACGTGGTCGTCCGGCAGAAGACGTCGACCACGGGCATGGTCGAGCGCGAGACGCAGTCGACGCAATACTGGACCAGCGAGATGATGATCGTCGACGATGACAGCAATCGCATCATCATCGACTTCGCCGGCGAGCGGCTGACCGCAGCCGACAAGCAGAAGAAGACCTACAACGTCGTCAGCTTCAACCAGATGCGAGCCGCGATGGACCAGGCGCGCGCGCGCATGGCGCAGGAGTCTGGCGGTCTCGGGCCGGACGCCAAGGCGGCGCTCAGCGGCATGGGCGAGCCGATCGGCGCCGAGGGCATCGTCGACGTCAAGCCGACGGGAAAGCGCGAGAAGATCGCCGGCTACGACGCCGAAGAATACAGCTTCGTCGGCAGCGCCGTGAGCGGCACTCTCTGGGTCAGCAAGGATCTACCCCTGCCGCTCGGCAAGAAAGCCAAGGAGGCCTACATCGCCTCGACCGCGGGAATGCGCGCGCCGGGGCGGCAGTTCGCGCTGGCGATGGTGGAGACGAACGGTATCCCTTTGCGGACGGCGATGAACGTCGCTCTCGGCCCGAACGGAACCACCACCACCAACGAAGTGACCGAAGTACGCCGCGAGCCACCGCCGCCCGAAATGCGACGAGTACCGGAAGACTTCGCTCCCGCGGCGCCGGCCCCCCCGGCTAGCGTCGAGCCGCCGAATCCGGCTCCCTAATTCCCGTCCTGGGCGCAGGATCCCTGACCCGGAACCTGCAGATCCTGACTCTTCGTCTTCTCGAGGCACTTCTTGGTGCCCACCATGGCGGCGCTGAAGGCGTTCTCTGCCTTGACGGTGAAGTTGGCGTTGCCGCCGCTGCACTGCACGCACCAGGTCTTGCCGGCGAGCTTTTGCTTGTTCTCGGCATTCGTGCGGATCTCGTCGTAACGCTTCGCTGTGACCGGCAGGGCGACGTTGATGTCGTTCATGCCGGGGATGTCGGAGTCGGTAACTTGATTGACGCCGCCCATGAGTCCGAGCACCGCCTTGTAGTCTTCGTTCGACATGCCGAGGCGGAGGATCACGTTGCCGCCGTCGCCGTCTGGCTTCACCTTCAACATCAGCGCGTCGGCCACGCCCGCGCCGAGGATCCACATCGTCGCTGCCAAGAGCAGTGTGCGTTTCACGTTCGTCCCCCTTGTCAGTGAAATCGTCTCATTCCGTCGGCGCCGCGCGCTCTAGCACAGGAGCACCCGCGGCCGCCAACCACGGCTCAGTCCTCAGCCCTCCGTCCAAGACTCATCGTCCCCTCCACACCGGCCGGCGCTTCTCCTTGAACGCGGCGATGCCCTCCTTCGCGTCGTCGCTCATGAAGACGCTCGCCGAGTAGCTCATCTCGTTGTCGAGCGCCGCCTCGAGGTCGAGGAAGGTGCTCTTCTTCGCCGACTCCTTGCACGCGCGCACGGCGAGCGGCCCGTTGAGGCAGATGGTCGCGGCCCACTCGCGCGCCTTCGCCATCACCTGGTCGCGCGGCACCACCGCGTTCACCAGGCCCATCTCGTAGGCGCGCGCGGGTGTGATTCGGTCGGCGAGCAGCAACACTTCCATCGCATTGCACCACGAGAGCTGGCGCACGCTGTGCACGGTGGAACCGCCGCCGGGGAAGAGCCCGCGGCGCGGCTCGGCAAGCTGCAGCCAGGCGGCGTCGCTGATGACGCGCAGGTCGGTGTTCCACATCATCTCGAGGCCGCCGGCGGCGACGATGCCGTTGATGGCGGCGATGACGGGTTTGTAGAG
>Ga0187894_10005671_pt1 | contig 12598 bp, 6 predicted proteins | sample GBC1701081metaG_FD_136650 | JGI IMG/M metagenome (GOLD analysis project Ga0187894, IMG submission 136650) | White microbial mat communities from a lava cave in the Kipuka Kanohina Cave System on the Island of Hawaii, USA - GBC170108-1 metaG ... | reverse complement strand
GATCGTCGAATCCTTCGGCCTCGCCAAGACGCTTGGCAAGACACCGGTGCAGGCGGCCGACCGCCCCGGCTTCATCGCCAACCGCGTGGCGCGGCCCTTCTATCTCGAATCGCTCTGGATGCTCAATCGCGGCTGGACCGACGTGGCGACGCTGGATGCCGCGGTTCGCGCCTCCCATTTTCCGATGGGTCCGTTTGAACTGCTCGACCTGATCGGGCTGGACGTCAATATCGCCGTGACCCGCAGTGTCTGGGAAGGATTCGGCAAGCCGGACCGATTCGCCCCCAACGAGATTCAGGAAAAACTCGTCGCCGAAGGGCGGCATGGCCGCAAGACGAAGCGCGGCTTCTATGACTATTCGTCGGAGCCGCCGCACGTCGCATTCGAAGTTCCCGTCAAGGGTGTTCCCGCCGAGCTGCTGAACAACGCCGCGTTTCGTTCCTTCTGCGAGACGCTCGACCGCAAGCCCGATGCGGGCGCCTATCTCTTCGCGCGGATCATCACCGCCGTCATCAACGAAGCCGCGGTGTGCGCAGGCGAGAAAACCGCCAAGCCGCGCGACGTCGATCTCGCGATGACGCTCGGCCTGCGCTATCCCGAGGGACCGATGATGCTCGCGGATCGCGCCGGGCTGGATGTCGTGCTCGAACTGATGAAGAGCTTTAACGCCGACAGTCCGGCAGGCCGGCACGTTCCCGCTCCGCTGCTGCTGGAGAAGGTGAAGATCGGCGAGCTAGGCGAGAAATCCGCCGCCGGCTTCCTGTGGCACAGCCTGTAAGAATTGTGGTCCCCATCCACGCGAGCACGACCTCGCAATCATCGAATCGGTCGGGGGCCCTTTCATGCTGATCGCTCACAAGACGGTCTACGTCATTCTTGCTTTCGCCGCGGTGGGATGCTTTTTAGGCGGACTGGGATCGCTGGCGGCATCCTTCCGGCATCGACTGCCAGACATCAGTTGGGCGTGGGTGTTCCGGTCATTCCTGTCGCGTCACAATTTCACGGAACGCGGTCGGAAGCTTCGGGCGCGCGGCTGGCGGCTGCTGCTCCTGTCGATTCTGGCGTTCGGCCTGACCAACCTCTACCGCAATCGCGTCAGCCACTGGCCCCCCCTTCCGCACAAAAAGGAAGTCAAAAAGGTCGACGACGACATCGGCGAGTGAACACTAGAATGCCCCACGGTCCACGCCGAACCGGGAGCAGACACCATGCGCACCGCAGTCCTGATCGACGGCATCCGCACGCCCATCGGCCGCTATCGCGGGGCGCTCTCCGCCGTGCGGCCGGATGATCTCGGTGCGCTGGCGATCAAGGCGCTGGTCGAACGAACCCGGATCGATCCCGGCCTGATCGACGACGTCTACTGGGGAGCGGCCAACCAGGCGGGCGAGGACAATCGAAATGCCGCCCGCATGGCGGTGCTGCTGGCGGGATTGCCGGAAAACGTTCCCGGCTGCACCGTGAACCGTCTCTGCGCGAGCGGTCTGGAGGCGGTCTGCGTCGCGGCGCGGATGATCGAGGCGGGACAGGGCGACGTTTTCATCGCCGGCGGCTGCGAGAGCATGAGCCGCGCGCCCTGGGTTCTGCCCAAGCCCGAGGAAGTGCTCGGTCGCGGGAACCAGACGCTATACGACACGACGCTCGGCTGGCGCATGACCAATCCGCGGATGGCGAAGCTGCATCACCCCTTCAGCATGGGCGAGACCGCGGAAAACGTCGCCGAACAGAATCGCATCTCACGCGAAGATCAGGATCGTTTCGCGCTGGCGAGCCAGCAGAAGGCGTGCGCCGCGATCCGTTCCGGCCGATTCGCCGAGGAGATCGTTCCGGTTTCCGTCCCACCCCCTTCCGGCAAGGGCGAGCCGACGCTGGTCAAGGATGACGAGCATCCGCGGGCCGACACGACGCTCGAAGGGCTGGCCAAGTTGCGGCCTGCGTTCCGCGAAGGCGGTACGGTGACGGCGGGTAACAGTTCCGGATTGAATGACGGCGCAGCGGCCGTGCTCGTCATGGAGGCTGCAACGGCCGCCCGGCTGGGGCTCAAGCCGCGCGCGATTGCCCGCGCTTCCGCCTCGGCGGGGGTCGATCCGGCGTGCATGGGACTGGGGCCGATCCCCGCGACGCAAAAGGCGCTGTCGCGACAGGGCTGGAAGGTCGGCGACCTGGACCTGATCGAACTGAATGAGGCATTTGCCGCGCAGGTGCTGGCCTGCATTCGGGCGCTGGGGCTTCCGGCGGAACGGGTGAACGTCAACGGCGGCGCGATTGCGCTCGGTCATCCGCTCGGATGCAGCGGCGCGCGGCTGGTCACCACGCTGCTGCATGAGATGCCGCGGCGCAACGCCCGCAAGGCACTCGCGACGCTCTGCGTCGGCGTCGGGCAGGGGTTGTCGCTGCTTCTCGAGCGCGAATAGTCCGGACGTCGCGGATGGATCGCGACGCAGCCACGCTTCAGCGTGCCGCGTTCCTGCGATGTCTCCATCAGGAGCCCGCGCCGGCTCGTGCGCGATCCGTGCCGCGGCGCTTCGGTTCAGATGGATTCGGGTTTTCGAGGGCCCGGCCGACCAGCCCGTGAAGCTCCGGCCGCCGCGCCTCCTCACCCGTTCGGATGATCATCTGCAGTGTGTCCGACCCGGCCGGCGTTCCGCGCTGCAACTGCCCATCGACGCCGGCATCGGTCAGGTCGGTGGTCGCCAGCCGGCCCGGCGCGGTCAGCAGTTCCAACTGCAGCCCATGCAGACTGTTCGTCCGCAACCAGCCGATCATGCGCCCCTGAAGCGATAGCTCCAGTCGCGAGCGGTGGCCCCAGTCCACGCTCAATCCCGGCAAGGTTCGGCCGAGCCGCCCGAGCAGGTCGATCAACGTGCCGGGCTTCCATTGCACCTCGCGGCCTGGCGGAAGCGTCTTCTGCCCCAGGTGCCATGCGCGACCATCAGCGCGCCATGGCTCGGCGGCGGCTCCCTTGCCCGGTGCGGCCGGCGTCACATTCTTGAAATAGGCCTGAACAGCCTGCGCGATGAGTCGCCGCATCGCGGGCGTATCCGTCTCCGGCAGGTCATGCAACTGGACGCGCACGTTTTCCATGTCGCCCGCGACCGAGCGGACATAAAGCCGCGGCTCACCGCTGTAGACCGGCAGGTCGTTGCGGTCGTCGAGCGTGCGCAGCTTGAGACGGCGGATCAGGTCGGCGGCATCGAAGGTGCCGCGCGGCACGCGGAAGGAGACATCGAGCAGCCACTGGCCGCCGGTCAGCGCGTGCATGAACCAGGCGGCCCCGCCGGTGCGACTTTTCGCCCCGCCCGCCGCGCGGATCTCGACGCAGGCGCGGTCGTTCCAATCCGTCGGCGCGAAGCGATCCCCGCCGAGTTTCTCGACCTGTTCGACGATGAACTCGAGCACGTCCGACTTCCACTTGACGGGTTCGCCGTTGCGGCTCGGACGCATTTCGAGGTGCCAGCGGCGGCCGTCACGCTCCCATGGCATGCGCTCGGCTTCCTCGCCCCACAGTTCGAGGGGAGTCTCCGACGCGCGCTGGAGTCGCTCGCGCTCCGCCTTCACCGGCTCATAGCGCGGACGTTCGATGCGCGGACCGGCTTTCAGAACCGGGGCGAGCGCGCGGCCCGTATGCGAATCCCGGCTGGCGGCGATGGTTTCGGGCGGACCTTCGGCGACGATTCGGCCCCCCGCCCCGCCCGCCTCCGGCCCCAGGTCGATGACCCAATCGGCCGTCTTGATCACTTCCAGATTGTGCTCGATGCAAATCACGCTGTTGCCCAGATCAACCAGCCGGTGGAGCACTTCGAGCAGCTTGCGGAGATCATCGACGTGCAATCCGGTGGTGGGCTCATCGAGCACGTAGAGCGTCCGCCCCGTCGCGGCGCGCCCCAGCTCGCCCGCCAGCTTGACGCGCTGCGCCTCGCCGCCGGAGAGCGTGGGAGCGGACTGTCCCAGCGGCAGGTAGCCCAGGCCGACGTCGACGAGCGTCTGGAGGATTCGCTTCGCCCGCGGAATCGATTCAAAGAGCGCCATCGCCGTCGCGGCGTTCATTGCAAGCACATCGGCGATATTGCGGCCGCGAAATCGCACGTCGAGCGTCTCGCGGTTGAAGCGCTGACCGCGGCAGGTTTCGCACTCCACCCAGACGTCGGGAAGGAAGTGCATCTCGTGCCGCACCTGACCGAGTCCTTCGCAGGCGTCGCAGCGGCCGCCGGGTCGATTGAAACTGAAGCGGTTGGCGGTGTAGCCGCGCACCTTGCTGTCGGGCAGCCGCGCGAAAATCTCGCGGATGATGTCGAACAGACCGGTGTAGGTGGCGGCGTTTGAAAGGGGAGAATTCCCGATCGGCGACTGGTCGACCAGGATGACCTTGTCGAGCTTGTTCAAGCCGCGAATCTCCTCGTGGGCGCCGAGGACCTCCTGTGCCCGGGACAACTGCTGCGCCGCGGCAGGATAGAGCACGTCGATGATGAGCGAACTCTTGCCACTCCCCGAGACGCCGGTGACGCAGACGAATCTCCCCAGTGGAATCACAGCGTCAACGCCTGCGAGATTGTGGTGGCGCGCGCCGACGATCGTGATTCGCTCGTCCGGCGCGACCGGTCCGCGCCGATTCGCCGGCACGCCGACTGCCTCGCGCCCGGAGAGATAACGGCCGGTGAGCGATTCGGGCGACTTGCGAAGCCTGGCGGGCGCGCCCTCGCCGACGAGCCGCCCGCCTTCGCGTCCCGCGCCGGGGCCGAAGTCGAGCACATGGTCGGCGGCCTCGATGACCTCGCGGTCATGCTCCACCATGAGCAACGTATTCCCGAGATCGCGCAGCCGATGGAGCGCCGCGATGAGGCGGCCGTTGTCGCGCGGGTGCAGGCCGATGGTCGGCTCGTCCAGAACATATAGAACGCCGGTCAGGCCGCTGCCGACCTGAGACGCCAACCGGATGCGCTGGCTCTCTCCGCCGGAAAGCGTCGGCGCCGCGCGGGCCAGCGAGAGGTAGCCCAGACCCACATCGAGCAGGAATCGCAGCCGGGCGCGAATTTCTCGCAATACTTCACCCGCGATGCGAGCGCGGCGGGCGTCCAGCTTGAGGCCGTCAAAAAATCGGGCGGCCGCTTCCAGCGGCTGCGACGCCACCTCGATGATGGTCTGCCCTTCCAGTCGCACGCAGGCAGGCTCGCGACGCAATCGGCCGCCGCCGCACTGTTCGCAGGGAACCTCGGTCACGAGGCTGTCGAGCCGCATCCGGTACTGCCAGGAGGCACGCGTCGCTTCGTTGATCGCGGGAAAGAATCCCTTGAACTGCACGCGGAACTCGAAGGGCTGTCGCGACGGCTTCGAGCCTTCTTCGTCCCCCGCGCCGACGGAACCGCGAACCGAAATCCAGTCGTCGCCGGTCCCGAAGAGAATCTTGTGCTGATGAGCGGGCGCGAGATCGCACCAGGGGGTGCGAGGGTCGAAGCCGATCTGTTTGGCGAGCGCCTCCAGCAGCGGCCGGAGCATCGGCCGCTTGTCGACCGCCGGGATTCCCGCGAGTGCCCCCTCCAGCAATGAGCGGCGCGGGCAGGCCGCCACCGCATCCGCGCGCGTTCCGCGCTGAAGTCCCAATCCCTCACAGGATTCGCACCAGCCAAGCCGGCTGTTGAAGGAAAAATGGTTGGGAGTCAGTTCTTCATAAGCCGTACCGCAGGTGTCGCAGGAGAGATGCTGCGAAAGACGCATCTCGCGGCCGCCGCGTATGTCGCTGTCGTCGCCCTCCGCCGCGCGGGCCGCGTCGCCTTCGAGCACGACTGCGATCATGACGCCCCGGCCGACGGCAAGGCAGGTCTCGATACTGTCCGTGAGCCGTCCGCGCTGGGCGGCGCGCACCACGGCCCGATCGATCACCAGTTGCACGGCATGTCGACGCCGGTCGTCGGCGGGGACTTTGCCTTCCAGCGGATGGACGCGACCGTCAATGCGCACCCGCGCGAAACCCGACGTACGGTATCGCTCGAACAGCTCCGCATAGCTCTCTCCGGGCGAGCGTTCGATCGGCGCGCAGAGCAGAACGCGCGTCCCTTCCGGCAGCGCGAGAATCCGGAAGGCCACTTCGTCGCGCGTCGCCGCCCCCACCGCCGTTCCGCATCGCGGACAGTGCGGCACGCCCACGCGGGCCCAGAGCACGCGCATGTAGTCGTAGATCTCGGTGACCGTCCCGACGGTCGAGCGCGGACTGCGCGACGCGGATTTCTGCTCGATGGCGATCGCCGGGGACAGCCCGTAGATGTGATCGACGCGCGGCTTCTGCAACTGACCGAGGAACTGCCGGGCGTAGGAGGAGAGCGATTCGACGTAGCGGCGGTGTCCCTCGGTATAGACCGTGTCGATCGCGAAGCTGGATTTGCCCGAGCCGGAAGGTCCGCTGCATACGGTCATGGCGTTGCGCGGCACGTCGACCGTCACGTCGTGCAGGTTGTGCTCCCGCGCACCGATGACGCGGATGACTTCCACCGGCGGCGCAACGCCCGCAGGCTTTCTCAGCTTCTTCGCAGCGGTCTTGCGCGAGGCGGGGATTGGTTTGGAGCCACTCCGTTTGATCGAAAGAAGCGGCCGCAACGCCTGCCCGGTGTATGAGGCATCCACCGCCGCAACCTGTTCGGGCGTTCCTTCCGCGACGATGCGACCGCCCGCCGCGCCGCCTTCGGGCCCCAGATCAATGACCCAGTCGGCCGTCTTGATCACGTCGAGGTGATGCTCGATCACCATCACGGTGTTGCCCGCGTTCACAAATCCGTGCAGCACGTCGAGCAGTCGCCGCACGTCCTCGAAGTGCAGGCCGGTGGTCGGTTCGTCGAGCAGGTAGAGCGTCCGCCCGGTCGAGCGGCGCACCAGTTCGCGGGCGAGCTTGATCCGCTGGGCCTCTCCGCCGGAAAGGGTCGTGCTGGACTGGCCGAGCTTCAGGTAGTCCAGCCCCACGTCATGCAATGTTCGCAGCGCGGCGGCGATGTGGGGAATATTCTCAAAATGGGTCAGCGCCTCCTGCACATCCATGTCCAGCACGTCTGAGATGCTCTTGCCGCGGAATCGGACCGCCAGCGTGTCGCGGCTGAAGCGGCGGCCTTCACAGATCGGGCAGGTCACCCAGACATCCGCGAGAAAATCCATCTCGACGCGATTGGCCCCATGTCCCTCGCAGGCCTCGCAGCGGCCGCCGCCCGACGCGGCCGCCCCGCCACGCTTGTTCCGCTTCGAATCGGCTCCGCCTTCGCCCGAGGCGGGAACGTTGAAACTGAACCGACCCGGCGCGTAGCCGCGCACCTTGCTCTCCGGCAACTCCGCGAAGAGGTCGCGGATCTCGTCGAATACCTTGATGTAGGTGGCGGGATTGGAACGCGGCGTTCGGCCGATGGGCGACTGGTCGATTGCGATGATCTTGTCCAGATGCTCCTTGCCTTCGATCGCGCGGTGGCGCCCCGGCTGCGTGGCCTCCGCGCCGTTGAGGTCGCGGGCCAATTGTTCGTAAAGGATTTCATTGACGAGCGAGGACTTGCCCGATCCGGAGACACCGGTGACACAGATGAAGCGTCCGAGCGGAATCGCGACGTCGATTTCCTTGAGATTGTTCTGGGCCGCGCCGCGCACGACCAGCCAGGGAGGCGCGGCATCCCTCTCCGCGGCGGCAGCCGTGACGGCACCCGGTTCCTTGATCCCTGATCTTGCCACGCTTCCTCGATCCCTACGGATCAGACGCCCGCCTGCCGGGCCAATTCTTCCAGGTCTGCCTCAACGTCCAGATAGACCGCCCAGGCTCGAAGATAGCCCCAATCGAGCCGCGGTCCCTGATTGCGAACCACCGAGAGGCAGTTGTTCCATTGCTTCTGCGAGCGGGATTCGCGCCGCCACTGCAATTTCATGAGGATCACATCCTCGGGCGTGACGAACCAGAATGGCGGCTGGCCCGCGCCGAACGAGACGCGCTGCCGCCGCTGCATCACGGAGTCGTAGTAGGCGTCGGGTTTCAACACGCTCAGGCCGACCTTGAGACCTGTCGCCATGTCCACCAGGTTGGACATCGTGGCTCCGCGCGCCGCCGCGGTCATGGCCTCCTCGCTGCGATAGAACCGTTGCGGCAGGGCAGCGGTCAGTGCCGCGGCCTGCTCGCCGGTCATTCGCACGCACACATCCACATCCTGACTCATGAGCGGCTCGCCGTGAACGGCGCTCGCCATTGAACCGGTAATGGCGTAAGGGATTTGCAGGCGATCCAATACAACAGTGACGCTGTCGAGCACATCGATGAATGGATCATTCATGCTCGACCCTTCCCTGCCGCCCCTGCCGCAGCCGAATTCCCAGGTTCATCAGGTCCGCTGTCGCCCGGGCGCGCTGGGCCGTCGTCATGGCCTGGGCAATGAATTGCTGAATCAACCGGTCCCGTTCGGCGTCGGTCATCTTGCGCAGCCGCTCATTCATGAGGTCAGCCGTGCGGCGCGCCTGCTGAATCAGCTTCAGATCGCTCATCGTGATCGTCGCGCCTTCGTACCGGGCGGCGCCATGACCGGACGCCGCGCGGGCGGAATCGCAATTTCGCGCTCGCCGCGCAGATAAGCGCCGGTCAGCGAACGTTCCTGCCGCGTCACGTGGTCAAGAGATCCTTCCGCCACCACGTCGCCTCCGCGAACGCCGGGGCCGGGACCGAAATCGACCAGATAGTCCGCCTCGCGCATCGTCTCTTCGTCGTGCTCGACGACCAGAACGGTATTGCCCATATCGCGCAGCGATTTCAGGGCGTGCAGTAACCTCCGGTTGTCGCGCGGGTGCAGTCCGATCGACGGCTCGTCCAATACGTAGAGCACTCCCGCCAGCCCGCTGCCGATCTGGCCCGCCAGTCGGATGCGTTGCGCCTCCCCGCCCGAGAGCGTCGGCGCGGAGCGGTCGAGCGAGAGATAGTGCAGGCCGACGTCCATCAGAAACTGGAGCCGCGTCCGCACTTCCTTGAGCACTTCCCCCGCGATCTCCTGCTGCACCGGCGTCAGCGCCAGGCGGCCGATGTGGCCGAGCACCTCGGCGACCGGCAGCGCACAGAGTTCGTGTAGTCCTGCCTGAGAAGAATTGCCGCCTCCCACGGCGCGGCGCTGCCGTTCAGGCGTTCCGGAATCAGACGCAGCAAAAGGAAGCCGCACGGCACGGGCCTGGGCATTCAACCGCGCTCCGCCACATTCCGAGCAGGTGCCGCGGCGCATGAATTTTTCGTAGTAGCCCCGGACGAAGGCAGCGCCGGCCTTTCGATATTTCTCGCGCAGTTCCGCCACCACTCCCTCAAAAGTGTCACCATGTTTCCAGACGCCTCGCGACCAGCGCCACTCGAACGTGATGTGGGCGTCGCCGGTTCCAAAGAGCATCGCGTGGCGGGCATCCTTCGGCAGGTCGCGCCAGGGACGTTCGAGGTCGATGCCGAGATGTTTCGCCACGCCCTTGTAGATGTGACGCCGCCAGCGGCCGGGTTTCGTGCGCATCGCCGCAACGCAGGGGGCGAAAAAATTCTTCGAGTCATCCGGCACGAGCAGGTCGGAGTCGAAATCGAACATTTCGCCCAGCCCGTCGCAGCGCAGGCACATTCCCATCGGGGAGTTGAATGAAAAGGTCTGCGGCGTCGGCGGTTCGTAGGAAAGATCGCAATCGGTGCAGGCGTAGCGCGATGAGAAGATTCGCTCTGTCACGGCTCCCTTCGCGGACCGGGTCGCCGTGCGCTCCGCGTCATCCCCGTCGCGGGGCTCGGCCGGCACGATCACCAGTGTCTCCTGCCCGACGCGCAAGCCCGTCTCGACCGCCTCGGCCAGCCGGGTGCGATCGCTCGCGCGAACCGCGATGCGGTCGACCACCACCTCAATGTCGTGCCGCTTGTTCTTTTCAAGCGAGGCATCGGAGCGCAGTTCGACCCACCGTCCGTCCACGCGGGCGCGGACGAATCCGCTGCGGAGCAGGTCGGCGAAGAGGTCGCGGAACTCGCCCTTCTGCCCCCGGGCCACGGGAGCCAGCACGCTGACCCGCTGTCCCTCGAATCCGGCAAGAATCCCGCCGACGATCTGCTCGCGCGTCTGTGCCGTGATCGGCCTGCCGCAGCGCGTGCAATGCTGAACGCCGACGCGGGCGTAGAGCACCCGCAGAAAATCGTGGATCGCGGTGATCGTGCCGACGGTCGAACGGGGGTTCTGCCCGGCGGTCTTCTGCTGAATCGCGATGGAGGGAGAGAGACCGGTGATCAGGTCGCAGTCGGGCTTTTCGATCTGGCCGAGGAATTGCCTCGCGTACGAGGAAAGCGACTCGACGTAACGGCGCTGTCCCTCGGCGTAGAGCGTGTCGAATGCGAGCGAACTCTTGCCGCTGCCGGAAACGCCGGTGAAGCAGATCAGCGCGTTGCGCGGCAATTTCAACGAGACGTTGCGCAGGTTGTGAACCCGCGCGCCCCGGATGTCGATGTGAGTGGGCTCCATCCGCCGACGCCGCCTTTCCCGTCCCGTAGTTTAGTGCCTGCTATCAGCGACCGCCCGCCGTCGCCGGCCTGCCATCGGAGGGACGATGCGGCGTGACCGTGGGAGGCCCGCCGGCGAATTGCACGCAGACCGCGCCGCACTCGGCGGTGTTGTAATAGAGACGATCGCCGATGCCGCGCCACAGCCGTTCGTCGGTCTCCCGGTCGCGCTGCCCACAGGAACGGATGACGGTCGGCGGATCGACCGCCTCCACGAAGGCCGGCAGCGTCGCCGGCCGGGCGCTGCCGTGGTGCGGAAGCAGAAGGACGTCGGCTCTCAGGTCCACTCCGGAATTCAGGAGCGCCCCCTGCGCGGCATCGACGATGTCGCCGGTCAGCAGAATCGAACGATCGTCGCAGGTAATCCGCAGCACCGTGGAGGCATCGTTGTCCGCCAGCGAGCCGGGGCGCGTGTCGTCGGGCGGCCAGAGACGCTCGATCTGAACGCGCGGATCGGGACTGGCCAGCATCCCGCAGGCCGTGCGATGGAGCGGGATGGCCGACGCCGAGACCTGCTGCAGGAACCAGGCGTCCGAACCGGTCGCCGCCGCGACATCCGGAAACGCTTGATTCAGACGGACATCGCCGATCTTCATCTGCCCTGCAACGCCGGGCAGCGCGCCGAAATGGTCGAAATCGGGATGAGAGATGTCGGCGGCCTCAAGCCGGGCGATTCGCCGGCCGCGCAGGAAGGGGCAGATGACCGATCGAGCCGCGTCAAAGTTACTGCGGGTTCCGAGGTCGCACGCCAGCGCCTTGCCGTTGGGAAATTCGACGATCACCGCGTTTCCGTCGCCGACGGCGAGGACCCAGACCCTCAGCGAGCCGTCGCCCGTGCGCGGCGGCGGAATGAAAAGCGGAATCAGCATGAGTGAAGCGACGACGCTCGCGGCCGCCCGCCATCGTCGCCGGGGAAGCAGGACGCAGGCCGCCCAGAGCGCGTAGTAGACCAGCAGCCAGATTATCGAAGGAGCAAAAACGTCGGCCTGACTGCCGGGAAGTTTCGCGAGCGCCCGCGCCAGGTCGGCCAGCCAGTTCGTCGGTGCTTGCAGAATCAGCGCCGCGACCGCTCCCGCGCTGGGCCATATCGCCGACAGCAGAAGCTTCACAAATCCCAGCAGCGTGACGATGCAGACGAGCGGCGTCATCAGCAGCGAACTGAACCATCCCAGAAGTCCCGCGCGGCCGAAGTGCCAGGCGGTGATCGGCGCGGCGGCCGCCCATGCCGCCAGCGACGCGACCAGGGCCAGTAGCAGCGTGCGTCCCGCGGCGCGAATCATTCGCTGCAACGGCGACGCAGGTACCGTCATCGCTTCGAGGTCGCGTTCACGGTGAAGACGCAGCGCCTCGGTCAGCGGCTGCACCCCCAGCCCGATCGCCGCGACGCAGGCGAAGCTCAACTGAAATCCCACGTCGAACAGATCGCCGGGTGAAATCAGCAGCAGCACGCAGACTGCTGCCGCCAGCCAGTTGCCGCCGCGGACTGGTCGCCGCAGCCAGCGCGACGCGAAGAAGAGACAGGCCGTGAGGGTGGCCCGCCAGATCGGCGGATTGGGCTCGGCCAGGATCGCATAGCTGACGACGGCCGCGGTGCAAAGCAGAGCCGTCGCGCGGTAATTCAATCCGGCGATCATTGCGCCGCACCAGACCGTCATCGCGAGCCAGGCGACATTCAGGCCACTCGCACAGAGAAAATGGACCGTCCCCGACGCGATGAACGCCTGGTCCAGCGATCGCTCCACCTGCCCGCGCTGCCCGAGCACCATCGCATCGAGCAACGTCTCTGAGCCATCGTCGGAAGGGATCATGTCGGCTGCTAGCAGCAAATGAAGGTGGCGCCGCGCTCGCTGAATCCAGCCGCGCCAGCCGGCCGCCCCCGGCTCAACGATCACGACGGCGTTCCGCTCCGATCCGCAGAAGAGCCCCGCACGGATTCCCTCGCGGCGCGATCGGGCCGCGTGATCGAACTGGCCGGGATTGCCGGGCGGCTGCAGGCGATAGGCACGGCCAAGCAGTTCCACGCGCTGCCCGGCCGCCAGATGGAGCGCAGGCGCGCCGAGCGTCACGCGAATCCGTCCGCTCAGTTCGCGCCAT
>Ga0187894_10005670_pt1 | contig 12599 bp, 11 predicted proteins | sample GBC1701081metaG_FD_136650 | JGI IMG/M metagenome (GOLD analysis project Ga0187894, IMG submission 136650) | White microbial mat communities from a lava cave in the Kipuka Kanohina Cave System on the Island of Hawaii, USA - GBC170108-1 metaG ... | reverse complement strand
TAACCTGCTCGACTTCTCCGCGGCCAGCGCCCGTGGCATCGTCGCCGCGGGCCGCGCCACCGCGGACTCTGTCTTGCGACTTCATCCGTGTTTGCCCAGCCCTGAATCCGACGCGACCGCGTCGCGGCGCAGTCGCATCCCGGCCTACGTGGGCACGGTGACTGCGCCCGCGGAGGCTCCGGAGCTGGCGCGGGAGCTGGCACGGCTGGCGGAGATCGCGCCGGGCGCACGGATCGACGTCGCGCACCTGCGGGAGGAGATCCTCCGTTTCCCCACCACGGCGCCCTACCAGGCGATCTGGCTGCATCCCACGGGCGATGGCGACTCGGTGAGTTTTGCACCCAAGGCCGTCGGCCGCACCCCCGCGTTGATCGGACTGGGCGGTGCCTACGACTACGACCTGGGGGGACGTCTCTGGCTGGGCGGCGTGCGCCGGCAGCCGCTCGGCACCAAGGCGGCGGCGTGGACGCTGCTGGAGGCGGGCAAATACGACCAGACGCTCCGGCTTGGCCTGATCCGCAACTTCCGCATCGGCGGAACCAGCCTCGCCGGGGTCGCCCAGGGTCGGCTTTCGCACGCTCGAGTGCGGGCCTTCACCGCCGCGGGTGGCGACTTGGAGCCGTTGAGCACCCGGGAGGCGGCGGGCGAGCTCGCGTTCGAGCACGGCTTTGGCAATGCCTGGCAGGCAGCGCTTGGGGTCGAGATACATAGCTGGAACGAGCCGAGCCAAACGCGGTCAGCCGCAGGTGCTATGGCGCGGCTCCAGCGAGTGGACGAAGACGGCACGCCCCACGTACAGATCGAGGGTGCGCTCACCGATGTCTACCGGAAAGTCTCGGCCACGGCCACGGTCGCGGTGGTGGCCCTGGCGCATCCCCGCCTGACCGTCGAGCCGTTTGCGCGCTATGGCTGGGGCGAGAACCTCCCACTCCAAGCCACCATGCCCTTGGGCGGCGACGATGGCTTTCCGGGCCTGCACCTGGGTGAGCTCCGCGGGAGCCGCGAGGCGCTGCTGGGGTTGCGGGTCCGCTACGGGCTGCCGACCGGCATCTTCGCGCAAGTGGAGGCCGTGACCGGCACGACCGACGTCGAGGGTGACGTTTTGCCGGAGGCGACCTGGCTCCGCGGACTACGAGGTGGGATGGGCGCAGACACACCCGTAGGCACTCTGCGCCTGGAGTACGGTCGAAACTCGCTGGATCGCGGAGTCGTGTTCGTACGGCTCGGGCAGTGGTTCTGAGCCTTCGGCGCGGTGGCATGCCACGCGGCCTTGCCACGCGGAGGTAAGTCCCGATGTTTCAGGAGTGCCCACTATGAACAACACGACCATCGCGCCGGCGGGTACCGACATTGGGACACCCGCTGGTTCGGAGCCGGGCGGTGTCCTGCAGCGTCTCCTGCGCTTCCCCCCCAACGAGCACTGGGTTGTTTCGTGCTACCTGAGGCTGGAGCCGGCCGATCGGGTTCGAGCCGAATATTTTCGCACGCTCCGCGCGCGCGTCCAGGTGACGACCCGGAGTCTGGGGGTCCTGCCGCGGGCGGCCCAACAGGGTATTCACCACGATCTGGAGCGGCTGGAGCAGCACGTTCGGCATCCCACCAACGTCCCGCACGCACCGGCGGCCGCGGTATATGTGTGTGGCGAGGTGGACCTCTTCGAGGTCGTCCCGCTTCCGCGGGTGCATCGCACCCGGGTAATCATCGATCACACCCCATTCACTCGCGAGATGGTGGCGGCCTTCGCGGAGTTCGGGCGGGTCATTACGGCCGTGGTAGACCGCACCAAGGCCCGATTCTTCGAGGTGAACGCGTTCGGGGCAACGGAGGTCGCAGCCCTCACCGCCCTGGCGACTCGAGGCGGCAAGTTCCACACCAACCATCACGAGTGGCCGGGTTGGGGTGAGCATAGCTACCACAACCGCATCGCACGGGAGCGCGAGCGCCACTACGAGGCAGTGGCGCGCCAGCTGGTGGAGCTCGATCGCAAGCGGGCGCACGATGCAGTCGTGCTGGGAGGAATCGGCCGGGAGCCCGAAGCGATCGCGCGATTTCTGCCCGCTCCCCTAGCCCGGCGCCTGGCAGGCACCACCAAACTCAACCCCACCGCCGTGACGCCGGCCCAGCTCCATCGCGCCACCATGGACGTGGCGGCGAGGCATGCGCGGGACCGGGCCCGGGCCGCCGTGCAGGAGTTGGGCGAGCGTCTCGGCGCGGGTTGGGCCGTGGTGGGTGTGCGTCCCACGCTCCGAGCGCTCTCCCGCGGCCAGGTGCGGACGCTGCTGGTGCCGGAAGGGTCGTTCGGCGCCGGGTTCCGATGCACCGAGTCGGGTGAGCTGACCCTGTCGGGGCGGGAATGCACCGGCCGCGGCGACGCGGTGGCGGTGGCGGACGTGATCGATGAAGCGGTGGAAGAGGCGCTGCGCCAGAGCGTGGCGGTGATCGTGGTGGAGGACGCAGACGACGGCGGGTCCTTGAACGGCCTCGGCGCGTTGCTCCGCTTCAAATGAGCCGCTAGGCCGAGCGCCGCAAAATCCTAGCCGGTCAACGCGCGGGCGGGTTATACTGCCGCCTATGGGCCCATCGCGCTCCAGAAAACCCGGTGGCCGGCCGGGGCCCTCTTCGAAGCAACTGGATCACGCAGCGCTCCTTCCCAAGGTGTGGGCGTCGATCTCGGACGGCATCTGCGTGGTCGATGCCGGGGGACGGGCCACCTTCGCCAATCCCGCGCTCCTCCAGTGGGTGAACGATCAGGGTTCGTTCCTTCCGGCCGCCGGGACCGCAGCGCTCACCGGCGTTTACTTGCCCGACGCCCAGACGCCCTTTCCCGCGGAGGACTCCCCGCTCCGCCGGGCGCTCAAGGGCGACGTGGTGGATCACGTGGAGATGTGCCTGCGCAACTCGCGGGTACCAGAGGGACTCTGGGTCACCGCCTCCGCGCGCCCGCTGAACGACGGCCGAGGAAAACTCGCGGGCGCGGTCATGGTCCTCCACGACGTCACGGAACACCGCCGGCTGGAGGAGCAGCGGCGACAGCGTCTCGAGAATCTGATCCACGCCGGGATCCGTCTGAGTGCGGACCTGAACGTCGGGTCGCTGCTCCAGCAGATCGCCGATGCCGCCCGCCAGGTGATCGGCTCCCGGTACGCCGCACTCGGCGTCATGAACAAGGCATCCACGGCGGTGGTGCAGTTCGTGACCAGCGGCGTGACACCGGAGGAGCACGCCCGCATCGGCCGGCTGCCCACCGACAAAGGGATTCTGGGCCTGCTGGTCAAGGAAACCCGCCCGCTCCGCCTGCGAGATCTCCAAGAGCACCCACGCTCAGTGGGCTTCCCCATGCATCACCCACCGATGAAGTCCTTTCTCGGTGTGCCGATCACCGGGCGTCGGGGCGCCCTGGGCAGCCTCTACTTGGCGGACAAGGAGGGCGCGCCCGAATTCGGCGAGGAGGATGAGCGAATCGCCGTGATGCTGGCGGCGCTGGCCGGCGTGGCGGTGGAGAACGCCACCCTATGGACCGAGCTCCGGGACCTGCAGGATTCGCGAAACCGGTTCTACGCCATGGTGAACCACGAGCTCCGGAACGCGCTGACGGGAGTCTTCGGGTGGTCGGAGCTGCTGCTCCGGAAACTGGGGCCCGAGCCCGTTCTGGCGGCGACCGAGGTGTACGAGGCGGCGGAACGAACTCTGGGCCTGATCAACGATCTCTTGGATCTGACTAAGCTCGACGCGGCGAAGCTCAAGCCCGTGGTGCGCCCCACCGATGCCGCGGAGATCGTGGATGACGCGGTGCGCACCCTGGCAGCCCAAGCACGCCGTGGCGTCCAGATCCAGGTGTTGGGTGCGGAGGGCCCGATCCCCTGCACCACCGACCGGCAACGGGTCCGTCAAATCCTGGTCAGCCTGCTCAGCAACGCGCTGCGACATAGCCCGGATCAGGCGATGGTGACGCTTCGGGTCCGCGCCGACGAACAAAAGGTGCAGGTGGAGGTGGTCGACCGCGGCGGCGGCATCTCCCCGGAGCACCAGGCCGTCATCTTCGACGCGTTCACCCAGGCGAAGTCCAGTGAGCTGCGCGGTACAGGTCTGGGCCTGACGCTGTCCCGCCAGCTGGCTCGATTGCTGGCTGGGGATCTCCGGGTCCGGAGTGCCGTCGGGGCCGGCGCCACGTTCATCTTTGAGTTCGCTCGGCATCTTCCCTCCGAGCAAGCATGAAGATTTCTTCAAGATGTGTTTAGGAAGGAATTACCGGTTTCTTGGTAGGATAGTGTTATGAGAATTCTCGTCGTGGAGGACGACCGCAAGGTCGCCGGTTTCATCGAGCAGGGTCTGCGTGAAGAGGGCTACGCCGTCGACGTTGCGCGGGACGGTGACGAGGCGCTCATGCTCGGGCACGTGAACGAATACGATGCCATCCTGCTCGATCTCATGCTTCCCAAAAAGAACGGCATCCAGGTGACGGCCGAGCTCCGGCGCGAGGGCCGGCAAACGCCCATCCTCATGTTGACGGCCCGGGACGCCACCGAAGACGTGGTTCGGGGCCTCGATGCCGGAGCCGATGATTACATGACCAAGCCGTTCAAGTTCGAGGAGCTTCTGGCACGTCTCCGGGCGCTGGTTCGGCGCGGGGGCGCGGCTCGCCTCGAGCGGCTGGCGTACGGGCTGTTGGAGCTCGATCGGTTGAAGCATCACGCCACCTGCGCCGGAAAGCGGCTCGATCTCACCCCACGCGAGTTTCAGCTGCTGGAGCACTTTCTGCTGCATCCCGGGGACGTGGTCCGCCGGACCGAGCTGTTGGAAAAGGTCTGGGACATGCACTTCGATCCCGAGAGCAACGTGGTCGACGTCCACGTCGGCAACCTGCGGCGCAAGTTGAAGGAAGCCGGGTGCGACGGGACGATCGAGACCGTTCGGGGCGTGGGCTTCAAGCTGGTTCGCGAGCAGCTGGAGTCTCAGCCCGCGTAGTCCTCGGGAGGACCGGGAGCCGCAAGCGGCTCCTCAGGGCCCACGTCGCGCGCCGCTCACCTCTTCACAGTCGCAGGACGGCGGCGCCCCACCCCGCGGGGTCGCGGTCTTGCTGCACCAACGCGTCCAGGTCCACCACCACTTGCTGCCCGTCCCTCCGCACCTTGAAGCGATCCATGCCGCGCGTGGCGCGTCCGCTCAGAAACACACCGTCGGGGCGGTATTTGGATTTGTGCTTAGGGCATTGAAATCGGCGCTGCTCGGGCAACCAGCGGAGCGCCGTGTGTTGGTGGGGACAGGAGAGATTGAAGGCGTATACCGCGCCCTGGAATCGCGCCAGGATCACCTCGTTTACGTCGTCGATGGTTGCGCCGTCGCTCGGAGGAAGGGGATAGCGCCGCTCGTCGCCCCGGGTCTCCGACGCCACGCCGAAGCGCACCGGCAACGCCGCGGCCTGGCCCGTGCCCGTGAGGGTCGCGACCACGGCGCCGGCGATGGTGCGCAAAAAGCCGCGCCGGGCGAGGGAACACTGGAGGCAGGGCGGAGCGCTCACCCGACGTTGGGTAGCATCGAACCGGCCAACACCACGGCGAACCACAGCGCCAGCGACCGCCGCGAGGCGATCCGCAGCGCCTGCCAAGGACCCAGGGCGATCTCACTCCCGTTCCGCAGCCGGAGCTCGGCACGCACCATGACCCAGCCGTTCAGGATCAAGAGCCCGATGAGCGTCATCTTGAGCCAGAAGACCTTGGACGTCACGATGGCTTCGACATCGGCCCCCAGCAGAAGGAACCCGCTGGCGAACGTGACCGCGAGCGCGACCATGATGATGCGATGCACCTCTCGCAGCTCCGCGAGTTGGCGTGCCCGGTCGGGCAGGGTCGCGCGTGACGCACGAATGGTGGCGCGGTCCATCGCAATAGCGAACCCTCCGGCCACGATCATGCCGCCGAAATGCAGGAAGGCGACGCCGCTTTGCAGCGCACCGCTATCGCGATAGACCCGGGCCCAGGGTTCCGCCCACTGCACCAGCCAACGCACCAGGCCGCTCATCATCAATCCTTCCAGATCAGCATCATCAGGTAGCTGGCGGTCGCCACGCCCATGGAGGCCACCGCCGCGCGCTTGTGGGGAGTCCACCCTCCCCGGATACCGCGGTCGACCCGCTGCTCGATCTGATAGTCGGACGGCGCGATCGCCGCGGTGTACACGAACCCGGCGTTCGCGACCATCATCAACAGCCCGTGGATGGTGCGGCGGGCCCGGCCCTGGGACTCCTTCCGGCTATCCAACCAGTTCCACACCCCGGTCACCGTGTTCACCGCGAACAGCGTCTCGAGGCCCAGTGCGACTGGGCCATGGGCGGTGCGGGCCCACGAGGGCGCGCGGCTTCCGTTGGACAGGATTTGTTCGCCCGCGAAGTACTCCGCTGCAAAGAGCGGCAGGGTGAGATAGCTGGCCGCCCGGTGAATCGTGGCGCGGGTGTAGTACGAGTCGCTGTGCCGGACGGCCCGCGGCCGCCCCTGTTGAAGCGTCGAATCCAGGCCGGCCAAAGCTAGAACCGTGTCGCCCCGCGTCGTTTGGGGGGGCGTCAGGCGGGCGAGCGCCACACCGGCCCCGAGACTGGGGACCAGCAACGCGGGCCGCGCCGCTGAATCCGAGCGGGCTTCTGGTGCCGCGCCAGAAAGCGCGGCGATCGTCATCCATATCATCTGGGACACGACGTGGTCTCCCGCCGCGGACCGAAGACTTCCCGCAAGGCCCGAAGGCGGTACAGACTATCGATGGGGTGATGCGGGAGAGGTGACAGCCGTCACTCGGCCCCTACTCTTGCCGCGGGTCGTCCCGTGGGTGTTTCCTTGTGTATCGCGCCATGAATTCCGCTCGGCTCGCACCTGCCGTCCTGGCGGCCCTCCTGGTGGGTGTCCAGACCCAACAGTCTCCGCGCGGGATCCTCCGCGACGCCGTACGCGCCGTGGCAGGCGACAGCGTGGCGCGGGTGCAGGCGCGGTGGGAAGCCGAGTGGCGCCGCGACTCCACCGCTCGCCTGGCGGGGCTGGGGCTCGCGGCGCTCGCCCGGATGCGCAACGATCCGCTCACCGCGGAGCGCGTGCTGGCCGCGCTCACCGCCAGCACGTTCCCGTCCGACATCACCCAATTCTACGCGTTGCTGGAACACGCCACGCTGCTGGGAGAGCGGGGACAGATCGGCGCGGCGGATTCCGCCGGCGAGCGGGCGATCCAGGCGGCGCGCCGCTTGGGCGATCGGGCGGCGTTGGCCGAGGCGCTGATCCGCACCGCGCGGATGCGAGTGCGGACCCGCGGGCCCGACGCCGCCGATTCGGTGTTCCGGGAGGCTGTGGCGCAGCTCCCCCCGAACGACACCGAGCTCCAGGCACTGTATTCCTGCTCGCACGCCGAGGCGCTGGTGGTCTCGCATCGCGCCGAGGCTCGGGTGGAGGCGGAGCGGGGAGCGGAGCTGGCGCGCCAGGCGGGCTTGGTGGACCTCCGGCCCTGGTGTCTCCACCTCGTGGCTGCGGACCTCCTGCGTGCCGGGAATCCCGATTCGGCGCTGGTGATCTACCGCGACGTGATCGCGACCACCCGCGAACTCCACTTACGGCGCAGCCTCGCGTCCGCCCTGCAGTGGCGGGGGTTTGTCTTGAGCGCGGTGGGCGCTCTGGGGGATGCCCGGCGCGACCTTTTGGAGGCGGCCCAGGTCGGTGAGGAGGCCGATGTCGAATCGGCGGAGGCGTGGGCCCTGAACAACCTCGCCTCACTGTCTCTGAGTGTGGGCGACATCGCCTCCGCCAACAACTATGCCCGGCGGGCGGCACGTCTGTTCGCCACGCAGAGCGACCGCTACGGGACTGCGACCACCCTCGACCTGCAGGGCAGCATCGCCGCGGCGCTGGGCAACATGGTGGAAGCCAAGCTGGCTCTGCGTGGGGCGGCGGAACAATGGGAGGCAGGGGGATTCGCGGGTGGTGTGACCGGGGCGCACCTGGCATTGGCGCATCTCGCACTCCAAGCCTCCGACCTGCCGGAGATGGGCCGGGAGCTGGCGTCAGCCCGTCGCGCGGCGCAGCGTGGCGGAATGGCCGGTCTGCTCCCCTTCCTGCAGTACAACGATGGCCTTCTCGCCCTGCGACGTGGGGACCTGGCGCAGGCAGAGCGCACCTTCCGCGCCGCGCGCGACCAGAGCGGCGCGGGCTTAGTGCGCTACGCCGCTGGAGCCCGTCTCGCCGAGGTACGCACCCGTCGCGGAGATCTGGCGGCCGCCGAACGCGAGCTGACCGCCGCCTCGGACGAGCTCGACCGGTGGCGCGATCACTTGGACGACCGCGAGCTCCGAATGCTGGCGTTTCAGGCCGCACCAGACAATTCGGATCCGGACCTGGGGATCGCGACGGTCATCGCGGCGCTTGCGACCCACGGCCGCGTCGAAACGGCCTTCACGCTCGCCGAGCGCCGCAGGGCCCGCGATCTCTTGGACCAGCTGCATCGGGCCGAGGCGCTTCGCGAGGGCGGACCACAACACCGGGCCGCCCCACCGACCGCCGACGGGTTGAGTGCCTCGGCAGTGCGTGCCGCACTTCCCGAGGACTCCACCGCGCTGTTGGAGTTCGTGGTGGGGCGCGGAGGCGAACCGACCACGGTGTTCGTCATCAGCCGGGGTGGGATTGTCGCGACTACGACGCGGGCGGTCGACTCCCTGGCGCCCGACATCGAGCGGGCGTTGGTGTTGTTGCAGGCCGGCCAGACCACGCCTGGACCGCTGCGGCGTCTGGGGGATGCGCTGCTGACCCCAGTGTTGCCCTTGCTCCCGCCCGAAGTGAAACGGCTGGTCATCGTTCCCGACGGCGCGCTACACCGCGTACCCTTCGACGCCTTACGACTGGCGGATCAACGGCTCGCGGTGGAGCGGTTCTCCACCGGAGTGGTTCCCTCGGGGGCGGTGGCCATGGAGCTGTGGCGACGCGCCGACGCCCTCCCGCATCGGGCGATGCTGGCGATGGGAGATCCCGCGTTCCCCGACGAGGTCGAGGCGGGCAGCGCCGCCGAGGTATATCGTGGGGCGTTTGCGGCCAACGGCGGTCTCTCCAGGCTCGCGGCGTCGGCGCGGGAGGTACGGGCGGCGGCGCGGTATGCGGAGCGTTCCCGCGTGCTGCTACGGGAAGCGGCCAGCGAAGCCTGGCTCAAGCGCTCCGACCTCGCCCCATTCGCGGTGCTCCATCTGGCCACGCACGCGCTGGTAGACGAAGCCTCCATCACTCATTCGGCCCTGGCACTGAGCCCGGGTGGCGGCGAGGACGGCTTCTTGAGCCCGGGCGACCTAGCGGGTCTCAAGCTCGATGCCGACCTGGTGTTGCTCTCGGCCTGCAACACCGCCGGCGGTGTCTTGATAGGTGGTGAAGGCGTGCAGGGACTCACCGCGCCGCTGTTGATTGCGGGAGCGCGCGCCGTGGTGGCGACCCGTTGGCCCATCGGAGATCGCGCCACCGTGCAGTTCGTGGAGGACTTCTACCGCTCGCTCGCGAACGGCCTCAACGTGGGAGACGCACTTCGGGCCGCAAAGCTCTCGGCCGTGGCCGCGGGGCGCTCCACGCGGGAGTGGGCGGCATTCGAAATGGTGGGGAATCCGTTGACCCGGGTCCCGCTCAGACCGGCCCCGGCGCGCGGCTCAGCCTGGACGGTGGTCGCGGCGCTGGCCGTCGCGGCGCTGCTCTGGATCGCCTACCGTGCGACGCGGAGAGTCTCCGGTACCGAGCGCCATTGACTCCCGTCGTTTAGTATCGCGCGCACCCACCAGCGATACTCGGCACCGCTGGTGAGAACTGTCGCAGGCGGGAGGGCCACCGAGGTATCCCGGGTGGCGGCCGTGAACTCCGGCGTGCCTTCGGCGTCCAGCAGCTCGACCTCGTAGCGGGCGGCGTCCGGTGCTGCGCGCCAGGTGAGCACCAGACCCCGGCCGGCCACCTTGCCGGTGGGTGCCACGAGCCGCACCTCCGACCGTGCACCCCGCTCGATGTCCGGGCCCGCATCGGCGCGCCAGAGCCCCCGCGTGGTATAGAGCCCCAGCAGCAGCAAGAGGCCGGCGGCCGCGGCCAGCCCCACACCCCAAGACACCCGGCGCGACGGCTGCGCGGCCGCACTGCCCACTGAACGCAGCAGCTCGAACTCACGGAGGCAATGCCGGCACGCCATTACGTGATCGAGTGTGGCGAGCCGCTCCGTTTCATCGCCTTCACGCGCCACCAGCGCCATCAGCCGCTCAGGCGTCACGCACAGCTCGCGGGCTCCGCTGGTGCGTTCCGCCACGACGCGCTGATACACCGCGCACAGTTGTTCGTCGTTCATGTGACCGCCTGGGGACCAATCCCCAACCGGCTCAACTCCTCGCGGAGGTCGGCCAGTCCTCGGTACAGTAGGTTGCGCGTCTTGGGCTCGGTCCAGCCCAACAACGCCGCGATTTCCTCGCGCTGATACCCCGCCAGATACATCCGCACCACCGGCCGTCGCGACGGGGGAATGGCATCCACGGCGCGCGACACCTGCTCGGCCAGCTCCGACTGCTCCAACCGCACGTCCGGCCGATCGCGGGTGATGGACGGCTCGAGCACCTGTTCTCCACTCTCGCGCGTCACGTGCAGCTCCTCTTCACGCCGCGCTCGGCGGCGGCGGATCAGGTCCAAAGCGGACGACATGGCAGTTCGATAGACATAAGACGCTTGAACCGCCTGGATTTTCTCACCCGTCGAGAGGGCGTGCCACAGCCGGATCCGGACATCCTGTATCAGCTCGTCGACATCGGCTTCCGCGAGATCGTGCCGCCGGCCGACGCGCCGAACCATCTCCCCAAATCGCAACAACAGGTGCTCGAGTGCCGGTGAGAGTGGGTCGGAGGGACGCGACATGTCTCGAAGCTACCCGTGACGCTATCATGCGGCAAACGTGGTCGCTGAAGCATGCGAGGTGGCGTGCGCCGCATCCGTTAATCAACTTCCGGTGTACCACTACAGCGCCCAGCGGTGGGCGCGAGCACGTCCCGAAGCCGAGGAGTTGGCGTCATATGAGCGCGTTGTGCTGGATGGTAGCCGTCGGTGCATTGGGATTACTCCCGAGCGTTGCCGGGGCGCAGGCGCCCTCGCCGCCCCCGGGCGTCACCGCGGCGCAAGTGGAGGAGGGCGGCAAGATCTTCAAGGGAAAGGGCATCTGCTTCTCGTGCCACGGTCAGGACGCCAAGGGCGTCAAGGGACTAGGAGCGGATCTCACCGATCGACAGTGGATTCACAGCAAGGGCTCATACGAGGAAATCGTGGCTCAGATCAAGAAGGGCGTCCCCGCCGCCGAATCCACCACCAAGTTGGTGATGCCACCCAACGGCGGAACCAACCTCTCGGACGCCGAGGTACGCTGGGTCGCCGCGTACGTCTGGACCCTGGGTCAAGGAAAGCAGTGACAGCAGCGAGCACGGGGTGGGGAGCGTATCCTCGCCCCCGCTACTCATTCATTTAACTTCCACTATCGGGCAGTTCACCAACGCCACGCCGGCCGCGAGGATCTTCGCCTTCTGGGCAGTGGCGAGATCCTTCACCCCTCGGAACGCGGCGTTGTCGTACACGTTCACCTGCCAGAGCGGGGAATAGCCGGGGTCGGTGGGCAGCGTCGCGACCACGTTGTGGGTCTGTTCACCGCCGCGCTCCACCACGAAGCCCGAGCCGGGGCCGCCGCCGGGGAGGTCGGGATTCACGTTGAAGGTCACGAAAATGGGCGAGGTGGGCACGGTGCCGTCCGCCGACTTGAGCGGGCGTTCGGCGAACTTGAAGAACTTGACCACCTGACCGCGGTACCAGCCCGAGTTGAGAGTCGCCGCGCCACCGCCCAGCCGGAGCGAGGCCACCGAGTGGTTGGGGACGATCGGGTAGTTTACGATCGCCGGCGTTTCTTCCCGTGGCCATTTGGGCGAAAGGTCGGCCACGCTGGAAACCGTGTTGGGCACATAGGTGCGCGGGACCTCCACGTTGACCACGCGGCGGAAATCACTGTACCCCGAGTCCCCCGGCAGCACGTCGAACAGGGGAAGCTGATTGGGCACGGGCTGCCCCTCACACATACGCACCAAGAAGTAAACCGGCGCCGCTTTCGACGCTTGAACGTCGAAGTTGTAGTAGCGCACCGGCCGTCCCGAGGGTGACAAACCTTGAGTGATGAACGGAGGCTGGTCGAAGTCGACTGGCACATTGGGCCCAGGCAGTTGGCTGGTGGCGCTCCGCACCTGTAAATGCCCCGCCCGGTCGCTGAAACGATCGATTGGGGCCAGCGGCGCAGTATTGGGATCCTTGGGAGCCGGGCCGCAGCCGATGACCGCGAGCGCGACGGCCATGAGCCCCAGGTAGCGGAATCGGTTCACCAGAGCCTCGCTGAACAGGATCGAGGAGAATAACCCTCTATACCCTCTTCCTTCTACATCAGGTTTCTCCAATGGGTCGCACCACGATGTAGCCACCATAGCGGAGGTGGGGGCAGGAGCGGGCGGCGCGGGCCGCCTCCGCCAGTGAAGGAGCCCTCACCACGAAGAACCCGCCCAACGCTCCCCCCCCGCCCCCCCCCCCCCCCCCCGGCCCCCGCCC